>Ga0105245_10000328_pt1 | contig 44782 bp, 41 predicted proteins | sample KBSM54metaG_FD_81523 | JGI IMG/M metagenome (GOLD analysis project Ga0105245, IMG submission 81523) | Miscanthus rhizosphere microbial communities from Kellogg Biological Station, Michigan, USA - KBS M5-4 metaG | ecosystem: Host-associated > Plants > Roots > Rhizosphere > Soil | place...
GTCGCGGTTTCCGGCGACGACTAAGCCGCGGGCAGGACGACGGTGAACGTCGAGCCGCCGCCGCGGGTCGACCGGACCTGAATGTCGCCGCCGTGCGCGCGGATCACCTTGTGGCAGATCGCGAGGCCGAGGCCGGTGCCGTCGGGGCGGGTCGTGAAGAACGGCTCGAAGATCCGCGGCAGGTCGCCGGCGTCGATGCCGCGACCGTGATCCTCGACTTCGATCGCGATGTTGGCGTCGATCGCCTGCGCGCGCATCGTGACTGCCCCGCCCGCGGTCGATGCATCGGCCGCATTGTCGACGAGGTTGACGAGCAGCTGACGCAGGCGCTGCGGATCACCTTGCACTGGCGGAAGCGCCACGGCGGGCTCGTAGCGGAGCGCGAGGCCCTTCTCCGACAACACGGGCGACAGCTTGCGTGCGGTCGCTTCGAGCAATTCGCCGACATCGATCGTCTCTGTCACGAGCTTCACCGGCTTCGCGAAGTCGAGGATCTCCGCGACCGATTTGTCGAGCCGGCCCAGCTCCTCGAGCGCGATATCGAGGTGCTCCCGGTCGTCGGGCGGCAGTGCGAGCTTCTGGCGGAGGATCTGGACGTTCAGCGAGATGCTGGTCAGCGGCGTGCGGATGTCGTGCGCGATCGCCGCGGCGAACTGGCCGAGCGCCGCGAGCCGGCGCGCGTCCTCGAGCTCGCTGACCAGCGCGTGGCGCTCGATCGACAACGCGACGCGTGCGCCGAGGTCGCGCGCGACCATGTAGGTATCGCGATCGATCGTGCCACCGCCGATCTGGAACGCGCCGACGAGCGCGCCATCTCCGCCGCGCGCCGGCACCGCGAAGCACGCACCGCTCGACGGGGCGAGGCGCGACGGCTCGCCGGTGCGTAGCGTCGCCGCGAGCTCGGTCGGGAGCTGTGCGACCGGTTGCCACGTCACGGTCGCACCATCGGCCATCACCGAGATCCGGCGGGTCGCCTCGGCGATCGCGGTCGTCGGCTCGGCCGAGAGCAGCTCGTCTTGCAGTGCGAGGCGGCGGCCACGGCGCTCGTCGAGGCCCGACAGCACGCGCTTCTCGAGCCGCGGATACAGCGCGCGGCCGAGGCTCGCGAGCACGAGCGGGACGAACGTCGCGCCGACGAGCAGTGCGTCCTGAAGATTGCCGCCGTCGGTCCACCGGGTGATGCCGATGACGGTGAACGCGCCGCCGAGCGCGACCGTGAAGCCGATCGTCGCGATCGTGACGACCTCGGCCGCGGCGGAGCGAATCGAGAACAGGTCGCTGCGCAGCACCGCCGTGCCGATCACGACGAAGCTGACGGTCGTCGCGAACGTGGTCTCTGCCCACACCGCCGCCTCGAACAGGTGGAGCAGGGGGCCGAGGAAGTACGCGCAGAACCCGAAGATCCAGCGGAACGCGAGTGCCGCGATCACGACCTTCGCCGCGTTGTCGGTCGTGCGGCGCCACGCGCGCGCGCCGAGCAGCAGCGTCACCGCAGTCGCCGGCAGGAAGAACACGAGCTCGGTGTTGATGTAGATCGGCGTGACGCCGAGCTTCGTGACGACGACCGTCCAGATCGCGACGGCGGCCCACACGTGCATCGCGATCCGCCACGGCCACGCCATCGCCCGCTGGCGCGGGAAGCTGAACATGAACTCCATCGACAGGACGGCCATCACGATCGTCCCGATCGCGCACGGCATCAGGCAGGTCGCGTCGACGATCGGGACGCCGGCGAGCGCGTTGACACCGCGCCACGCGGTCATCGCGGCGTCGGTCGCGGCGAGCAGGCCGAACAAGACGTTGTCGCGGCGATGCGGCGCCGCGCGGATCACGAGACCGGCGTAGGCCGCGCCGATCGCGGCGATCAGGAGTGCGACGAAGCCACCGACGATCACGTCGCCGCCTTCGGCTTGCCGCAGCCGACATAGCCCGCGATGTTCGCAGCGATCGCTGCGAGCCCGAACGCGATGGCGAGCACCAGCATCACGCCTCGTCCTTCGCGGAGCGCAGGCCGTACTCCTCGATCTTGCGATCGAGCGTCGGCCGGCTGATGTCGAGGATCGCGCACGCGCGGCGCTTGTTCCATTCGGTGCTCGCGAGCACCTTGATGATGTGGCGGCGCTCGAGCTCGCGCAGCGTCGTCAGCTCGTCCTCATCGCCGGCAGGGGTCGCCGTCGTGGTCGCGGCTTGACCGAGCGGCAGCAGCGTCTCGTCGAGGACGTCGGTCTTCGCGAGCACGACCGCGCGGGTCAGCGTGTTCTCGAGCTCGCGGACGTTGCCGGGCCACGCGTACGAGGTCAGCTTCGCGAGCGCGCTGGGCGTGACGTAGCGGATCGGCTTGTCGAGATCGGCGGCGATCTTCGCGAGGAGGCCTTCGACGAGCACGCCGATGTCGCCCGCGCGCTCGCGCAGCGGCGGGAGGTGGATCTCGACGACGCGCAGCCGGTACATCAAGTCCTCGCGGAACGTGCCCTTCGCGACCATCTGCGCGAGGTCGCGATGGCTCGCCGCGATGATCCGCGCCTCGAGCGTGTGCGTGCGCGAATCGCCGACGCGCTCGAACGTGCGCTCCTGGAGCACGCGCAGCAGCTTTGCCTGGAGCTCGATGGGGATCTCGCCGATCTCGTCGAGGAACAGCGTGCCCTTGCCGGCGAGCTCGAACCGGCCTGGCCGGTCGCCGATCGCGCCGGTGAACGCGCCCTTGACGTGACCGAACAGCTCGCTCTCGAGCACGCCGGGCGCGAGCGCGGTGCAGCTGACCGCGACGAACGGCCGCTCCTCGGGATACGACGCGTTGTGGATCGCGCGTGCGACCAGCTCCTTGCCGGTGCCGGACTCGCCGCTGATCAGCACGGGCGCACGCGTCGTCGATACCGCGCCGATCTGCTTCCAGATGTCGCGGATCGCCGGGCTGCGGCCGAGGATCTCGCCGGCATTCGCGCCGCGTGCAGCGAGCTCGACGAGCTCCGCGCGCGATTCGCGGCTCGCGAGTGCAGCCTGGACGACGGCGCGCAGGCGATCGATATCGATCGGCTTGACCAGGTACTCGTAGGCGCCGAGCTGGATCGCCTTGACGGTCGACTGCATGTCGTCGCGCGCGGTGATCACGACGACGGTCGGCTTCGCGGGCCGGTCCGCGAGCGCCGCGAGCACGTCGAAGCCGGAGCCGCCGGGGAGGCCGAGGTCGAGCAGCATGAGGTCGGGCCCATCGGCGGCCGCGATCGCACCCGGCGCGTCCTGGGCGGTCGTGACCTCGTAGCCCTCGCCGATCAGAAACTTCTCGAGCGTGCGCCGGATCGATCGGTCGTCGTCGACGATGAGGATCCGGCGGGTCATCCCCACGAGAGTTCCATGGTCCGTGCCAGCGCAACCAGCGGAGATCGCGAGAACTACGTGGCCGGGGTGGTAACGAGACGTTACTCCCAGGAGATCCGTTAGTTACAGTGCTATCACCGGGATCATGCGGTGGCTCGTGCTCGCGCTGCTCGTGGCATGTCACGAGCCCCACCAGGCGCCACCAGCGCCAGCCGCCGTCCCGGTTGGACCGGTTGCCCGAGCCGTGGTGGACGCCGCGTCACCCGCCGATGCCGGCGTCGCGGACGCGGGCGTCCAGATCGTCGATGTGCCGATGGCGTGGAGCGCCGAGCGCGAGAGACTCACGCTCGACTACCGGCGCAAGCACAGCGATCCGGACGCGAAAGACCTCGCGATCACGCCGCACGTGATCGTCCTCCACTACACCGACGGGACCTCGGCGAAGGCGACGCGCGCGTACTTCGACAACGTGAAGATCGAGGTGGCGCGCAAGGAGCTCGCTCGCGCCGGAGCCGTGAACGTGTCGGCGCACTTCCTCGTCGATCGCGACGGCACGATCTATCGGCTCCAACCGGAGACTCGCTACGCGCGGCACTGCATCGGCCTCAACCACGTCGCGATCGGGATCGAGAACGTCGGCGGCGAGACTCATCCGCTCACCGACGCCCAGGTCGCAGCCGACGCCGCGCTCGTTCGCGACCTCGCGGCTCGGTTTCCGATCACGCATCTCCTCGGCCATTACGAGGTCATGAAGTTCCGAGCCGACCCGTTGTACGTCGAGCGCGAGGCCGGCTACCAGAACGACAAGCCGGATCCGGGTGCGGCGTTCATGACGCGCGTCCGCGAGCGCGTCGCGGACCTCGCGCTGAAGGGCCTCTAGCGGGGCTTTCTGACGGCGCGCTTCAACACGACGTGATGCGAGGCGTTGTTCACGCGCGGCGCGATCTTCTCGGTATCCGGCGCGAAGCCGTCCTTCGACAGCGTGATCGTCGTCGACGAGAAAGCGGCGACCTTCACGGTCGTCGGCGTGATGCCGACCACCTTGTTGCCGATCGTGATCGTCGCGCCCGCCGGCAGCGACGTGACCTTGATCGAGAACATCGGCGCCGCGATCTTCAGCGCGAGCTTGGTGTTATCCGCGCTCGCGGTGAACGCCTTCATCGCGCTGCCGAACTTCGCCTTCTTCGCGTAGATCTTGGTCTCGACACCGCACGGCAGCTGCACCGTCGCCGGCGACGTGCCGATCACCGTCTTGTCGTCGAGCGACAGCTCCGCGCCCGGCGGCGTTGTCGTGATGTCGACGTTGCACACCTGCGGCGTGGCGGGTGCAGCATCGGCCGGCGCAGGCGTTTCGACGTGCGCGGATCCCGCCGTGATCTGTTCCGCCGAGCCGGAGCCGGTCTCGACGACCGGCGCCGCCGCAGCATCGATCTTCGCCGGCGGCGGCATCGCGGCGTGCTTCTGCTTCTTGCCGCCCGTCGACAGGATCACGACGACCGTCGCGAGCACGGCGAGCACCGCCGCGATCACGACGAGCAACATCGTCCGCTTGCGCTTCTGCGCGGCGAAGTCGACCTCGTCCGTCGGGTAGTGCGGAAGCTCTCCGCTGTCCCGGAAGAAGTTCGTATTGCCGTCGGTGAGGTCGAGCCGCGCGGGCGCCGAAGCGAACACCGCCGAAGATGCGGGCGCCGACGGCAGCCGCGGCGGCGGTGCGAGTGGCGGCGGCGGCAGCGCGGGAGGCTGCGCCATCGGTGTCTGGGCAGGTGCAGCGAGCGGTAGGTTCGTCGCGGCGGGAGCCCACGGCGGAGGCGTCGGAATCGCGACCGGCGATTGTAGCGGCGGTGGCGTTGCAGGCCGCGGCGGCGGCGGCACGTCGACGAGCGGCGAAGACACGATGTTGATCGGTTCTTCGTCTTCCTCGATCGGTGGTAGCGGCTTCGCCGACTCCATCAGCGTCGGATCGATCTGGACGAGCGCTTCGCCGATACCGGTCGGCTTCTCTTCCCACTCGACGGCTTCGATCGCCTTCGCGCTCGCGACGGCGATGTTGCGATTGCCGCTCGCGGGCACTTTCAGATCGGGCGGCTTCTCGACCTTCGCAGGCGCGCTCCAGCCACCCGGCGAGGCGGGGTCGAGGCTGATCGCCCAGTCGCCCGGCAGTGGCCCCGACTTCTCTTCGGCGGCCTTCGCACTCGGATCGGACGCGGGCTCGGCCTTCGGCAGGATCGTCGGCGACGACGCGTCGGGCGTCATCGTCCAATCGTCGCCCTTCATCGCGGCCATGATCTCCGACGCGCGCAGGCCGCCCGATCGGCTCGGCGCCGACGGCGCGAGTGCCGCGGGCTCGACTTCAACAGCGTCCTGTTGCTCGGTCGGCTTGTTGTCGCCGGGCTCGCCCCAGCCGGCCTCGACCGACGTCGCGGTCATCATCGCCACGCCGAGCGACGTCTTGCGCTGATCTTCGCCGACGAGCGGTAGCTCGGGCGTCGCGGTGATGTCGGTGGTCTCGGTCGTCTCCGAAAGATCCGCGGCCAGCTCGCTCGCCGGCTTGCGCACGATCGGAAGCGGCGCGAACGGCGTCGGGTTGCGCGGCGCGGGAGGCGTCGAAGGCGTGTGCGCGCGACGCGGCGTGGGCGGCGGCGGTGCGGGCGACTCCTGGGTCTCCGCCGGCGGTCGCACGATCGGCATGCCGAGCGTGGTCTGCTTGCCGACGTGGATCTCGCGCTTCGGGATCTGGATCGAGTCTCCCCGCCTCGGTAGCGGCGTCGGATCGCGGCGCGGCAACACGGGCGCAGCCTCGGAGGGAGGACGCGCGATCGGTGACATCCCCATCGAGGTCGCCGGCGGCGGCGCGATGCCTTGCTTCGTCATCGTCGCGGAGATCACGGGCATCTCCGGCTCGGCCTTCTTCTCCGCGGCAGGCACGCGATCGATCGCGGGCATGCCCATCGTCGTCATCTTCTGCTCGACCTTGCTGGACGGCACGCCCACCGGCGGTGTCACGACCTTCGGCGGCAGCGCGATCGGCGGCGGTGTTCCCGGCACCGGCGGTGGCTTGGGCTCCGGCGCGACCTTCGGCTGGAGCGCGGGCGGCACGCTCGGCGTCTTCGGCCGCGCGGCACCGACCTGCGGAATCGTCGGGATCACGAACTTGTTGGAGCCCGACTCGTTCGCCGCAGAGACCGGGGCCCAGGCCGCGACGTCTCCGATCGCGACGCATTCGGCGAGCGCGTTCGCTGCGTCGATTCGGCCACCGATCGGCGGTGGGGTAGGGCGCGGCTCGGCGGCTACATCGCTCGCGCGCGGCACGACCGACAGCGGCGGCGGCTTCATCGCCAGCCGGGCCTTCTCGAGCTCGGTCAGCGACGTCTTCGTCGCGTCGTCGGGCTCCACGAACTTCAGCGTCATGCCAACCCGGCCGTACAGCGGCGACGGGCGCGCCGACGAAACCGCGACCTCGACCTCGCCTTCGAGGAGGACGCGGCCGTCCTTGAGCGTCAGCGCGATCCGGCCGCGCCGACCTTGCGACAATGGCTCCGCAATCGGGACGAACAACCCCGTGCGATCGGCGTAGCGCCGGAACGCCGCGACAAACTCCTCGGCAGATGCGCAGGCCGAGACCAGGTAGAGCGGAGCCCCAGTCGTCACCTACCGTAAGTGTAGGGCAAAACGGGCTCGGCCGAAACGAAAGCGGGCGCCTCGGAAGGCGCCCACCTCGTTTCCCGGTTTGGCCGGGAGGTCACTACATGATCATGAAGTCGTGCGCGCGGACGGTCTTGCGGCCGTTCTCGCTCGCGCGCTTCGCCGCCTGCTGGACGAGCCAGCCGACGTAGCCGTTCAGGCCCTCGAGCGCATCACCAGCGGTGTTGCAGCCCGCGTCCTTCAGCATCTGCTTGACCTTCGACGCGACGAGCAGCATCTCCTTCGGAGCGCCGCCGCCACCGCCAGACTTACCCTTCTTCGCTTTCGCCATACGTATCTCCTCGTTGTTGGAAGCGCTCCCCTTTTACACCGGGTCTCGTCGATACAAAGGCTCGTGTGCCAAAAAAGGGCCGCTAGGAGCCAATTCCTGCCGATCTAGGGTCTGTGGGGTGATCACGTGCACGTGATCGTGCACGTGCTCGCATCCGAAACGTAGCCTCGGCGGATGCCCCGCCCTCGACGAAGATTGCGCCAAGAAGGTGGTTCCGCTTAGGGGGCCGTCGAGCTGGAGTGGTGAAGCTGGGCGGCGTCGCCTCGTCGAGTCGCTAGGGGATAGCGATCGCACGATCGGGATGGCCCGCGGATCCTGATCCGGATCGAGCACGAGCACGAGCACGAGTACGAGAACGAGTACGAGTACGAGTACGAGCTCAGCGGGCGAACTTGACCACCGCGACGTCGGGCTTCGGCGCCTTCGACAGCACGGGGTCGTTTTCGGGGCGCTTGCCCTCGAGCGTCGGGCCGACGAGATCGAGCTTGAACCGGAACGCTCCGACGACGACCGGGTTGCCTTTGTCGTCGAGCGCGACGCCGCGCGCCTGGTCGTGATCATGGTCGCCCCACGTATCGACCCACACGACGTTGCCCTTCGCGTCGAGCTTGAGCGCGAACATGTCCTTGTTGCCTTTGCTCGCGACGGCACCCTTACCGAAATCGACGGTGTTTTCGAACCAGCCCGTCGTCACGGTGTTGCCGGCGGCATCGGACGCGACGCCCCACGCGACGTCGACGCGCTCGGCACCGAACGTGTGCGCCCACTCGAGCTTGCCGTCGGTCGTGAACCGCGCGACGTACGCATCTGCCTCGCCGAGCGACGTGTGCTCGTCGCCCTCGCCGAACGAGATCGGGCCCTTGTTCTCGAACGAGCCGACGAGCGTGATGTTGCCGGCCGGATCGACCGAGAGACCGCCCGCGACGTCGTTGAACATGTTGCCGAAGTTCTTCGACCACACGTGATCGCCGTTGACGTCGTACTTCGCGAGGACGATGTCGTTGTCGCTGCCGCCGTGTGCCTTGAGCGGTGTGCCACCCCAGTCCGATGTATCGGCGAAGTGGCCGGCGACGTAGATGTTGTTATTCGCATCGACCGCGACTCGCATGATCGTGTCGTCGTAGCGGCCGCCGAAGCTCTTGATCCACTGGAGGTCGCCCGACGGTGCGAGCTTGATCAACAGCGCATCGGTCTTGCCCTTCGACTTCAGCGTCGTCGAGCCGATCGAGATCGAGTCCGAATACGAGCCGCCGATCACCCAGCCGCCATCGGGTGTCGCGGCGACCGTGTTCGCGCCGTCGCTGTCGATGCCGCCGAGCGTCCACAGCCACTGGACGTTGCCGTCCTTGTCGTAGGCCGCGGCGAACAGGTCGTCGGAGCCGACCGCCTTGTGCGCGTACTCGCCGGCCTTGATCTCGTCGAGGAAGTTGCCGACGACGACGACCCGATCGCCGTGCGCCGCGACCGCCTTCGCATCGTCGTCGCGCTTGCCGCCGTATTGCTGCATCCACGCCATCTTGCCTTCAGCGCTGAGCTTGACGAGGAAGCCATCGGAGCCGCCGGCCGAGGTCTTCTTGCCGACGGGCGCGCCGAAATCGCACTCGCCGTCGAAGTAGCCGGCGACGTACACCTCGTTGCCCACACCGACGGCGACGCCGCGCGGAACATCGATGCCGTAGCCGCCGAACGCGGTCTGCCAGATCGGCTTGCCCGTCGCGCCACCGGTGTCGGTCGCGAGTGCGGGCAGCGCCGCCTTCGGGACCTCTTTCTTCACGGCGGGTGCCGGCGTGTTCTCGACGGGCTGCGGCGCGTTGCTCGGAGCCGGCTTGTTCTCGCCCTGCTTGCACGCCCCGAGACCGATGACACCGAGGACAGAACACACGCCGAGCATCAGCCGCATGACGATCACGATGTCACGAGTCCCGACCGACGTCGACGTCACAAAACGCTACGATGCGCCATGCTGCGCGCGCTGTGGATCGCTGCAACTTTTCTCGCTACCGGTTGTCCAAGCCATGGACCCGCGTCCTATCCGACAACGCCTGACGACACGGCGATGCGGATCCAGATCGCGCGCGCCGAGGTCAAGCGCGCGAGCGGCGTCGCGGAGCTCCAGCACCTCGTCGAGACCGGCGCGCCTGCGACGAAGATCCTCGCACTGCGCGGGCTCGGTCGGATCGGCAGCGACGCCGCGGTCGCGGTGATCAGGGCGCACCTGGCGGACGCGGATCCGAGCGTGGTGACCGCTGCGTTCGCGGCGATCGGCGTCGCGGCTGCGCTCGACGACACGGCCCCGCTCGCGGGCGAGGTCGCGATGCCGCCGCACATGACGCCGCAACAGGCGAGCGTGGTGTTCGAAGCGTTCGGGCGCGCCGGCGCGATCGCCGACCAAGCCGCGATCATCGCGGCCGCCGACGGCCAGCCGCCCGAGGTCGCGAGCGCTGCGGCACTCGCGATCGGCCGGATGGCGCGGCGCAAGCTCGCGTATCAACCGAGCGCGCGGTCGTGGCTCGTCGGCTTGCTCGGGTCGCCCGATCGCGACGTCAGGTACGCGGCGACGTACGCGCTCGCCCGCGAGCACCAGCCGCCCGACGAGCTCGCGAAGCAGATCGTGCCTGCGCTCGCCGCGCGCGTCCTCGATAGCGATCCCGAAGTGCGTGCACTCGCGATCTACGCGATCGCGAAGCGGCATCGCAACGGCTACACGGGCACCGCGATCGAGGACTCGCTGCGCGATCGCGACTGGCGCGTCGCCGTCGAAGCCGTGCGCGCACTCGCCGGTGATAGCGGCGATCCGGGAAGCCGCGACCTCGTCGCGACGAACCTCGATCGCCGGTGGGCCGAGCTCCAGGCAGGGCAGGGCCCCGAGGCGCAGGTCCTGACCGAGAGCCTGCGCCAGCTGATCGCCCATCCCGAGCTCACCCCGACCGGCGCCGCCGCGCTCGCCGCGTTCGCGACCCACGTCGCACCGGCGGTCGGGCTAAAAGCTGCGTCGCCGCTCGCCCACGCGTGGATCGCCGAGCTCGCGGTCGTCGCGAATGCCGAGGTCACGCACGCGTTGACGATCGAGCTGTTCGCGCACGGCGAGTTGCCCGACTATCTCCGCGTCGCGCTCGCCGCCGATGCGTATCCGCACGGCGATCCGACGTTCCAGCGCGCCGCACTTCGGATGATGCTCGAGCACGCCGACGCGCGGGTGCGCGCCGCCGGGCTCGGCGTGTTGCCGACGGTCGCTGCAGCGGATCGGCCGTTCGCGGTCACGACGATCGCCGCGGCACTCGCGTCTCCCGATCCGATCCTCGCGGGTGCGGCGAGCGATGCGGCGGGCACGCTGTACGACGTGCTCGGCGATGACGGCGGGCTACGCGCCCAGCTCGACGCCGCGATCGTCCAGCGCGCGGCGCGCGAACAGGATCCCGAGCTCGGCTCCGGGCTGTACGAGCTGATCGGCAAGCACGCGATCGCGAGCGGCGCCGACGCGTGTCGCGCGGGCCTCACCAGTGTGCCCGTGCGTGCGCGCGCAGCCGCGACCTGCTTGAAGGCGCTCGGTCAGGCCGTGCCTCCGCCCGCGATCGGCGACGAGACCGCGCCACCGGTCGATGTCGCGAAGGTGATCGGCAAGCGTCTCGCGTGGCACGTCGTCACGACCGCCGGAGAGATCGTGATCGAGCTGCGCCCCGATCTCGCACCGTGGAACGTCGCGACGATCGTGGCGCTCACCGAGCGGCACTTCTACGACGGCCTCGCGTTTCATCGCGTCGTGCCCGACTTCGTCGTCCAGGGCGGCGACCCCACGAGCTCCGGTTACGGCGGTCCGGGATTCACGACCCCGGCCGAGCCCGCAACGAGCCTCGAGTCGCATGGATTCGTCATCGGCGGGATCGGAATCGCGGATGCGGGGCGGGACAGCGGCGGTTCGCAGTGGTTCGCGATGCACTCCCGCGCGCCTCATCTCGACGGTCGCTACACCTACATCGGTGGGGTCCGCACCGGCCAGAAGTCCGCGGACTCGCTGCTGATCGGCGACTCCGTCGTGAAGGCGACCATCGTCGTGGAACCGTGAGGGATCCGGCCGTGTCGCACGAACATGCAAATAAGACCGAACGCTCGTGTCGTTCGTTCCAACATGCGCATGCGTCGCCCATTGATCACCGCCCTGATTCCGACCGGTATTGCGGCTGTTGGCCTGGTCGCATTCGCGAAGCCCGCCATGTCGAAAGACATGATCGGCGACTTCAACGTTGGTGCACCTAGCTTCCAGCTGCTCGGCCGCCCGGTCGGCGGCGCGAAGCCCGCGGCGGCAACCGCGGCCTATCTGACCGGCTCGCGAATCGCCGCGGTCGATAACGGTGCGCTCGTGATCGATGCAGACAGCGGCAAGCTGATCCGCACCGACAAGACCGGCAAGAACGTCGCTGCGCTCGACATCGGCGCGAATGCCGGCATGCTCGCCTACGATCCGACCGCGAAGCTCGCGTACGTCGCGAACCGGTTCGGCAACCACATCGCGGTGGTCAAGGTCGGCGACGACAACAAGCTCGAGCTCGGCTCGACGATCGCGACGCCGGTCGAGCCGTTCGGCATCGCGCTGTCTCCCGATCGCAAGACCGTGATGGTCACGACGATCGCGGATCGCGCACTCGTCGCGTACGACGCGGCTTCCGGCAAGGAGCGGTGGCGCACGGCGCTCGGGCGCGAGCCGCGTGGTCTCGCCGTGTCGCCCGACGGCACGCGCGCACTCGTCGCGTACCTCCAGACCGGCACGGTCGATCAGATCGACCTGCTGGAGACCCACACCGCAGAGCACGTCGCGCTGTCGACGGCGACCACGCCGCGCCGCTGCCGCCGCTGCGGCGGTAACGACGGTGACGCGTTCGCGCGCGCCGCGTTCGCGGTGACGTTCATGGGCGATCACGAGGCGGTCGTGCCGTTCCAGCGCGAGACGCCGGTCCAGATCGCGATGGGCGGCAACACCGGCAGCTACGGCGGCGGCTTCGAGCCGCCGGTCACCCACCAGCTCGCATTCCTCGGCCTCGATCGCGACCGCACGCTCCAGACCACGGCGACGATCGCGCAGCACCAGCCGCGCGCGCTCGCGTGGGATAGCGGCCACGACGCGCTGTACGTCGCGGGCATGGGCACGGACTCGATCCTCCAGGTCAAGAACGCGTCGCAGGTCGGCATCGCCGAGGGCATCTCCGCGAGCCTGACCTCGGGTGCAAACCGCTGCGGCCCCGACGGCGTCGCGATCACCGCGGATGGCAACGTCCTCGTGTGGTGCTCGTTCACGCGGGTCGTCGAGAAGGTCGACTTCGTCGATGCGAAGGGTGCGCTCGCGACCGCCGCGAAGCTGTCCCCCGGCCCGATGCTCGTCGCTTCGAAGCTGAGCGACAAGCAGCACACCGGCATGGTCCTGTTCCACTCGGCCGAGCCCGCGATCAGCCAGCGCGGCGCGCTCGCGTGCGCGACGTGTCACCCGGATGGCCGCGACGACGGCCTGTCGTGGAAGATCGAGACGAACACGCTGCAGACGCCGCTGCTCGCGGGCCGGATCGTCGGCACGCACCCGTACAAGTGGGACGGCGGCGACAAGGATCTGACGATCAGCCTCGCGACGACGATGAAGCGCCTCGGCGGCTTCGGTCTCGACAAGAATCAGACCGCGGAGCTCGCGGCGTACCTCGAGGCGCTGCCGGCGCCGCACGCACCGACCCGCGATGCGAATGCGGTCGCGCGTGGCAAGAAGCTGTTCGATTCGGCCGAGGTCGGTTGCCGTAGCTGCCACGACGGCGCGACGTACTCGGATCAGACGACGCACAAGTTCACGGGGTCGACGCTGCCGCAGGCGGATACGCCGAGCTTGATCGGCCTCGCCGCGAGCGCGCCGTACTTCCACGACGGCAGCGCGGCGACGCTCGAGGCATTGCTCCGCGACCGCGGCGCTGTCCACGGCATGGCCGAGACCGCGAAGCTCAGCGACGCGCAGACCGCGGATCTGATCGCGTTCCTCGAGACGCTCTAGCTCGACGCGGACGTGTAGCTGCGGATCGCGCCGCGCCAGACCAGGCGCGAGATGACGAGCAGCGCGAGCGTGCCGCCGATCGTCGCGATCGCAGCGCTGCCCTCGAGCGTGCCGAGCAGCGCCATGGCGGGGAACGTCGTCATCACGGCGATCGGGATGACGAACGTGAAGATGAACCGCCAGATGCCGGGCAGCACCATCACCGGCCATCGCCCGGTGTCGAAGATCGCGCCGAGCAGGTACATCAGGTTATCGAGCCGGCCGACCCAGAACGACGCGGCCGCGCATACGATCCAGATCGAGTACATCGCGAGCGCACCGACCACGAACAGCACGATACCGAGGAGGATCTCGGTCGCCGACGGCGCGGCACCGTGCCGGTAGAACGCGTAGACGATCAGGACGATCGCGCCGACGAGGTCGAACGCCTTCCACGGCTCGTAGCGCGACGCCGAGATCATCGCCTGGGCGTCGACCGGCTTCAGCAGCACGTAGTCGAACGAGCCGTTGCGGATCCGCTCGACGAGGTCGACGAGCGACGGGCTGATCACGCCCTCGAGCACGGCGCGAAGGCCGGTGAAGTACGCCATCACGACGAGTGCCGCCGAGAGGTCCCAGCCGTTGACGTTGCTGCGCGCGCCGTACAGCACGACGAGCGGCAACAGCGTGAGCCCGAGCCACGCCGCGGCCATCACGCCCTCGATCAGGAAGTTCGCGCGGTACGCCATCGCCGAGGCGAGGCTGATCCGCAGCTGGATCGCGACGAGGCGCAGATACTTCGTCACGTCCCGACCGCCTCGAACCGGCGCACGCCGGCGTTCCAGGTCCACACGGCGACGAGGATCAGGCCAACGGTCCATCCCGCCTGCGCCGCGAGCAAGCGCCACATCTCGCCGTGCGGCAGCGTCCGCGTGATCAGCTCGACCGGGACCGACAGCGTGAACCGGAACGGCAACACGGCGGCGACCTTCGCGATCGGCGCGGGCAGGAGGTCGAGCGGGAGCAAGTAGCCGCTGAACAGCGAGAACAACCCGAAGTACAGCGTCGAGATCGCCATCGTCTGGGTCAGGAAGAACGCGAGCGCGCCGATCGCGAACAGGGTCGCGAACGTGATCAGCCACGCCATCGCGATCGACAGCGGCAGTGCAGCGAGCTGGACCGGATCGTGCGTGATGCCGTGACTCGCCGACGTGATCAGCAGGATCACCACGATTGGCAGCGCGACCGCGGAGCGGAACGGTAGCGCCGCGAGGTGGCTCGCCGCGTACGTGACGAACGGATGGATCGGGCGGAGCAGGCGCATCGCCATCGTGCCGATCCGGATCTCCTCCATCATCTGCCACGCGACCCAGCTACCGGTGAGCTGGCGGACGAGCAGCGTCGCGAGGAAGTACGCGACGAACGCGTCGGCGTCGTAGCCTTTGAACGCGCCACCGCGCGCGACCGAGGTCCACAGCGACATCATGATCAGTGGCTGGGTCGTCGTCAGGATCCAGACCAGGAACTCGGCGCGATAGGCGACCGTCTCGGCGACGCCGATCCGCAGCAGCGTCGGCAGCGCGCGCACGGTGCGCGACAGCTGCGACTTCATGCCTTGTGACCCTTACCGAACATCTTGCGCAAGATGTCCTCGAGCGGCGGGTCTTCGATCGCGAGGTCCGATACGCCGAGCTTGCCGAGCAGCTCGCCGACGACGGTGGGGAGCTCGCGCTCGGGGACGCGCAGCGTGATCCGCTTGCCGTCTTTGGTCAGGACCGTCCCGAGCTTCGCGAGCGCTTCGTCATCGACGGTTCCCATCGTGAACGACACGCGCTTGTCAGGATCCATCTGCTTGACCAGGCCGCGGAGGTCGCCGTCGTGGATCAGCGTGCCTTGATCGATCACGATGATCCGCGGGCACAGCGCGACGACGTCGTCCATGTAGTGCGAGGTCAAGAGCACCGTCGCCGAGTGGCGCTGGTTGTACGACCGCACGAAGTCGCGGATCGCGACCTGCATCGCGACGTCGAGGCCGATCGTCGGTTCGTCGAGGAACAGCGTCGTCGGCTGGTGCAACAGCGCCGCCGCGAGCTCGCACTTCATCCGCTCGCCGAGCGACAGCTGGCGGGTCGGCTTGTCGACCAGGTCGCCGAGCTCGAGCAGGTCGGTCAGCTCCTTCAGCGTCGCGTCGAACTGCGGCTTCGGAATGTCGAACACCGCGCGGTTCATCGCGTAGGTCTCCGACGGCGGCAGGTCCCAGATCAGCTGCGACTTCTGACCCATCACGAGCGTGATCTGCGACAGCAGCTCGGGCGCGCGCGCGAACGGGCGAAAGCCCTCGACGGTCGCTTCACCGCTCGTCGGATGGAGCAGGCCCGACAGCACCTTCAGCGTCGTCGTCTTGCCCGCTCCGTTCGGGCCGAGGAAGCCGACCCGCTCGCCGCGCTCGATCTTGAAGCTGACGCCGTCGACCGCCTTCACGGTCTCGTAGTTGCGATGGAACAGCGACTTCACCGCCGCGCCGAACCCGGGCGGGCGCTTGTGCACCTTGAAGTGCTTCTTGAGATCGGTCGCGACGATCACTTTTTCGTCGAATCTTTGACCAGCTCGCCCATCGTCTTGAGCGGCAGGCTGTCCACGGCTTCGCCTTCGAGCATCGACTCGAGGAGGTTCGCACCGACCTGCGCGAGGTTCGTGAGGCTCGCGATCCGCTCGGCGATCAGCTTCTTGCGCGCGTCGTTCCCTGGCCTCGCCTCGGCCTTCGCCTCCTCGAACTGATCGCGCGCTTGCTTGATCCAGTTGAGCTCGCGCTCGCGGAACACGCGCGACACCATCTTCCACAGGCTGGTCTCGGGCTCGTAATGCTCGCGCCGCTCGCCGACGACCCACGCCTTCTTGATCGCGCCCCACTGGAGCAGTTCGGCGAGCAGCATCGACACCGCGCCCGTCGACAAGCCGAGCCGCTCGCCGAGATCCGCGGCGGTCAGCGGACGGTCGTCGAGGTACAGCACGGCCCACATCCGGCCCATGTTGCGCTTGAAGCCCCACGACTCGATCAGCGCGCCGACCGCATCGGCGACCTTCAAGACGGCCGGATCGACCGAAGCTGCCATCACTTGTCTTCGGGCGGATCGAGCGCCGCTTGTTCGCGGGTCGCGACGCGCACGATGTTGCCGCCCTCGTGCGGGAGCTTGCCGACGATCGACGTCTCCTGGCGACGGCGCTGGATGATCTCGACGATCTCGCGCTGCGACAGGCCGCCCGACGGACGGATCGTCACGCTCGCTTCGCGTCCACCCTTGAGCTCGCGCGCGGTGACGCTGAGGATCGACTCGACGTCGACCGTCATCACGAGCTCGACGCGAACCGCGCCGGGCGGGCCCGGCGGCAGGTCGTCGAGCACGACCTGACCGAGCTTGCGGTTCTTGCCGAGCTGATCGCTCTCGCCCTGGTAGACGTCGATCGACACGAACTTCTGATCGGTCGCCGTCGTCGCGAACAGCTTGCGCGCGCGGACCGGCAGCATCGAGTTACGCGGGATCACGACCGAGAAGCCCGAGTCGCCGACCTTGATCCCGAGGTCGTGCGGCGTGACGTCGAGGAGCGCCGCGTCGTCGGAGTCGCCGGCGAGGATCCCCGCGTACGCCGCCGCGCCGAGCGCGACGACCTCGTCGGGGTTCGCGCCCTTGCTCGGCTTCTTGCCGAAGATCCGCTCGACGGTGTCCTGGACCGCTGGCCACCGCGTCATGCCGCCGACGAGCAACACGTCTTCGATGTCGGATGCGGCGAGGCCGGCATCCGCGAGCGCGCGCACGCATGGCGCTTCGAGCCGCGCGAGCAGATCCTTCGTCAGCGTCTCGACGGTCTCGCGCGTGATCGCCTTCTCGTAGTTGATCGGCGCGCCGTGCTGATCGTTCGCGAGGAACGGCAATTGGATCGTGGTCTCGCGATCGACCGACAGCGCCTTCTTCGCGGTCTCGCACGCTTCGCGCAGGCGCGACATCGCCATCGGGATGCCGGTGAGATCGATCCGGTATTGATCGAAGACCTCGTCGACGATCCGCTCCTGGAGCCGGCGATCCCAGTCCTCGCCGCCGAGCGCGGTGTCGCCGCCGGTCGCGAGCACCTCGAAGATGCCGTTGTCGACGCTCATGATCGACACGTCGAACGTGCCGCCGCCGAGATCGAACACCGCGATCAACCGGCGACCTTCCGCGTGGCGATGCACGCCGTACGCGAGCGCGGCCGCGGTCGGCTCGTTGAGGATCCGGATCACGTCGAGGCCGGCGATCTGACCGGCATCGCGCGTCGCCTGGCGCTGCGCATCGTCGAAGTACGCGGGCACCGTGACCACCGCGCGCGTCACCGGCTCGCCGGTCGCTTCCTCGGCGACCTGGCGCATCCGGCGCAGCACGTGCGCCGCGATCTCCTGCGGGCTGATCGGTTGGCCGTGGACGCGGACCCACGCATCGCCGTTCGGCGCGGCGACGATCCGGAACGGCGCGAGCTTCGCGAACCACGCCACGTCCTCGGTGTTGACCTTGCGGCCGATCAAGCGCTTCGCGCCGTACACGGTTGCCGACGGGTTCGTCACGGCCTGGCGGCGCGCGCGCGTGCCGACCGTGACCTGACCGTTCGCGGTCCACGCGACCCACGACGGCGTCGTGCGTTCGCCGTCGGCAGCGACGAGCGTCTTCGGGATGTTCTTGTCGTCGAGCACCGCCACGCACGAGGTGGTGGTGCCGAGATCGATGCCGATGATGCGGGTCACGGGGGGCCTTCTTTCTTCCCCATCAAGCGGGACAGTAAGCCCTTGCGCTCGTTGGTCGCCTGGCGGCGCATGTCGGCGAGCTCGCGTGCGGCGCGCTCGTTCGACGGATCGATCTCGAGGGCGGACTCGAACCGCTGGGCCGCCTCGAGACGATCGCGTAGCGCGAGTGACTTCAAGCCCTCGACGAGCTCGATGCCGGCACGCGCGCCGCGATCCTGCGGACTCTTCTTCGCCAACACTCGGTAGCCGTTCAACGCTTCGTCGAGCTTGCCTTCGTCGATCAGCGCCTCGAGCGCGCTCGTGTCGCTGCTCTCCGCGACCGGTGCGGTCGACGGCCGGCGGATCGCCTGGCTGCGCTGCGGATCCGCGATGATCGGCATCGGCTGGCTCGGCGGCATCGGCGTCGTCATCGCCGGCATCCGCACGGGACCGCTCTTGCGATCGACCACGTGCTGCTGCGGGATCGCGAGCGGCTCGCCGGGGCGCGCGAGCTCGGTCGCCGCGATCGTCGCGCTCTGACCGCTCGGGTTCGTCGGCGCGTCGTACGGACCGGGCTTCGTCGGAATCTCGGCCTGCGTGGGCGGCGGCGGTTGAACCTCGATCTTCGCCTCCGCGCGATCCGGCGCTGGCTTACTCGGCGGCAGCGGAATCTTCGCGATCTGGCTCGTCGGGATCCGCGGCGCGTTCGGCGTACGCATCCCCGACGGTGGCGTCGGCCGCGCGATCGGCATCGGCGGTGGCGTCTTGCCGCCGATCGTCGCGCGCACTTGCTGGCGGCTCTGCTGATCGGCGAGGCGGCGATACGCATCGCGGATCAAGATGAAGATCTCGGCCGCGATCTGGCGGAGCTTCGTCGACTGATAGCGCGCGAACCGGTCCGGGTGATAGCGCTTCGTCAGCTCGCCGAACGCGGCGCGCACGTCGTTGTCGGTCGTCTCGTAACCGACGCCGAGCACGAGGAACGGGTTCAGCTTGCGCAGCGATTCGGCCTCGGCCTCGAGCGCGCGAATCAGATCTTGCTCGGCCTCGGCGATGTTCTCGCCCTCGGCCATCTGGGTCTGCGAATCACCGGGCGATTCGTTCTCGGTCGTGGCGCGCACCTGGCCACCTTGCGTCGTCGCGCGCACCTTGTTCTCGGCGGCGAGCGCGCTCTCGATCAACCACACCGTCTTGGTCGGCAGCGGCTCGAGCTTCAACTGGACGCCGGTGCCGCGCTGCGGATCGGTGACGTGCTCCGCGATCGAGCCCATGAGCTCGAGCACCGTCGCGCTCGGCAGCTCGAGATCGATCTTCACCTGCGTGCCGAGTGGCGGTTGCGTCGATGCCTTGAGGAACATCGAGCCGCGGCTGAGGTCACGCCGGTAGATCGTCGCCAGCTGCTGCCACGAGGTGCAGCGAAGCTTGATGCTTAGCGTCGAAGCGGCCATTACCGATCCGCGAGATCATAGGCTTTTTATGCGTCGCGAGGCAACGACCGGTACCTCGCGAGAACGAGCTCGTGACGCTCTTTGATCCGCTCCAAATACGTCTGTTCGCGGTTGCGCGCCTGGCCATCTCGGGCCAGCTGCGCCAGTCGCTCGACGAGCTTGCCGGCGTCGACCAGAGGTTTTTGTACGAGACCCACCACCCCGAGCTGCGCCGCCTGCGTCGCGACCTCGGGATCCGTGGCTGTGGCCAGGAGGAACGCGGGCAGGGCGGGCGCATGCTCGCGGAGCAGGCGGATCGTTTCGAGCCCGTCGAGGACCGCGAGGTCGACGCCGAGCCGGCCTGCCTGGCGGGCCGCATCTTCGCCACTGACGTACGCATAGCTCGTGATCCCGACGCCCTCGAGCTTGTCGGCCAGGAGGTCGGCGATATCGCGATCGTGCTCGACGATGAGAACGGCGGGGTCGCGACCCGGTGGCGGTGGCTCGAGCTGATCCTCGAGCGTGAGCGAGCGCCGCTCCGTCTTGATCAACGCCTTGAACAGCTCTTCGACGACCGCGCGGAGCTCGCCGGTCGTATGGGCCGTGAGGGTGGCATCGCGCTGGCGTTCCCAGACCCGACCGATCAGAGCGGGCGCGTTGCCGGTGCCCTCGAGCTGGAGGTCGAGGACATCGCCGGCACCGGCCCGGATACACGCGAGGAACATCGCCGCATCGGCGCGCCCGGTCACCGCGATCGGTAGCGCGTGCGGGATCGCGGCGTTCGTCTTGCGGATCATCTCCGCGGCGCGGCGGCGATCCTCGATCTCGGTATCGCCGTCGAGATCGAGCAGGATGCATGGAAGGAGCGGCGCCTGGTGAGCGAGCGTCGCGGCGGCGCCGAGCTCGTCGGTCACCGTGACCCTGATGCCGCCTGCGCGCAAGCGCTCCACGACCGCGGCGAGTGCGGCGCTGCCACCGCGCTGAGCGATCGCGATCGCTGTGGGCTCGACCGTCACCTCGCGCACGATACACTAGCCGCGATGACCGACCACCTGTTCCTGCGCGCGTGCCGGCGCGAGCCCGTACCTCGCACGCCGATCTGGATGATGCGGCAAGCGGGCCGGTACTTGCCGGCGTATCGCGCGACGAAGGCGAAGGCGGGCACGTTCCTCGCGCTGTGCCAGAACCCCGACCTCGCGTGCGAGGTCACGCTCCAGCCGATCGACGAGTTCGGGTTCGACGCCGCGATCTTGTTCAGCGACATCCTCGTGACGCTGCCCGGGATGGGCATCGACATCGACTTTCCCGACAACGGACCGAAGATCTCGAACCCGGTGCGGACGTCGGCGGATATCGCGAAGCTCGCGGTGCCCGAACCGGTGCCGTACGTGATCGACGCCGTGCGCACGATCCGCAAAGCGCTCGCGGATCGCGTGCCGCTGATCGGCTTCGCGGGTGCACCGCTGACGATGCTGACCTACGCGGTCGAAGGCGGCGGCAGCAAGGAGTACGCGCTGACCAAGCAGCTGCTGTACGGCGCGCCGAAGGACGCGCACGCGCTGCTCGACAAGCTCGCCCGGACTTGCTCGCGCTACCTCGCGGCGCAGGTCGAGGCCGGTGCGCAGGCGGTGCAGATCTTCGATAGCTGGGGCGGCATCGTGTCGCCGGGAGATTTCCGCGAGTACCCGCTGCGCTACGCGAAGCAGGTGATCGCGGAGCTTCGCTCGACGATCCCGAAGGACGTGCCGATCATCTACTTCGTCAACGGTTGCGCGCCGTACCTCGACGACTACGCATCGAGCGGCGCCGACGTGCTCGGCGTCGACTGGCGGGTCGGGATCGACGAGGTTCGCCGCAGGGTCGGCGACGGCGTCGCGCTCCAGGGCAACCTCGATCCGGGCGCGCTGTTCGCACCGCCGGCAGAGATCCGCGCACGGGTCGCCGAGATCCTCGCGCGCGCCGGCAAGATCGGCCACATCTTCAACCTGGGCCATGGGGTGTTGCAGCAGACCGATCCCGAGCACGTGCGCGCGATGGTGACCGCGGTGCGCGAGCTCTCGGCGTCATGAAGCTGGCGGTCGTCGGAGCCGGCATCGGTGGGTTGACCGCGGCGCGCGCGCTGGTCGCGGCCGGTCACGACGTGCGCGTGCTCGAAGCCGGGCCGCGCGTCGGTGGTGTCGTCGGCACGTCGGAGGTCGCCGGATTCGTGCGCGAGCACGCGGCGAGCTCGTTCATCGGTGGACCACCGCGCGGTGCGCTCGCACTGTGCACGGAGCTCGGCGTTGCCGTCGACAAGGCGGCGCCCGCGGCGAAGAAGCGGTGGATCTATATCGACGGCAAGCTGCGCCAGCTGCCGACCAACCCGGTGGCGTTCGTGCGCAGCGACCTGCTCACGTGGCGCGGCAAGCTCGATCTGTTGAAGGAGCCGTTCGTCGCGAGTAAGCGGAAGGTGAGCGAGGACGAATCGATGTATGCATTCGCGTCGCGCAGGCTCGGGCCGCAAGCGGCGCGCGCGATCATCGCGCCGTTCGTCACCGGCGTGTTCGCGGCCGATGCGCACGACGTCTCCCTCGAAGCGGGCTTCCCGCGGCTCGCCGCGCTCGATGCCGATGGTGGCCTCCTGCGCGGCATGGTGAAGCAGATGTTTCGTCGCAAGAAGGGCGGCCCCGCGCGGACCGAGCGCGGCTTGTACGCGCCGGCGGGTGGCTTGGGCACGCTGATCACGGCGCTCGCCACGGGGCTCGGTGATCGCGTGAAGGTCGCGACGCCGGTGCGCGCGATCGAAGCGGTGCGCGATGGCGTGAGCGTCGATGGCGATCGCTACGACGGTTGCGTGCTCGCGATCCCGGCACGGGATGCGGCGAACGCGGTCGCGGCGATACCGGAGCTGCGCGACCGGTTGAGCCCGTTCACGCGATCGCCCGTCGCGCTGGTCTATCTCGGCGTGGCGGCGAGCGAGGTGCCGCGAGCGGCGGATGGCTTCGGGTTTCTCGTCGCGCAAGGCGAGGAGCTCCGCGTGCTCGGCGTCGTGTTCGAGTCGACGGTGTGGCCGGGCCGCGCGCCCGAGGGGCGGGTCCTGTTGCGCTGCATCTTCGGCGGTGGCCGCGATCCGGAAGCGACGAAGCTCGACGACGCGGCGCTGATCGCCCAGGCGCGGCGCGATATCGGCCGCGCGTTCGGCAGCGATGAAGTGACGCCCGTGCACGCCAGCGTCGTGCGCTGGCCGCAGGGCTTGCCGCGCTATCCCGTCGGGCACCGCGATCAGGTGCGCGAAGCGACCGCGGTCGCGCGCAGGCATCGGATCGTGCTCGCCGGCGCGGATTATCGAGGGCCCGCGATCAACGATCTGTGCGCGGATGCCGACGCCGTGGTGGCCGAGGTCGACGCGTGGAAATGAAGTGGAGCTGGCTCGTGCTGTGCGCGGCGTGCTCGGGCGGCGGCGCGAAGAAGCCGCACGTGATCGAGGATGCGCCCGCGGTGGCGAAAGGGCCGGCTCCCGTGCCCGTCGTGCCGGCGGGGCCGTACAAGGTGGAAGAGAAGTTCGACAAAGGCGACGCGCAGATCCGGGTCGAGTGGAAGGACACGCCGGTGGAGGCGCGCGCGTCGAGTGGACGCACGGCATGCGGAACGGCGCGCGCAGCGGCGGTCGCGCCGACGACGACGTGGGGGATCCCTGACGTCGTGGTGATGATCGACGTCAATCACGGCAAATCACCGACAGCCGGAAGCGGAGCGGGCTCGGGCTCGGGCTCGGGCTCGGGCTCGACAGGCGGGTCACGGGTGGTGCTCGAGCACTGCGCGTTCTCGCCGCGCGTCGCGATCGTCGAGTCGCCGTGGATCGTCGCGAGTGCGATGGACGCGCCGGCGAAGGTCACGATCGGCAGGCTCGGCGCGGCGCGCCCGCTGGCGATTCCCGTCGCGGCGCAGAAGACAGCGACGATCTTGTTGCCGGTCGCGGGTCACGAGGCCGCGGTCGCGCTGGATGCCGATTCGATCACGGAGCTGAAATCCGACGACGATTCTGCGATCGCGGTCGTCCCGCCGACGCCGTACTACGCGGTGACCGAAGCGAACGGCCAGGTCGTGTTGAGAGACGTACCCGTCGGCACGTTCGATGTCGCCGCGTGGCTGCCTGCGCGCGCAGGGCAGGGGGCGCGTGCGGCGCACGGCAAGATCACGGTGACTACCGGCGGGCTCGCCGAAGTCACGCTGTCGCTCTAGTCGCCATCAAAACGTGGTCGCCGATCTCGGCTCGGCGAGCGCTGGCGAACGCTCGTGCGGTCGCGCGGACACCTGCGCGAACGCGAACGCGAGCGCGGTCGGACTACCACGAAGGCACGATTCGAGCGCACAAAAGCACAAAGCAGACCCGCGCTTGCGGCTGCGCCGCAACTCGCTCGTCGGCTTTGCGTTCGTGTCTGAACGATCGGCAACGATCGACCTGATCTGGGCTCACTGCGTCGCGGAAGGATCGATCACCGTCACGCGCATGTCGCCGGTGACCTCGAGCCGCTCGTCGTCCGGCGCACCGTCGAGCGCGAGCACGTTGCCGCGGCGCGCGCGCTCGATCGCCTTTGTCTGATCGTTGCGGTGGCGCTTCATCAACCGGATCGGCACGCGGCCGGCGTCGCTGCAGCCGAGCATCTCGACCTTGCCCTTCGGCGCGTGCGGCGCGCTGACGATCCGCCACGCCGCCCCGCCGGCCTCGACGAGAGGCGTCGGCTGTTTGCGGAGCACGAGGTACGAGAACTTCAACCCGCCGTCGCGAAGGTGCGTGACGCGCGCGAGCTCGGCGGTGTTCGGCGGGAACTTCACGAGGCGATCCTCGTGGCACCAATCGTCCGGGTCGGCGAGCGCGGGGCAGGGCGCGCCTCGTCGCGTGCATGGAGCGAACACGTGCGCGGCTGATTTCGCGAGCAGCGCATCGCGCAGCTCGTGGAGCGCGCGCGTGGTCTCGCGCAATGCAGGCTCGAGGATGATCACGGCGCCATCGTCCCCGATCGCGGCGAGCGCGCGCTCGACGAGCGGCAGGCGCTTGTCGACGGGCAGCTCGTTGAGCAACGTGCCCATCACGACGAGGTCGGCCGCGGGAATCGGTTGTTTCGTGACGTCGCACGCGGTCGTCGCGACCTCGACGGCTGGCGCAAACCCGCGCATCGCCCTTACGGCGATCGCGAGCGCCTGGTCATCGCGATCGAACGCCGTGTAGCGAAACCCGAGCCCGGTTGCCGCGAGCCCGAGGCCGAGCGCGCCGCAGCCCGCGCCGAGATCGACGACGCGTAGGGTCGCGGGCAATGCTCCACGATTGCGGAGCTCCGCGAGCGGGATCTGGATCTTCACCGCATCGGCGATCGTGAAGAACGCGGCGCGCGCGGCGAGATCGCCGACACGGTCGGCTGGCTTCGCGAGGCGATCGCGTTCGCTCGTGTAGCGCTCGGAGCGATCGACGACCGCGCGATGAAGTGCGGCGGCCGCGAACGGCGCATCGCCGAGGACATCGCGCGCGGCGGCGAGCACGGCTTGTTCGAGCTCGATCGGTACAACCCAGATCATGAGAGAAAGGAGCATAGCGCGCGGGGCATTCGACCCGAGCGTGCGGAGGCGCGCGGTTCGCGACAACGCAGACAGCTACTTGGTAGTGGCGTGGGGCTTGCTGTTAGTGGACGCATGCGAATTGGCAAGCTTTGGTTGGTAGCGATCTTGAGCGCGATTCCCGCAGCGGCATACGCGCAGGTCAATGTCGGCGTGAACGTCGGCGTCGGCGTCGACGCTGATTACTACGACACGACCGCGCCGGGCGATCCGGTCGAGTCGGTCGACGTGTTCTACGATCAGCTCCAGCCGTATGGCGTCTGGGTCGACGACCCCGACATGGGGCGCGTGTTCATCCCGGGCGAGAACGGCTTCGTGCCGTACACGGTCGGGCACTGGCAGTACACGCGGCTCGGGTTCGTGTGGGTCTCGAACGAGCCGTTCGCATGGGCGACGACGCACTACGGCCGGTGGGCGTACTCGAACGCGTACGACCGCTGGGTCTGGCTGCCGGATACCGAGTGGGGCCCGGCATGGGTCGAGTGGCGTCAGACGGATGCCGACTTCGGCTGGGCACCGCTCGCGCCGGTCGGCTACAGCTACACGCCGCCCGTCGAGTCGTGGCACTACTGCGGCGCCGCGCACATCCTCGACGTCAACGTCACGCGCTACTACGAGCCGCGCGATCGCGTCGTCGTGATCCATCGCGAGGCGCGACCGATCGAGCACTACGAGACGGTCAGCAACGTCAGGGTCCACCTCGGCCCGTCGCCGACGGTGTTGCGCGAGCACCGGATCGAGGCCAAGCCGGCACGCGTCGACATGAAGGTCGTCGGCCGGTGGGCGCCGACCGAAGCGCACGCGCAGGCCTCGCGCGCGGAGCAGCACCGGGCGACGTTCGAGGTCGATAACCAGCGCAAGCTCGAGGCGAACACCCACATTCGCGCCGCGCAGCAGAAGGTGATCGAGACGCACCCGCAGCTGAAGGTGAAGGTGGACGCGCGGGTCGAGGCGGCAAAGACCGGCCATGCGCCGCCGCCGGAACCGAACCGGATGCAGCCGAATCGCAACGAGCAGCACCCACCGACGCCGATGCCGAGCCGGGTCGAGCCGAATCGCAACGAGCAGCACGCGCCGACGCCGATGCCGACTCGGGTCGAGCCGAACCGCAACGAGCAACACGCGCCGACTCGCGTCGAGCCGCAGCACGCGCCGACGCCGATGCCGACTCGGGTCGAGCCGAATCGCAACGAGCAACACGCGCCGACTCCGACGCGCGTCGAGCCGAATCGCAACGAGCAGCACGCGCCGACGCCGACTCGCGTCGAGCCGCAGCACGCGCCGACGCCGAATCGGGTCGAGCCGCAACCGCGGCCGGAACCGACGCGCGAACGGCCGGCACCGGCACCGGTGGAACACGCACCTCCGCCGGCCCGGGTCGAGCCTCAGCCGCGGCCCGAACCGGCGCGCGAACGCCCGGCCCCGGCGCCTGCTCCGGTCCAGCACGCGGAGCCGCATCCGGCGCCGGCGCCGCATGCCGAGCCCGCGCATCCTGCTCCGCAACCCGCGAAGCACGACGACAAGCGCGAAGACAAGAAGAACTAGACCTTCTTCGTCGGCCCGGTATCCGCCGTCGCGATCGAGTCGTGCGGGATAGCCGGCTTGCCTTCGATCGGCTTGCCGTCGCCATCCGTCTTGTCGATCTTCACGGCGTTCTCGTCGTCGCTCAGCGTCTCCGCTTCGGTATCGACCGGCGGCGGCGTCGCGGCGCGCTTGGCCACGCCGTCGGCTTTGGCCGGCTTGGTCTGCGGCGGAATCGTCGGCGCTTCGGCGAAGTCATCCGGCACCGCGCGCATCGGCATCGTCCGTGAGTGATTCGAAGGCTCGGGGCTGGTCAGCGACACTGTCGAGCCGGGCGTCGTGACGCCGGCTGAGGTGAACGCGGTCTGGGTCGGCTCGTCGGCCGAGAACGGATTGCCGACATCGACCGGCTGGGTCGAGTCCTCACCGAACTGCGCGGGCACGGCGTCGACGACCTCGACGACATGGACGGCGACGCCGGTAATGTTGTCGTGACCACCGCGGGTCTTCGCGAGCTCGACCATCTCGGCGAGCGCTTCGCCCGGCTTGTCGGCCGAGAGCCGCTGCGCGATCTCGTCCTCGACGGGGAAGTAGTCGTGGAGACCGTCGCTGCAGAGCAGCAGGCGGTCGTTGCGCTTCAGCGTCACGTGCGCCATCTCGACGCCGACGTCCGCTGACACGCCGATCGCGTTGACGAGGATCGTGCGGAGCGGCGAGACCTGCGCCTCTTCGATCGTGAGCTTGCCCTCGATCACGAGGACCTCGGCGACCGTGTGATCCGTCGTGATCTGCGACGACCGGCCATCGCGCACGAGGTACGTGCGGCTATCGCCGACGTGCGCCACGAATGCTTCGGCACCGGCGACGAGCACGACATCGAGCGTCGTGCCCATGCCCTGCTTGTCGGACTCGGTCTGGCCGCGCTGATAGACGGCCTGGTGGGCCTGGAGCACGGCCTGCTGGAGCAGCTGGACGAGCGCGCGGCGGCCGCCATCGGTCGGCGATTTTTTGAACGCCGCGATCTCCGGCAGCGCTTCGGCGAGCGTCTTCTTGACGGTCTCGACCGCCATCGCGGACGCGACCTCACCGGCTGCGTGCCCGCCCATTCCATCGGCCACGATGAAGAATCCGCTGCCGGGCTCCATGTGCGCCGAGTCTTCGTTGTGATCTCGAACCACGCCGACGTCGGTGACCAGCCAGGCCTCCAGCGTCACGCGCGAAGCTTCGTCGGTTGGCTGTGGCGATCCGGACGTCATCCTAGCGACCAACGGATCTTCACCCGGGGCACCCTAACCCGCAAGGGCTCGGGATCAAATGCGAACCCGAAGTTTCTCGGCGCTCGCGGGTGAGCGGTTTTGGGCCGCCAGCCGGGTTTTCGTGATCGCGACCGCCGCTTCCTCGCGATCCACGACGACGAACCGCCGCCCGAGCCGCTGGGCGACTGCGGCAGTCGTCCCCGACCCCGAAAACCAGTCTGCGACGCGGTCGCCGGGCTGGGTGACAGCCTCCAAGATCCTCGCGATCAGCCGCTCTGGCTTCTGCGACGGCCAACCCGTCCGCTCGGCATCGGAATGATTGAGCGTCTCGACGTCGGCCCACCAGTCTTCGGGGACCTTGCCGGCGGCGACCGGGTAGCGATAAACGCGGCCGGTCTTCTTGTCCGTCTTCTCCTGGACGCCATTGACGAGGCGCATGTGAGAGCCGCCTCGCCGCGGGACCCGCACCGCGTCCGGATAGAACGCCCAATCCGGGCCGTTCGCGTACCACAGGATCGTGTCGTGCTTGCGGCCGAACCCGCGGCGCGACTTGCCGCCCACCGCGTAGCACCACACGATCTCGTTGACGAACCGGTCGCGGCCGAACACCCGGTCGAGCTCGACCTTCACGTAGTGGACGGCGCGGTAATCGAGGTGAACGAACAGCGAGCCGGTCGCCGCGAGCGCGCGCTTGCTCTCGACGAGGAGCGGCGACAGCCATTCGACGAACGCCGCCGGATCGTCCGCGCGATCCGCATAGCTGTGGCCGCGCCCGCGCTGGACCGCGCCGGTGCCGAACGGCGGATCGATGTAGATCGCGGCGAGCGAGCCGGTCGGCACGCCGGCGGCGACCTCGAAGGCATCGCCGTGGATCACCTGATCTTCCACGCGCACGACGCTACCTTATGGGTGTGAGATTTTGTCCCTGGTACCCGCTCGCGGAAGCGGCCGCCCATGCGCCGGCCGGCGAAGGGGTGCTGCAAGTTCGCGTCGCCGAAGGCCTCCTCGACTACCCCCGCGGCAAGACCGCGATGGTCCACTACGAGCACGCAGCCGACGTCCGAGCGCGTGCGCTCGCGCTCGCCGCCGCACACACCGAGCCGGTCCTGTGGTGCCGCCACCTCGAGCTCGAAGGCGAGCGCGATGTCGATCTCGCGGCGTTCCACGCCAGCTTGCTCGCAGAGTTCGTGCGAAGGTTTGGCTGCGCACCGTCGTTCGATCCCCGCTCATGAACCTCGTCGAAGCCGAAGCCACCGGACCCGTCGAAGGCGACGATCCGATCGTCACGCCACCGCGCCCGCGCCACCGCCGGGTCTCGGTCTCGCTCGTGCTGACGTTGTCGGTCCTGATCGGGCTCGTCGTCGCGATCTATCAGGTGTTTCCGGCGCGCCACAACGAGCTCGCCCAGCAGGCGCTCGCGCATCACCGCGAGCCGCCGGCGTGGGACCTGCCCGCGCCCTCGCCGGATCAGCTCCAGGGGTTCTTGATCGGCGCTGCCGGCAAGGGCGCACCACTGCCGAAGGCAGACGCGATCGGCGCGAGTCGGATCGAGGTGCTCGATCGGCATGCGGCGCTGATCCGGTTCAAGATCGGCAGCGACGAGATCAGCTACGTCGTCGGTCACGCCGCGCGGATCGCGCCGGAGCACACCGAAGATCGCGATGGCGACCTGCGCGTCGTCGCGTGGGAGCACGGCCCGTTCGTGTTCGCGGCCGTCGGGCCCGATGCGACCGCCGCGACGTGGCTGCCGATCGTCGGCGCCAAGTAATCACTCGGGCGAGACCGTGATGCACGCGGTGTCGTCACCGCCGAGGATGTCTCGGGCCGGGGCGACGTCGGCGGCGATCCGCACGCAGACCCGATTCGCGACCTTGCCGGTGAGCTCGAACGCACCGGGCACGACGACCCGGTTGCCGCACGCGACGTGCGCCGCGGCGAGTGGATGGTCCGCGGACTTGGTCCCGGCCTCGACGACCGCGACGTCGACCCACGTGCCGTGGCCGGGTGCGCACGTCACGACGACCTTCCAGCGATCGCCGCGCGCGAACGTCGTCGCGTCCTCGCGGATCGCACCATCGCGCTCGCGCACGAGGCCGAGCGTGACGTCGCCGACGCCCTTGATCGAAGCGATATTCGCGGCGCGCTGATGATCGCGCGGCCACACGAGCAACAGTGCGAGCGCGGCCATCGCGAAGGCCGGCAGCGCGACCGACCACCAGCGCGCCCGCTTCGGCATCACCGCGGCTGCGAGCACCGGCAGCGCGACGACATCGCGCGTGATCTCGTCGAGGCACGCGCGACATGCGGCGCACTCCGCGACGTGTTGCGCGACCGTCGCATCGCCGGCGCCACTCGCGTGGCGCTCGAGCCGCGGCCACGAGATCGGAGTGCCGATGCAGGCGCTCATGCGACCTCCCGCAGCTTCACGACGGTCTCGCGGATCCGATCGAGCCGCTTGCCGATCGTCTTGCGCGACAGGCCGAGGTGGTCGGCGATCTCGTCCTGCGTCATGTCGTCGACGAACCGCGCGACGAGCACCTGCATGTGCGCCTCGTCGAGTTGCTCGGCGAGCGCGGAGATCAGCGCGATGCCGACGACCTCGTCGTCCATCCGCACGCGGCCGACCGGCGCGGCCGCGGCCTGCTCGCGCTCGAGCAGTCGCGTGCGCGTGCCGCGATCTCGGAGGAGATTGCAGCAGCGATTCGTGACCGCTCTATAGAGGTAGGGAAGGTCCACGGATGAGTTCCAGCGGGGGATGAGATCGGTGAACAGCGCGTGCACGACGTCGATCGCGTCCTCGCGGCTGCGCAGCATGCGTTCGGCTTTACGTACGAGCTGCGGGCCGTAGGCGCGATACGCCTCGGTTGGATCACTCGCAGCTGCCACCCTGGATGCCGACTGTAGAACAAGGCGTGTTCTGGAGTCCGTCGAATGGGCAGTCTGCTGCGGTCGCGCATTCGCGGCCGTCGTTGTCGCACTGCAGGCGCGGCGTGCCATTGCACGTGCCCGAGGCGCAATCGCTGTTGTCGCCGCACGCGCTGCCCGGAGCGCCGGCGTGCATGCCGGCAGCGCACACGAATGGGCCCTGGAGGTTGCCGCCGGCGTACGAAGGAGCACAGCCACAGGCATCGCCGGTGCGGCACGCCGAGCAGTTGCCGTACTGGCTGCCGGGATGATCGAGGCTCGGCTGCCCGTACCCCATGTTGCAGATGCCGCTCGCGCACTCCGTGTCGTGCACGCACTGTTCGCCGAGCTCGCGGGTGTTGACCGGCTCGCAGACGCGCGGCAGCTCGCGCAACGGCGACGTCGGATCGCTCGCGCCGCACACCTGGTTCGTCGGGCACGTGCCGTCGGTGCAGCCCATGCACAACCCACCGAAGAACGTGTCGACGCAGCTGCCCGTCGAGCAACCGATCGTGGTGTCGCACGACGCACCGAGCGGCGCGGGTGCAGGCACGATCGGCGTGAACGCATCGCAGCCGGTCGTGATCTTCGCGCCGATCTGCGCGAGCACCGCGTGGCCGCTGCCGTGCTTCGTCAGCTCGAACCGCACGCCGCGGTACTTGCCGCTGATCGGCAGCTTGAACGTGATCGGCGCCCAGCTCGACGTCGGGATGGTTTCGGTGTGCTCGATGCTGCCGTCGGCGTAGACGTCGAGGTTCAGCGCGACCTGCGCGTTGGCATCGACGTTCGCGATCAGATCGAACTCGAGGCAGCCGCCGTCGTTGAAGTCGACCGGCGAGACCTGCTCGATCTTCGTCCCGTCATCTACGAGCTCGACGCCCGGATCACCCTGGTTCCAGGTCGCGACCTTCTGGACGCTGCCGGTCTCGACCTTCCACGCGCACATCTGATCGCCGCACCACAGGTCAAAGCCGGGGTCGCGGAGCGCGTTGCCACAATCGGTCGCGCCCATCTGCGAGATCGCGGCGGCGACGAACAAGAGGGTAGGGATGCGCATGACTAAAACCCCCACGAGAAGCCGAACGCGAGGCGATTGCCGCCCGCGAGGTGCGTGTTGCCGATCAGGTCTTTGACGGCGTAGGCGCCGGCGTACGTCCAGCCGAGCTCGATCCCGAACCGCTTCAAATGGAAGCGCAGGCCGATGCCGGCGGCGAACGCGGGACCGACGTTCGTCGTGGAGTACGTCATGTTGTCCGCGCCGGTGAGCGCGGTGTGGCCGAGGCCGAGCCCGCCGGAGAGCTGCGCGTAGTACGCGAGCCAGCTCCACCAGTGCTCCTCGATCCGGACCGTCGCCATCGCCGTCGCCGCGCTCCAGTCGAGCTGTTGCGACAGGTTCTGCGTGCCGACGACGTCGTGCTTCCACGACGGGATCGACGCGAGTCCCGCGGTGCCGCCCACCCACAGCCGATCGTAGATCTGGCGCAGGCCGGTCAGTGCGAACCCGCCGGAAGGCGCGAGGTCCTCGTTGTAGCCGAACGTCGTGAGGTTCTGAGTGTACGCATCGTGATGCTCGGGCCCGACGAGGAGGTCGAGCACGACCATGTACTGGTGCGGGTCTTCCCACTCGCCGCCCTTCGTCTTCGTATCGACGAGCGCTTCGCGACGGCACTGCGCGAGATCGATCTCGCCGGGGGCGGTGACCTGACAGCGCGACAGCGAGTCGCCATCGCGGACGAGCACGTCGTACTCGCCCGGGGCGACCGCGATCCGGACCGCGGCGCCCTTCGCCTTGTAGGTCTCGGCGACGACGGCGTGCGCCCGGCGATCCTCGACGAGCGTCTTGCCCTCGACCCGCGCCGGCAACACGATCTGCGCGGTCGCGGCGCGCGGGAACGACAGCGGCACTTCGCCGTGGCCCTTGAGGTCGGCCTCGAACGTGACGTGCTGGCCGCCGACGGCGGTCTCGGCGGTCGCGAGCAGCGTCTGGTGATACGCGTAGCGATAAGCCTCGTCGATCGAGACCTGGCCGTCGCCGTTCGCGTCGCCCGCGCCGCGCAGACCGACGAGGAAGTGGTGCGTGAAGTACGAGCTCTTCAGCTCTTCGCTCTCCTGCGATAGCTCGCTGCCGGAGCTGCTCGCGAGCACGGCGACACCGGTCGCATCGAGGTGCTGGCGCGAGCTGTAAGAGAAATCCGCCGCTGGTTGCGCGCCCTTGATCCGCGAGAACGCACCGCTCTGACACGCGTCGAGGACGACGACCGTGAGCGATGCCTGGACCTTGAACAACCGCTCGCGCAATTCGGCGAGCGGCATCTCGGTCGAGCCGAGGTCGATGCCCTGCGCGCGGGCGTGGCCCGAGTAATAGAAGAACACCCGCGCCTGGCGGCCCGCGGCGGTGTCGGCCTGGACGCGGTCTGCGAGCTTCGCGAGGCGATCGCGCAGTTGATCCGGCGTCGGGTGAACGACGACGTCGATCGCATCCGCGGGATAGCCGCCGAGATCGGTGAGCACCGTCGCGACCCGGCGGGCGTCGTCTTCGGCGTAGCGCAGATCGGTCTGGCCCGGGCCACCGGCATTCGAGCCGACCACGATCGCGTAGGTCGCGACTGCCGGGTCGGCATGAACCGTCCCGGCGAGAGCCGCTAGCACGACGAGGGGTAGGAAGCGCATCAGGTCCCTTTCAACGAGATGACACGCAACCGAGCTCTTGTGGGAACCCAAAGTTAATCTTCGTCGGAATCAGGTAGATGGACCGCGCGGCGGATCGTCCCTTTGCCGAACTTCGCCGCGAGTTTGTCGATCGTATTGCCCAGCCGCTCGCCCTTTTCCCGGGCTGCCTCGTCGAACCCGAGCTGGCGGGGCGCATCGCGCGGCTCGAGGTTGTCGGCCGAAACGCCGCACAGCCGGACCCGGCCACCGCGCCGGGATTCGATCGGCACCTTCGACAACAGATCGATCGCGGTACGCGCGAGCACGCCGCCGTCGCTCGTCGCCTGATCGAGCGTCGTCCGCCGCGTGATCTGGCGGAAGTCGTCGTACTTGATGATCAGCGTGACGGTGCGGGCGCGCAGCTCGGCGGCGCGTAACCGCGACGCGACGCGGTCCGCTTGATCGAGCAGGATCACGCCGAGCTCGCCCTTGTCCTCGAGGTCGTGCTCGAACGTCTCGCGGTGGCCGATCGTGACGGCCTCGCGCTCCGACACGACCGGCCGCGCATCTTCGCCGCGTGCGAGCGCCGCGAGGTGCTGGCCCGTGACCGCGCCGAGCCGGCCGATCAGCGCGGCTTCGGGATAGCGCGCGACATCGCCGATCGTCGAGAGGCCCATGCTCGCGAGCGCGGACCGGGTCGCTTCGCCGACGCCCCACAGTCGGGTCACTGGCAAGCCATGGAGAAACGGCACGAGGTTGTCCTCGGTGATCACGCGAAGGCCATCCGGCTTGTCGATATCCGACGCGATCTTCGCCGCGAACTTGATCGGCGCGACGCCGACCGAGGCGACGAGCGAGGTCTCCGCGGTGACGCGGCGCTTGATGTCCTTCGCGATCGTCACCGGATCGCCGAGCAAGCGCTCGCTGCCGGTGCAATCGAGGAACGCCTCGTCGAGCGAAAGGCCTTCGACCTCCGGCGAGTAGTCGCCGAGGATCTTGAAGAAGATCTCCGACGCGTCGACGTAGCGCTCCATCCGGTGCTTGACGACGATCGCGTGCGGGCAGCGCCGCATCGCTTCGGCCATCGGCATCGCGCTCTTGATCCCGAACACCCGCGCCTCGTAGCTGCACGACGCGACCACGCCGCGCTTGATCGAACCGCCGACCAGCACGGGCTTGCCGCGCAGCTTCGGATCGTCCCGCTGTTCGACCGCCGCGTAGAACGCGTCGAGATCGACGTGCAGGATGGTCCGCACTACTTCGTGAACACGTGCAGCTTCGTCACGACCGAGAAGATCGCGATCGCGATGCCGCCCAACAGCATCGACCACAACCAGGTCGGCGCCGGCTTCAGGATGCCCTGCGAGTATTTCTTGATCCGGCCGCGCAGGATGCCGTGGACCGGCAAGATGAGAAGCACGACCGCGGTCAGCTTGACGTGGAGCCAGCCATTGCCGGGAGTCGTGAACAGATTGATCGGCGACACCGCCATCGCGATGCCGCATCCGATCGTCACCGTCGCTGCGATATCCGTCGCGAGCGCCAGCGCGCGCTCCTGGAGCGTGAGCTGCTCGTGCGACGACTTCGGTGCGTGGTCGTGGAACCGCAACATCCAGTAGATCGCCGTCAGGCCGCTGATCCACAGCACCATTCCGATCACGTGCGCGGTCATCACCAGCAGATAGACGCTTCCCGACATGCCCCGAACCTACCACCTGCGCCGACATCCCGCGGCGGCGCGGGGTCGGGTATGATCTCCAACGCTCTTGGGGCGCGTTCTAAAGATCTTCTTTCACGACGCGTGCTTCGACGGCACGACCTCGGCGGCGCTGTTCGCGGCGTTCTATCGCGACGTCGTGGACCGCGACATCACGATCAAGCCCGTCGGCATGGTCCATCGCGACGGCAACCCGTTCGAGGGCATCCCGCTCGACGCCGACGACCACGCCTGCGTCGATTTTCGGTTCTGTGCCGACCCCAAGATGCGCTGGTGGTTCGATCACCACCCGACCGCGTTCCAGCCGCCCGCGCTGCGCGAGATCTTCGAGCGCGAGCACGCGCCGACCTGGTTCTTCGACCCGCACGCGCCGTCGTGCGCCGGCTTCATCGCGAAGACGCTCGCTCAAGGTTGGAAGTGGCAGCCGCCGCCGCACCTCGCCGACGCCGTGACCTGGGCCGACAAGATCGACGCCGCGAAGTTCTCGTCGGCGGCCGAGGCAATCTCGCTCCAGCTGCCCGCGCAGCGGATCGCCGCCTGGCTCGCGAACGGCCGGACCGGCATGGACACCGCGCGCTACATCGACTGGCTGTCGCACGCCTCGCTCGCCGAGGTCGCCCAGCGGCCCGAGCTCGCGCCGCAGATCGCCGCGATCGAACAGGAACGGGCCAAGGACGTCGATCAGATCCGCGCGCTCGCGAAGTGGCACGACGATATCGTCGTGTTCGATCGGTTCGACGACGTCGGCGCGCGCAACCCCGGCTTCCTCGGCTACTGGCTGTTCCCCGCGTCGCTCTACGCGGTCGCCGGCACGCGGACCGCGCAGACGATCAAGATCACGGTGGGCCTCAACAAGTGGACGACCTCGACGCGCAAGCCGACGATCGACGTCGGGGCCCTGTGCGCCCGGTTCGGTGGCGGTGGCCACGCCGTCGTCGGTGGCATCACGCTGCGCGGCGACGAGCTCGCGCGCGCCCGCGAGACGATCGACCAGCTCGTCATCGAGCTGACCCGGCACTAGACTCTGGATATGGCGAGCCCGACCGAGATCGCGGCGCGAACCTACGCGGCCGCATGGACCGAGCCCGATCCCGCGGAGCGCGCTCGGATGATCGAGGCGTGCTTCGCGAGTGATGGCTACATCGCGACCAGCGGCGATGGCATCCGCGGCCGGTCCGAGCTCGCAGCGGCGATCACCGAGCTCCGGGCGGATCCTCGTGGGCTGAGCGTGAAGCTGGTCGGCGCGATCGATGTCCAAGGCCGGAAGTTCCGGTTGCGCTCGGTCGTCGAGCAGCGCGACGGCGGCGCGACCGCATTCTTCGACGCCGGCGAGGTCGACGCAGAAGGACGTATCCACACGCTGCTCGCGTTTCGCGAGCCATCCCCATGATGCGGCTGCATCACGGCGAGTTCTTCGGCACGCGCGAGGTGAAACGCGAGACCCGCGGCTTCGCGCTGACGATCGCGGCGGCCGATCCGAAGCGAGCGGTCGCGCGCCACACCCACGAGGATGCGCACTTCATCTTGCTGCTCGACGGGCACTACCTGTCGACCGCGCGCGGCGCGGGCCATCTCCATGCGGAGCCGGCGCTGATCTACAACCCGCCCGGCACGACCCACCAGGACACGTTCCCCGAATGCAGCGGGCGGTTCGTCGGGATCTCGGTCTCGGCGGCCCGGTTCGCGGAGCTCGCGCAGCTCGCGACCCCGAGCGAGGCCGCGATCCGGCTCTGGGATCCCGACGCACTCGAGGCCTCGCATCGGATCGCGCGCGGCGTCGCGCATGCCGAGTCGGAGCTCGAGATCGAGGCTGCGTGTCTCGAGCTGCTCGGCGGGTTCGCACGCGACCTCCGGCCGGAGCGGCGGCCGCCGCGCTGGCTCGTGCGCGCCCGCGAGCTGCTCCACGATCGCGCGTGCGACGGGCTCGACATGGCGACGATCGCGGCGGACTGCGGCGTTCATCCGGTCTACCTCGCGCGCCGGTTCCGCCAGTTCTTCGGCTGCACGCCGGCCGATTATCAGCGCGCGTGTCGGGTCGAGCACGCCGCCGTTCGCCTCCGCGCGGGCGACGAACCCCTCGCAGAGATCGCGCTCGGCTGCGGCTTCGTCGACCAGGCTCACTTCACGCGGGCATTCGCCCGTACGTTCGCGACCAGCCCGGGAGCGTACCGGCGCCGGTATCGCGCCTGATGGTTGCGCGCGTACAAGACGGCGCGACCTCGATCTGCGACGACAAGCTATGCGGATCGCGTTCCTGATCGCTCTCGTCGCCTGCAAGCACCACGCGCCGGACTTCGCGGGCATCGATGCCGCACTCGCGCGAGGCGACGCACCGAAGACGACCAGCGTGTTGATCCAGCGCGGCGCGACGACGCTCTACGAGCGCTACTTCAACGGCTCGTCGGCCGAGGCGCTGCACGACACGCGCTCCGCGACCAAGTCGCTGACCTCGCTCGCGGTCGGCATCGCGATCGACCAGCATCTGATCCCGAACCTCGACGCGCCCGCGTTCGCCTATCTCTCCGACCTTCGCCCGTTCGCGACCGAGAGCCCCGCGAAGGACGCGATCACGATCGCGGATCTCCTGACGATGTCGTCGGCGCTCGACTGCAACGACGACGACGACAAGTCTCCCGGCAACGAGGAGAACATGTACCCGAAGGACTCGTGGGCCCGGTTCGCCGTCGATATCCCGACCCGCGACGACTACAAGCGCGACGAGACCGGGCGGGGGCCGTTCCACTACTGCACGTGCGGCGTGTTGCTGCTCGGCCAGATCGTCCAGCGCGCCGCGAAGCAGCCGATCGATCAGTTCATGGCGGCTCACCTGTTCGCGCCGCTTGGCATCACGAAGTGGGAGTTCACGCACTCGCCGACGGGCGAGGTCATGACCGGCGGCGGATTGAAGCTGTCGTCGCGCGACCTCGCGAAGGTGAGCGCGCTCGTCCGCGATCACGGCAAGGCCGGCACCACGCAGGTCGTCCCGGCTGCTTACATCCAGGCCGCGACGACGGTCCAGCGCAAGGCGATGCCCGGGCAGGACTACGGCTATCTGTTCTGGCACCGCGTCTACAAGGCGCCGTGCGGTGATCAGGAGGGTTGGTTCATGGGCGGCAACGGCGGCAACGCGATCGTGATGTTCCCCGCGCTCGACGCCGTCGTCGTCGTGACCCGCGAGAACTACAACACCAAGGGCATGCACCAGCAGACCACGGCGCTGATCGAGAACGAGATCCTGCCGACGCTCGCGTGCTCGCACTAGCCGATGGCGACGAGCGCGACGTGGATCCGCGAGACCAGGCCTGCGGTGCTCGTGGTCATCACGGCGTCGAACAGCTTCTCGTCATCCCAGCCACGGGCGCGCAGCGGCGCGTACACGGCCTCGCTTAGCTGCCACGGGGCGAGCGTGACGATTTCTGCGAGCCGGTGCAGATCCGGATCCGCGCTGTCGTCCTCGGCGTAGCGAGGAGCGCCGAGCCAGTCGGCGACCCAGCCGGCGATCTGCGTGCGCTCGCTGCGGGTCAGCGGTGCATCGCGATCGAACACGTGCTCGTACCAAGCGCCCATCGCGGCGGCGGTCGCGGGGCGCTGCGCGAGCGACAGCACGGCTTCGCCAGAGATCGCGGCAGGTGCGGGCGCGAGAGCAGGGACCGCCGCGTCGGTCGCCGGCGGCATGTGGCGCACGATGTAGTCGAGCGGCACCGCGACCGCATCCGCGATCCGATTGAGGTGGTTGAAGTACGCGGACAGCGCGATCGTGTGGACCAGCGCTTCGTCGTCGAGCTCGGCCGTGCGTTGCGTGCGCCACGGCGTTTCGGTGACCGCGGTCGCGACTTCGATCAGCGCGCGCTGGCGCGGCGTGCCCTTCGGCTCGCGCGGGCGTGCGATCACCCCGAGCGGAAGCTCGTCGTTACCCTCGAGCGCTACACGCAGAAACTCTGCGTGACAGGCCGTTCAATACAAACACTGGTTGAGGCGCGACGTCGTCGCGTTGACCAGCTCGCGCTCGGGCCAGGTCAGCGGCCCGGCACCGTTCAGCGTCGTCGAGGTGCCGAACACTTTCGGGATCAGCAGCGGATCGAGCGCGTGTGCGGTGATGATGCCGGGGACGCCACCGTGTTGCGGTCGATACGTCGGCGGCATCGGCCGCGCGAGCATGCGCTCGTAGATCTCCGCCAGCACACCCGTCGCCTGCTCAGAACCAACGTAGCGGAGTCCCATGGCGGGACTCTAGCTCACTTCTTCTGGACGATCGGGAGCGTGCCGGTCTCGGCGGCGCGGCGGCGCCGCATCGGCCGCAGCTTGTAGCGGAGCAGCTTGCCGCCGGGGCCGCGCGGGAGCGCGTCGACGAACTCGATCCAGCGCGGGTACTTGTACGGCGCGAGCGTCTGCTTGACGTAATCCTTCAGCTCGGCCTCGAGCTTCGGGCCGCCTTCCCAACCGACGTTCGTGACGACGAACGCGAGCGGCTTGATCAGGCCCTCGTCGTCGTCGGCGCCGATCACGGCGCACTCCCACACGCCCTCGTGTGCGGTCAGCGCGTTCTCGACCTCGTTCGGAGAGACCCACTTGCCGCCGACCTTGAACAGGTCGTCGACCCGTCCGCAGTGGACGTAGAGGCCCTCCTTGTCGATCATGAAGCGGTCGCGAGTCTGGAACCAACCGTCGGCGCGGAGCTCGCCGGCGGTCGTCGCACCTTGGCCGGCCCAGTAGCCGGTGAACAGCGAGCCGCACTGGAGCTCGAGCGTTCCGATCTCGTCGGGGCCGACCGGATCGTTGTCCTCGTCGACGAGCCGGACCTGGACTCCGTTGAGCGGCTTGCCCGAGACGCCGGCGCGCGCGCCCGGATCGTCGGAGCGGCCGGCGAGTGCGAACTGGAAGATCTCGGTGAGCCCGTAACCGACGATGACCTCGGTGCCGAGCACGCCGCGGATTCGCGGGATCAAGCGCTCGGGCATGCCCTCGGCGCCTGCGATCGCGCAGCGCAGCTTCGCGAGCGGCTTCGCGACCTGGATCCGCTCGGCGTCGTGCGCGAGCTGCGCGTAGACCGACGGCGTCGCGAACAGCACGGTCGGCTGGTACGAGCGGAGCGCTTCGAACAGCGGCTCGGACTTGGCCTGCGCCGGGAACAGCAGCGACTCGGCCTGGACCGAGATCGGCAGCATCAGGCCGGCGCCGAGACCGTACGCCGTCGACAGCCGCGCGACCGAGAACACGCGGTCGGCGGACGTGAGGTGGAGCAGGTCCTTCGCGAACGATTCGCGCGCCGCTTCGATCGTGCGCTGCGTGTGCGGCACTGCACGGAGCTCGCCCGGGCCCGAGCCGGCGGAATAGAGGAGGAGCGCGACATCGGTCGCTCCGCTCGGCGCGGGCGGTTGCGGAGTCGCGGCCGCGAGGATCGCGTTGAAGTCGTGGCTCGAGGGCAGCTTCGCGCCGACGCACACGACCTCGCGCAGATCCGGCGTCTCGTTGCGGACCGCATCGAGCACGGCCTCGTGTCGATCGTCGGTGATCGCGATGTTCGCGCCGCAGTGGAGCACGTACTCCTGGACGTCATCCGGCGTCGACAGCTCGGAGACCGGCACCGCGACCGCGCCGGCGTGGATCGTGCCGAGGATCGCGGTCGCCGCTTCGAGCGTGTCGCTCATCAGGACGAGCACGCGCTCGCCGCGCTGGAGCCGCAGCGCGCGAAGCGCGGCCGACATCCGCGACACGCGATCCGCGAGCTCGTTATAAGTCCACGCCCGCTCGCCTTCGCGCAGTGCGATTCGTGGCCCGGTGCCACTCGCGAGCGCGCTGTCGAGCAGCCATGACGCGAGGTTCCCGCTCGTGGGCATGCCGGAGGTAATCGTAACGGACTAACGAGGCGAGAACAAAAAGAAGTCGTAGATTCGGCACATGCGGATCGTTGGCGGCACGCTCGGCGGGCGGGTCTTGCGAGCCCCTGCGGGGGCGGCTACCCGTCCGACCTCGGAGAAGGTGCGTGAAGCCGTGTTCAACATCCTCCCCGACGTGGAAGGCACACACGTGCTCGACCTGTTCGCGGGCTCCGGCGCGCTCGGAATCGAAGCGCTTTCACGCGGCGCTGCACATGCGACGTTCGTCGACTTCGGCAAGGTGCCTCTCGGGGTGATCCGAGGCAACCTGAGAGAGCTCGGGCTGGAAGCGCGTTCGGTGGTCGTCGGCACGGATGCGGTCGCCGCGGCCGCGCGGCCGGGACCGGCGCCTTGGGATGTCGTTTTTATCGACCCGCCGTACGCGAGCGACCTGGCGATCCGTGCTGCTCAAGCACTTGCGCACCTTGCCGAGGGCGCGACGATCGTCATCGAGCACGATCGTCGACACGCGCCTCCCGAGCACCTCGGATCTCTGGTACGAACGGACGAGCGTCGCTACGGCGACACCTTGGTCTCGTTTTACCAGCGCGGGTCCGCATGACCAAACCCATCTCGGTGGCCGTTTATCCCGGTACGTTCGATCCGATCACGAACGGCCACCTCGATATTCTCGAGCGCGCGCTCCGTTTGTTCGACCGCGTGATCGTGACGCTCGCGGTCAACCAGCGCAAGGCGCCGCTGTTCACTGCGGAGGAGCGGATCCGGTTCATCCACGACGCGATGCCGCACGCGGGTGATCGCCTCCAGTTCGAGCAGTTCGACGGCTTGATCGTCGACTTCTGCGTGAAGCACGGCGCTCGCACGCTCGTTCGCGGCCTCCGCGCACTCGCGGACTTCGAATACGAGTTCCAGTTCGCGCACATGAATCGCCGGCTCGCGCCGACCGTCGATACGGTGTTTTTCATGACGGACGAGCGGAACCACTACGTGTCGAGCTCGCTCGTCAAGGAAGTCGCGAGCCTCGGCGGTGACGTGCGCGGTCTCGTGCCGCCACCCGTCGTCGAAGCTCTCGCGTTGAAGTACGGCAACAAGGACAAGTAGCCATGAAGTTGAAGATCGCCTCGCGCCTCGATCCCATCAAACCGTCGATCACGCTCGCCGTGACCGCGAAGGCCGCACGCCTCAAGGCCGAGGGCGTCGACGTGATCAGCTTCGGCGCGGGCGAGCCCGACTTCGATACGCCCGATCACATCAAGCAGGCCGTGCGCGAAGGCCTCGACAAGGGCGTCGGCAAGTACACCGACGTCGCCGGCATCGCGATCCTCCGCAAGGCGATCGCGAGCGAGATGTCGCGCGTCCACAAGGCGAAGATCGAGGCGGAGAACGTGCTCGTCTCGGCCGGCGCGAAGCACTCGCTCTACAACCTGTTCATGGCGCTGATCGATCCGGGCGATGAAGTCCTGATCCCGGCGCCGTACTGGGTCAGCTACCCCGACATGGTGATGCTGGCCGGCGGCAAGCCGGTCATTCTCCCGACTCGCGCAGAAGACGACTTCGCGGTCACCGCGGAGCAAGTCGCCGCGGCATGCACGCCGAAGACCCGCGCGATCGTGCTCAACAACCCGTCGAACCCGACGGGCGCGGTGTACACGCGCGCGCAGATCGAAGCGCTCGCGAAGGTCGTCCTCGACAAGGACATCCTCGTGATCTCCGACGACATCTATCGCTCGCTGGTCTACGCCGGTGCCGAGTACGTGTCGATCGCGGCGATCTCGCCGGAGCTCGCGGATCACACCGTGTTGATCGACGGCGTGTCGAAGACGTACGCGATGACCGGCTGGCGCATCGGCTACACCGCAACGACCGCGGCGCTGTCGCCGCTCGTCAAGGCGATGAGCAAGATCCAGGGCCAGTCGACGTCGAACGCGACGCACGCGGCTCAGGTCGCGACGTTCGCGGCGCTCACCGGCACGCAGGAGCCGGTCGAGACGATGCGCAAGGCGTTCGACGATCGCCGGATCGAAATGGTGAAGCTGCTCCGCGCGATTCCGAACGTGAAGTGCCGCGAGCCGAAGGGCGCGTTCTACGCGTTCCCGGATCTGTCGGCGTACGTCGGCAAGACCTCGCCCGAGGGCAAGGTGCTCGCGAGCGACGTCGAGCTGTGCGATTGGCTCGTCGACGTCGGCCGTGTCGCAGTCGTACCGGGTAGCGGGTTCGGTGCACCGGGCCACGTACGCTTGTCGTACGCCACCTCGATGCCGAATATCCAAGAAGGCGTCGGCCGCCTCGGTCGCGCGCTCGGCACGTTGACGTAAACTCGCGCGGGATGTCCCGCGAGTTCGCCTTTCCCGGCACACAACCGAAGTTCGCACCCGATCGCGTCGTCGACATTCTGCACATCCTCCTCGAGATCGAGGTGGATCCTGCGGCGCGCACGGTCGCCGGCACAGCGACGCTGCGCGCGGCCGCGCTCGCACCGACCCGGTTTGTCGAGCTCGATGCGGTCGAGCTCACGATCGAAGGGGTTACCGCGAACGGCAAGGTGGCGACGTTTCGCCACGACGGCAAGAAGCTGCGGATCGAGCTCGCGTCGCAGCTCCAACCGGCCGAGGAGCTCGTGCTCGCCGTCGAGTATCGCGGTGCGCCGCGCCGCGGCTTGTACTTCACTGGCCCCGACGACGGTTATCCCGAGAAGCCGACCCAGGCGTGGACCCAGGGCCAGGACGAGGACTCGCGCTACTGGTTCCCGTGCTTCGATTCGCCGAACGAGAAGGCGACGAGCGAGGTGATCGCGACGGTGCCGGCGCGGATGTTCGCGCTGTCGAACGGCACGCTGGTCTCCGATCGCTCGCACGGTAACAAACGGACGGTGCACTGGCGGCTCGACGTGCCGCACAGCTGCTACCTCGTCACGCTCGCGGTCGGCGACTTCGCGACGATCGAGACCAAGTGGCGCGACGTGCCGGTCGTCTACTACGTCGAGGGCGGCCGCGAGGCCGAGTGCGAGCGCACGCTCGCGCGCACGCCGGAGATGCTCGAGCTGTTCTCGACGAAGTTCGGCGTCGCGTATCCGTACCCGCGCTACTCGCAAGTGTTCGTCGCCGACTTCATCTTCGGCGGCATGGAGAACACGAGCGCGACGACCCTCACCGATACGGTGTTGATCGACGAGCGCGCAGCGATCGACTACGACATCGACTCGCTCGTCGCACACGAGCTCGCGCACCAGTGGTTCGGCGATCTCGTGACGTGTCGCGACTGGGGCGAGGGCTGGCTCAACGAGGGCTTCGCGACGTACGCGGAGTACCTGTGGCGCGAGCATCACGAGGATCGCGACGCCGCGGACCTCGAGCTCGAGGAGTGGGGCGACTCCTACATGGGCGAGGACTCGGGCCGCTACCGCCGCACGATCGCGACGAAGCTGTTCGACGAGCCGATCGATATCTTCGACGCGCACCTCTACGAGAAGGGCGGGCGCGTGCTCCACATGCTGCGCCACTACCTCGGCGACACCGCGTTTTTCAAGACGCTCGCGCACTACCTGACGAAGCATCGCCACGGGCTCGTCGAGTCGCGCGACCTCGCGCGTGCGGTCGAGGATGCGACCGGCAAGGTCGTCGATTGGTTCTTCAGCCAGTGGGTGATCGACTTCGCGGGTCACCCGGAGCTCGACGTCGCGTTCGCGTGGGATCCCGAAACGCAGACGATGGCGGTGACGGTCGAGCAGCGCCAGCACCTCGACGCGCGGACGCCGGTGTTCCGGATCCCGACGACGCTGCGGTTCCGGGTCGGCTCGCGCGATGTCGACGTCCCGATCGAGATCAAGGAGGCGAAGCAGAC
>Ga0105245_10000331_pt1 | contig 44504 bp, 36 predicted proteins | sample KBSM54metaG_FD_81523 | JGI IMG/M metagenome (GOLD analysis project Ga0105245, IMG submission 81523) | Miscanthus rhizosphere microbial communities from Kellogg Biological Station, Michigan, USA - KBS M5-4 metaG | ecosystem: Host-associated > Plants > Roots > Rhizosphere > Soil | place...
CGATTTATGGTGCAAGTATTCCACGAACCCAGGAACGAACACTTTTTGAATTGCCAATCCACTTTTTGTCGAATTTTTATCTCAGCGTTGGCTGGTCCGAATCGACTCATTTCTTCGACAACCACCAGGCTGAACTGCCCGTAGCTTGTTCCTTTTCTCACCTCTATACACAAACACGTGCGCCGTCCTCGTTCTAGATTGCGCATGAACGGCCAAACGCCAGCGCTGCTGCTCGAGGCGTACGCGGCAAACGAGCGCACGGCGCGCGAGATCGTCGACGCGCTCGTCGCACACTCGAGCAACGCACTGCACCACGCGCAATCGTCGACCAACTACTCGTTCAACGAGGCGAAGCAGATCGAGTTGCGTACGATGCTCAACAACGCGCGCAGCGAGCGCGAGCGCATCGAGACGGCGTACCGCGAAGCGTTTGCCGTTGCGCGACTGCGCGCCGAGTACGTCGACGCCAACGGCACGCCGCTCGGCGCGTTCGACGAGCGTATCGTCGCCGCGTCGAGCTTTCCAAACGTCAAGTTTGAATTGGCCGTTCGGCCGGCCGAGGAGGCGCTGCTCAATCAATCGGTGATCCGCACGCTGCGCGAACTATCCGACCGATCGATACACACGTCCGTCATGCACCTGACACCCTCGGCGGCGGCGAAGCGTTCGGTGACGTTGCAAGTAACCGAACTCGTCACCGTCGTCGCCGGTCGAGGCACGTTGCTGCTCGACTACGACAGCGAAGAGGTGCTCCTCGAGCCTGGCGTGGCGTTTCGTGTGCCGCCCGACGTGACGCGGCGTTGGCTCGTCGAGAGGGGCTTGTACGGCGATGGCACCCTGCGGCTGATCGTGCAGCACGCGCCACCGCTAATCACGGCCAACCCGGAGATGCCCGAGACGTTCGCGGCGTACCTGCGAAATTAAACACCGACTGTTACATGACTTGCTCGCGCGCTCGATCCTGAGTGAGTGTGTGAGTGCACAGACACGCGCGCACGTCCGCATCGATCGAATGCCCATGACGCTCGAGCTACTCGAGGCTGTACAGAACAACAAGCTGCGCGTCGCCGAGCTGCGCAAGTATTCGCGTGCGCATCTCACGGCGCCGATTGAGACATCGTTTGGGCCAACGACGCTGCTGCATCAACTGATGTTGATCGGCAGCGAGGCACTCGTGCGTACGGCACTCGAGATCGTCGGTGCCGATCGCCCAGGCTTCTACATGGCACTCGACGCCGATCACAACACGCCGCTCCACGCGTTTGCGCAGCGCGTGGGTGGCGGCGCAAGCGCCGAGGCGCTGACGGCTGCGGTGATCGCCGCTGCGCCCATCGAAGCGCTGCGAGCCAAGAACAAGGAGGGCAACACGCCTGTGCACCTGTTCCCACTGTGTGGCAATTTGGGCGCGGTTGAACTTTGCCGCCGGCGTGACGCGTCGCTCGTTGCGCTGCAGAACGCCTACCGTCAAACGCCCGCCGAGCTGGCACTCGAGGCGCAACGCATGGAGATGGAGACGCAGCTCAAGACTCTGCGCGCCGACAATCGACGCCTGACGCACAATCAATCGATGGCCGACGCCGAGGAGGCCAAGCTGGCCGAGTTCTACCAGCGAATGGATATCGAGTTGAAACGCCGCGACGCCGAAGAGGCGAAGCTTCGAGCTGCCGTCGACGAGTCGAACGCGCGAATCAAGGCGATGGAGGCGATCGCACAGACCAAGGAGCGTGTGATGCGCGAAGCGATCGCGAAACGCGAGGAGGCCGAACGCGCGGCAGCCGATATGACGAAGCGCTGGCGGCAGGCGGGCGACTCGCAGTCGGCGGCACTCGCGGCGGCGGATCGCACACGGCTGGAGCTCGAGGAGCGCGCCGCACGCCTCGAGGAGCAATCGGCGGCGCTCAACGAGGCGTACGGTGAGATTACAGCGCTGCGCGCCGATACGGAGAAGTCGCTCGCCGAGGATCAGCGAAAGAAGATCGCCGATGCCGAGGCACGTGCCGCCAAACTCGAGGCACAGTTCGCCGCCGAGCAGGAGCAACGTGATCGTGTGGCGAGCGAACTCGCCGCGCAACAAACGCTCGTCACGCAGCTGCGCGATGAACTCGAGCGGGCGCGGCAGCGCGTCACCGAGGTTGAGACGCGAAAAACGAGTGCCGAACGCGATGAGAGCGCTGCACGTGCGCGATTCGACGAGCAGCGTGCCCAGTTGAGCCGTGCGCAGGCCGACGAGCGTGCCGCGTTCGAGAAACAGATCGCCACTCTGCGCGAACAGAACGACGCCAGTCGTTCAGAGCTCTCACGACTTCAGTTGTCGGGTGATGAAGCGAAGAAGCTACGCGAGACGCTCGACGCCGAACGTGATCGCACCGAGCAGTGGCGGCAGGCGCACGAGGAAAGTGAGGCGCGTGTGCGCACGCTGATGGCCGAACTCGAAGCCGAGCAAGCACGGCCCATCACACCGCAGACGGCGGCTGCCAGTCTCTCGAGTTCCTCTTCGTCGGCACTGCAGCGCCGGCCCAGTTCAACGAAGATGTCGGCCGCCGTTGCCGCCGCGCTGCACGCATCGATCGCCTCGGGTGTCGCACCGTCGTCGGCGCTGTCGATGATAACAACCACTGCATCGCCATCGTCGTCTTCTTCAGCGGCGGCGACGGATGAGCCAGGTTCACCACGAAGTCGGTGCGCGGCGCCTGCGCCTGTCGTCGAGGAGGACCCAAACGATCGGTTTCTCAACAACGTGATCAATCGTGTGCTCGAGTGCGACTACGACACGCTGGCACTGCTCGTGTCGGCGAAACTCGAGTTTGACGTTGCCTCGTTGGTCGATCGCACTGGCACGTGCGTGCTCGAGCTATTCCTCAACAAGGTGCTCCAGTCGCACTACGTCGCCACCGCAGCTGGTGCCGCGGGCAAAAACGAGGCGCAATCGGCGCAAACACAGCAGTATGTGCGTGCACCCGAGATGTTCGAGTTACTCGTACGTGCGGGCGCACGCTGGGACGGACTGCCCAACTTCATCGCCGAGCATGGGCCGCGGCTGTGGCGCACACTTACGGCCAAATTCGACGTCTACGAGCAGTGGTGGCCTTTTGCAGATGCTCTCCTCGCGGGTGACAAGGTCAAGGACGCTCATGTGGCGATTGGGCGCACGCTGGCGAGCGCTGGCAATCCGAATCACGTGCTGACGCAGTTCCACTCAAAGGCGCATCGTGATGCATTTGTCGGGCGTCAGATGACGTATCTGCACCTGGCGCTTGAACTGTACAATGAGCAGGTGCTCGCGGTCGTCGAACTGCTACTCACAATGCCCGGCATCGACGTCAATCTGGCCAACTCACACCAAATGACTCCACTCCACGCAGCCATTAATCGATTCCACAAACTCTCACCTGTGCGATGTGCGGCGCTGGTCGAGGCGTTGATGGCGGCCGGTGGCGATCCGCTACGACCGTGCGACAATGCGGAAGTGATCGAGCACTGGGCGACGCTGGCGGCCGAGAACGTGTCGAAACACGCAACTAGCGACTACGAGAAGGAGCGTCGACGCGACGCACTCGAGACGGCGTCGCGTGCTAAAACACTCCAGCGCAGTCGAACGACCAAATCGTTGATTGGCACGCAACGCGAGGCGTCAAAGTACGGCAACGATGAGATGACGTGGCTCGTTGCGACGACTCGCCGCTACACGACACCGCACGCGATGGCTGGCATCGTGAACAACGAGCGATTGCTCGAACTGGTGACGCAGGCACGCTACCGCCGCGTTGAGACACGCGCACTCGCCGAACTGGTGGTCGAGCGCGCATTGCTGCATCACTGGTTGGTTGAGTCGTTCGAGACTGGCGGCCTCGCACGCTACCCGCAACTGGCGAAGCACTTTGAGTTCCTCCATCACGTACTGCATGCGTTCAATCCGTACACCACCTCGGTGATTGTGGCGACGGGCGTTCGCCCGCGCGTACTCAAGGTCAAGATCGCTGTCGGACTGGCGCAGTCGTTGGTCGACGTCGACGAACGGCACATCGTTGAGCTGATCTCGCGGCGACTCGACGACCCAAACTCGGTTGAGGCCAAGGCACTCACCGCAGGCACGCCATCGCCATCGGGCACGCTACGCACTCGATTCGGCAATCTGGCCGACGTGAAGGCTTCACTCGAGCAGATCGTTGCCGACCTCGAGGGTACCGATGAACTAGTGGTTGTCGCCGAGCTGGCATCGGCGCTGTTACGCGTCGCAAACATGTCGGAGAGCCACACGTTTGACGTCAGCGCGCCGATCCTCGCCTCGGTGCTCGAGCGCTACGACGAATCGGTCGAGCAGGCGATCGTTGCGATGATTGAGCGCACACGCACACCGCCGGCGGCGTTTGTTTACGTTGTGGCGCGCGACGACGCACAGTTTGGTCCGCATGTGTGCTACGACACCATGTTGAGCGCGTTTGGACAGACGGTTCTGCAGGCACTCGTTGCGCGTGGAGATGTCGAGAAACTAGAGGCGTTGTTCGAGCGTGCACCCGAGGCGCTCGAGCATCGATTGGCGAGTGATCGCGCACTGGCGAAGCTGGCAGTCGACACGCGACAACCACTCGTGTTGGCATGGTTCGATTTTATTGCTGAGCGCTCGGCAACGGCGCGACGACGCATGTTTGAAGGGCGAACGGTGGGCACCGACGGCCTCGCTGGTCAGGCGGCGGCGTTGCGACGCGCCAAGGTTGAACGTGACGCGAAGCAGTGCAAAGCACCGCACCGTGAGCACTACTCGTTGGTGACAGTCGAGGGAGATACGATTTTACACTTGGCTGTGATGGCTCGCAGGCCCGACCTGCTCGACTTTGTGCTGACAACAGTGTTCCCGGCGTTGCAGAAGTGCGACGCACGTGCACGTCGACCGATCGAGCTCGCGACGCAACTGGCGTTGGTCGACGACAAGTCACCGCTGGCGCGACGTGAGGCGTTGACGCGTTGTGCCGTGCTGCTGCGTGGCCAGGCGCACTTGGCCGTGTCGGCGCTCACATTGCCGCCGCTTCCAGCGCAATCTCCACGGCGTGGCACGCCACCCACTCCAGTCGCCACTGCAGTTCCGACGCAATCGCTATCGTCGAGTGCCAGTTCGCCACCGTCGTCGAATCGGGAGAACAAGGTCGTCTCACCACGTCGCAAGCATGCACACGACGACCCGCCAGCCGATCCCGATAAGGGCGAGACGGCGCTCGACGACGCGCTCAAATCACCACGCTCTGGCGAGTCAACCGAGGAGCCAACACCGCGGCGGCATCGGCATCGACATCGTTCGTCGTGTATCAACAAAGACAAGTAAACAAAACACACGCATTGTGCAGGTTAAAAGAAGCAACTGCCCGAGCCAAGCTTCTTGCGCTCGGGCTCCTTTGTCGTGCTAGCATCCTGTTTCTGCAATCTCAGCGGCGGCGACTTGCCAGGTCGCTGCTGTTCGAGCGCGCTGCGCTGCTGCCTCGCAATCACACGCGACGAGCCAAGTGCCGCGCCGTTGTGAGGCGTGAGCGGGTTCGTCGACGCGCGAATTGCCGCCGTGGTGCGATTGATGAGAATGCGCTGCGACAGCTCGGCGACCAGATCGAGTGCCACAGCGGGGTTGCGTTTGAGAGATATCGCTTTGAGTGGCATCTCGAGCTCGGCGGGCAGGTACGATTGCGAAGGCGGTCGGCGCACCAAGTCGGTCGGCGGCGGAGTGAACAGATTGGCCAGCTTGCGTAGCCGCAACTCCCACTCCTGCTCGCTCGCCGTAATCAGGTCGATCTTGTTCGCAATGAACATGCACACGATGTCGGGCATATCCTCGGTTATCTGCTGGTAGAGCTTCTGCGCGCGCACCAACGAGTCGGCTGCACCCGGGTCGAACACGATAATCACACCGTGCGCGAGTCGGTAGTACGTGCGCATCAACTGATTGCCGTAGCGCTCCTGACCGGCAGTGTCGTACAGCTCGACACGCACGTGAACGCCTTCGGCGCACAGGCGCATGTCGACCGACGTGTGACCCATGCCGATCGTTGCGACAGTGTTGCCGCTGAACGTGCGCGTCTTGAAGCAGTTGGCAAACTCGGTCTTCCCGACGCTCGGATCGCCAACGAGCACGATTTTGATACTCTCAACTGGTCCGGTGCTAGAAGTTGCTGCTGGCGTGCCAGTCGTTGACGAACCGCGTGGTGGCGGCGGCGCCTCATCGTCATCATTGAGTGGAATCTCGGCCAACGTCGACGCCATCGTGGGCGATAGTTGCAGTTTGCTCATATTTATTTACTTCTCGCACCCAACGCACTCCTATACGTGTTCGACGACCGTCGGTGCGGCCTGCATCGACACACGCGGGCGCTTGCTGGCGCGCGTCGTGATCATCGGTGAGATGCGCCCGACGTGTGCCGACGGCCACGATTGCGAGCGAGCAGTGTCGAACGTCGAATGGCCATTGGCCAGTATCTGTTCTTCCTGATCGTCATCGTCGTCGTCGTCGTCGTCGTCATCGTCATCGTCGCCGTCTTCGTTGCTAAGCTCGATTGTGTCGCCATAGTCGACTCCGCCACCCAGGGCAGCGTTTCCAGCGGCAATGACCTCGGCGGCGTACTGATTGAGCGTGGCCGAACCAACAAACTGACTCGGCGGTGTGTGCTTGCGCACCGGCCGCGTCGTCGCATCGGCTGTAATCTGCGCAGCCAGCAGCGGAACGAGCGCGTCGCGTTGGTGTGCGACGGCAAGGCGTTCCATGCGCGAGATGTACTCGAGGTGATCGTTGCGCTCGTGCACGACCGACACACGCCGCAACTGACGTGACGGCTGTGGCGACGACTTGCCGTCCTCATCGAAATGCAGTTTGACACGCCAGACACCACGCACGGAGTCGAGATTGTACGTGTCACGCACGAGGAACTCGGTCTGCGTCCACGTCGCGCCCGGTGGAGCGCGAAACTCACTCAACCCGATCGAGGTGCAATCGAGCCGCAGCGCGACGCTGATGTCAACGAGGAACGACAGACCGGGTCGCTGCACCAACGCGTGCTGCTTGTGGTGCGGCATGACGGCAAACGCCTTCTCGCCCGACTCACGCGGCCCAAAGAGAACACTCTGGCCGTGCATGAGCGACGTCGGCGGCACCTCGAGCTTGTCGAGGTCCCACTGCGAAACGTTGACCATGATTATAACGACAACGTTCTTCTCCAGCCGATGAATCGCAACGTTGTCGAGCGCGTCCAACGCGTCCAACAGACCACGCTCGATGCGCTTGGTGCGTTTGATGCCACGTACAACTTGCACAAGATCGCTGCCGTCGTTCATTCGTCGTTCTTGCGTGTGTGCGCCGCGCCTCCTCACTCGTAATCTAAATCTCGCCTCCCGCCTGGTGACTTTTTGGATGTTCACACTTCAACGTCATCAATAGCTGGCTTGGGTGACGCACCCTGCCGAACGCAAACTCACAAAATGATGGACTTCTCAAGTTGCGCATTCGGTGGCCCGTACGAGGTCTACCTGATTGCGGTCGAGGGCAACATCGCCGCCGGCAAAACGACGCTGCTCGAGCAGTTGCGCACCGATCCGCGTCGGCTGGCCTCTCTACTGTTCGAGGACAAGCGCTCGTTCGATTACGCGTGCGTCGTACCCGAGCCGATCGATCGTTGGACGTCGGTTGGCAGTGAGAAGGTCGACCTGCTCGGTGCGATGTACGCCGATCCGTTGTCAAACGCGATGGCGTGTCAGATGAACATCGTCAACACGCAACTCGATGCGATCTACGATGCGATCGCGAAAGTGATCGACGAGATGTGCACCGAGGAGACGCACACGATTCCACGTGCCAAGAAGTCGATCCTCGTCGTCACCGAGCGCTCGACGATGAGCGGGAAGCATGTGTTTGCGCAGTCGCTGCTGGACAAGGGCAAAATGCCAACGGCGCACTGGGCCGTCTACTGTGCGTCGTTTGACGCCGCTCACGCTCTGTTTCGCGAGCGTGTCACTCGGCTGTTCCCGGGCGGGCAAGTGCGTCTCTCGACTCTGGGCACCGTTCTGCTGCAGGTGACACCCGATCAGGCACGTCGGCGTGCCGAGAAGCGTGGTCGCAGCGCCGAGGCCGGGCTGCCACTCGCGTTGTACGAGGAGCTCGACAAGCGACACCGGGAGGTGTTTGCACTGCGCAACAACAAGCTGGTCGAGCACGACATCGTTGCGGTCGACAGCTCGACGCTGACGGCGGTGTTGCGCGGGAAGGCCAAGGAGAGCGTGCTGCAGCTGGCGGTGATGGCGCGTAAGAAGAGCGCATGTCCACCGGCACCGGCTACACCGGGCAATGTGTGAAATCAACACAAATGAAAGTCAGCAAAGAAAAAATGTAGTTTAATCTCTGTGATCAGAAAACGAGGCCATCGCAAATGGTGTACTCAGCGTGCGGACGTAGATCAGGTGGCGCTAACGGTTTCTCCTCGCTTTGCTTCGTTGTGAGATCGAACCGCACGGTTACTTCGAAGCGCGCGCACAGCTCGAGTAGCTCGCGGTAGGCAGTCGCAACACACAGGCCCGGAATCAGAAACCGGGCGTCCACACCCAATGTCATTCCGCGTTCCATTTTCATAAGCCACTTAACTTCACCGTCATCAACACCAAAGATGCCCTTCGAGCGCCACTCGTAAACTATGTCACGGTGCTTCAATTTCGGGTGCTTCTTCTTGATAAGGGTCTCGAGTTCTTTGCGATTTTGATACCAAAATGAGTCCAACGCAGCGAACATGTCGGGCGGGTCCATCTTGAACAACTCGACCGCATCGACAATGACGCATCGAACTTTGCGTCTGCTTGGTTGCAGCGGACAAGTCATTTCTTATTTCAATGGCTGGGTCAAACCGAGCAATTCTGTAAATCTTTTGGTATTTGAATCTTTAGATTTTAATTCACCATCCGAACAACGCACTCACAAACGCACTCATTTTCTGGTCGTTGATCCAGCCCTTGTTGATGTGCACCAGCGCCACAGCCCACAACGTGTACGCATCGAAGAACGTACGACACTCGTACACTCGCACATGCTCGTCCTTTGCCGGCTCAGGCGGTAATCGTTCACCAAACGTCCTGTACGCTTCCAGCCGCTCCTCCTTGCCCTGATCGTCCAACTCCAAATCGAGTGTCATGCGCGCCAGCTCGGCAGCGAAGTCGTCAAGTTCCTCGGGCAGCGCATCGGGCGGTGGATCGGCGGCCGCGGCAGCAGCGCTCTGCGCTCGCACCACCGACGCAGGTCGTCGTGGTCGCATCAACTGCTCAAATTCAAAGTCGTCATCCTCCTCCTGAGCTGTGTCGTAGTCGGCCTCGTCGTCGTAGTCGCTGTAGTACGAGTAGGAGTACGAGCTGCTGTTATCATCGTTACCGCCGGCACCGTTCTCCTTTGCAGGCTCGTCGGTTGGCATTGCGTCTTCTGGCACCGGTGGAGGCGGCGGTGACGCCGGTGGTGCGGGCGCCTGTCCGGCGCGAGCGAATCGAGTCGAGAGTGAGACGATCTCAGCCTCGATCGCCGCCGCATCGACATCAGGGTCAACCTGATGTGGCACGACGACGCACCAGCGACCAAACTGCTGCACGATAAACGGCCATCCATTGCGTAGCGCTTTGAAATAGTTGACGAAGAACGCAGGTGATCGATGGAACAGCACAAATCGGAAGCGGAACCGCAAGCCAAACTTGCCCAGGTACATGTGCAGCACGAAGATCGTGGCCAGCGAGCGGATGAACGACAGCCTGCCGAGCGAAGCCGAGCGCACACTCTCGTCACCGAGCTCCCAGTTGCCAGCATCGTGTAGCCACGCGACAACTGGCACCGTACACATGCCCGAGCGCTGATATGCCACACCCGTTGGCGAGTGATGCGTCATCGCCGCGTGGTTTAAGATGTTGCGTGGCATTGCCTCCTCGCCCTGCACGTGGAAGCGATAGATGTTCGCGTCGCACGCCAGCGGAATGAACACATGCGTCAACGAGCGAAACGCATCGGCGTAGCGCGACGCAGTCATATCGTTGGCGTACTCGTAGTAGAATCGACGCACTCGATCGCGCATGTCGGCTGTTGGGAACCACGACAGCGCGTAGGTCTTCTCGGCGGGCACGTACGTGCCAACCGCACCACTGCCATTCGTCTGCAGTTCGCGGTAGAGCGTCGTCATCGTACCATGCACGTCGATGTAGTGGTGCATCGCGAGCACCCAGAACATCGAGTGTGCGATGAACTTGTGTGAGCACTGCTCGGCTTTGCCGTCTTTCGTTGGCTCGAGCCACGGTTTGCAGTCGTAGCCTGTCAGCGGCGTGCCGCTCAGGCACATCAGTTCGGCAATTCGATACTCGAGCAGTGTAACAAATGTCGGCAGCTCGAGGTCAAACGTGTCGAGCGTGTCGAGTCGATGCAGCAGATTGTTGACTGTCATAACGAGTTGCGTCATCGAGTACGAGCCAACCGGTTGAGGGAACAGCGCCAGTCGATTGCGTGTCAGGTAGCGTTTGTCAGTCGCTGCAAACGAGGCGCACAGCTCGGCACCCACTCCATTGGCACGCAGCACAAAATTGGCGTGGCAGATCAACAACCAGAGTCCCGTCGCCAATCCCCACATCGACGTCGCACCACCCGACGACGGTGGAGCACGCAGCAACATGACCGTGTTCTGCTTCAGGTAATTATGACATGCCGTACGCCAGCGCTTCAGCTGCGTGATATCGCGTTCGTCCATGTGATGCGCAATCACCGTAGCGATCCTTCGACCGCCGTTGCGCAACGTTGCCGTACTCAGCGCGCCGTCGGCTTTCAACTTGGCCTGCACAACCGCAGCGAGCACTGCCTGGCACTGTTTGATGTACGCCGACATGTGAAACGCCGACGGACCCTGAGTGGTGAACGCAAACACTGGCTCCTCGCGCAACAGATCGCGCAGCGTCTTGATACTCGTCTCAGTTGGCGGTCGGTTGTGTGTCGACACGGCGGCGGGTCGCAGTCGACGCGCCACACCAGCTGCAGCCTGCTCGGCGGCACGCTTCTTGAACGATTGACTCATTTGCTGCAGCTTACTAATCGCGGCGGTTGAGCGGGCACGTGCAGAGTCATTTTTCTATATTCATTGACGCGGAGCCACGACCGATAACGCATCCAATGGATATTGATTTGGGCTGGGCCGATGAGATTATGCCACCGCCCGCACCGCGTGCGCCACGCAAACGCCCGCTCAATGAGAAGCTCGATTTTGACGACCAGAGCGAGAGTGAGAGCGCATCGGTTGGCGAGGCGACGCTGCGCGCCGCGCAGTCGTCACGTGATCGATCACATCACTCGCGCAGTGGCAGCAGCGGCCGACGGCGGAGGAGGCATTCACATTCGCGCTCATCGGTCTCATTGCACGTTCCCACAGCACCTATCGTCCAACCATCACATCCGCCACCACCCGACGACGAAGAAGAGGAGCCTGCTCATTCGGCATCGCTCAACATGAATCTCGGCCCCGGTGCGGGCGTCTATCGTGATCGCATCGAGAGCGAGGATGCGAATCCCGAAGAGAGGAGTGCGCCACCTGCGCCCGCAGCACCACCAGCCAGTGAGACTGCACTCGTACGCGAGGCGATGCAGCGCGCTGGCGTGCCGCGCGGTGAGATCATTGGCCTGACACGTGACAACGGTGAGCAGTCGGCCGAGCAGTCGGAGAGCAAGTTGAAATACGCCGTCCCACTCAACGTGCTCTACGAGGCTGGCGCATGCCCCGTGTGCGAGGAGTCGGCACCCGCGCTGCATCGCGAGGCTCAGCTGCGCATCGCTGGCACGATGGCGGGTCGCGCGACCACACGCTCGTCACAGTCGCATCAGGAAGAGGTCGCTCAGACGATTCAGGCACGCACGGCACTCGTCAAGAACGAGCTGAGGAAGCACGAACTGATCTTCAAAGTCGAAGCCGAGCTGCGCACACGCATCGGCGATCGACGCATTGCAGTCTACATGCTACGCATGCGAAGGCGCATCGAGCGCGAGATGGAGGACGCGCACATTCACTACGTGCGTTGGACGATGGACATGCTACTGGCGCACTTCAACGTGTTCAACGAGCATGTGCGCGATGCCGTACGAACGGCAGCCTACACCCACGACCTCGTACTCAAGCAGATTCCTCGCATGGCACAGTGCCTCTACGTGCCATCGATGACCAACCCCGGCACGATGCTACTCGATGTGCGCGCCGCGCGTGCGCTCGAATCGTTCATCAAACTGCAATCGTTCATGTCCGACAAGCTCACCGCGTTGCAGAACACGGTCGATCCGAACGCACTGTCGACGCTACGCGCACTGACCGGTGTGATCAACTCCTATTCGTGCGACGACGCGGCGTCGGCTGTGACGTGTGATCCCGAAGCGAGCGCGGGTCTCGGCGCGCAGCAGCAGGCTGTTACGGCGTCACAGAACGGCGGTGTGCTCGGGCCTTCGTCGGCCAAGAGCATCTACGAGATAAACGCACTTTGAGCACAATCATCAAAAATCTTTTGATCTTTCGATCTTGAATATTATTTTTCAACGAATTTAATGTGCTGCCCCTGTGCGCCACATCCCAATAGCTAAAACACAATGAGTGGCATCCCACCAACCAAGATGCACGTCTTCGAGCTGCGCAACTTTGTTCGCCATGTCTACGCAGCACCGCCCGCGCAGCCAGTGGGCGAGGTCATTCGCAAGTTCCAAGCCGACTACGCCGCCGCGGCGGAGGCGCAGGTTACCGACCCAACTGCGCCGCCACTACTCGCGCCGACGGCACGCGTCAAGCGCCCGCGTAGCAGCGCCGCTGCGCTCGGTCGACCCGACACCGAGTACACGCAGTGCTCGGTGTGCAACAACGTCTACAAGACACTCCAGCCCGGGCAGCACTTTGCCACGCACAAGCACTGCAAGGCGCTGCGCGCCGCCGACATTCACTGGTGCTCGTTGCGGTGTGCGTTTCGCACGCCAGCGGCGCGCGTGACGACTCCGCCGCCGCCGGGCGTCAACGTGCTCGCACCGACGGCACCGTCGCATTTGGATGTCAGCTCGGGCGTCACCGTGTGTCGCGGGTGTGGTGGTATGCGCGCGCGCACCGAACTGCTGCCGCCCACCAAGACGGCGGAGCGTCGCGCGATGGCGGGCGTCAAGAAGCGCGGTCGACCGCCGAAGAAGCGACCCGAGGATGCTGCTGCTGCGCCGCCGCCTGTGCAGGAACCGGCAGCAGCAGCGGCGGTGCCTGCGGCGGCTGCGCCGCTCGAGTCTGCAGTCGTTGCGAGTGTTCCAGCGCCAGTCTCCGCACCAGCTCAGCCACCACTTCAACCACTGGCGCCGTCGCAAACCAAGACAATCCAAGTGCGTGGTCGCACGGTGACTGTCGGTGCCGACTGGATGGCGCCGCGTGCGAGCGACACTGCGACGACGGCGTCGACAACGCAGTCGTCGACGACTGCTTCGACCGCCGACACTCGAGCGCCGCAGTCGCGCACCACTGTCAGCCGCAAGCGTGCTCGCGTTGCAGTTGCGACGCCCGTGCAGGCCGACGACAATGATGACGGCGACGCCGACGATGAGTCGAGCGTCTGTCTCAGCGACGGCGAGGAGACCGACGAGGAGGATGATGAATCGCTTACGGAAGATGCCGAGGAGGGAGAGGTGCACGACGCCGACGACGACGATGACAATGAGAACTATGAGTAAACGCTTGGATGTGGAAAGTAATGATATCACGAGCAGTTCAGCCATCGGGTACAGAAGAAATCAGTCAATTTGGCCCAGCCAACGCCGAGATAAAAATTCGACAAAATTTGGATTGGCAATTCAAAAAGTGTTGGTTCCTGGGTTCGTGGAATACTTGCACCATAAATCGTTGTATTTAATTTTTCAAGCGAATTAAAATAAATCGGTTGAAAAATTAAATACAAGTTGAATTACGGAATATTTCGGCGGGAATTTTTTTTCATTTTGACTTTAGAATCGCACTTTTTTTCGCTTCGACTTTTTTGGCGCAATTTTTGAATGTCAAATTCGTCATGAAAATAATTCGCTTGAAAAATTAAATACAACGATTTATGGTGCAAGTATTCCACGAACCCAGGAACCAACACTTTTTGAATTGCCAATCCGAATTTTGTCGAATTTTTATCTCGGCGTTGGCTTGGTCAAATTGGTTGATTCTTGAAATAGTGTTATTACGAGCACATCAGCCTCCTGTTTGCCGAGTATCAAGCGATTCGGATGAGTCATTGCCGAGATAAAAATAGGGCCCAAAAGTGCGTCGCCAATCGAATTAAATTCTAATTTAAAATAAAATAAGTTTTCAAATAATTGGTTGAAAAATTAAATACAACGATTTATGGTGCAAGTATTCCACGAACCCAGGAACCAACACTTTTTGAATTGCCAATCCGAATTTTGTCGAATTTTTATCTCGGCGTTGGCTGGGTCAAATCGACTGATTTCTTCGGTAATCGCTAGGCTGAACTGATTACAACAACACCACTTTTACAGATTTCGCGTAAATCGGCTCCGCACTCAAATGCTACTGCACCCATCGCACGCTTTGGATGCCACATCCAAACACCGAAGCAGCCCTCCACGCACTGCCCCACGCCCACACCCGACGACAGAAAACACATGAGCACACTCGTGTACATCGTAGCTGCTGGCGATGCGTCGGGCCACGCGTTGATGACACGCGTCGTTGAGGCGCGCCGGCGTGCCGGTGCACCGCTCGCGCGCTCACTCCCGCAAGCACCACCCGAAGCTGCGCGATCGCGCGCCGAACTGGCAAACTACCGACTCGCGTACGCCGACGATCCTCAACTGATTCCCTCAATCGATACCGACTGCGTCGTGATGCTGCTACGCAACTCGTTGCCGCGCGAGGTCGTAATCCAATGTCGCACGCGTGCCGCGCGTGTCGAACTCTCGTCGGTCAACGCCGAGGCTCGTCGCTGGAACATCGTCGACGAGACGGCGGCACTCATCTGCGATCGGCTGCGACCACGTACGATCGACGAGCTGCTGCCTGCCTCGCGTGGTTGGTACCGTCGACTGCTCGAGCACGTAACGCAGGCGAATCCACACCGCCTCCTCGTGATGTGGGGCCGTGTGGGCTGCGGCAAAACCTGCCTCATCGACCTGGTGCGTGAGCTGGGCGGCGTGCCGACGCAGCTGTTCACCGACGCGGCGCTCGCCGACACGGGCGCCGAGGACACGCTGTGGGACTCGGTCGCACAGGCGGCGTCGCGCGCGCGACGAGACAAACGCAAATCGCTCGTCGTCGTCGACAACGCCGACACACTCAAGCAGGCAAAGTTGGCAAGCGAGGCGTTCCACCGCATCGCCGACGCCAACCGACCGGTGGCGTTGGTTGCGATCGTCAACAACTGGTACGCGCGTGCCGGCTTCATCACAGCGTTGCGCGCGCACGCCGACGCTCGACCGAGCAGGCTGGTGATTGTTCCGAAGAACGCGAACGGCACCCCCGCTGGAAAGAGGGCACGCAAGATGTTCGAAGGCCTCGAAGTGGTGCTGTTCAAATGCGAGCCCATGCACACGGCCGAGGATGTGACGAAGCACCTTAAACGATGCGTGCCCGGCGCCGACGAGGCGCTCGCTGCGGCGATCGCCTACGAGGCCGATGGCGACGTGCGTGCTGCGATGCAGCGACTCGACATGGTCGCGCGTGTGTCGAGCAAGGCCGCCAAGCCGGCGACGATGGCCGAGATTGGCGTACGCGATCGATTCGCGTCGAACTCGCCCGTGTACCAGCTGCGTGACGCCGTCGATGAGATGCGTATGCTCTCGTTGCGGCTCAGCGAGCTGCCGTCACGCAAGCTGGCGCTGCAGGCCGCGGCCGACGCCGTGCTGCCCAAGGCAAAGGCAGACGCAGCGGCGACGATACTGAAGCGTGCCGCGCTCGTTGACTCCTACTCGGTGGTCGAGCGGCGCTTCTCGACACTCGACACGGCACGCACGGCCGAGGAACTGCTGTTTGCCAACTACCCGCGCTTCCTGGCCGCCGAGTTGGGTGTGTCCATGTCGCAGATCGACGAGCTGGTGAGCATTGCGAAACCCGAAGACAAGCGCAAGGAGCTGCACCGCATGAAGATGGAGCTCGATGCGGTGTGCGAGCTGACCGAGCGCCTCTCGTACGCCGACGTGGCGCGCACGCTCGAGGAGCGCTCGTGCTACGAGGGCGCGTCGACGCAGATCACGCTGGCGACGGGTGTGGGCGTTGTGGTGCGGCGTATCGCCAGCACGCCGTCGATGCGTGCGTTTGGCACAACGACGCTCAAGATGGATTTCGGTCGTGCGCAGGCGCACGCACGCAGCGTGACGAACGCCGGCATGCTGGCGACGCTCGATCCGCTGCTGCGGCTGTGCGAGCAACTCGAGGGCGACGAGCGTATTCGCACGCTGGGCGCACTCAAGGAGACGCAGCTGCGACTTCCGTCGTCGGCACTCGCGCCGCCAATCGATCGGCTGGAGCGTGTCGTGGGCATCGGGCGGTACCAGTCGAGAGACACGCTGCGCAACTACGCGCGTCTGCGACGCGAGGCGACCGAACGCAGTTCGACGGCTCTGCTCGGGAGGTTGAAAGCAAAGGGACGCCCGAGTATGATTGAGGCGTACCAGTGCGAGCTGCGTGCGCTGGGCGTCGATCGACGCGCGCTGGCGCGACACGAGTCGCTCGTGCTCGACACGGCCAATGGTGTGCGGACGGCAGCGCTGCGCGCCGGCGCACTCGGCCTGCTCGAGCGTGATTTCGTGCCTGCGGTTTTGTTTGCCGAGTCGCTACGCCTATGCATCGATCGGCCAAAAGAGTACAAACTACTTACAAAGGATGAGATCGGCCGAGAGTATCGTGCCGCGCGACAGGCCAAGCAGTCGGTCGTTGGCAAGCGGCATCGCGTCGATGTCGAGTCGGTGACGCTCAAACGAGGCAAGCGCCAGTTTGCCGAGCCGAAGCGCGAGGAGAAGGCGCAGACAAAGAGCGACGAGAAAAGTGAGAAAGCTGCGCCGGCGTCGGCAGACGCGGACGAGGACGAGGAAGACGCCGACGAAGACGATGTGCTTGAAAGCGGCATTTAGCATACAGAGTGCTTGGAGATATAAAGAACCGAATAGCACCACCACTCTGGCGTCAAGGAGCATCTCCACACACTTGCTCGCTTCCACGGAACACACCTACGTGTCACAATGATAACCCTCTTGCTTATCGGCGCGACACTCGTGCAGGCGAACATTGCCGACTTTCTCCCCAGTTGGATGCGGCACAAAGCGCAGCCCACCACCACCGCTGCCGCCGCGGGCAGCACCGCGCCGGCAGTGCCGCGCGCACCACCGCGCTCGAAGGGCTACAGCCCCGCCGAGGTGCGTCGGCACATTCAGGCGATCACCTCAACCGCCGGCCGCTTCCACGCGGCTGGCATCAACAGCACCAACGGCCTCAACGGCACGGGCTGCTGCATCACGACGACGGTCGACGACCCGTACAACGTTACGTTCTGCCAGGTCCAACGTCCGTCGGCCTGTCTGGCACTGGCGGCGTCGGCTGACTTCAACGGCACGCACCTGGTGCAGCTGGGCGTGGGTAATACGACGGCGTTTGACGCGTGCGCCGCCGAGACGGCCGCCGCGCTGCCGACCAACGGCTCGACGGTCTACCATTTGCCAGAGTCGGTCGATCAGGACTGCGACGACGTGTCGGACATCTGCGACAACTGTCCGACGGTGTACAATCCGCATCAGGAGGATGCGGACGGCAACGGCCACGGCGACGCCTGCGATTGCGGTGACAATGTGACGTTTGCGGGCGGCACGTTTATCGACACGTGCAACAAGACGATTACGCTTCAGCCCGAAGGCTGCGACAACGGCGCAAGCAACGGCGTAGGCAACGACGCGTGCTCGGCGAACTGCACACTGCGCTACTTTGGCGGTTGCGGACGTTTCCTTGAGCTTCCTTACGACAGCACTGTGCCAGAGCTGCAGGCGCATGGCAACCTTACGGTTGATTCCGGTTTCGATACCTTCGCACCACCCGACATCGTTGCCGTGGCGGGTCTTCCACTTTTTAACATCTCAACTGTCTCCGCGGCCACGTTAGCATCGGCTAGAGCGTTCTGCGTGTCAATGCAGAGCGTCAACAACGCTTCGGCTGATATTGCTAACCTCGAAAGTCTCGTTAATCGCAAGTTCAGCTCGCTTTCGTTCACGTTTGTTTACATTACTATTACGCCGAACAACTACACCGTCGGCGTACCGGTGTATGCCGACAGTGCGATCTCGTCGGCAATATGCGTTCGAGACAACTGTCCAACGTGCGGCGACAATCACACCGATACGCCGTACGAGCAGTGCGACAACGACGGAGCGAACGGCGTGAACGCTACGTGCACCCCCAGCTGCACTCTCAACGCGGTCGCGTGCTGCGTCGGTGGCGTGTTTTCCAACTCGAGCACGGTGTGCGACGCGTCGAACGCGACGTTTGTCGTGCGCGGCGACGCGGCAAACGCCGCCGACCCGGCGACGTATTGCAATCGCTGTGGCAACGGCGTCGTCGACGCAGCGTTGGGCGAGCAGTGCGACGGCGGCGCGTGCTGTCGGGCCAACTGCACGTTCACGCCGGCGACGACACCGTGCACGAGCGATCCGGCGCCGAATCAGTGCCAGAAGGCACAGTGCACGGGCGCGAACGCGACGTGCACACTGGTTAACCTCGAATACAGCACGCCGTGCAACGCGGACGACAACGCCTGCACGCAGAACGACTTCTGCTTTGCCGGTCAATGCATCGTCGGCGCCTTTGCGGTGACACAGATTGCCGCGTTTGACAATCCGTCGTCGTTGCCGCCAAATTTTGCGGAGCAGATCTGGTTCGATACGAACGGGGCGGCTGCGACCTATGCCGGCAGTGTGATGCACATCAACGGCTCGGCGGTCTACTATGCGACACCGCAGTCGATCGCGTCGCCGTCCGACGTGTACCAGCTCACAGTGACGGCGACCTTCTCGTCCTCGGCGATCTACCAGTACATTGGTTTCACGATGGACGCTAGCCAGCCGTTCGTCTTCACATCGCCACCGTGGATTCTCTTCTACGTACAGAACACGTCCAACGTGATCTCCGCGTACGTCAACGACGGCACAACGATACAGCAGATGACGCTGCCGTCGACACTGTTCAATTCGCCGCACATCTATCAGATCGTATGGGCGTCGTCGGTTGTGCAGTTCAGCGTCAACAACGCACCCGTTGCGTCGTTTGTCACGTCGATAGCCGGTCCGCTGCTCGCAGGCGCCAGCGATCGCTACGGCGGCGACGAGTTGACACTCAACGTCGCGTCGTTCCGCTTGACAAAGTTTGCCGACACCGTAGCATGCAGCAGCGCGACGCAATGCGCCACGTCGACGTGCAACGCGACGACCGGCACGTGCCAGACGACGCCGTTGCCCGATGGCACGGCGTGCAACCAGACGACGTCGGGCTGTCCGAGCACGTGTGCCAACGGCACGTGCACAGACGTTGCCGACACCTGTCACGGCAGCTGCGGTACGTGCACGGCGGGCGCGCAGTTTCAGCCGGGTCCGTGTGCAACAATGACGTCGGGACCTGGCCAATGCGCTTTCCACAGTTCAAATCCGCCCGGTATGTGCGTCTACTCGGACACCAATGGCAATCGCCTGCCATGTGCTGGCAACAACACATGCGACTCGTACTACGGACCGTGCGACTGCCAGCTGCCCGCGCCGACATGCGTCTGCGTGGGATCGGGTGCTGTTTACAACACAGCTTACGGCGAGTTTATGCAGGTCTGCGCGAGTGGGGCAACGACCACGACGGTGGCCACCTCGACGACGGCTGTACCGACATCGACGACGCCGGCAACTACGACGACAACAACGTCGGCGCCGACTCCGCTGCCTACACCGGCACCAACGACCACGACTGCGGCTACCTCGACCACGACTGCACCGACGTCGTCGGCGACTACGACGACGACGACAGCGTCGCCGACTCCGCTGCCTACGCCCGCACCCGTACCCGGTTGTTGTGAGTGTGCGATTCCCGGCATGGACACGTTCAACTGCTACAACGTTTCTAGCGCGGATCAGTGCTCGTCGTCGTGCGGCACCACGTCATTCTTCGTGCCTGGTTCAACATGCTGCGATGATTTAGTGACGGGTCAGTGTGCAGCCGTTACACCTTCGTGTCCAACGCCGGCGCCGACACCGGCGCCTATTCCTGGCTGCTGCGAATGTGCGATTCCGGGCATGGACACGTTCAACTGCTACAACGTTTCGAGCGCAGACCAGTGCTCTGCATCGTGCGGCACAACATCATTCTTCGTGCCCGATTCAACTTGCTGCGACGATTTGGTAGCTGGCCAGTGTGCAGCCGTTGTGCCTTCATGTCCAACGCCGGCGCCGACACCGGCGCCTGTTCCTGGCTGCTGTGAGTGTGCGATTCCTGGCATGGACACGTTCAACTGCTACAACGTTTCTAGCGCGGATCAGTGCTCGGCGTCGTGTGGCACCACATCGTTCTTCGTGCCTGATTCGACGTGTTGTGACGATCTAGTGGCCGGCCAGTGCGCGGCCGTCACACCAGCTTGTCCAACACAAGCGCCTACACCCTCGCCGACACCCTCGGTTTGCCAGGCGGCGACGTGTAATCCGCCGCAAGGTCTCGCGCCCACGCCGTGCACGACGGTTGGCGTGTGTTCGGCGAACGTCTGCACAGCCGGACCATTCGGCATCGGCGGCCCATGTGGCGTGTGCAGCGGCTCGGGCACGTGCACGTGCGACGGATGCTTCTGCACGGTTATCGATCAGATAACCTTCCAGCCGACGACGCTGGCGTGCACGAGCGCCACGACGTCGAGCGTGACGGTGACGACACCAGCACCGACAACGTCGACGTCAACAACGTCAGCGCCTACAACGACGACAACGACGACGCTAGCACCCACCACTACATCGACGACGCCGGCGCCTGCCACGACCACAAGCGCACCGGCACCGACACCGGTGTCACCTTGTCTCGCGGCTGTCTGTCAGCCGCCGCAAGGTTTCGCGCCTACACCATGTTCGACGGTCGGCGTTTGCACGTCAAACGTCTGCATGGCTGGTCCGTTTGGTATCGGCGGCGCGTGCGGTATTTGCAGCGGCTCGGGCGCGTGCACGTGCGACTCCTGCTTCTGCACGGTTATCGATCAGATGACCTTCCAGCCGACAACGCTCGCGTGCTCGAGCGCTACGACGTCGAGCGCGTCGACGACGACAACCTCGACGACGCCCGCACCAACGCCGATGCCAACACCGGCGCCGGTTCTCGGCTGCTGTACTGCGCAAACCCTTCACACTTGTTTCGAAAACGTAACAAGCGATTTCTGTGCGACGGTGCCTAGTTCGAACTTTGACAACAGCACGGCCGACTGTTGCAGTCTGGCCGCGTGTTCCGGCGGTGTTGTTCTCGGTCCGAACGGAAATGCTGTTGTGTGCCCAACAACGACGACGGCGACAACAACAACCGTGACAACAACTACGACGTTTGCGCCAACACCAATACCAACGTTCGCGCCGACTCCGGCGCCCAGCACGTGCGCAGCCAGCTGCTTACGCAACGCCACTGCGCCGTCGGCCTGCACCACACTGCCGATGCCGGTTGGCACATGTGTTAGGGATCTCAACACGCTGCTTTGCTCCGTGCAGACTGCGACGACGTTTCCGACAAACGTCACCGCTCCACGCGTACAGTGTTCATCGGACCCGACGGTGTGCCTCACAGCTCAGCCCGGCGACAATTGTCAATGCGACTCGACTGCTTTCAGCAGCAGCTGCTTCTGCGCTAGCGTGCCGCCAGCGGCGCCGGCGTTCCTCTGCGACCAGTGCAACCTCACGCTCTGTCCGACGTTGACTGGCACGGGATTCAACTCAACGGCATCGACGCTCTACTGCGCCAAGCAGGCTCAGCTCGGTTTCTGCAGCAACGGTACAGTCGGCGAATGCACGTTCAGTTCCGTGCTGGCAAACGGTGCGACGTCGACGCGCACGGTGCCGGCACTCGAATGTCGCAACCAGACGACGCAGACGGCGTGCCGCGACGTCTCAAACACTGCGTGCATGTGTAACTACCCGGCGACGGCACCGCAGCTCTCGCGCTCGCAGTTCTTCGCGTACAATTGCGCAGCGTGCCCGGCGCCTGTTTCTTCGTGTGCCGGCGTTGCCGAGGGTACGTCGTGCGTCGACTCGGTGCGCAATCCGTGCGCTGTGTCGGGCACCTGCTGCGCTGGTCAATGCATCGGCGGCAGTGTCAACGTGACGGCGTGCGACGACGGTGATGCGTGCACGATCGATCAGTGTCAGGTCGCGACAGCGACGGTCAACGGCAGCTGTATTCACACGGCAATCCCCGGCTGTCCCGCTCCGACACCCACGCCCACGCTGCCCAGCGGCAGTTGCGACTTCGCACCCAACTGCGACGCGCTGTGCAACTCGACGCTGATCGCCAACACCACGTGCATCGATCGCTCGACGACGTTGATCGATCTGAACTTCAACTCGCTCGTCTCGAACGCGTCGGGCAACTCGCTCAATGCTGCGCTGGCACAGTACGGCGTTGCGTTTGCGTCGACGTCCGACGACGATGACGAGGAGCCAGTGACGGTGTTCAACACGCAGAACGTGACGGGCGCGCAGTTCGTGCTCGGCTCGCCCAACGAGGCGTGTGCCGATAGCAACGGTGAGGGCTGGGGTCACGGTGGTTGGCCCGGCCGACCGGGTGCCAATTGCGTGCCGCTTGGCCAGTGCTTGATCCTCGCCGACGACGAGTGCGAGCCAACGGCGCAGCCGCGTGCCGACGCCGATGGCGGCGACATGGTGTTCGCCTTCTGCACGCCGGCGTACGTCTACAATCTGACGCTGCTGAATCCGACGCCAGGTACCGAGGTGCAGTTCTACGATCAGTTTGGCAACCCGTGCCCGCACGACTACGATGTGCCGTACGAGGGAAAGAACGCCGTTGTTGTCGCCGGACAGCTCAACGTCACGCAGACGGCCTACGGTGGACCGCACATCTACGCAGTCAATGCGTACACGCACGCGCACTGCGACGGCGAGCCAGTGAGCAAGGTGGTGCTGCATCTGACGGGCCCGACGTGCTTGGTCGACGTCGAGTACACGTTGCCCGACCTCGGCTCGACGCAGTGCACGGCAAACTGCACGGGCATATGCTGCACGGCGAACTTCACAGCTGGCGCGTGCACCAGCAAAGAGGCGTGTGACGCCGCACATGGCACGTGGGTGGGCGATACACAGTTGGTTGATGCGTCTGGTTTCACATGCAACGGCCTCTCTTCTAACCTGGCGAGCATTTGTTCCTCGCTCGGCACAAATTTCTGCTGCCCCGTCGACGTGCGTCCCGCCGTGACGCAAAGTCCGTTTGTGTCTCTCGCTACGTGTTTGAACACCGCGGAGCCACCGTCGTTGTCGTCGACGCTTATTCTGGAATTCGAAAGCGATGTCGTGAACGCCACAACGTGCACGGTTGCCGGAGCTTGTTGTTCTGGCGGTAGCTGCATCGATGCGACGGTCGAAGCGTACTGCACGAGCGTAAGCGGCTTCTTCTTCCCACACAAGCAGTGTCGCGACGACGTCGTCGATCAGTGCCGCTTGGGCCAGTGCTGCATTGTCGATTCAACGCGACCGACTAATCCGCCTACACCAGCGCCTACGCCGGCCCCAACCCCGGCGCCAACGCAGGCTCCCACACCGGCGCCTACCACGGCGACAACAACAACTGCGCCGACTACGGCGACAACGGTAACAACCGCAACGACGGCACCGACGACGGCGACGACGGTAACAACGGCAACGACGGCGCCGACGGTAACAACGGCAACGACGGCGACTACGGTGACGGCAACGACGCCCACGACGACGGTAACTGCCACGACGCTGACTACGTCGACGACGGCAGCGCCAACATTCTCGCCTACGCCGGCGCCCACGCCGACGCCGTGCAGTGAGATTGCGCCAGTCAACGGCAGTTGTGCGGGTGGTGGTTGCGAGAGTGGACTATGCAGCTGCTTCTGCACAGGTGTCGATGCACCGCCGGCGCCGTGTGGCGCGGCGCCAAACGTGTGCCCAGCCGGTCGCACTCCCGTTTGCTCGTGTGGAAGTTGCGCAACTCAAGCGTGCCCGATTGCTAACTCACAAGAGGGCTGTTTGATCCGAAACGGAAATATTCGCGGCGTTTGTTTTGGGGATCAATGCTTAACTGACAGTGGTGGCTCCTGCCCTGATGCCGGATGCGTGAACTATGGGTCGTGCAACTGCACGACGGCGAGTCCGGTGTGCGCGTGCGCCGTCGGTTTGACGGTTTACGGCGACACTATCGACGTTTTCTGCGCACCGCCAACATCGGCGCCCACACCGCAACCGACACCGTCGCCAACGCCTGCACCGCCGCCGATTGTCTGTTGCGCGTGCTTCAGCTTTGCGACATCGCAATCCGTCTGCGTTGCGCAGACGCCGGCAGATCAATGCGGTGCGGCGTGCGCTTCTATGGGAACCGTGTTGGTGGCCGAAAACGACGACGCGACGTGCTGCTCGTCGCAATGTTCGAATGCGCTGCCCACTCCGTGTCCCACACCGGCGCCGACGCCTGTGCCTACGCCGGCGCCCACGCCCTTCCCGACGCCGTCGCCAACGCCAGCACCGCCCTGTCCCGGCGTCGTGTGTCCGTTCAACGGCGGCCTGGCGTGCACCAACAACACCGTCGTACCCGGCAACTGCTTCCAGTTTCCCGGCTTCGACTCGCCGCAGTGCACGTTCCTCTCGGGTGGCGTCGTGACAGCGTGCGTATCTGGCTCGTCGACGTGCACGAACGGCGTCAACACAAACTGCACTTGCGCTCTCCCAGCACCGTCCTGCACGTGCACCGCCGGCCGGACGTCGGAAGTCTGCACACCGGCGTGCTCGGGCACGTGTCCGTTCAACCCCAACGAGCCGTGCAGCACGAACAGCGTCGTGCCGGGCGCGTGTTCGATACCCTCACAGGGTGGCCCGCTTACATGCACGTACACCGACAACGGAACCGTCGTACCGTGTGCCGCCGGCTCATCGGCGTGCACAACGAATCCGGGCGACTGCACGTGCGTGCTGCCCGCGCCATCGTGCACGTGCAACGCCGGTCGCAGCGCGTTCATCTGCTCGGCGCCGACGTGCACGCAGTCGGTGCCGATCAACGGCGCATGCTCGAACGGCAACAACAACGCCGGCTGCCCGACGGGCTCGTGCACGTGTCAGTGCACGGGCGTCAACCAGGCAGCGTATCCGTGCACGCCCGGCAGTGGCAACAACTGTCCCGCGGGCGGCACGCCGAGCTGCTTGTGCGGCCAATGTCCAACGTTCCAGTGCCCGCTCGACCCTGTGCAGGGTTGTTTCGCGCGCACCTCGATCCGTGGCACGTGCGACGCGGGTGGGCATTGCACGTTTGTGTCTGAGAACACGATCGTTCAGTGCGAGCCGTCGGTTGGATGCGTCGGCAACGGCACCGCATGCGCGTGTCCGGCGCAGCAGCCCGACTGCTTCTGCTCGGCGGGCGATCCGCAGGTGCCTGGCGCGACGAGTGTCGTCGATGCGGCGTGCTCGCTGGCCGGGTGCTGCAAGTGCTCAAGCGGTAACACGTGCACAAGCAACACGACACAAGCCGCGTGCGGCGCTGGCTGCGTCTTCTCGACGAGCGATCCGACGTGCTGCGATCAGACGTGCTCGGTGTACCCGGCACCGTGCCCGACGCCGTGCAACAGCGCCACTGTGAATGCGCTTCGCAGTTGCGCGGGCTCGTGTCCCAGCGGCAATTGCCAGTGTCAGTGTATCTCGCAGATCAACTTTCCGCTGGCGTGCAACACCGACATGAGCCAACCGATTTGCCCGGTCACGGCCGACAACTACAATGCAGAGTGCAAGTGCCCGGGATGCTCGACAACCAACGCCTGCCTCGTTGTCCCGCAACAACAGTGCACGACGCTCACGAGAGCGCCAATTGGCATATGCCGGTCGGGCATGTGCTTTGGCGTCGACGCTCGCGGTTCCGAATCAGTTTGCGGTGGCGCGTGCGCCAACGAGGCAGCGGCGTGTACGTGCACCAACAACAACTACACGTGCGCGTGCTCGTTTGGCTTGCAACTCAGCGCTACACTTGGAGTCCGCCTCGACGTGCCGTGCAACGCCAGCACAGGCCTCTTTTGCTGCCGCAATAAGCCGAGTTGTAGCGCTAACAACGTCAATTTGGCCGCTTGCGTTGCATCGGGCGGGACGCCCGACTATGACGACCCCACTTGCTGCCGTAGCGCCGCAGGTCTTGAGTGCGACGGGTGCGCAGCCAGACCGGACGAGTGCTCGACGATTCCAGTCGTGTGCCAGACCGATACAAGCGTCACGTGCTCGCGCGTTTTTCAATACCCAATTGGCCAGAAATCGGTCTGCGTCGGCTACCTGGGGGGCGCCAGTTGTGCTCCGCTCAACCCCGACGGATCGGTTAGCATACACAGGTGCAGCGACTGTGATTTGACTGCCCGGTATCCGTTCGCCCAAAATCCGCCGTGCTTTTGTCACAACCCGCCGCCCGTTGCTTGCTACTGCCAGGTAGTCGGCCAGTCGCAGAACGCGATAGGAAATGATGCCGGCGACAACACATTCGATGCACTGTGTCTGGCTTGCGGTCAGTTTCCGCCCGACATTAACGACAATTGTGGCTCGACTGTGTGCAACGGCGGCGACTGTACATGCGTTTGCGGTGGTCCGGGCGGACTTCCTTGCGCGACCAACACGTGCGTGACAACGAAGGTGTGCGTTTGTATACCCCACAAGAAGCGAGAGGCGGGCGTGGCGCGCCTCGGTGACGGTCGCAAACTGCTCGCGTTCGACGACGGCGGCGACTGGTACACCAACGAGGACGAGGAACACGACGATGATGCCGGTGATCAACGCCTGCTTGAGACGTACGACGATGACGATGCTGCTCATGTCGAAGCCGACAGTCGCGATCTGAGTGCTGCACTGCGCGTCAGCTACAACGACGATGCGAGCGAGGAATTTGGTCGCACCGGGGGACGTAAGTTACTTGGTTTTACACCGCCGTCATCGACGACGACGTCATCGTCGACGAGCTGCCCAACGACGGCGAGCGTGCAGTGGCACTACGCCTACCACACGTCGGGCTCGTGGAGCTCGACCGACACGCTGACGAGCGGACAACGGTACTGCTTCTCACGGCAGCACATGGAGGGCGCACTGCAAGTGCCGCCGGGCGGCCATCTGATGGTGGGCTTTCACTTCAACACGGCCGCCACGTCAACGAAGCCGGTGACGGCGACGTTCACCAACACGACGGTGACGTTCACCGTGAGCTGCGTGTCGGGCAGTCCCACGCAGTCGACGTTCGTCGCCGAGGTGTCGCCCGAGCTCTACACGGCCAACGACACCAGCTGGTATCCGTCGAATGTACAATCGTCACCACTGGTCTACCAGCTCGACTTTGCCGTGCCCGATCTCTGCCACGGCGGTAATCTGAAGCTCGACGCAGGCGGCGTGTTCTGCACAACGCTCACACTATCGTGCCCGCGCTCGAGAACGACGTCAACGTCGACAACTACAGCTGCGACAACGAAGACGACGAGCGCAACGACAAAGACGACGACGGCTGCGCCGACGACGAAGACAACAACGTCGACCACAAAGTCGCCAGCAACCACTACGTCTGCACCTACGCCGCTGCCGACGCTCTCGTGCGGCGGTCTGCACTGCCCAGTCGCGGCAGCGACTGGTCGCGGCTGCAACTCGACGGGTGTTTGCTTTGCTGGCGACTGTCACTTTGGCTCGTCAAGTGGTTACGTATGCGTGCGCAACTCGACCGAGTGTCCGTTCAGCAAGAAGCGCTGGGTGAGCGACGGACACGGTTGTGAGTGTCACTCGTGCCTGTGCTCGAACTCGACAACGAGCTCGTTTGCGACGCCCTGTGTGGCGACTACGACGACTACGAGCGCATCGACGACGACATCGACGACGAAGGCGACCACATCGACGACAAAGCCGACGACATCGACGACAAAGCCGACGACATCGACGACCAAAGCTACCACGTCAACGACAAAGGCGAAGACGTCGACGACGAAGCCGACAACATCGACGACCAAGGCCACTACGTCAACGACAAAGGCGACGACGTCGACAACGAAGCCGACAAAGACCACCACGTCGACGACAAAGGCAACGACGACGACGAAGCCAACCACGGCAATCACGACGTACACCACCACGTCGACGACGAAAGCGACGACGAGTACAGGCCATCCGACACCGTATCCGACGCCGGCACCAACGACAACGTCGACGACCAAGTCACCCACGCCGGTGCCTACGACGACGTCGACGACGACAAAGACAACGGCAACGACCAAGTCACCTACACCAGTGCCGACAACGACATCGACGACGACAAAGACAACTGCAACGACTCAGTCTCCTACACCGGTGCCGACAACGACGTCGACGACGACGACGACCACGACAACGGCCACGACCCAGTCTCCTACACCGGCGCCGACGACGACGGGTCAGCCGACACCGGTGCCGTCGCCCGCGCCAACACCAGTGCCCACAACGACGGGCATGCCGACGCCAGCGCCGACACCTGTACCCTCGCCAGCACCTACACCTGCGCCGACACCGGTGCCTACGCCGGTGCCGACGTGTGGCAGTCTGTGTCCGCAAATCGCTGGCGCGTCGGTGCAACGATTCTGCCACGAGCAAATCGGCGCGTGCAACGTTACGACGCGCACTTGCCAGATCGGTGGCATTCCGGAAAGCATACCGTGCTCCGCTAACGAATGCTCGACCGCGGGCGCGTGCCAGTGCGACGTTTGTCAGTGTTTGTACACAGAGGGCGGCACCAACAATCATTTTGCCCGCTCATGTTGCTCGACCGCGCCGCCGCCGCCCGCCGGCCCGCCCGACGCTGGTCACTGCCAACCGTCGGTCTACCGCAAGCAGTGCGAGGAGCAGGGCTACGTCATCTCGATCTTCACACCGTACCCCGACGCCGCTGCCGACAACGGCACGTGCCTGCTCGACGCACCGTGCAACGTGAACTCGTGCGACAGCTGCTCAATCACTGCACACGTCGACACCGAGCGGCAGACAATCACGTACTTCTCGACCGACGGCAACGGGCACCCGTGCACCACCGTGCTTGCGCTTTCGTTCGTCGCCGAGTCGCAGACGTGCACCGAGCTTGGCACCGCCGGCTGCATTATCGAGCAGCTCGACTGCGGTTACGAGGCACCGGCCGGCCAGGCGTTCTTCCTGCCTGGCGATCTCGATGACGACGACTCGAGCAGTAGCAGCAGTTCCAGCTCAAGTTCCAGCAGTTCAAGTAGTAGCGACAGCGATAGTTCATCCGCATCGTCCGTGCGCTGCCGCACGCGACGCGACACGCTATGCCAAGCGTCGTCGCACATCGTCATTCCGTTCAGCTCAGCCTACCTCGGTGTGACGGTTGAGATTCCCGACGGCGCGGTCGTCGTCAACGGTACTGCGCAGCTAATCTCGGCATCGGGCGGATGCACCGTCGACACCAACTGCACACTGCAGCTACCGATCATCGCCTGTGTGCCACGCGGCAAGATCGACACGGGCGACGAATCGATCATCCTGCAGCAGGAGGTGCAGCCGAGCGAGAACCTGACGATCGGCGTCGAGAACAGCTGCTTCGTGCCGACGCTGCTGACGGCGGCGGCCAACTGCTCGGCTTCACCGACAGCGGCGGCGATCGTCGACGAAACAGCTACACGCGTGGCACAGATTGCGTTCTGCGACGAGTTCAACAACGCGCCTGTGACGCTAACGAGCGCGTTTGACGTTGGCTGTTGCGTCGGCGCCAGTGCGTCGATCGCGTTGGCGCTCGGCACGTCAACACCTACTCGTGCACAGCTGTTTGCGTTTGCTAGCGCCGAGTCGATGGTATCGACTACGCAGGATCAGTGCGACGCAATTGTCTCGCTCCAGATTCTGTTGGCTACGAGCGCTTCGTGCCAGCAGCTTGTCTGCGGCGACCTGCAGCCTGCACTCTGCCCGGCGGCATGGAACGGCGGCACAACGAGCCGCAAGCGCTCGACGACGAGCACCGACGGTCACATGTTCCTCGCCTTCGAGCAGTGCGGCGGCGCGCCCTTAACGCCGCACGACCGCGACGCCAACGACGCCGTGTTCGAGGCGTCGGCCAACTCACTGTTCAACAACACGCACTGGTTGGGCACGCACATCTTCATCACGCCCGTCGCGCAGGGCTCGATCGACGACTTTGCGCTCTCGGTGCGCTTCGCCGACTTGGGTCTGCCGGCGGGCGCACAGGTGTGGATCACGCACCTCGGCGCCGAATCGACGACCGACTGCTACACCGTTAACTCGCCGCTTCACGCGACGACCGAGTGCCCGAGCGCCGCCGGTGCGCCGCTCCTACGCTCGCTACGCGCCGCACTGCCGCAGTACCTGGGCGCAGCGAATCAGTTCGTCAACACGATCGACGACGAGCAGCGTGTGACCAAGGCGGCGCACTCGGTCTCACTTGTTGCGATGCCACCGACGACTGGCACGACGCACGCCAGCGCGGCGGTGACGCGCCAATCGATCATCGTGCACGCCGAGCTGACGACGCGTGGCTCGAACTGCGTCGTGCGCACGAACGGCCAGGCGAGCGACCCCGTCGGCTTCGGTTTCGTCGTGCCAGCGCCATGGAAGTGGCCACTCGAGGGTGTGCCGATGTACATGGACGCGGCGCACCAGCTCGGTCAGTGCGTCGAGGGCGGCAACGGCGGCGAGCCGTGCTCGGAGAAGGACGAGTGCCCCGGTGGCTACTGCGACGCGACGGCGTCGAAGAAGTGTGTCGACGCGTTTGGCGAGGACGGCGTGTCGGCGTACCACGCGTGCACGCACACCGCGCAGTGCCCATTCGGTACCTGCTACGGCTACATCGGCTCGGGCGACGTTGGCGCGTACGCGCACTTTGGCGAGTGGCTCGAGTGCCGCGCGGCGGGCTGCTACGCGCCACCGATCCTCGTCAAGGGCGCACAGCGTGCGGTCGATCCGCGCTGCGCGTTGGGCAACTGCCAGGAGTCACAGGTCGTGAGCTGGTGGTCGGCGCTCGACGGCGACGATCTGTTCTCAATGGAGGAGTAGAGAGAAAGAGAGAATTGAACAAACCAACGACCTCACGGTCGACTTTGCAAACACACAACGATTTTTTGCATTTCTTCGCGCACCGGCCCGGTGCACCGGTTTATCCAAATAATGCAAAATGTTTGAACATCCAAAGTTCAACTGCAGTGCACACAGCGTAACCCGCTCGCCGCCACCGCCCACTTAGAACAGAGATGATCGACGACGGCCACGACGACGACAACAACAACGAAGCGACACAGCCTCGCGACGGCACCCTGGCCGCCTATTTGGCGTACGAGTACGAGTCGAGCACCCGAAGGACGCGCTACATGCAAGAGAAACTGCACAACGCGCCGGTGTTCTCGTCGCGCACTGGCGTACGCTTCTTCGAGTACGCCGACCTGGCGGCGTTTCGACGCGTCGAGGACGAGGTACACAGTCGACGCAGTGCGCGCGCTGGCGATGTGGTGTACGTGCACAAGGGACCGAGTCAGCATGTGTTTGTGTGCTGGCATTTGCACGGCGATCGCGACACTCTGACGATCAGCTTCACCGAGGAGCTTGGCATCGACGCGCGCGACGAGCCCGACGACGTTGACGTCGAGCTGCGCTACGCGCCTATTCTCCGCGGCGAGTCGCGCTGTCGCAAGCCCATCGACCTGTACCTGCGACCCACCAACGTCGCCGTGACGCGTCTGTACGGCGCGCTGCCGCACGACGTGCTCGCGACGCTGCGCCGCTTCTACGTGTTCAAACTGTGCTACCGATTTGGCTCGTTTACACACTTCAAGACGCGCCTCTGGCGGCTGGCGCCCAACGAGGTCAACGACCTGCCGCTCAAGAGCCACTCGGACTGCGTCTCGCGCTTCTCGCCGCGCATCTCGCGCTTCGACGCGCTGTTGGACTGCGCCGAACGCTTCCGTCGCATGAGCGTCCCGCTGTCGACACTGCACGTGCTGCTCGTCACCAACAAGCCACGTCTTCGGTTCCTCCACAACAACCTGGCGCTGCTGCTCGGCATCACGTCGTGGGTGCCAGGCTACTGGCATATTGCGAACTCTGTGCTCTGGTTTCCAACGATGCGCGCGCACCCCGGCATGCCGAACACGGGCAGCTATCGGTACATGCTGGAGCTGCGCGGTCCAGTCGAGACACGTGCCGAGGTCGCACGTCTATTGACACTCGTCGCCCTGCGTGAGCGAAAACCGCCCGTCGTCGTTGAGTTGCACCTGATCGATCTCAAGCTGCCGCGCGACTGGTGCATCGATCTGGCTGGGTGGCGCACGCAGATGAACGGTCACGTATCGGAGATCACCGACTGGCCGCCACTCGTCGTGCCGTCGCCTGCGTCGGCGCAACCGCATCGTGAGTTGATTGTGGGCGCGCAGTTTCGCTGGTCGTATCAGCACGCGCGCATGCTCGACGTCGTGCTCGCGCTCGCGTCACTCGAACTGCCCGTCTACGTGAAGTTGTGGATCCTCGAGTGGCTGCCTGAGCCGTTTATTTGGCGCTCGACCGAGCTGCAGCGTGTTCGGCTGCTCGAGGGTGTGCACAACAGTGTGAAGCGCTTGCGCGCTCAGCAGGCCGCTGCGCCACAAAAACGCCGACAGACGAGAGCGACGAAGACGTCGCAAACGAAATAAATCTTTCAGGTCCACGCGCACAAGTCTAAATGTTCACGCGCGCCTGCCTCCTTTCATGCGATGGATCAAGCAAACACAGACAATGAGCCCAGCAAGCCACTGTTGGTGCTCGATCTCGACGAGACGCTAGTGTCGACAATAAGCGCGGCACGCGCAGCGCTCATCGACACGACATTCATGCCACGCACACTGCTCGACATCGAACTGAAGCCTGGTTGCGTCGTGCGCTACGCTGTCTTCAAGCGTCCGTTTGTCGAGAACTTCCTCCGCTACGTGGCGCGCTTCTATCGCCTCGCGCTCTGGTCGGCCGGCGAGCCTGCGTACGTGCAACGCGTCGTACGCGACATCCTTCAACCACTGCTCGCCGACGTCGGCGTGTCGTTTGAGTTTGTCTGGACGTCGTGCCACTGCGGCCGCGCCGACGACTACAACGGCGGCGAGCGCTCGACGACGCCCTACGTCAAGAATCTCGCTGCGATCGGCGAGGTGTCGCTGTCGCGTGTGCTGCTCGTCGACAACAATCGCGACAACGCGTTGCTTCAGCCGTCGAATCACGTCGGTGTGCCCGATTTTGTTGCGTCGGCCGCCGACGCGTGGCGTGACAACTGGCTGCCCGAACTCGCCGAGTTCCTCGAGTTGCTCTCGTACGTCGAGGACATGCGCACAGTGAACAAACGCTGGTGGACGGCCAACGTGGGCGCAGCGCTCGTCTACCCGGCGTCGCCGCCGCCGCCACCACCGCTGCCGCGACCACCTACACCGTACGACTCGCTCACCGCGCTGCGCGAGTGGCGACTGCAACGCCGACATTCACGTCGTGGACTCTACTGGGTGCATGGCGCCGAGAAACGCCCACCTTCACCATTAAAAGCAGCCGTTTAATCACATGCTGAGCGACGATGTGTCGGTCATCAGCTGGAACTCAATCTGCGGCGGCACGACGCCCGACGCCAGCATGGCGGCACGCGTCTGCGTCGGATCGATGTGATCGATGATGCGCTCGAGCGCCACCACCACCTCGGCTGCCGAGAGGCGCTCGTCGAGTCGTGGGCGTGTCATCGCGTTGAGCAGGCCCAGCATGCCAGGCGGCGCGGCGGGTGGCACGTTGGTGATCTCCGAGCCCACCGTTGGGTCGTGCACACGTCGAGGCTCGAACGTCGTCGTTGTTGTGTCGAACATCAGCGCGATGGTCTGCGCGGTGGCGTAGACGTCGGCGGCCTTGGTGCGCGCGAAACGCTCGGCGCGTCCGAGATCGGGGCGTGACAACGCGACGGCTGGGTCGAGGTAGCCGCGAGTGCTCGCGTATGGCAGATCGCAGTAGAGCGCGTCGCGATCGACTTCAACGGGATCGCGCACGAGCAGCAGCGGATCGTTGAACGCACACGTGTGACCGAAATCGATGATCCACGTCGCCACGGTGCGCGCGTCGCTCGACTCGTCCCAGTAGACGACGGTGTTGGGCGCCTTGACATCGCGATGCGCCAGACCGGCGGCGTGCATCGCGGCGATGCCCGCTGCGAGCGAGTGCGCAATCGTAAGCGCAAGCAGCCAGTAGCGCCCGACGGCACCCGCGCGCCACATCGGGTAGAGCGTCTCACGCAGGAAGTTGACCAGGTTGACCGAGCCGACGATGTAGTTCGTCACGAGGAAGATCGACGGCTCGCCGTCACCGGGGTGAAAGATGGTGAACTGATCGAGCGTCGCGAGGAACAGCAGCGTCTTATCCGTCCACCCGCCGTTGCGACGCGACGTCGGGCGGCGAAGGCGTGCATCAACCAGCAACGACGCGTTGAACTCGGCCGTCACAACCGACAGCAGCGCGTCGTAGCGCTCGTTGAGCGTACGACCCAGCCGCACCGCTCGATCGACACGAAACTCCTTCAGAATAACCTCCTGGTTCGTTGTGATGGTGCCGGCGTTGATCAGCACATCGGCGACGTACACACGACCGAAATGCGTCGACGCGAGGTCGGCTCGAATGCGGTACTGCACGTCGTTGCCGTGCTCACCGGGCACAATGACGTCGCCAACGATCAGCTTGCGCGACGGGTTGATTTGCGGCGGCGGTGGGTAGCGCGGCGGCGGTGGCATCGGCGGCGGCGCGAACGGCATCAGGCCCTCGATCGACGACGACGACGGTGGTTGGAATGGTGACGACACGTCAGAATCGAACGATTGCAAACTCGACGGCACCGAGTTGAACGTCGACGAGTCGTACGTCGTCGACGATGGCGTGCGCCCGGCGTAGCGACGAATGTCGAGTGGCAGGCTCGCCATCTAACTCACACACGCACGTTATCGTTCAAGTGAGTGGGCGGGGCGCGAGTTTAGAGCGTGCACATCCAAAAGACGGCGTGCGGAGCACAAAAGCGCCCCACAACACGTGCACAGCAACAAACAACACACAATGCCACCTCGAACACGAAGTCAATCAACGGCGACGGAGAAGCCGATCGCAATTACTACGATTGAGCTGCCAGCTCCCGACGACGGCGATGAGCTGCGACGCCAGCTGCTGTCGGAGACGGCTCCGCAAATGGCCACCACGATACGCCTAGCATCTCTGTGGAGCGTTGTCGTGTTCTGCTACGCGACGTCGCCCAACGCTCTGTGGGCGATGTGGTTCGCTGGCGTGATCGTGGGCGTCGCGCCGTTGACGCCGTTCGACTTTCTCGTGTTCTGCTCGACGATGGTGATCGTGGGAGTCGTCGGCGCTCTCGTACGATCCGCGTGCGTCAAACTGATACAGAGCAATCCCGAAACCGCCTGGCGTGCGGCAACCTTGATTCTTAGCGTATCGACTGTGTTGGGCGCGCTGGCGATGATGGCACAGGGAATACTCTTTGCGTGCGCCAACGTGCTCGTCGTGTCGGTGCTCTGCAACTTGCTCTACCCGACGATGGCAAAAGATCCAAATGCTGTGCAAGTCGCTGGCAGCGCGCCCATTGCGCCCGAACCGGCAGCGCATTAAAAACAAAATGATTTCGAGCCGCGCATCGTCGAGTGCCGATTACCTGACTCGTTCAACCGCAGTCGTCACGCGGCACGCGATCTCAGAGGCCGAGTCGACGGCGAACAATCACGAACGCATCATGCGAATGGCACGTCGCTCTTCGCGCGCGCCGCGTAGGCCAGAGATGAAGCTTCTGCGAGCTGCCGTCGCACGCACGTTTCCGTTGATGCCCAACGTTGACACACGCGAGAATCTGTTCGTGTCGATGTTTCCCGAGACGCTCTCGCGTGCCAACTTGGGTGATTTGGATGTTGCGACTGGCTGGGTGCTCGACAAGATTGAAGGCGTTGCGGCGAACGCGTGGGCGCTCTGGTCGGCACTCTACCCGCCCACAGTGGGCAAGGATGCGCTAACGGGCGCTGTGACGATCAAGCTGGCAGAGGAGCCGCCGGCGTACATCGGTGCCGACAGCGGTGGCGACGAGTTGCGTGGGCGTGCCGACACGCTGATGCTGGTGTTTCGCGACGGCGAGGTGCTGTGCTTTGACAACTGCCCACTCCTCCCGTTGATGATGCGACCGAACGACGGACGTACGGGTTTGGATGGCGAGCTGTGCGTGCGCCGCCGTGCGCTCAACGACGACGAGAAGGCGCGTTTCATCGCTGCGACACGCGACGACGCCGAGTTTGGCGCATCGTACCTCGAGCCGCAGGATGCGAGCGAGCTGTCCGACGTGCTGTACGATTTGTGCTACATGGCACACGACATCATGCTCGCCGACAACAAAAAACAGACGCTGTCGACCTACCAGCGTAAGCAGGAAGCGATCGCGTCGGCACCCTACTCGGAGCGGCTGGCCAAGATGTGTGAGCGCATGCAGGTGCGCGCGCCCACCGAGAAGCTACTCGTGCAGCGCAAGCCCGCCACGACAGCCGAGACGGCAGCGCTCAGCGCGAGCAATGGCAACGGCGGTGGGCCTGCACCGACAACGGAGCGCGCAGCGAGCGCCGAGTACACGAAGGCGGCACTCGAGCTCGAGTTCTTCCGCCGCCGTGTGCTGGCTCAACCGGCACCGTACCTTTCACCGATCCTACTGTTGCCCAAGCAGCCGCATCGCATGTCGACGGTACGCTACGCGTTCACGACCAAGATGCGTCGCACGGTCGGTGTGCGCACCGATGGGCTGATCTTTGTTGGCGAGGATCAGCCGTTTGCGCCCGTGTTCATCGACGCGGACGGCGCGATCGTCAACCCGTCGGCACACTCGGCTCGCCCGAGCGCGTTGAAGAAGTACAAGCCGCGACTGGCAAACTCGTTCGACGCCAAGCTGGTACGCAACGCAGACACGGGCGCGTACGAGCTGTACGCGTGTGATCGTGACACGCCGGTGCCGTCGGCGGGCCTCTGGTACGGCGAGTCCGAGGAGGAGGTTGAGCGTACTGCCGCACTGGGGCGCGAAGCTGTCGTTATCAATCAGGCGCAAGCCGACGCTGCACTCTTCCGACCCGAGGCACGTGTCAACGATCGCTCGATCTGGCACTCGGTCATCTGCGAGTGCAACCCGTACCTATCACCCGCCGCCGAGCGTGCGATCGCTGCAGTACCACCACCGTCGTCCAAGGAGGACGTCGAGCGCTACGTCGCCGCTGTCGGCGTTCACATTCGCTGGCAGCCGGTGCTCGAGCGGACGAAGAAGCGACGCGCCAACACGTACGTCAACTTCTGTGGCATCGTGCAGGCGATTGGCCTGTTTGCATCACGCGAGGAGATCTGCGCGCACGTCAAGGCGACCAACGAGGCGCGCCGTGCCGCCGCGGCGGCCGACTACATCGCTACGTTGGCGGTCGCGACCGACATGCTCGGCGGCCCGTCGAATCTCGCTGGTGATACATGGAAGCCGTTGGCGGAAAATCAGTGAACACGCTGCGCCGCCGGTTTCGTTTATAAATCATTGCGAATCGAGCCGCTTTTACAAGAGAGGCAGTCGCTCACGCAAGTTGACAGATTTCGCTTGGCAAACAAATGAGTAGTCCCTACGCACGTGCTGCATTGACGCGTATCGAGGTTGAACTGCGCACATTGCTCGATCGACAGGACGCGGCGACGGGCGACGAAGCAGTGCGGTTGGCAGCGCGTGTCACCGAGCTGCTCGAACGCCAGGAGCGACTGCTCAATGGCGAGTCGGACGGCAGCGATGAACGACGTGTCGAACGCGAGCTGGCGCGTCGAGGGCTGGCTAGTTCGAGTAGCGGATCGTCGTCGAGCAGCGAGCGCGCACAACTAGCACGTGAGATGAATTTGGTTTCTCTCGGCGGCGACGACGACGATGACGGTGAACCGTCGAGCATCGACGATCTCGAGCGTGATGTACACGCGAAGCGTGCGCGCGTCGAATCTCTCAACCGCAATCGGCCGTCGTTCGACGATCTGCGCCGCATCGATGAGTCAAACGCCGTGCTGGCCGTCGCGGCAATCGAAAGTCCCGCCGTGCGTCGCGCGTTGCAGAGCGCTTCGCGCTTCGCCGAGGTCGACGTGGCGATGACGCGTGATTCGATTACGTGGGCGCGCATCGATCTGCACACGCGACACGGTGACGATCAATCGCTCGCCGATTGGGCGCAACTCGACGCGCGTGACGCGCTCTATCGGTATCTCTTCTTTGGCACGCAGGCCAACACGGCATGGCGGCTGACGCCCGAATGGTGGCGACTGGTGTTCTGCGACGTCTCACCGCGCCGTACGGTGCTCGCACTCGGTGTGCGCAGTTCGCTGCGCTGGCCGATGAGTGACAACGGTGCCGACTACCATGCGCATCGATTAGGCTTCCGTGCAACGGGTCAGGACGATGTGCTGTTTCCTGCACCCGACGTGCGTCACTCGGCGGAACTGGGGCGTCGCTTTGTCCATCAAACCGATGGCAATCTGTGCGCGATGCATGCGTTCAACAACGTCGCACGCTCGCTACTCCTCACACCGCCAACATTCTACTCGGCGGTGTTTGACGTTTCGAATCCGCACATCATCGGCGAGGACGACACGCTCGAGTGGTTTCGCAATCGTGTGAACGCGGGCGGCACCGATGGCGACCTGGCAACGGCTGCGCTGCGGCGTGGCGTGCTGCTGGGGCGTGTGATTGTGCGGAATATCTTCGACATCGAAGCGCTCAGCGGCTCGCCGCTCGAAGCGCTGGCACGACGCAACGGCGGTGTTGTGTTGCTCGCGCCGCGTGGTGGTCACTACGTGCCCGTGCTGCCTGTCGAGGGCGGCGCGTGGGTGCTGCTCAACGATAAATCGCCAGTGATGGGCAAGGGCGCACTGCGTGCGTCATCGTTTGCAAACGTAATGCGCACGTACTACTTGGCGAAGCTGCACATCGGCCGACTCGATCACAACGATCTCGAGTCGACGGCGCGACGACTGCGTGAGCAGCCTGTTGTCGATGCGTCGAGCGAGCTGCGCATTCTCGTGCCGCTGCACTTTGTGCCGCAGCTGTCGAACGAGATGTCGTCGCTCGATCGGTTGGCACACTTCTGGGCGCGCTACGTGGTGTGCAACACGAGTGCGCTGCTTGATAATGTCAATCTGCCCGAGGGCGATCACGTGCTCGCGATCAACTACGCCTACGCACGGCTGGCGAGTGTCGCCGACACGGGCATGCTGTGTGAGACTCGACGTGGCAACTTGTTCACGCAGCTGCTCGCACAGATGGAGACCGAACTGGCGCTCAACGAGGTGGCTGAACGTCTCGCGCGAGTGCTTCTTGTTACGCCACTCGACGAGGAGGAGCTGCGCACTGTTATCATCGACGCGCGTCGCGTGCTCATCACACCACGTGCGCTCGGCCTGCTGCTCGATCCGGCTGACGCGTGCGCACCGCTGACGAACCGCGAGTGGTTGCGCCTCGCGGCGCTGCACGTCGTGACGCGCAACGAGCAGATGGCGTACAGCTCGAACGCGCTGCTGTTCCTGTTCATGAACTGTCTGTTCACCGATCATCGTGGCAGTGGCGATGTCGAAGGTCGGTATCCGGCCGTCGTACGACTCTGGACGAATCTGCATCGCGAGTTTGTCGTGACGGGCCAGCGCACGATGGCGTCGGAAGTGCTGCCACGACCGCGCGGCGAACTGCCACACGAGCGTGCGATTCGACTGCTCCTCTTCACGCTGCCGCCCGCCAACGACTGGAACTTCTTTCAGTACCTAGTGCTGCGCGCGACGACGTTTGACCGCTCGCTGTGGCTGCTGTCGGCATTCATCGACTCGGCGCCGTCGTCGATCGGTCTTCGTCGGCCAACGCTGGGCGAATTGCAGCCGGTTGCACGCCTCGATCGTATCTTCACCGAGGACTCGGGCAGTGACGCGCTGACGTACGTCGATCTGCTCAGGCGGCACTTCTTTCTCAGCACGGTGTCGGAGACACGCGATGTCGACGCGCGCGTGCGCGCTCAGACACGCACTCATGCGGCGCTATTTCAACGACCGCATTTCATCGATTGGTTCGACATCATTGCGGCACCGCGACGATTGGTTCAGCCGTCTGACCAGTCGACAGAGTCGGCCGCCGCCGAGGCCGTTGCAACGAACAAACCGCAGCTGCTCATGCGTCTGTACGGCACGATGTCGCACCTCGACGGCTCGTTCTACGATCGACGCAACGTGCGTGTCGATCCGCACGATGTGACGCTGCGCGACACGCTGACGACACGCTTCGACTCGAACACCGATCGTGTGGCACCGACGTCCGAGCCGATCATTCGACTGGACGAAGTGTAACGAATAACGCACCGACAGACTGCGTAAATAATGCGTTGTTTCATTTGCACGCTCAAAGTGTGCAGCCACCACACGCTCGACAGACACGCTGGATCGAGGCGCCCACCAGGAACCTTGCTTGCACGAGCGCCGCCAGATGCTGATCGCGTGTCACCCACACGCGCTCGTGCGCACGCACTTTGTGGCAGTTGACGAGACAGAAACGCTGCGGCAGCGACGACTTGCAGATGTTTGTTTTGTGCTTGTCGCTCCACCAGTGGTTGCGCAAGCTCGACACGAGCAGCAATCCATCGCACACCGCGCACAGTTTGGCGTGCTCGTTGACCGTCGATTGTTGCGGCGGTGGCTGAACAGTGTCGAATGTCGTCTTACTTTCGCCCGTCTGATGAATGGTCAACGAGCGTGCGACCTGGAAGACGACTGGCGGCAGCGGTGGCCACGGTGAGTAGAGCGGCGACGAATGCACCATGAGCGGTCGCGTCGGCGGCGAGAGCGGTCGAATGGGCGGCGAGTGCAGCTGCACGGGCTTGAGCATCGGCGGCGGTGTTGGTGGGCGTGAGAGCGGCGCACCCATGCCTGGACTTTCGGTCGACGAGGCGACTGCCTTGTGAAATATGCGCTGCATCTCGGCGTCCATCTCCTCGTCGGTTGCCAACTGTAGGCCGTTGGCGCGGATCAGTGCGCGGCAGAGACTCTCGCTGCTGTCGTCGTCGTCCGAGTCGACGGGCGTTGCGAAACAGTCGGTCATCGCGCGCGCGCACACACGAGCACTCTCTCGACTAGCGTGCTGGGTGTTGATTTCATAGATTTGGATTTGCGTGTTTGGATGTGGCAGTGTGGCGCACACGTGAGTGCCTCAGGCGCTCACTCAACGACAACAAACCACCGATCGATGACTGAGCATGTGGCACTCCAGCTAGTTCGTTCGCACATCGAGCAGGCTACGCCCGCTGCGCCAGCCGTGCAGGAGCCAGCCGAGAGTGCAGCGAACGAGGAACGGCAGCGCAGACTGGCGGCTGCCATGGCGGCCATCGAACGCGCGCAGCGTGCTTACAACAACTTGCCAGAAACACAGTTACCACCCGCGATGATCGACGCAATGTTAGATGGCATAGCCGGCACGGCAGTCGACGTCGAGGGCACGCGCAAGTCCAAGCTGTTCTTCTGGCCACGCGGCCCCGACGTTGACACTGTGTTTATCGATGCGGTTGTGATTGAGACACTCGCGCGCCTCGACGTCTGGGCGCGTCCCGAGGAGCACACGTACGAAATTCTCGTCTGCGGTGCTGCGGACCGCGACCGCAATCGTATCTTCGACAAGATTCGTCGTCTCTGTCGCGAGTCGCGCGACCGAGTCATCAGGCAGAACATGCGCACGATTTGGTTCCAACTCAACGGCGCCGCAGGAGCCATTCTCAAGCTCACATTTATGGAGCGCGACGTTGGCATGATGCGCGGAACCAGCGCCGACCTGGTCATTCTACGCGGTTACGCGTCGGACGAGCTGATCTCAGAGCTGCTCGTGCCGCTACTCGACTGTCGCGGCACGCACGCACTTTGGCTCGTGTCGGGATCTGTGCCGCGTGGTGATCCGCAGCAGCAGGTGATCAACGCAGCGTTTGAAACTGTGGAATTGAACTAGTGTGCGCTCATCGCGTGTGTGCGTGTGTTCATTGCGTTCTCGTCGGGCTGTCATTTCGGCGGCCCAGAATACGCGCCTGATTCGGCCGACGCGCATGCTCGTACAGATTGCACTGATAGCGCTTGCGCAGCATCTCCTTGGTCGGGTGGTCGAACGAAACGACGACGGGCTCGCGCGTGCTCGCCAGGCACGCGTCGATCTGGCTGCACAGCGCCTGGCCATCGGAAAACTTCCGCGCGTCGATCACCGTCACCGTGTCGCTCTCGATGATGATCGTCGGCTTGACCGTCGATGTTGTTGTGCTCACGTTATTCGAGTTCATTTTGTGTTTTGTTCGGCTCGTGATTCGAAGGGGCGCGTGCGCGCGAGCTTTTAGATTCTACCGTCGCTGGAAACCACTACGTTTCCGTGGCGCGTCTTTGGATCGCGAGTTTGACGTTGTGCTCGAGCTCTGCAGTCCACGCGCGTTCGACGTACTCACACTTGGCTACGGTCTCGAGTTGGAGCAAGTTGCTAAATACAAACTGCGCTCGGCCGCGTTCCTCGTCCGTCAGCACCAGTTGCCCATCGAATTGCTCATGGGCGTAAACGATAGTCGCCGAGGCACAGTTGAGGTGTTGGCATGCGCATGAACGCTCCACCACGTGCGATGTGTAGAAACGCACGACAACCTGGTGTTTGTTCAACGCCGCGGGTCGCAGCAGCGATGCGAGCACGGCGGCGTGCATCAACGACACGCCCAACATGTACTTCTCCGACGTGCCCTGATCGGGACCGGGACGAAGTGCCAGTCGCTTGAGTGCCATGCGCACCGGCACGGCAATGTACAGCACCGTCGCACGGCGCTCGACGACGTCGAAATCCTCGACGACATCACGCTTCGCAAGTGCGAGGTACGCATCGAGTGCCTCGCGTGAGAGTGAGCCCGCAATGAAGTTCCACAGCGCAAACGCACGACAGCCGACCAGAGAGCGGTCGTGAAGTGCGCCGACTGAGCGTGGCGCGCGTGAGACGCGCATGAGCGAGTTCGACGCCTGCGCACGTCGTCGCTCGCCCATCACAAGCTGAATCTCGGTACCGTCGCCGCTCTCGTTGAAGCGCGCCAGCACTTCGGGTGGTACCGATTCGTCGTAGACGCCGATACGCGGACACTGCCGCAGGTGCGAGACGATCGTCGATTTGCCCGCGCAGATAATGCCCTCGATCATCACAACGCGACCAAGCAGTGCGTGTTGTTGGATCAGATCAATCTCGGCCTCGCTTAGCGGCAGGAAACGAAACAGGAAGTGGTACGTCGCCAGCCACGCGCGCCACGTCCAACGAGCCGACGCACGAACAAACGCCCAGCAGACCCAGAGGTAGAGCGCGATGAAGCGCAGCGAGAGCATCGCGCCGACCCACGAGGCGGCGAGCGTCGTGTCCTTGCGCCAGAACAACAGCACGATGATGATCGCCAGATGCAGCTTCCAGGGCAGGAAGAATACGTGACTGGTGAAGTAGCTGACGAGCGACTTCATAAGTTGAACTGCCTGGTTGGCGCGGGCGCGCGCGCCCATAGCGACGTGTGTGTATACGGTAATCCAAAGCTGCGCTCCGCTCGTGTAGGCAACCGACACCCAAAGCGATGGCGAAGATCTCTGTCGACATCGACGAGCTGATCGCGATCGATCTACGCCGGCGACGACGTGCCGACGACGAGAGCTGTGCGCACGGCGTGCCGTTTGGCAATGTCAACGTGGGCATCGAGACGGCACTGTGCTCGGTGGGTCTCTCGTACTACCATCCGCCCGTCAAATCGACGAGCAACGGCAAAGGAGGCGCGAATGGTGACGGCGAACAGCTGCGCAAGGCCGACGTCTACGTCCTCCAACGAGCCTACGACGTGTCGAAGCGCGACGGTGTCGTGCTAGCGCGCAACGGAGTTGCGTTTGTCGGCCTTCGTGCAACGACGGCGCATCAGCTCGCGATGGCACTGCTGGACCTCTCGAGACACAAGCTGACGCTCGAGAGCTACCTTGCGCACGTGAATAGCCTGATGGAGACCGAGAAGGCATGGCAACAGCAGCGATATGAAGAAGCGAGGAATGGCGGTGAGGATGAGTCTAGCAAGTAAAAAAGTGATATGATGAGCAGTTCAGCCGTCGTGTGTCGAAGAAATGAGTCGATTCGGCGCAGCCAACGCCGAGATAAAAAATCGACAAAATTCGGATTGGCAATTCAAAAAGTGTTGGTTCCTAGGTTCGTGGAATA
>Ga0105245_10000332_pt1 | contig 44503 bp, 39 predicted proteins | sample KBSM54metaG_FD_81523 | JGI IMG/M metagenome (GOLD analysis project Ga0105245, IMG submission 81523) | Miscanthus rhizosphere microbial communities from Kellogg Biological Station, Michigan, USA - KBS M5-4 metaG | ecosystem: Host-associated > Plants > Roots > Rhizosphere > Soil | place...
CCGGACGCGGGCGCTTGGCACCACGATACGTGGAGAGGCTGTCCAACAAGGCGTTGCAGCAGACGGGCTTGTCGCGCCGGCTTCGCCGTCGCTCTGGCGCTCGCAGCTGAACGCCGGTACGTTGGGCAGACACCACACGGACGCCATGCGCACTTTTGCAGTCGCCACGCTGATCGCCTTCGGGTGCATGTCGTGCAAGCGCTCTCAGCAGGCTCCGCCTTCGCCGGAGTCCCCATCTCGAAAGACTCCCAAAGCAGGTGGATTGGAGTGTGCGCTGTGGCGTCAAATGCCGGAAGAAGAGCGCCGACGTGCGGCCCTGAGCGCAATTGAAGGTGCACTCCACGATGCTAAAAGTCCGCCGCCTCCGGTGGTCGCGTGGTGTGAGCTCGGTCGACTCGACGCCTTCGTCGTCGCGTATGCTCGAGCCTGCTCCCAGACCAAACCGCCGGACTCACCGGCCAACGCTGTGTTTGATGAGGTACTCGCTGACTGCAGCCAGTTGCCAGTTGACGCCGAGGTGCAGCCGCGCACGCCGCTTCGTCACGAATCCGCGCCGGCGCTCATTTGTCCTGTCGGTGCCACAGCCAAGGCACTCGAGGGCAAGACCGCGGAGTTCTGCTCGCGACCTGGTGAAATACTGGACGGCCCGGCACGCGAGTGGTTTGCAAACGGGTCTCAGAGAAGCTCCGACTTGTGGGCAAATGGAAGAAAGGTCGGTACGTGGTTTAGCTGGGGTGAAGACGGCGCAAGCATCTCCGCACAGTCTTACCGTGATGGGCAACTCGACGGTCCTGAGCTCTTTTGGTTCCCCAATGGACGACGGCGAACCCTCACGTATTACAGAGGAAACCACAGGAACGGCGTCGTCGCGGAATGGTCCGATGAAGGCCAGCAGATCGTACTCGGCGGATTTGAGGACGATCAGAAGCACGGGCTCTGGTACGTGCGCAAGTCCGGCACGGACGCGGTCCGCATGAATTTCGAGCACGGGCACCAACAACCGACTGAGGCCGCAACCTTCCCAGCCCGCTGACGTGCTGCCCAACAACGGCTTGAAGCAGACGCGTCTCTCGCTTCGCTCGACCCGCGCAGCTTAAGCCTGGTACGTTGGGCGGGCGCCATGATGACAGCAGGCGACATCCTCGACGTCCTCGACCACGGAGCCGAGTCATATGCGGTTCCGATGCTCGACAACGGCTATCTGTACCTCGCGGCGACGCGCATGGCTCTTTACCGGTCCAACGTCGATTGGGCGATCGTGGTCGAGGTTTTCGGCTTCTCGCCTCGTGCCGGCCTGCCATACGTGTGCGTATCTACGTTGGCAAGTCGACTTCGCGACCGCGATCCGCCCGAAAGCTACGTCTCGCGAGATGCCTACGAAAACTACCTGTCTAACCATCTGAATGACGAATCACGCTTCTTTTACCCGATCTCCGAAGGCACCTGGCTCGATTCGGACAGGGGCGAGTTCGTCTCCGAAAGCGCGGATGACTTCATCCTGCGCGACGAAGTTGTGAAGATCCCGCGAGCGGAGGACTTCTCCCTGACCGGCATCGTTTTGTCGGAACCACCTCGCGTATTGGTGTTTGAGCTTTGTCGGCTTGCCGCTGAACGTTACCGCGAGCGCGTTCTGGCAACGCAAGATGAACGCAGGGTTAGCGTTCCAGGTGAACTGACCGAAGTTCTTCGTCTTGATGAATGGGCACACCCAAACCTTGTCGAGGCTGAACGACCAAGTGAGCACGAAACCTTCCAGCAGATCTCACAGGTCCTCGCCTCCGGCGATCCGACCCGATATCGACCAACCGCAACGCCGAACACCCATTGGCGAAATTGGCCTGACGGCGGAAGCCTCTGACGGTCCCGTGCGCCGCCCAACAACGGCTTGAAGCAGACGCGGATCTCGCTCCGCTCGACCCGCGCAGCTTAAGCCTGGTACGTTGGGCAGACGCAAGCCACTAGCTGAGCGTGCGCTCAGATTTCAGCGTTTGAGCCTTGCTGTTCTGCTCGTCATGACCTTGTCCTCCATGGGGAATGGACTTCTGTCCGTGGACGCGCGGCTCCGTCCGCAAGAGAAGCAGCATTCGTTGTGCGTCACGGCGACGGTGCAGCGGTAGAGTTCGCGCACCGTACTGACACATACCCAGCATCACGGTATTATTCAGGACGATCTATGTTAAACTTGCTGTGTATAAATTAGAAGAATTCCGAGCAGTTAAACGACGCGTACTACCTCGCGAGTAGTTCAGGGGACTGGCCATGGATTTGTGCCGGTTTGACGTGAGCATCGGACAGTGTCACTTTGAAATCGTGGAAAAGAACATTGCAGCCATTACAACCGAGATGTTCACGCTGCTCGAGCCTTGCTCCACTGAAGAGCGGCAGAGAGTTACAAAGGCGGTCTTCGCGCTACTTGGCGACGAGCTACCCGCCGGGGCCGTGCCGCAGCGGGGGCCAGCATTTGATCGCGGGGCCACGCCGCCACCGCAGACCACGGAGAATTCAGGGCTTGGCCCTCGCGCGAGAAGTTGGGCTCGTCAGCACAAGCTGTCCGATGCCGCTTTGGAGAAGATTTTTTACTTCCACGAGGGGAAGGTCGACATCCACGTGAATGAAGTTCCGGGAAAGAGCAAGCGTGAGCAGACTGTTAATTGTTACCTCCTCACGGGTCTGCGCGCCTTCTTGGAAGCCGATTCCTCTTCGTTCTCCGACACCGAAGCGATGACGCTATGCAAGCACACGGGCGCGTACGACAAGAACAACCACCCGAAATTTCGCGCGGCGCTCGGCAACTTTGTGAACGGCTCCAAAGAGAATGGGTTCGAATTGGCCGGGCCAGGGTTGAAGGCGATCGGTGAACTGATTGCTGACTTCGGTAAGAACGAAGGATGATTCGACCCTCGTTCCAGTGATTGACGATAACAAATGACACTCACGTACGCCGAGCTTCTCGCCAACGTCCCCAAGAGCAAGCGGACAGATCGCATTCATGTCCTGCTGGCGCTTTGGATGAGAGGCGCGCTTGGTCCCAACACTGCGATCGCGAGCAAGGAGATCGGTGACGAACTTCGCCTGCGGCTCCGAGGCGCAGCTCCGCAGAATATCTCGGACGTGCTCGGCAAGGCATCAACCGACGTTGAACGGGTCCAAGGCACGGCGAGATCTACGCATTGGTATCTCACCGGCTCTGGGCTGGCGCGATTGCAGGAGTTGGGAGTACCGATCGCTCGGCCAGAGTCGCAAGCCTCACCTCAGTCTGTATTCGATGTCGCTCTAGTATGTGCGATTCACGATCCTGAGCTAAACGCGCTTTTGAGCGCCTTCGGGGGCGAGCAACGCTGGTCGCCAGGACCATCGTCCGGTCAGCCTCACATCTACAAAGTCTGCGAGATGGTAACGGAATCGGGCGACTCTGTCCGCATTATCGCGGGCGCGCCGACGTACATGGGACTCACAGCGACGGCGATCCTTGCAACGCAGATGATTCTCCTGTTTAGACCTAAGTTCATCGCGATGGTTGGCATCGCGGCGGGTACGCGGAGTGCAAAGCGCGGTTATGGCGATATCCTCGTTGCCGACCCGAGTGTCGACTACGCATCGGGGAAGGTGACGTTTCATGATGGTGCGGAAGTCTTTCAGCCAGACCCATTTCCGTTGCCCATCAACGTCAGCCTGCGCACCCTTATCCAAGAGGATGCGCGAACACGCGCGGGCCTGGACCAGATTGCGGCCGCATGGCCTGAAGCCCGGCCAAACACTGACCTTAGGGTGCACATCGGCGCATTAGGTGCCGCCGATCAGGTGGTAGACAGCAATGCTCGAGTTACTGAGGTTCAACGTAACTGGCGCAAACTAATTGGCCTGGAAATGGAGACATACGCTTTGTATCGTGCAGCGCATGAAGCGCCACATCCACGACCGATTCATGCTAGTTTCAAAGCGGTCTGCGACTTCGCGGCGGAAAAAAATGATGCTTGGCAGTCTTATGCAGCATTTACAGCAGCGCAGTACGCGAAGCGATTTTTGTTCCATCACTGGGGCACCATAAAGCGTCTCACGGCATGATCCGCGGAGCGCTGCCCAACAAGGCGTTGCAGCAGACGGGCTTCTCGGTCGCTTCGCTCCCTCTGGCGCCCGCAGCTGAACGCCGGTACGTTGGGCGGACGGCATGACCGACGAGGAAGCCAGCGCAATCGCAACGCGACACCTCGACCAGAATCCGCTGCCGCACGCGGACTACAGATGGCGTCTTACCGTCGGGTGTGAATTCTGCGACGGCTGGTATTTCGACTACGCTTTCGAGCCCGTGCGACCCATTCCCGAACACGAGTTGGCGCAGTTCGGCGGCGCCCCCGGGTTCGTCGTGCTCCGCGACGGCACCGTGCGAAACGTTTCGTGGTCTGAGTATTCAGCGCGCCGGAAGCCCAATGGCTGATCTTACCTTGGTGGTCCTCCGCTGCCACAATCTCGAACTGTCGCGGTCGTTCTACGAAACGCTGGGGCTAACCTTTACTCCCGAAAAGCATGCGGCGGGTCCTGAGCACTATTCGACGCGACTTGGGCAGACCGTTCTCGAACTGTACCCAGCCGCTGAACCCGCAACACCGATGCGTATCGGCCTGCGCGTCGACAAGTTCCAGCACGTCCTCGTCGCGTTGGCCACCTCTGTCATGTGGGAAAACACCGGCTCTTCTCCGCAATCCGCGCTGCTCCGCGATCCTGACGGCAACAAGGTCGAGATCACAGCTCCGTGAATCGCCGCCCAATCACGCACGAACACGCGAGCGTACGCCTCACGCCACCTGTAACCACCGCCGCCCAACAGCGGCTTGAAGCAGACGCGGATCTCGCTTCGCTCGAGCTCAAGGCTGGTGCGTTGGGCGGCCCGAGGCGAACGCTATCTTGTGCCACGAGACAGCGGGATACATCGGCGTATCGTGCGGGAATCCCTCAGTCTCTCTGGCAAACAGATGCCGGCGTGAGCTTTGCTGTAGACTTGAAGCGATATGGCCCGGCAAGGACTCTTGATTTGCGGACTGGGTGCGCTGCTCATTCTCGCTCCTGCTGGCTGCGGTGGGGCCTCGCGAGATCGGACAGGCTCTTCGGATGACGCGGGAGGTTCGAGCACAGCAACCGGCGACGCTGCGAGCGGTGCCGGCGGCTCGAGTGGAGAAGGTGATGCTGGGCAGTCGTGCTTCTCGTCCTGCCCAGTCGCGACCGCCACCGCGGATATTGGAGTGACCACCCCATCAGCCGCAATCGTGGATGGCGTAACGGCAGTTCTAACGGGGCCGACGAGCGTAACGCTGGTGTGTCAGCCGAATCCACCCGTCTCCTCAGTCGTTTGCTTGTGGCCAGGGGGAGTTGCGTTTGTGTCTGGGACTTATTCTCTGCAGGTCGCTGCCCCTGGGTACGAAACGGCTACCATTCAGGTGGAGATCACCGCTGCACCGCAGGTGCCTTGCGGCTGCTCGTTCGATTCGATCGTGCCGTCGACGGTGTCCATCGTCCCCACAGACGGATCGGGAGGCTCACCTTGAGTCGGGCGGACATGAGCCCCCACATTGCTCGCGTCACGACGCTCAGCGGGTCACACGCACCACTGGCCGTCACGGAACACGGGTTCGCCATCTAGGGTGACTCTGTCGGTGACGGCGAAGACGTCGACGTGGAACCTGGAGTGCCGGCGATTCAGATTTGGCTTGGCGTAGACGCCGTGCTTGGCGCCGAGTGAGAGGTGGATGCCACACATTCTCTCGTAGGTGCCGATGTCGCTGACCCGGCGTTCGCGCGTCAGTGCGCGGTTCATGCCGAAGCCGAGTTCTCGCACCCAGACTTCCTCTTCCGCGCTGATTTGCGCGATGACGCGGTCGAAGTCCGGGGTGGAATCGAAGACGTTGACCACTTTACCACGCGCTATTTCGAGGCAGATGGGCGCTGGCGGCACGTTGACGTTGAAGTCGACGTCACCGAACACGAAAATGCGAACCCGCCCCTGAACGCGCTCTAGGTCTAGCGGCTCGGTGAACACTTCACCGATTGGAAATTGCCCGCCCACGTTGACGAGATTCGAATAGTCCCCCGTGTTCAGCTTGGCCGGCTCGAATCCCGATTCGTACACCAGGCGTTCGCCTCCGCTTTCGAGGATGGCGCCGCTCGCGCTGTCGATGCGACGTTTCAACTCGGCACCGACGACGCGATAGTAGGCTGGGTCGTAGGCCAGGGCGTCGATATACGCTGGATACTCAGACGCGAGCATGCGGGCCAGGTGTGGGTGCTCAATCACCTTTAGCCCGCGCTTGAAGAGCTCGACGCGAATGCGAAATTCGACGAGCCTGAAGCTGGTCGATTGGATCAGTACGACCAGCGCGCCTGGCGGAAGCGCCGCGAAAGTCTCCAGGATCGACGCCGCCGAAACGCTGTCGAAGCAGAGCTGCTGCGCGTCTGGCAGGCAGTGCCGATACGCCTCGGTCATGATCCGAGCTAGCTCGGAGTTGCCATCCCAGACGATCAGGGCAGGGCGCGTGGACGGGTGCTCGATAGCGTGAGTGAGAATGTCGTGAACGTGAACGCGGGCGGCGGGGAGCAAGTTCGAGAGCGGCTCAGACAATGTTGCATTCAGACGTACCGCTGACCGTGGCGCTACACAAGCGGAAATGCCGCGCAAATCGTGGGTAGCACTCCTTCAGCCCGGTTATCGCTTCGTGGAGCTCTTTGTATCACGTTCGCACTGACGGTGAGCGCAACCCTAGCGCGTCCAGGTCGTGCCTTCGTTTTGTTTGCAGTAGTTGCCCACGCAATCCGAAGTTCCGAAGTTTTCGATGCAATAGCGGCCGCCGTCGGCGGGAAAAAGGTCGTTGAGTGCGGGGCCGCGAACACCGTTATTGAGTTGGTACATCGCGGTGCACGTTGCCTGGTAGCCAGCGTCGTGTTCGGCGGAGCAGGCGAGTAGTAAGAGAGCCACGAGCGTGCCGCGCAGGAAAGCGTGGTGCGTTGCCGTGGGGGGCCTTCGGTGCTCGAAATGGGGATCGGTCATCGCGGCATGTCTTTCGCGCTTTCGGGAAGCTCTTGCTGGCCGGGGATGCTTCGAGTTGTCTTCGGGAGACAGGCTTCTCGCACTTTCGAAAACATGGGGTGGTCAGGGTGCTGAGCGAGGAAGCTGCGCGCCGCAGTCACCGCTGAAGCGTCGGACTTCTTGCAACGCAGCCACAACTTGAGAGCATCGCGTTCTACCGCGAGCTGACGAAATTCTACGCTTGCGAGCACTTGCAATGCCTCCGAGTAGTGTGCCGCCGCCGCAGACCGGCGTGCCGCGTCCAACGCGGCCAGTTCTCTGCGCAGCGAGTCAGTGTCCGCTGAGGGCTCGGCGTGGCTAGACTCAGCGGCCTGGCTGACGCGGGGCGCCGCGGTTCGCGCGGCAGGGAGCGGCAGCGTTGCGTTGTCCGACGCGGGAATGGGCGTTGGGCGCTCTGGCGCGTTGTCCGTTGTCGGCCGGGGCGCCGCCGCACGAACCGCTTCGAACTCCAATTGGCCCGATGAAGCGAGGCCGCTCTGCAGACTCTGCGGGGCGGAACTGTTCGCGCCCAAGAATAACGCCCCCAACACGAGTAGCCTCAGCAGGGGTTTCTTCAGCACGAACTCGGTGTGCGCGGGAGAGGCCGTGATCGCGCGTTCGAAGCGGCGATGAGCTCGCTCGTAGTCTTCGCGTGTCGGGACTAGGCCGCGCTGCGCATCGGCAATCAGCTGCTGTGCTCGAGGGCTCAGGTTAGCCATGGTTCACCTCATCGAGACGGCTTTCATTCCGTAGCAGTTCTTCAAAACGCGCCCGCGCAGCCCGTAGTCGTGTGTACGCGGTGTTGAGGTTGACGTTCAACGCCTGGGCTACTTCGGGTACGGTCATCTGCTCTAGCTCCACCGCTGTAAAAACTTCTCGTTCGTGGGGTTTGAGCTGATCGAGGAGTGCTTGAAGTTGGTCGCTCGCTTGTCGAAACTCGACTTGCCGATCGGGAGCAGCGCTTGCCGCCGTTGCTTGTTCGACGATAGGGACGTGGTCAGCTTTTGGTTGTTTTCGGCGCCGGTATTCGCTGGCAACACGAACACTGATACCGAAGATCCAGGTTCGAAGTTCACAATTCGCATGTTCTCCCCAGCGCCGATGCACGATTAAGAACACGTCCTGACACGCGTCATCCACTAGGTCGACGCGCACGCCCAAGCGGCGAAGATTTCGCCAGACAGGCTCGAAGTACTGACGAAACGCCTCATCGCTGTTGCGAACGCTCGAACTCTCCGTCGGCAGCAGCGAGATGGGCATGGCGCTTGAAGACGGATTCGGCTGCACGACTCCATCCCCCTTCAGAAATGAGCGCCGATAGACGCGCGCGTCGAACCGCCGAACGCCGCTGCCCGATAGGCAACCTGTTCAATCCCTCGCACCACGAAGTCTCGCGGCGCTCGAAGGCTGGCATCGACGAGCAACGCCACGAATGCTCGGGTGCCGAGTGGAAACAACAATCCCGCCCCCAAGCCTACGCGCGGGCTCCAGGCGGTCACCTGCGCTGGCACGGTGATGCCAGCCGTCTGCACCGCGTAGCGATCGATGGACAGCGACCCACAGCCGAGCAAACGCAGTTTTTGCCCTGTGTTGAGACACCCAGTCAGATCGAGATCGAGTACGCCCACGCGGACCGAAGCGCCGGGGGTGGTAAGACGATTGGCGAGCTGGGTGGAAGGCCAGAGTCGCGCGCCGAATGCCAATGAAGCGTGGTCTTCGTACCAACCGAGCGCTGCACCGACCCCCCAAGAGCCAACACGCCCGGCATCGAGGGCGAACCCACCATCCAGTTGAACACCGAGGGGAGGGAGGACGGCGCGTTGCTTCTCCACGCGCACACTTGGCTCGTGAGCTTCCGGAAGCGGCGAAGGCTTGGGCGACGAAACTGCCGTGGGATCAGGCATTTCCCCACTTTCCGGGGCTTCGGCTGTCACTGCGAGTGCTAGCAGCACGGCAGTCGCTTCCACTAAGTCATCGCAGGATCGCGCACGAATGTGACGGCGCGCGGCGCGTCCGCGATAGCTGAGCGCGAGATCTAAGTCCCAAGCACGGGGCCGCGCCTGCTGGGCATGTGCCTCAGCCTCGAGGCCCCGCACCTGGTCGCCCTCCGGAACCAGTGCGCGGAAGCGCGCGTCGACGGCCGCTTGACGCTGACAGTCATTCGGTCCGCGCCAAACGATCGGCGACGTGCTCTCCGTTGTTTGAGCAAGGCTCCGGCTCGCCAAGAGATGAACTCCCGCAAAGATCATCGTCGCGAACAACAATCTCAAACGACTTCACCGCTGGTCATCACGATTGCCTCGAGCCAATCGGCTCGATAAGCCCGCTAAGGCGCTACTTGGAACCGAACTTGGGGTCAAGCGTCCAGCCCTGATCTTTTCCGCAATAGTTGCCGATGCACCCGTAGGAGTTGACGTTCTCGAGGCAGTAGATCCCGCCGTCGTTGGGCCATAAATCGTTCAAAGCGCGTCCCGCCTTGCCGTTCTCGACGACGTAGAGTGTCGTGCACTGGGGGAGCTGCGCGGTGAAATTGGGGTCTGTGGTCCAGCCCTTGTTTTCGCCGCAGTAGCTGCCGACGCAACCGTCCGAGTTGACGTTCTCGGCGCAGTAGATCCCGCCGTCGTTGGGCCACAGATCGTTCAGGGCGCTGCCGGCGTGGCCGTTCTCGATGACGTAGAGTGTCGTGCAGGTGGCCTTTGCGGGCTGAGCTGGCGTCGTCATCGGCGGTACGGGCGCGGTGAAATTGGGGTCTGTGGTCCAGCCCTTGTTTTCGCCGCAGTAGTTGCCGACGCAACCGTCGGAGTTGACGTTCTCGGCGCAGTAGATCCCGCCGTCGTTGGGCCACAGATCATTCAGGGCGCTGCCAGCGTGGCCGTCCTTGATGACGTAGAGTGGCGTACAAGTGGCTGTTTGAGTGGACGCCGTAAAATTCGGATCGGTGGTCCAGCCCTGATCTTTGCCGCAGTAGTTGCCGATGCAACCGTCCGAGTTCACCTTCTCGGCGCAGTAAATTCCGCCGTCGTTGGGCCACAGATCGTTCAGGGCGCGGCCGGCGTGGCCGTCTGTCACCACGTAAAGCGGCGTACACGTGATCGGTTGGGCTGATTTGCCGGAGTCTGAGGAATTGCTGGCTCCACAAGCGCCGAGAAGAAGCGCAGCGGCCGCAAGGCCAATCGGAAGCAGCGGGTTGTACCGGGTCATTCTTGAATCTCCTAAGAAGGGGGACTCCAGATGATTGGCAGCGGCGGCGCGTTTCCGTTGCCAACCCGACCCGGCACGTTGTTTTTTTTGCACGCAGCAAAGCGCAGCGCGTAGTTCCCGCCTGGGGCCGCGCGGGATGGGGAATTCCGTCACGATAGAACGACGATCGCCGTGGGCTCCCGTGCAGGTTGCGAAGGGTGAGCCCCGAACCGAGCACACTGGAAGCTGTCCGCTGCTAGGCGACGAGCACGGCGTGCCGCGCTGGTCTGCTACTGCGCCTCGATCGTGTGTCTGATCGCTGACGGCTGAGGTTGCGAAGAAGCTGCCGGATCACGCCGCGTCCCGAGCGGCCGTCGGTGGCTGGACCATGCGGTGATGGCCAGCGCTACCAACGCCGCGTAGGCGACCACCACCAGTAGCGATACTAGGAGTGATGCAGGGCGCTGCACGGCACGACCGTGCACCTGACGCATTATCCGAACACAGAGCGCGGGCAATGCCGCAGCTCGCTTGGGGAGCTTGCTGGCGGCGGGAACCACGCGCGTATAGCTCTCGGCGAACAGCTCGTGAAGGAACGCGGGGTTCGCTTCCCGCAACGATCTAGGCACTGCACCGCGTGCGTTCAAGCCGTCCGCCACTTTCGCTACGCCGTAGGTCACCGGGGTCGAAGCAATCATGAACAAGGCCAACACGAGCAAAAGCCAGGCGTGCAACGCGAGCGCCAACAGCGCGAGCAGCGCCGAGCCGGCGAGCGCGAAGGCAAGGGTGTGCCAAGGTCGCCGCGAAAAGACCAACACTTCGAATAGCTTGCCGCCATCTAGCGCGCCGAGTGGCAGCAGGTTGAAAGCGTTGATCAAAAACAGCAAATTCACGCTCTGGCGGACCAGCGGTTCATGGGCGACGCCACTCATCGCAAGCGCCGCGCCGAGCATTAGCCCGGGCAAAGGCCCCGCGAGGAGGACGATCGCTTGCTGGCCACCGGAGACACCCTCACGTTCACCGGTGGTGACTGCGCCGAAGAATGGAATGAAGAGAATGCGCGTGTCGCGATAGCCAAACAACCGCATCGCCAACAGGTGGCCGGCCTCGTGGAATCCGAGCACCGCACTGAGCAGGATCAAACGCGTGAGCGCGCCCGGCCCAGTGCCGCCTGTAGCGATGAAAATCGCCAGTGACGCCAGCAGCAGTGGCCAGAACTTCTTACCCTTGTCTGCTTGCGGTTCATTCAGCTGGGCGAGCGTCGCTTCGAAGAGTTCGGGCGGCGGGGTGGGATTACCCAAGCGCGAACCGAGCACGGCCTCGACTGCAGACGCGCCCATGAGGCTCCCAATTGCGAAAGCGCCGAAAAGCGCTCCGGAGCTGAGCCCTTGCCCCGGGCGCGCGGTCATCCAACCGACGATGAGCACCGCTACGACGCCACTGACGAGGGTGACCACCGTTCGCACGATGATCTGGAACACCGGAACCGTTTGTCGCTGATGCGCTTCCGCCACTAGTTCGCTCCCGCCATCGTTTCCGCTTCCGCTCTGCTCCAGTGCGCGATTGAACCACCTGGTCCTGCTCACCACAAGCGACAGCGCGGCAAACGCCGCGCTAAGCGCCGCGGAGCGATCGGAAACCGCGTCGGCCTGAGCCATGAGCGTCCCGAGCGCTCGACTAGAAGCGCTCGTCCACCATCTCCTCACTCTTGGCCCACAGCGCTTTTGCGCGGTCGCGGTCGAGCGCGTAGGGGCGCACGCCGCCGCGGAGATCGGCGCCGCCGTCGACGATTTCGGCGACGTGGCAATCCTCGCAGTAGCGGGCGCCCACAGCGTCGGCGGGCGCGACGATGCCGGCCCAGACGCTGGTTGCTGCGCCTTGCGGGATGGTCTTGAACGCGAACGGCGGCCGGCCACTCTTCTGGTTGTCTTCGTTGATGCGCTTGACCATTCGGGTGAGCGCATCAGGCGCCATGTGTCGCGATAGCTCGGTTTGGATGCCGCCCGGATGCACCGCGGTCGCGCGCACGCCGCGCGCTTGGTGGCGCCTATCGAACTCGACCGCGAAGAGGATGTTGGCGGTCTTGGAGCGGCCGTACGCGCCGAAGTCGGTATATTCGGTGCGCTCGAAATTGGGGTCTTCGAGATTCACATCGGAATAGCGGTGCCCTGCGGAAGAGAGGTTGACCAGCCGCGCGCCCGGCTTGAACAGCGCTGCGATGCGGTTCACGAAGACGAAGTGTCCAAGATGATTGGTCCCGAACTGTGTTTCGAAGCCGTCGGGTGTGAGCGTCTTCGTCGGGATCGCCATCACGCCGGCATTGGCGATGACGAGGTCGAAATTCTCTCCCTTCGCGTTCACCTGGCCTGCAGCGGCGCGCACGCTCTTGAGCGACGCCAGGTCCATTTCGACCAGCTCGATGCCGGGAATGCCGGCGGTCGCGCGTTGCCCCTTGGCGAGATCGCGCACGGTGCCGACGACCGTCGCGCCATGCGCCGCGAGCACTCGCGCGGTCTCGACGCCGAGGCCGGCCGAGACGCCGGTCACCAGGATGCGCTTGCCGGTGAGATTGACGCCCTCGAGCACTTCATCCGTGGTGGAAAGAGCATTGAATTGTTTGGCCATGGGATTCCTCCTTGAGATGCCCACAGTGTGCAAACCGGAGCCCTCCGCGGCACGCCCGATCACCTCGAATTCTTGCCCAATCCTCTCAAGCTGGTCCCTGCGCAGCTTGTCATCGGGGCGGTCCGGTCCGATCTTTAGCCCATGCAAGCGCACATCGAGACACTCCGCGCACTGGCGTCGCGCCACGCCGCCCCAGGCACGGTTGAAACGGCCATCCCGAGCGTCGCTATCACTCTGGCCCGTCAAACCACGCAGCGCACCATCGGTGTGTTCCAGCCGCGCTTCTGTTTGGTGCTGCAAGGCGCAAAGGAAGTCACGATCGGCGAACGGCGCATGCGCTACGACCCGAACAATTATTTCATCGCCTCGCTCGAGGTCCCTGCTTCCGGCTGCATCATCGAGGCCAGCGCGAGCCATCCTTACATTGGTCTCAGCATGGCGCTCGACCCTGAAGGGTTGGCCGCGCTGATCAACGACACGCCCTCGCGCACGGAAAGCGAAGCGTCGAGCTTCGCCGTCAGTCCGGTCACGGCGCAATTGCTCGACCCTTGGGTGCGGCTCATCGCATTGCTCGACGCGCCGGAGGACATTGCGGTGCTCGCGCCCATGATCCAGCGCGAAATCCTGTATCGCTTGCTGCAAGGGCCGCAAGGCTCCGCACTACGCCAGATCGCCCGCAGCGATAGCCGCTTGGGGCAAGTGCGCCGCGCCATCGCTTGGATCCGCGATCACTACGATCAGCCGCTTCGTGTCGAAGCGCTGGCAGAGCTAGCGGGAATGAGCGCAGCGTCGTTTCATCGCCATTTCAAAGCCGCAACCGCCATGAGCCCGCTGCAATATCAGAAGTGCCTGCGCCTCCAGCAAGCGCGCCGCCTGCTCATCGCCAACCAAGACGCCACCCGCGCCGCCTATGCTGTCGGGTACGAGAGTGCCTCGCAGTTCAGCCGCGAGTACGCGCGCCTCTTCGGCGCGCCGCCCGCGCGAGATGCCGTGCGCTTGCGCGGCGACGGCGGTGTGGCCGATATCGCGAGCGCGTAGCGCACCACGCCGCTCGGGCACGGATTTCCAGTTGCCGTCTGTTGGTGTAGCTTCCGTGCATGTGGTTGCGTCAGGGGTTGGGCACACGGTTGTTGGCGGGCTTCATCTTTCTGAGTCGGTGCGGTGACCTCAAAGAGGGGCTGGTACGTTGAGCGGAGACACGATGGACATCACGACACCGCCTGGCACGCTTTCGATTCGGTCGTTCGTAGAGGCGGATCGCCCTGCTCTCGAGCAGCTTTGGGCGCGTGTCTTCCCCGACGATCCGCCGCGGAACGCGCCAGCGCTCATGATCGACAACAAGCTCAAGGTGCAGCCCGAATTGCTGCTCGTCGGCAAAGTTGAAGACACCGTGGTGGGTGCGGTGATAGCGGGCTTCGATGGCGTCCGCGGTTGGATTTACCACCTAGCGATTGCCCCCGAGTGGCGGCGACGCGGCTTTGCGACACAGTTAATGCGCGCTGCCGAGGCCGGCCTTCGCAATCTCGGTTGTCCGAAGGTGAACCTCCAAGTTCGCTCGACGAACAACACCGTCGTCGCGTTCTACCAAAGCTTGGGCTACGAGCTCGAAGAGCGCTTGAGCTTGGGACGCGCTTTGGATGGCTGATGTGGCGCCCGCAACTGGACGCCATAAGGTACGGACGGAGAAGATGGTCAGGCGCTCCAATCGGTTGAGGTTTCGCGCAATCATTAGACGAATAGGACCCGCTCGTGACGCATTACCATGACTTGGATTCGCTGCGCGTTGCGGCTCGTAGCGGTGCGCGACTCAAGTACTTGTTCTTTTGGGGGCACACGGCTTCGCACCCGACCGACGTTGGGAAGGAGTGTCTGAGCCAGTGGTACCCGGCCAAGTTCGTGGTCGATGGACTGCAGTTTCCGACCGCTGAGCACTACATGATGTTTCGGAAGGCCACGTTGTTCGGGGACGACGCCGCCGCTCGCGAGATTCTTCGAGCGCCCAATCCCGGAGCCGCCAAGGCCCTCGGCAGAGCGGTTCGGGGATTTCAGGAGCCAACTTGGAAGGAACATCGCCTGTTGATTGCGGTCGACGGTAACTACGCGAAGTTTTCTCAGTCGGCCCCGCTCCGCCAGTTCCTATTGGATTCGAAGAAGCGCGTTCTCGTCGAGGCGAGCCCGGTGGACCGAATTTGGGGCATCGGTCTCGCTGCTGACGACCCACATGTCGACAACCCGCTCGAGTGGCGTGGGCTCAACCTCCTGGGTTTTGCTCTGATGGATGTTCGAGAACGCCTACGATAACTCAACCCCACGGGGGTGAGCGTCGGGTCGGCGCGGGTGAATCCCCTTGCTGAGCGACGCGTACGGCGCGATTCTTCGGCGGCGATGAGTGCTCGAAATGTGAAGGTGGATGCGTTCGTGAGCCGTGCCAAAACTTGGCAAGGGGTGATGCTGAAGGTCCGGTTGGTGCTCCTCGATTGTGGGCTGGAGGAAGAGCTGAAATGGGGCAAGCCGTGTTTCATGTTCGAGGGGAGGAACGTGGCCATCATTCAACCTTTCAAGGAGCATTGCTCGCTCCTGTTCTTCAAGGGCGGCTTGCTCGAAGACACGCACGGTTTGCTCCGCAGCCAGGGGGAGAACACTCAGTCTGCGTTGCGCTTGGAGTTCACGAGCGAGGCTCAAGTGAAGCCGGTCGTACTGAAATCTTACGTGAAACAAGCGATCGCGGTGCAGAAGGCCGGCCTCCGCGTGGACTTCAAAGCGAGGCGTGAGCTCGAGCTACCGGATGAGCTGACACAGATCCTGCACAAGGATCGCAAGCTTGCGAAAGCGTTCCACGCGCTGACGCCCGGGCGCCAACGGGGCTACGTCCTCCACTTCACGGGCGCGAAACGATCAGAGACTCGCACTGCGCGGATCGAGAAGTGTATGCCCAAGATCCTCGCTGGATTGGGCATGCACGAAGATTGAGCGTCGATGTGACTTGAGTGCTTGCTGGTAGGATGGCTGCATGTTGAAGGTCTATGGTTTCTCTCGAGTGAACCAAGTTGCCCGCGGCAACACGCGCGATCTTCGTGTGTTGTGGGCGTTGGAAGAGACGGGCATCCCCTACGAGATCGTCGGGATGGACCATCCGCGGCACGACCTCGATTCGGCCGCGTTCAAGGCGAAGAACCCGTTTGGGCAAATCCCCGTCATCGACGATGACGGCGTGATCGTCACCGAGTCCGGCGCGATCGTGCTCTACCTCGCGCGCAAGAGCGGCGCGCTCCTACCGCGGGATATCGCGGGCGAAGCCCAGGTCTTGCGCTGGAGCATTGCCGCGCTGAATACGGTCGAGATGCCACTACTCGCACTCTGGTTCGTCAACATGAGCGGCGGCAAGGGCACTGCGCCGAGCGAGGCGCTGCATGGCTGGTCGGTGCTGCGTCTCGGCCAACTCGACGGTTGGCTCGTGGATCGGCAGTTCGTCGCGACTGAAGAGTTCACGGCCGCCGACATCCTGATGAGTCACGTTCTCGGGGGCGGCACGGATCAGAATCTCCTCAAGCCGTACGCCAACATCCTCGCTTATCAGGAGCGCTGCACCCAGCGCGAGGCGTGGAAGCGCACGATCGACGCGTACTACGCGCGGGTCGAAGCGGGCTGACGGCGTCCGAGCCCCGGGTCACTCGAGCTTCACCTCAATCGAGCGGCCATTCCGTCTCTCCGTCGGGGAGGGGCGGAAGTGTGAGCGGTTCGGTTTTGGTGGGGGCGTGGCCGTCGCGATCCAGGGCGGCGACGGGACGCCACCAAGCGTCGAAACGTTCGACGTGGGCGGGCTCGATAGCCTGCCCGATTTGGGGCAGTAGCAATTGAGCGCGATGTGCGGGAGCCAAGCGCACGAGCGTTTCCACGGGATCATCCCACGCGTGAATGGCTAGGTTGAACGTGCCCCAATGCACGGGCAGAAAGTGGCCACCGCCGAGCAAGTCACACGCTTTGAGCGCGTTCTCCGGCCCCAGATGGATATCCCCCCACGAGGGATGGTAGGCGCCCACCTCGAGCATGATCAGGTCGAACGCGCCGAAATGCTCGCGGATTTGCGTATATTCTGGGGTGAGCCCGGTATCCCCGCTGAAGAACACCCGGTGCTTCGGGCTCTCCACCACGAACGAGGACCAAAGCGTGCCGTTGCGACCGCCGAGACCGCGACCCGAGAAATGTTGTGAGGGCGCCGCGCTGATGCGGACGCTGCCGAGCTCCGCGTGCTCCCACCAATCGAGTTCCGTGATGCGCGAGGGGGCGACGCCCCAGGCCTGCAAGTGGGCACCAACGCCGAGCGACGTGAAGAACGGCACCTCGAGTTTGGCGAGCTCCAGAATGGTTGGATAATCGAGGTGATCGTAGTGATCGTGCGAAACGATGATCGCGTCGATTGGGGGCAACGAAGCGATGGCGATGGGCACGGGTTGAAAACGTTTCGGCCCGGCGAACGTCACCGGAGAAGCGCGTTCGCCCCACACCGGGTCCGTCAGGATCCGCACGCCATCGATCTCGAGCAGCACGGTCGAGTGGCCGAGCCAGGTGGCGCGTAGCCCCGATTCGATGGGCCGCGACCAGTGTTGGAGCGGGTTTTGGGTGGGCAAGGGGGCTGGCGGAGTTCGCCGTTCGCCCCCACACAGGAACTCGGTGAGCGTTGGCGCAGCGGTGCCTTTCTTCAGGCCCGGCGAGACCCTGGCCGTGTTCACGAACGCGCCGTCGACATAGCGCGGCGAGCTTTGCATTCGTTCCAGCCGCAATCCGCTCGCACGCGCGCCAAAAGACAACAGGCTCATGACTGGGCTACGCTTCGCGCTCCACGACGGTTTCACGAAAGGGCGTAAAAATGGCTTCAGTTCGGCGAGAAGTGGTGATCCATGCCAATCCGGAGGCAGTGTGGGACGCACTGCGTGACGTGGGCGCGCTGCACACCCGCCTCGTACCGGGCTTCGTCACCGCTTGCGAGCTCGAGCCTGACGGGAGCGCTCGCCGGGTCACGTTCGCCAATGGCCTCGTGGCGCGCGAACTCATCGTCGACATCGACGACGGGGCGCGCCGCGTCGCTTGGGCCTCTGTCGGCGGTCGGATGACTCACCACAACGCATCCGCCCAAGTGTTCGACGAAGCGGGTAACCGTTCCCGCTTCGTCTGGATCGCCGATCTACTCCCGAACGAACTCGCCCCCGCGATCACCACCATGATCGAACAAGGCCTGGCAGTGATCGAGAAAACGCTCAGGCGCGGGGAGTGACGAGTGGGTAGTCGGGCACTCCGCTCCGGTGACGTGCTCGACCGCGCGACCGCCGCTGAGATTCGACGTGTTTGCCGGCTTGCGCATTGCTGCTGGGGACCACAAGTGGGTGATCAAGTCACACTCGCGCCGTTTCCTTTCTTCATCACCGCGCGTGACTGGACGGAACTCGCCGCTCTTGCTCGTGACCTGTCCGCGGAAACGCTCGCCGCGGAACGAGAATTGCTGCTCGAATCAAGATTGCACCGGGATCTGGGGCTCCCGCCCGGCTTGCTGCCTCTTTTCGCCCAAAGTCACGCGGTGCGCGAAACCCCCTCGTTCTCGCGCACGCTACGCTTCGACTTTCATCCGACGCGCGATGGCTGGCGAGTGTCGGAGGTAAATAGCGACGTTCCGGGCGGCTTTTCCGAAGCGGAGAGCTTTACTGCATTAATGGCCGAGCACTATTCGGGAAGTCGAGTTCCCGGTGCGCCGGGGAGTCGTTGGGCGGAGTGTGCCGCAACTTCACTCGGATCGTCGGGGCTGGTCGCCTTGCTGAGTGCCCCGGGTCACATGGAGGACTTCCAAGTGACCGCGTACCTGGCACAACGGTTGGAGCAGCACGGTTTGACGACGCTCTTGTTGAACCCGACTCAGCTTGGTTGGCGCGATGGACGGGCGTTCGTCGCTCGGACGAACGCTCCGTTGACGGGACTGGTGCGGTTCTATCAAGCCGAGTGGCTGGCTCGTTTGCCGAAGGATACCGGGTGGCAGCGGCTGTTTTTCGACGGTGAAACGCGGGTCAGCAACGCCGCGGGCTCGGCTCTCACTGAGAGCAAGAGGTTTCCCCTCTCTTGGACGCACCTTTCGACGCGCCTTCCGACATTCTCGCGGCTGCTACCGGAGACACGTGCGCTCAGCGAGGCCCCTTGGTTTCGCGACGACGGCTGGCTGCTCAAGGCGGCGTACAGCAACGCCGGTGATTCCGTGGTGGCGCGCCCGTGGGTGAACAAGGCGCGCTGGGCGAGAACCGCAGCGCAGGCGCTCGCGCGGCCACGCTCATGGGTGGCTCAACGTCGCTTCGAAATCGAGCGTGTCGACACTCCGGAAGGCGCGCTCGCGCCGTGTGTTGGCGTATACGTTATTGACGGAGAGGTGGCGGGTGCGTATCTGCGACTTTCGAAAGGTCGCCTCATCGATTATTCGGCGATGGACGCGGCGCTTCTGATAACGGATGAGGCATGAACCGCCGCCGCGTGTATCTCGCCTGGGCCCCCGACGCAGCGGTTTGGTCGGACTGGATCAAACCGGTTCTTTTCTCCTATGTCGACGAGGACGCCGAAGAATCCGCCACTGCTCCGCCGCTCACTTCCGTGCCGAAAACCTGGCTCATCGATGAAGAGCGGGCCTCGGCCGCGTCGCTCTCCGAACTCGCCGTGATCGTCGATCTGCCGGGAACAATGGGTGTGAGCGTTGCGCTCGGATTGGCGGAGCAGGGTCTTCGCCCGGTACCTCTGTACAATTCACTCCCCGGCAGTGAAGAGTCGCTGGTGGACTCGAGCGCGATCCTTTCGGCGCTAACGGCGGGCACCGGGTGGCTTCGCGAACGCGCACTGCCCATCGATGCGCCGCCGGCGTTCCTGCTCGATTCGCAACGCCGCAGCTCACGCTTCGAAGATCACGCAGGGCGCTTCGACAATCGCTGGGTCGTCTTCACGACTGATTTTCCGTCGGCCCAACGCCTCGCCGAGTCCGGCATCCGCCGCGCATTGTTGCTTCGTGCGGGAGATGTAACAGTGCCCGGGGATTTGGTGCCGGTACTCGCGGCTTGGAAGCGAGGCGGCATTGCGCTCCGAATCAAGGACATCACGACGTCCGCCGCGCCCTCCGAATGCGCTCTGCCACGCGCATCTTGGCTGAACCGCCTCTGGTTTGAAATGCTGGTACCGCTCGGCTTGAAACGACAAAACACGGGCGAATTTGGCGGGCTCGGCGGATCGGGATAGTTCGAAAACGCTCAGGCGCGGGGAGTGAGCGCGCCTGAGCGGGGCGCCCTCAGGGAGCGGTGGCGGTGGGGGGCGCTAGGTTGAGGCCGGTCCATTTCGTGCCCCAGGGGAGCACGCTCTTGCCGCTGCTGGTGATGATGTACCAGCGCTGATCGGCGGGGTCGACGAGGGCGCGGTCGGCTTTGTGATCGCCGTCGAAATCACCGATGAAGATGCGGTGTTGCGGACCCATGCCGGTCCATTGCCAGCCCCACGGGATCGGTGAATTGCCGCTGCTCGCGATCACATACCAGCGCCCCGTGTTGGGATCGGCGATGGCGCGATCGGCCTTGCCGTCACCGTCGTAGTCGGCGACGAGCACGCGATGGTGAGCGTCCATCCCTGACCATTGCCAGCCCCAGGGGAACGGAGCATTGCCGGAGCTCGCGATGACGTACCACTGCGATGTATTGGGGTCGAGGATGGCGCGGTCCGCTTTGCCGTCGCCGTCGTAGTCGGCGACGATCGGGCGGTAATGGGAATCCATGCCGCCCCACTTCCAACCCCAAGGGATGGGTGAGCTCCCGCTGCTCGGGACGACGTACCACTGTGAGGTATTGGGATCGAGGATGGCGCGGTCCGCTCTGCCGTCACCATCGTAGTCGGCCACGATGGTTCGGTAGTGAGCGTCCATGCCTGCCCACTTCCAACCCCAGGGCACCGGCGAACTGCCCGACGTTGCGATGACGTACCACTGCCCGGTGGCGGGATTGACGAGCGCGCGGTCCGCCTTGCCATCGCCGTCGTAGTCGGCCACGACGGGCAGGAAATTGCGGGCGGTGCCTGCCCACTGCCAACCCCACGGAATGGGCGAATTGCCGCTGCTCGCGATCACGTACCAACGGCCATTGTTCGGATCGAAGATCGCGCGATCGGTGATGCCATCGCCGTCGTAGTCGGCATCGACCGCGATGTGGAAGAGCAGCGGTTGCGGGGGAGTGTTGTTGACCGTGGTCGTCGTGCCAGTGCTGCAGTGACTCACGTCGATGTAGACGGAAGGCGTGATGCCGTCCTCGTTCACCGTCACTTCCCAGAGTAGGTATTTCTTCTGCAGCTTGACGCTGACCGAGTATTCCCCGCTGCCGAAGCCGGTCACGTCGAAGACCTCGTCGAGTGGTTGGCACTGGGTGCTGCCCAGCACTTCGTAGCAATTGTTGGCTTCGATATCGCGATGCGCGACTTCTTTATCGCCGTTGCGCACCACGATCACGAAGCGATCGGGTTCGTAGCCGTTCGAAAAAGGCTGCGCGCGAACGTGCAGTTTGGGGTGACAAGGCGGGCCCTCGAGCGTGACTGGCGCCGGAGGGGTCGTGCCGATCGTGGTGCCGGTGTAAAACGCGGCGCGCGCGTTGGGGTCGCTGCTCGCGGGATCGCCGCTGGTAGGCATGCTGTTTGCGGGCACTCCGGTCACCCCGCTGCTCTGTCCGGGTAGCGCGAACTCCAAGGTGAGGCTCGGGCGTTGTGCCGCATCGAGCGCGCGGCCGGAAGCAACCGACCAGTGCGCATCGCTCGTTTCGTCGGCGAGGCGCAGGACGAGGCCGTGATTCTGGCCGGGTTTTTCCATGGCTGCGACCAGTGCAGTGACGTCGATCACGTGCTGTGGGTCTTGGTCTGAAGCCAATGGTACGAACACGCTATCCGCGGCCGTGGTGGGTTGCGTCGTCCAGGTGGCGGAGTCACCCGTCCAATCGCTGGTTGCACGTTGGATGAGGGCCAGAGTTTCACTCGTATCGATGGTCGTCAGCGAGAGTGTCGCTTTGGTGATGATCGCGTCGGCGGGCAGGGCCGAAAGATCGAACGCCAGCAACGAGCGCTGGGTGTTGATGCTGCCGCGCTGAACGACTGGGCCAAAGCTCGTCGGCATACCGAGTGATTGATCGGGCGTCAGCGAGCCCACTTGCGCTTCATCGGCGATTTGCAGCGAGTAGTCGTCCGCGCTGCTGGAATTGGCGGGATTTTGAGCATCGATGCTCAGTGCCTGCGTCGAACGTGTCGGGCTCACGCCGCGATCTTCCGGGCGTTCGAAGCCGCTGCTGCACGCAACCAGACCGAGCGAGCCCAGCAAAAGCGCCCGCGCGCTCGAATTGAGTCGAAAGCTTGGAAACTGAACGAAATTGATGATTGAGCGCATGCGCTGCTATCCTCTCCAACGATTCATGGGGCTCGCGTCGCAGCGACGTGCTGCGCGGCGCGGCCTCGATGAGAGGGTTAGTAGCGTCCCGCATTCGACCTTCCCAGATGACTAATGAGTCTCCCCAGAGGCGGACCGAAGAGTCATCCCCGCTTCGCACTCGCTTTCGCCCGAGGAATGGACGCAAAAAAGCCCGCAAGAACGTGAATTCTTGCGGGCTTTTGGCCGCCCCTCGTGGGCGTTCGGAGCGCGGCTTACTTGCGGGCGGCTTGCTCTTTGGCGAGCTTCTCGCGGTAGGCCTTGATCATCTCTTCTTGCTCGTTGCGCGGCACCGGTGCGTAGCGGGCGAACTCCATGGTGAAGTTGCCTTTGCCTTGCGTGGCGCTGCGGAGATCCGTCGAGTAGCCGAACATGCTGTTTAGCGGAACCTCTGCGGTGACGGTCACGTTTTCGTCGCTGACCGTTTCGAGGATCACGCCGCGGCGCTGGTTGACCTGACCGACGACCGAACCCTGGAATTCGATCGGAGCCGAGAGCTCGACCTTCATGATGGGTTCGAGAATCGTCGGCTTGGCGCCGGCGTACGCTTCACGGAAGCCCATGAGCGAAGCCGTGCGGAACGCCTGATCGGAAGAGTCGACCGCGTGCGACTGGCCGTCGTTGACGACGCAGCGCACGGCCACGACCGGGAAGCCGATCAAGTTGCCGCGCTTGACGCCATCCTTGAAGCCCTTGTCACAGGCCTGGATGTACTCTTTCGGAATCGAGCCACCGGTGGTCTCGTCCACGAACTCGTAGTTTTCGACGGCGTCTGGCGGCAAGGGCTCCATGTAACCGCACACGCGCGCGAACTGACCAGAACCACCGGTCTGCTTCTTGTGCGTGTAAGCGATTTCCGAGCGCTGCGTGATGGTCTCGCGGTAAGCCACCTGCGGCTTACCCGAGATCACCTCGCAGTTGTACTCGCGCTTCATGCGCTCCATGTAGATGTCGAGGTGCAGCTCGCCCATGCCGCTGATGATGGTCTGCTGCGACTCTTCGTCCTGATGAACGCGGAAGGTCGGATCTTCCTTGGTGAAGCGATTGAGCGCTTTGGAGAAGTTGGTCTCCGCGTTGCGGTCCTTCGGGGCGACCGAGAGCGAAATCACCGCGGCCGGCACGTGCATCGAGGTCAACGTCCAGTTGACCTTGCCGTCGGTGAAGGTTTCACCGGAGCTGGCTTCGACACCGTAGAACGCGACGATGTCGCCGGCTTCCGCCGTCTTGATCTCTTCGCGGTCTTCCGAGTGCATGCGGAACATGCGCGGCACGCGCACTTTGCGGCTCTCGTTCGAGATGTTGTAGATGGTGTCGCCGGCCGTGATCGAGCCCTGGTAGATGCGGAAGTAGGTGAGCTGACCGTACTTGTCCTGCTGCAGCTTGAACGCCAGGCCGACGAAGGGCTTCGTCGGGTCGGACTCGACGACGACCTTCTCTTCGTTCTTGTCCTGATCGTGCGCCTCGTTGACGACTTCTTTCGGGTTCGGCAGGTAGTGGACCACGCCGTCGAGCAAGAGCTGCACGCCCTTGTTCTTGATGGCAGAGCCGCACATCACGGGCGTCATCTTCAAGGCGAGCGTGGCGCGGCGAATGGCAGCGCGCAGCTCGTCCACGGAGACCGGCTCTTCGTTGATGAACTTCTCGGCGAGGATGTCGTCGACGTCGGCGACGCGCTGGATGATCTCTTCACGCGCGGCCTTGGTCTTCTCCGCGTACTCCGCCGGCACGTCGACTTCGCGGATCTTCTCGCCGTCGTCGCCCTCGAAGTAGAACGCCTTGCCGACGATCGGGTCGATGATGCCCTGGAACTTGTCTTCCGAGCCGATCGGCACCTGCAGGTTCACCGAGTGGTGACCGAGCTTCTCTTTGAGCATGTCCGAGACGCGCTCGTAGTTGGCGCCCGGGTTGTCCATCTTGTTGACGAACGCGATGCGCGGCACGTGGTAGCGCTTCATCTGCCGGTCGACGGTGATCGACTGGCTCTGCACGCCCTTGCCCGAGTCGAGCACCAGGATCGCGCCGTCGAGCACGCGCAGCGCGCGTTCCACTTCGATCGTGAAGTCGACGTGGCCGGGGGTGTCGATGATGTTGACGTTGTACTCTTCGAACTGGTTCTGCGAACCAGGCCACACACAGTACGTGGCAGCCGACTGAATCGTGATGCCCTTCTCGCGCTCGAGATCCATCGAGTCCATCTTGGCGCCGACACCGTCTTTGCCGCGGACCTCATGGATCGCGTGAATGCGACCCGTGTAGAAGAGGATGCGTTCGGTCAGGGTCGTCTTGCCTGAGTCGATGTGCGCAGAGATACCGATGTTACGAATGCGGTCGAGGGGGATACGAGTTGCCACGTTTTATTTCTCGGGTGGGTTTACGGGACCCGGTCAGTACTCAAACCGACCGCGGAAGGGAAGTAGAGAAGGCGAATCGGCCGGGAAACGCTGCGCTGAGGGCGTTTGTGTATGAAATTGTTTAGGAATTTGCCGGTGTCGAGGGGGCCTTCCGCGTCCCAGCTAGCCGGCGGGAACACTTTCGGCTTCAGTTCCCGGCCGTGAACGCCTCCCGGAGTGACCCGAGCGCCCATCAGAGGTCACAGCTCGCGCGCTCACTTCGTGAGCAATTGTTGGGGAAGCACGCGGGGTTCGAACTCGCGGCGGTGATCTCGAACGAAGACTTGGAGCTCGCCGTGCAGCTCATGTGGGCGCCGGTCCTCGCTCGCAATCCGAAAGCGGAGACGCGCCCCGATGTCACGCGTCAGGCGTTGACTGCGGCGTTGGCTTCGGACGAGCACGTAGTGGTGGCGGTCACGATCGAGCACGTGGTCGTCGGTTTGCTTTGGTTGCATGCTTGGGGAGATGCGCACGGGGTGATCGTGTACGTCGACGAGATCATGCTGATTGCGGAGCTGCAGGGAGCAGGGCTTGGATCTCGGGTCATGCACACGCTCGAGCAAGCCGCGCGGCAGAGCGGCGCGTGTGCGCTGTGTCTCGATTTCATGGCCAACAACGCACGGGTGCGACCTTTCTACGAACGGCTGGGCTTTCGCTTGGTCGGTTACGACTTCCGAAAATTTCCCGACGCAAATCGTATCGCCTCGCCTGAGCAGGATTTCCGGCCCTTCGACGCCGCGCGCGACCGCGACTCACTAGCCCGCTGCGTCGCAGAAGATTGCTCGCTGCATCGCTTCGAGTATCCGGTGCAGTCGCCGAGCGCCGTGCACGAGCGGCTCGCTGAGGTGGTCTCGGGTCGCGAGCAGGCTATCGTGTAGGAGCTGGTAGATGGCGGCTTCAGTTACGTTTGGTTCGAGATCGAGTCATCGCGCTGGAATGGCAAACCGTTCGCGAGGATCCGAGCTTTGGGGGCGGGGCGCGCGGGGCTCCGTTTCGATGTCGTGTCGGGCGCGCTCGGTGCGTTGGAGCGACTCGCCGTTCACGAAGGGATACCGATGGATATCTACCTCACGCTATGGGCGCCCAGCCCCGAGCTCGTCGGTAACCTCGAAGTAGCCGGATACCTGATCGGCCGAACGAAGCTATCGAAAATACTGTCCGAGAACGAGCCGAGTTGAGGCGAGATTGTTCTGCGGGCGCGCCAGGTCTACGCTGCCCCCCATGTACATCGAGTTATTTTCGCAGATGAAGAAGCAGCTCGGGCAGCTCACCAAGTGGCTCGACGCCGCAGAAGCTCACGCCAAAGAAAAATCCTTCGACTCGGCCGTGTACGCCACGCTTCGGCTCGCGCCCGATCAGTTCGCGTTGGCGCGTCAGATCCAGATCACCTGCGATACGGCCAAGCTCGGCGCCTCCCGCGTCACCGGCAAGGAGGCCCCCTCACAAGCCGACACCGAACAGACGCTCGAAGAGCTTCGCGCCCGAGTGAACTCGGTCATTACTTACCTCTCTGGCTTCAGTGCCAAAGATTTCGAAGGCTCGGACACGCGCACCGTCACGCAACCCCGCTGGGAAGGCAAAGTGATGACGGGCGCGGACTATTTCGTGGAGCACGTGCTGCCGAACTTCTATTTCCACCTCGCGCACACGTACGCGATTTTGCGCCACAACGGCGTGAACATCGGTAAGCGCGATTACTTGGGTCCGCTCACGCAACGCTTGCCCTGAGCGCGCGTTCCACTTCGAGCGAGCGAGCCAAAACGCCTCGTTCGCTCGATATCCTCGTGAGCCGTGGCCGTTGACAGCGCGTGATCGCGGCCCAACGAGTCGAGCCATGGATCTCGAACTACAGGGCAAGACGGCGTTCGTCACTGGCTCGACCGCAGGCATCGGGCTGGCGATCGCGAAATCGTTGGCGAGTGAAGGCGCTTCGGTGGTGGTCAATGGCCGCACCGAAGCGCGTGTCCGTGCGGCCGTCGAGGCCGTGAACGTGAGCAGCGGGGGCAAGAGCGCGGTGCGCGGCATCGTCGCTGATCTGGGCACGCAAGCCGGCTGCAAACGAGCCCTGAGTGAGCTCGCCGAGGTCGACATCTTGGTGAACAACCTCGGCATCTTCGAGGCCAAGCCGTTCATCCAAATCACGGACGAAGAGTGGCTGCACTTCTTCGAAGTGAACGTGCTCAGCGGTGTGCGCCTGTCACGTGCGTACTTGCCCGGGATGTTGCTGCGCAATTGGGGGCGGATCTTGTTCATCTCCAGTGAGAGCGCGCTGCAGATCCCCGCCGAGATGATTCAATATGGCACCACGAAGACCGCGCAGCTCGCGGTCGCGCGTGGGCTTGCCGAACTGACGGCGGGCACGGCGGTGACCGTGAATTCGATCTTGCCTGGGCCGACCAAGAGCGAAGGCGTGACTGATTTCGTGAGCGGTCTCGCCGCGCAGCAGGGTAAATCGGCCGACGACGTGGAACGCGATTTCTTCATTCACGCGCGCCCGAGCTCACTCTTGAAGCGCTTCGAAACACCTGAAGAAATCGCTGATTTCGTGGCCTTCGTGGCGAGCCCCCGCGCGGCTGCGATCTCCGGGGCAGCCTTGCGCGTCGATGGCGGTGTGGTCCGTTCGATAGGCTAACTACTGCGCGCAGGTGTTGACGAGGGCGCTGCCAGTGGCTGGGCAGAGCAGGAACCCATCGGTGGTATCGCTATTGGGGAACAGAAACGAGTCGAGCCGTTGCCCAGCGCTCAGCACGACGGAGCTGGCCGCGGCGAGGTCCGTGTTCGTGCCGCCTTTGGTGGCTCGAAATGAGTAAGTGCCCGCGCTCACCGAGTGATAGTTGGTGCCGCTGAACGTGCCCACTCCCGTGAACCAAGCGCTCTCACTGCCTGCGTTGGGTTTCCCGTAGAAGTCCGCCGTGTTGGCTGCTTGATCGGAATAGAAGAAGCGCACGTTCGCGAGGCTCTTGCTGACGGTCGCCTGCGACGCGTCCATTTGGATTCCGTTGTAGCTCGGGATCGGCGAGTACGCGTATTCGATGCGCGAGATGATCGTGTCGCGATCGATTTGCCGGTTTCCGATCACGCCGCGCCAGGGCGGCTTGCAATCGGTGCCCGAGCCTTCGACGAACAGGAAATCATAGTATTTCGCGTCTATCGAGTAGCTGAAGGCTTTGGAGATCTCGCCGAACGCGAGGCCTTCGGCATGCCCGAGTGCCTCGAAAATCGGGGGATCCGTGTACGTGGCGGCGGAGGTGAGCTTGATGCACACGTCCATCGTGCTGCCCGGCGCGGCGTTCAAGAAACGAACCTCTGCCGTGGTTGGCGCGGCCCCACCGCCGCCACCGAGGCCCGCGGTTCCTCCGCTCCCGCCGCTCGTTGTTCCTCCGCTCGTTGTTCCTCCGCTCCCTCCGCTCGTTGTTCCGCCGAGCCCTGCAGTTCCGCCGTTGCCCGTTCCGCCCTTGCCGCCGGAGCCTCCGCCGCTGCCGCCACCGACTCCGCCGGTGGCGCTTCCGCCGGATGGGGCGCCTGCGTTGTCTTCCGCGCCGCCAGCGCCCGCTTCGTTCGCTCCGGCCGCGGCGCTCATGCCTGCGTCGCCAGCGGCGTTCGCGCTGCCGCCCTTGCCGCCCGTGCCGTTCGAAGCGCCCGAGCTACCGGCTTTGCCGTTGAGCCCGGAGCCTGCCGCGCCGCCGCTGCCGGCGCTGGGGGTCGCCGTGTCGTTGGTGCTCGAACCGCAGCGCAACAACGCCGCACCGAGCAGGCTCAACGCCGCCAAGCGTCGCGCCGATTTCAAACCACCGTTTCGCGAAATACCGCCCATTTGCGCTGCATCCGAGCAAGGCCGAGTCGGGAAAGCAAGCGAAACCGTTAGCGGTGCGCCGTCGGCAGCGCGAAGAGCCCGATCAGGATCAGAAGCCAGAGGATGCCACCGAGCGAGATGGCCGCGATGTTCAGCGCCGTTAGCTTCGAGTTGTAGTCTCCCTCTGGATCACCCGCGACTCGGTTGGCAATGTTTTGCACACGCGAGAGCGGCAGCGTGCTGAGGGTGATGGCAGCAAACCCGGCGCCTTTCAGCGCCGGATTGTCGAAGCGCAGCAGCACGTTGCCGAGCAGCACCAAGCAGATGTAAGGCGCGGTCTGGCTGGTTGCGCGAGGCGTGTGCGGTAGCCCGGCGATCTGCGCTTGGTGATCGACGCGCTTGAACAGGCGGTACGCCGTGAACAAACTGAACAGTGCTGCGAAGAAGGGCGACGTCTTCATCCCGTGCCGTCGCTGTCGCCGGAACTGCGCGAAGAACCAATACACCGTGTACAGGCTGAACGTGGTGCACGCGAGCAGCAAGAACTTGCGCTGCGACACGATGTAGAACTCGGCGAACGCGAGTTCTGAATTAGGGCCTCGCGCTTGCCGCTCGCGATCGTGCGCGTCGTCGGCTGGTGCCGCGTATGGATTGCGCACTGCTTCGTCCCCCGTCCCCGGCCCGAATGAACTCATCCCGCCGATTACTACTCGCACCGGACGCAGCGTGACCAGTGGCTGGCGCGGGGCCGCATGTTTCGTGGTGAAGTCAGCCCGAGCCGGCGCCCTGCCCAGTTCGAGACGCCGAATTTCGGGTTTCCATTTCGGTGACGTTTCGTCGTCGCCGTAGATTGTTTCGGGACTCATCCCGAGGGGTGATCATCGTCAAATAAAGGTTCGCGTCGCCCTGTCACTCATATCGCTAATCGATATAATCAACGGGCCCCTTGGTTCCGCCGTGCAGTATCACGCGCGGTCCCCATCGCCCGCCCATGCCTCCATCGCTCTCTCGTTTGCGTGTCGTCCCGGCCGAAGAAACGCGCACCCATTGTCCGTACTGCGCGTTTCAGTGCGGAATGAGTGTGTCCGTCGGCGCGGGCGCGCGCGCAGAACTCAGCGTCCGCGCAGACGAAGACTTTCCGGTCAATCGCGGGCAGATGTGCATCAAAGGGTTCACCTCCGCGGCCCTGCTCGACCATCCCGAGCGCGTGCGGACGCCGCTCTTGCGCGACGCGAAGGGCAAACTCTCACCCGTCAGCTGGGAGACCGCGTACGACTTCATCGCCGAGCGGCTGCTCGCGCTGCGCCAGGCTCACGGTGCATCCTCGTTGGCGGCCTTCGGTAGCGGCGCGCTCACCAACGAAAAAGCGTACCTGCTCGGTAAGTTCGCGCGCGTTGCGCTCCGCACCCCGCACATCGACTACAACGGCCGCTATTGCATGGCGTCCGCAGCGGGCGGGCAAAACCGCGCTTTCGGCATCGATCGCGGCTTGCCGTTTCCCGTGGCAGACATCGCCGAGACGCAAACGCTTGTGCTCTGGGGGTCGAACGTCGCGGACACCATGCCGCCGCTCACGCAATGGCTGTACGAGCACAAGAACCGCGGCGGCAAGCTGATCGTGGTCGACCCGCGTGCCACCGAAACCACGCGCGGCGCCGCCCTCCATTTGCAACTCACGCCCGGATCCGATCTAGCGCTCGCCAACGGCCTCCTGTACCTGGCACTCGAAGAGGGCCTCGTCGATCACTCGTACATCGAAGCGCGCACGCTGGGATTCGATGAAGTGCGGCGCAGCGTGCTCAATTGCCATCCGGCGCACACCGAGCGGCTCACCGGCATTTCGGTCGAGGCACAGCGCCGCGCAGTCCGGCTGATCGCCAACGCGGAACGCAGCATGCTGCTCTCGGGGCGCGGCGCGGAGCAACAATCGAAGGGTACCGATACGGTGCTCTCGTTCATCAACTTGATGCTGGCTCTCGGCAAAGTCGGTAAGCCGGCGAGCGGCTATGGCTGCATCACCGGTCAGGGTAACGGTCAGGGAGGGCGCGAGCACGGGCAAAAGGCGGATCAGCTCCCCGGCTATCGCTCGATCGAAGATGCCGCCGATCGCGCGTTCATGGCCGAATTGTGGGGTATTCCCGAGAGTGCGCTGCCCGGCAAGGGTAAGAGCGCGTACGAGCTACTCGATTCGCTCGGCCCGGCGGGTGGCATTCGCGCGTTGCTGGTTTTCGGTTCGAACGTGGCGGTCGCCTCGCCCAACGCTTCGAACGTGGTGAGTAAGCTCGGCGCGCTCGATCTGCTCGTGGTGTGTGACGCATTCCAGAACGAAACCAGCGAACACGCGCACGTGGTTCTGCCCACAGCTCAATGGGCCGAAGAAGAGGGCACGATGACCAATCTCGAAGGCCGCGTCATCTTGCGGCGACGAGTGCGCGAGGTGCCGAGCGGCATCAAGACCGACATCGACGTGCTGTGCGCGCTCGCCGAGCGGCTCGGAGTGGGTCCGGCGTTTCGGTTCACGGGTCCCGAACACGTGTTCTCGGAGCTACGTCAGGCGACGGCCGGGGCGCGCGCGGACTACAGCGGAATCAGCTACGAAAAGATCGACCGCACGCAGGGCGTGTTTTGGCCGTGCCCGAGCCCGGAGCACGCGGGCACCCCGCGTTTGTTCGGGGAGCGCTTCGCGCATGCTGATGGTCGCGCCCGCTTTCACGCCGTGCCTCATCGGCCCGCGGCCGAGCTGCCGGATGCCGAATATCCGCTGTTTTTCACGACCGGGCGCTACAAAGAACATTACAACTCGGGCGCGCAAACGCGGCATGTCGACAAACTCGTCGAGGCCAAGCCCGAGCCGCGCGTGCAAGTTCACCCGCGGTTGGCCGCGCGCCTCGGCGTTGCCGAGGGGGACGCGCTGCTCGTCGAGAGTCGGCGCGGCGCCGTGTCGTTCAAGGTGAGCGTCACGACCGATATTCGCGCTGACACGCTGTTTGCTCCCTTTCACTGGGGCGGCAAGCAAGCCGCCAATTTGCTGACCAACCCCGCGCTCGACCCGAAAAGCCGGATGCCGGAATTCAAAGTCTGCGCAGTGCGCGCCCGCGCGGTGCTGAACACTCGCTCGCCGCTACTCTGATCCTTGGTGAAGAAGAACCTGATGGCCAAAAAGAAGCTCTCAATCATCGGCAATGGCATGGGCACGTGTCGCCTGCTCGACGAACTCGTGCAACGGGGCGCCATCGATCAGTACGAGATCAGCGTTTTCGGCGAAGAACAAGGCGGCGCCTACAACCGCGTGCAGCTCGGCAAGGTGCTGGCGGGAGCAGCTCCCGACGCGATCGTGACGAAGCCGCTCGAGTGGTACGACCGGCACAACGTGCGGCTCATCGCCAGTACTCGCGTAGTCAAGCTCGATACATTGCGGAAAAGCGTGCTCACCGAGGACGGGCAGAGTCGTCCGTATGACGTGGCGGTGCTGGCGACGGGCAGCCAGCCGCTCGTGCCACCGCTCGAAGGCGTGTTGCTCGACGGCGAATTGCGCCCCGGTGTGTTCGTGTACCGTACCATCGGCGATTGCATGCGCATCCGGGAACGCGCGCGTTCGGGCGATGGCGCGATCGTGGTGGGCGGTGGGCTGCTCGGGCTGGAGGCCGCCAAGGTGCTGTCCGATCGCGGCCTGCACGTCACGATCGTGCACGTCGCGGCCACGCTAATGAACGCGCAGCTGGATGCCTTGGGTGGCGAGATGCTCGGGCGGCAAATCGAGCAAACCGGCATTTTCGTGCGGCCGAACCGCACCGTCGAGGCGCTGTACGGCGAACACGAAGTGGGCGGCGTGATCCTGGACGACGGTACGTCTCTGCGCGCCGATCTGGTCGTGCTCGCGTGCGGCGTTCGCCCGCGCGTCGAGGTGGCTCGCGCGTCGAGCTTGCCGGTCAACAAGGGCATCGTCGTCAACGACAAGCTCGCGACATCGGTGCCCGGCGTGTACGCGTTCGGCGAGTGTGCAGAACACCGGGGCCGCTTGTACGGAATCGTGAACCCGGTGTGGGAACAAGCCGCAGTTTTGGCGGATGTGCTGAGCGGTTCTCCGGCGCAATCGCGCTACCACGGCTCGAAGCTGTATACCCGGCTCAAAGTGGCCGGAGTGGAAGTGGCGTCGATGGGCTGCATCGAGCCCGAGCTCGAGACCGATCAGGTGTTTCAAGTCGTGGAAGAGCGGCGCAGCTGTTACCGAAAGCTCATCGTGCGTGACGGCAAGCTGGTCGGCGCGACGCTGGTCGGCAATACCGAAGCTTCGGCGCGCTTGGTTCAGTTGTTCGATCGCGACGAGCCGATGCCCGACGATCCGCTGGAAGTGCTGTGTGGCGTCTCGGTGCAGCGCGGCGGGGCGAGTGAGCGCCTCGTCTGCAACTGCAACAAAGTCACCGAATCGACGCTGCGTGAAGCCATCGCTGCTGGCGCAGACAGTATCGAAAGCCTGTGCGAGGTCACTCGCGCCGGCACCGGCTGCGGCTCCTGCAAGGGTGAGCTCGCCCAGATTTTGGCTGCCGCTCCAAAGAAGGCCGTGTCTTTGCCGATGGTCGCCAGCCGCTAACCCCGACCAAAGGGGCATCGTCCCCATCTGGCCGTCGTTTTTAGCGGAATGCGGCCGTGACGAACGGGTGCCGGGCGCGCTATGTGGCTGTTGTCCATGCCCGACCTGATCAGCAGCGGAGCGACCGTCTTGGGCGCCGTTTTGCCGATTTTCGGGCTGATTGGCGCGGGCTACGCCTGTGGCAAGCGTGCGCTCTTGGGCCCGGGCGCGACCGACGCGCTGAACAAGTTCGTGATTTGGCTCGCGCTGCCTGCGCTGCTCTTCAAAGCCATGGCCGAAGCAACGGCTCGTGATCTCGACCACCCCGATTTCGTTATCGCGTGTGCGGGGGGCATCGCGGTGACGTTCCTCTTGGCGTTCGTGACGTCACCGCGGGGGGCCGAGCGTCGCGCGGAAGCGAGCTTGGTGTCGCTCGCTGCTGCTTACGCCAACACCGGTTTCATCGGCATCCCGCTGTGCGTGATGGTGTTCGGCGATCGTGGACTGCCGGCGGCAGTGATTTCGACCTTGCTCACGGTCTCCGTGCTGTTCGGGATTGCGATCGTGCTCGTCGAGTCGAGCCTGCATCGCGGGCTCAGCGTGCTGCGCACCGTCGCGCGCGTTTTGTTGTCCTTGGTCAAGAACCCGCTGATTTTTGCGCCGCTCCTGGGGGCTGCTTTTGCGGTCACGCACGCCCCGCTGCCGGCGGCGCTCGCGCGCTTTACGGGCCTCTTGAGTGGCGCGGCCAGCCCCTGCGCGCTGGTGACGATCGGCCTGTTTTTGTCGGAAGCGCGCGCCTCGGCGGAGCGCTCGACCGTACTTCGCATCGTGGGCTTGAAGATGATCGTTCACCCGGTTGCTACTGCGATTTTTGCGTTCGGGGTATTTCGGATGCAACCTTTGTGGTCCCACAGCGTGCTGCTCCTCAGTGCCTTACCCACGGGGACCGGTCCCTTCATGTTGGCGAAACTCTACGAGCGCGAAGCCGCCGTCATCTCGCGAGCGATCCTGATCACGACGCTGTTGTCGCTACTCAGTATCTCGGTGCTGGTGGCTTGGTTCGCCCATGCCTGAGCGCTGATGGTCGCTCGTTTACAGCTCATTGCCGAACATCAGCGAGCGCTGCGCACGTGCACGCTCTGTCCGCACATGTTTCGTCCGCCCATCGTGTGCGGCCCGTTGCTATCGAAGGTGCTGCTCGTGGGGCAAGCGCCTGGCGACAAGGAGCCGGCGCTCGGCCGCCCCTTCGCATGGACCGCCGGAAAACAACTGTTCAAATGGTTCCTGCCGCTCGGGCTTTCGGAAGCGCAGTTTCGAGAGCGCGTGTACATCGCCGCGGTTTGCCGCTGTTTTCCCGGGAAAAATCCCAAGGGGGGCGATCGTGTGCCGAGCCCGGAAGAGGTCGCCAATTGTGAGCCATGGCTCGATCGCGAGATCGAGCTCTTGCGCCCGCAATTGATTTTGCCGGTGGGTCGCGTCGCGATTGAACGCTTTCTGCCGGCTCGCCCTTTGGTCGAACAAATCGGCCAGCGCTACCAGTTCCGCCGTGGCCGCCAAGTGGTGGACGTCGTCCCGCTGCCACACCCGTCGGGCGCTTCCACTTGGCCGCGCTCCGAACCCGGCAAAACGCTCACCGGGCGCGCGCTCCAGCTGATCGCCGAGCACCCGGCATGGCAGGGGCTGCTCCGGCGCTGAGCTCGAAAATCGCCGGAACCGCTCCGTTACGCCAAGATCACGAGCCACCGCGACACGAAACGGCGCGAGGGAGTGATGGCCGCGCTTGACAAAGCCCCGCCATTTTACGACCCTTCGAGCACAGCGATGGCGGTGGAGTCCGCCGATAACCGCGGGCCTTCGCGCCCGCCAATGACTCCTACGTTGCCGCCCACCCGGGCGCCGTAGGTGTTCACGTGAGCCCTCCGGTGCCAAACAGGAGCTGAAGCCCGCGTGACCCACTTCTCCCAAGATTCTTCGAGGACGCTCTCCGAACCGAAGCTCGAGCCGCCTCCGCCTCGGAATTCGCCACGCCTGCCGCTGCGGGCGATCACGCAGTGGCTCGGGCTGGGGGGCGCGGTGGGTGTTTTGTGCGGTGCGGCCTCCGCGCTGTTCCTCGCGCTGCTTCAGCGTGCGACGGACTATCGCGTCCACCACGAAGCGATCGTCTACGCGTTGCCGCTTGCCGGTGCAGCCATCGGCTATTTGTATCAGCGATTCGGCTCGGCGATTCGCGGTGGCAACAACCTGGTGATCGATACGATTCACGACGCCGGGCCGCAAATCCCGCTGCGTATGGCGCCGATGGTGCTCGGCGGCACCGTGCTCACTCATCTGTTCGGAGGCAGCGCAGGCCGCGAAGGTACCGCAGTGCAGATCGGCGCGAGCCTAGCCGACGCGGTGTCTCACTGGCTCGGGCTTTCGAGTTCCATGCGCCGGCAATTGCTAGCGGCAGGCGTCGCGGGCGGGTTTGGTTCGGTGTTCGGTACGCCCATCGCGGGCGCGGTGTTCGGCCTCGAGTTCATCGTCCTCGGGCGCATCGAATACGAAGCCTTGGTGCCCGCGCTCGTGGCTTCGGTCGCGGGTGATCTCACCACGCGCGCGCTGGGCATCGAGCACACGCATTACCCGGCGCCGGGCGCGCTTTCGCTCTCCCCGCTCGTGCTGCTCAAGTGGTTCGCTTTCTCCGTGGCCCTCGCGCTGATCACCGTGTGTTTCATCGAGCTGGTGCATTTTCTGAAAAAACAGGGGGAAAAACGGCTGCCCTCGCTCGCTGTGCGCTGTTTCGTGGGTGGTCTCTGCGTCGTTCTTTTGTGGAAGGTGTGGGGCACGAGCGACTACTTGGGCCTCGGTGTGCCGATGATCGTGCGCTCGTTCACCGATCACGCGCTGCCGAGCACCGCCTTTGCCGCCAAGCTGCTGTTTACGGCAGTCACGTTGGGGGCGGGGTTTTTGGGAGGAGAGGTGACGCCGCTCTTCTTCGTCGGCGCGGCGGCGGGCAACGTGCTCGCGCGAGTTTTGGGGTTGCCGCTCGGGCTCGGCGCGGGCGTGGGGCTCGCCGCCGTGTTCGCGGCTTCGGCCAATACTCCGCTCGCGTTATCGATCATGGCGGTCGAGCTGCTCGGCGCCAATCTGTTCCCGCACGTGGTGATCGTGTGTGTCATCACCTACGTGCTGACCGGCTCGCGCAGCATCTACTCGGCTCAGCGCTTGTTCCGGGAAAAAGGCGGCCTTCGGCTGTCGAGCGCGACGCCGCTGCGCGACTTGCCCGCGCAGCAACGCGGGCAAGCTCCTTCGCAAAAGGAATGAATGCCGTGGCGCTCCGTTTGGAGCGCCGCGGTTCACGGGCCGCGAACTTCGAGCTCGTAGATGCGCGTGGCCTTGTCGGTCGTCTGCGTGGGGGTCACGATGTTGAGGCGCACATAGCGAGCGCTCGCAGTCGTGAAGTTGTGCGTGGTGGTGCTCGCGGTGTTGCCGGTGACGGTAGCGACGGTAGTGAAGGTGGTGCCGTTGGTGCTGATTTGAAGGTTGAAGGCCTTCGTGTTCATGCTCGGGTCTTCACCACCCGCACCCGCGTGGCGGACGATGATTTGGCTCACGGGCAACGAGGAGCCAAGGTCGACCTTCAGCGACGCTCCGGCCACGGTCGAGCAGTACTTGTCGCTCGCGTCGCCCGTTGCGTAGAGCCCATTGACGGCCTTCGGCGGTGTTTCGTTGCTGTTGCAGGCCGTGCTGCCGGTGGCCGTCTTGTTGAGCGCCAAGTTGGTCGGGTTCACGGTGCCACCGGTACCGCCGGTACCGCCTGAACCAGCGGTGCCACCAGTGCCCGCGCTGCCCGTTCCGCCGGTCCCCGCACTGCCGCCCGAGCCACCGCTACCACTGACGCCTGCGTTGCCACCCGAGCCACCGCTACCGCTGACGCCCGCAGTGCCGGCGTTGCCACCGGTTCCGCTCACGCCTGCGCTGCCGCCGCTGCCGGCTGTTCCACCCGCGCCGCCCACACCGATCGAGCCTGCGGGACCGTACACTTCGAGCTCGTAGATCCGAGTCGCGGTGGTGTCGGGTGACGAAGTCGGGGTGATGACGTTGAGCCGCACATAGCGCGCGTTGGTGACCGCGAACGTGTGGGTCGTCACGTCTGCCGTGTTGCCCGTCACTGTCGCCACGGTCGTGAAATTCGTGCTGTCAGTGCTGAGCTGGAGATTGAAATCACGCGTGTTCCAGGCGCTGTTCTCGCCGCCCGCGCCGGAGTGGCGAATGACGATCTGCGTCACGGGTTGGACGGAACCGAGGTCAATCAACAGCGACGGGGTTGCCGCGAGCGAGCACCACTTGTCACTCGAGCCACCCGTGTAACTGCCGTTGACGGCCTTTGGCCATGCCTCATTCTCGCTACACGACGCGCTGCCAGTCGCGGTGGTATTGAGCGCCAAGTCCACCGTGCCGACGTTTGCGCTGCCGCCCGAGCCGCCCGAGCCGCCCGAGCCGCTGACTCCGCCCGTGCCGCCGGTGCCGCTGACTCCGCCGGTGCCGCCGGTACCACTGACTCCAGCGGTGCCGCCAGTACCGCTGACTCCGCCGGTGCCGCCGGTACCACTGACGCCGGCGGTGCCGCTGGCTCCGCCACTTCCACTGACGCCGCCGGTACCGCCGCTGCCCGTGCTGCCGAGCGCCGCGTACACTTCCAGCTCGTAGATCCGCGCCGCGGTACTATCGCTGGAAGAGGTCGGCGTGATCACGTTGAGGCGCACGTAGCGACCGTTGGTCGCGGGGATGTTGTGCACGGTCACGTCCGCCGTGTTGCCGGTCACTGACACCACGGTCGTGTAATTCACGCCGTCGGTGCTGAGTTGGATGTTGAAATCGCGGGTATTCCAGTTGCTGTTCTCGCCGCCCGCCCCGGAATGGCGAAGCACGAACTGGCCAATCGATTGCACCGCGCCGAGATCGACGACGAGTGAGGGCGCGGCCACGAGTGAACACCACTTGTAGCTCGAGTCCCCCGAGTAGTGCCCGTCGACTGCTTTCGCCGGCAACTCGTTCACGCTGCACGAGGTGCTGCCCGTCGCCGGCATGTTGAGCGCAATATCGGTGGTACCGACCGCGGTGCCACCGGCGCTGCCCGCAGTCCCGCCGACGCCACCGTTCGGGTTGCCCGCGCTGCCCGCGTTGCCTCCGTTGCCTCCACTGCCACTCATGCCACCGCTGCCGCCCGTGCCGCCGGTCGTCGTGCCGACACTGCCGGGCACTGCATACACTTCCATCTCGTAGATGCGAGTAGCCGTGTTGCCGCTGGAGGTGGGAGTGACGATGTTGAGCCGCACGTAGCGCGCGTTGGCGGGAGCAAAGCTGTGCATGCTCACGTCAGAGGTGTTGCCGGTGACCGTCGCAACGGTGGTGTACGTCACGCCGTCCACGCTGACCTGCAGATTGAAGTCGCGCGTGTCCCAGGTGCTGTCTTCGCCGCCGGCACCTGCGTGCTTCACGATCACTTGGCTCACCGGGTAGCTCGCGCCGAGATCGACTTGCAGCCAAGAAGGCACGTTCGGTGAGCAGAATTTATCGGTCGCACCACCGGACACGCTGCCGTTGAAGGCGTTGTTCGGCCCTTCATCCGCGGCGCAGGAAGCGCTACCGGTCGCCGGCTTGTGCAAGGCGAGGTTCGACGAGGGCTGAGCGCCACCGAGACCGTATACCGAGACCGCTCCGGAGAACGACGGCAGGTAGACTTTGCCGTTCGCCACCACCGGTGGGTTGAACTTGGCGAAGTTCAGTGTGTCGTCAGCCGGGCTGCTGCTCTGCCACAAGAGCGACAAGTTCTCGGCATTGAACGCGTACATGATGCCGGGAACCGTGCCGTGATTGGCGTCGCCCGCGCGCGGTGTCGTGGCCCAGAGGACACCCGTGCCCGGTTGCACGCCGTTGGATGACACGCTGATCATGCCGCCCGGCATGCCGACTGGGGGCAACACCGACCCGGTGAACGCAGCCGGTGTAGTGAACTGCGTGCCGTTGAACCGATAGGCGTGCAGAAAGTCGTTCTCGCCCCAGACGAAGGCGGTGAGCCCGGCGGGGCCGTTCCAGCCGACCATCGCATTGTGGATGTGATGAGTCTCCGAGGGGCGCGCGGTCGGGGTTACGGCTTGGAAGATTTGGGCCGCGTTGGCGTCGCCCAGATGGCCGAGCCGGGAGGTGGGGAACAAGTACGCCTTGCCCTCCTTGCCACCGGTGAGAACGTTGCTCGTTCCCGGCAAGATGATCGGGCCGGCAGAGCCGAAGTCTGCGTCGGCGTTGTTGAGCGCGTCGAAGTTCGTGGGCGTGAAGTAATCCAGGAGCGAGAGCGTGCGCGGAGCGAGCTTCAACAAGCTTTCACCGAAGTTCGCGGTGCCGTCGAACGTGCCGTTGCCGGTGCTGAGGTAGACGTTGCCCGCGCTATCGAAAGCTGGCGCGGCGCCTGCCATCCAAATGCCGGCCAAGCCACCGCCCGGAGAATCGTTGAAGATGCCGACTTGGGCGAGGGTGGTCGCGTCGTAACCCATCACCCAACCGTGGAAATTCCCGGTGTCGCAAAACGAAGACCAGGCGATGTAAACGACGCCATTCGAGAAGCCCAAGCCTGCGCGCTGATTCTCGAGGTCCGGACTGAAGGGGAGCACTCCGCCGCTCGAGCCGAGCCCAGTCCCCGGTACGCTACCGGCGATCACCTTCGGACTCTGCGAGCGCTCGGCGCCGCTCGTGATATCGAGCGCGTGCAAGCGCTGCACGGTCGCGTTGTTCTCGACGGTGCGCGTGACGAAGTACAGGGTTTGCGAGGCACCATCGATGACGGGAGAGCCCACGATGCCGATGTGACCATCGAAGTCGTGATAGCCGCCGCATGCTTGGCCGACTTCACTGTTGAGAGTGGGACGCCCCGTGCCGTTGAAGTTGCGCATCCAGAGGGGAGCGCCGCTCGCGTCGGCGTCGAACGCGAAGACCGAGTTGTTCAGCGTCGCGACGTAGAACACGTTGTGCGTGCCGCCCGCGATTTGGACGTTCGACGCGTACAGGATGCTCGCGTAGACCTGATCGTCGACGGGGACTTGGAAGATCTTGCCGAACTGAGCGGAGTTGACGTTCGAGGAATTGAGGATGGTCTCACTTGCGTTGACGCCAGTGCGTTGGTTGTCGTACGCGCGGGTCAGTACATTGAAGCCGGTGAGCGCCTTCTGTGCCTGACCGGGCTCAGAGTCCCCGGCGCCGGAGCAGGCCGAGAGCCCGATGGCGAGAGCAGTCAACAGAGCGCGGCTTGCGAAGCTTGTACACGTAGCCAACTTAGACATCTGGTCGTTCCCTCAACGGGCAAAAAACTCGACCGTTGCTACGTTAGATGAAATGTAGGAACAGGTGTCATCTTTTCTTTCAATTCCACAGCATCACTCCTTTCAGTCACTCGGTCACGCTCAGTCCGGCGCCAAGCGGTTGCGCTGGTTGCCTGCAACCACCCGCGACGAAACGAACGTGACACGAAAGGAGCCACGCAAAAGTTGTCATGCACTCCTCGCTACACCGTCTCGTATTGAGTCTCGTCCTCGCTTGCGGTTCCGCCGGCTTTGCCAGTTTCGCGGCACCTCGCCACGCGATCGCAGAAACCCCCGAAAATCATGCTGCGCCGACATTGCCGCCGCAGAACGCGATCCGGACTGCGTCGGGATTGACGATGCAAGTGCTCGCAGCGGGTAGCGGGAAGGAGCACCCCAAACCGAATGATTGCGTAAGATTACGATTCGTCGCGAGGACGCCGGACGGCACTCTGTTCGCGAGCTCGGTGAGTGAAGGTCCACCCGATATCGAGTGCATTCGGCGTCTCACTCCGGGGCTGGCTGAGGCCGTGAAGGCGATGGTGGTGGCAGAGACTCGGCGCGTCTGGGTGCCGGCGCGTTTGAACTCCACACCCAACGACGACGAGCCCCCGCCCGCGTCGCGTGCGGTCGATTTGACCTACGAGCTCACCCTCGTCGAGCTCATCAAAGCCCCACCGACGCCCAGCCCTTTGAAGCAGGCCCCGCCCGGAACCCGCAAACTCGCTTCCGGCCTCGCACTGAAGATCATCCAAAAAGGCACGGGTAAATTACACCCTGCCGCGAGCAATCGAGTCACTCTGCACTTGTCGGCCTGGACGACGAACGGCGTGCTGTTCGAATCGACGCGGATGAGCGGGCACCCCGCGGTCTACGTCGTTTCGGAACTGCTGCCGGGCGTTCGCGCTGGCGTCGAAGAGCTCGTGGCTGGCGATCGCGCGCGGCTGTGGGTGCCCGCCGAACTCGCCTACGGCAACCATCCGCGCCGACGCGGCCAACCTGCGGGCGCGCTCGTTTACGACGTCGAAGTGTTGTCGATCGAGTGACCGTTCACGTACGACTTCAGTGCGGCAGTGTGTAGCCGCGCCAAAGCCAGCGCAGCGCGGCCGGATAATCATTGACGGCCTGGAGTGGCGGGTAGTGCCCGCCTTGCCCGCTCATGAAGCGGTAGTGATAGTGACGTTCGGCGAGTGCTTCGGCCATGGCTTGGTTGGCCGCGAGCCAATTGCCGTGCTCGTTCGAGACGTCAGCCGTGCCACTCGAGAGTGAGACTCTGAGCGGGCGCACGGCTTCTGTTCGGATGAGCTGCGGGTAGGCATTGCCGCCTTTGATATCGACGAAGCTCCCGTTGTGCGTGAGCACTTTGCGGAACCGGTCAGGGTGCCGAAAGGCCACGGTAAACGCGCAAATCCCGCCAGAACTGTGCCCGCCGATGGCCCAGCCTTCCGGATCTTTCACGATCCGAAAGTGACTCGTCACCACATCCGGAATGATTTCGTCGAGCAAAAATTTCGAATACCTGTCGTCGAGCGAATCGTACTCGGTGCTGCGAATGCCTTGCTCTTCCGGGTAGTGATAGGTCCCGCTCGGCGTGCCGGGGTTGATGAACAAGCCGATTGTCTGCGGCATCTCACCGGCGGCGATCAAATTGTCGAACGTGATGGCCGAGTTGAATTTGGCTTCGGTCAGGCCCACGTAGTGGATGCCATCTTGAAAGACCATGAGCGCCGCGGGCTGCGCCGGATCGTACGCCGCGGGCACGTACAACCAATATTCGAACGAATAACCCGGATACACGCCGCGGCTCGCGTACTGCGCGGACTCACTCAAATGACCGGCGACGACGCCTGACCCGCGCGTGAGCGTTTCGGGCGGCGAAGGGTAGGGCGGCGGTTGGGCGGCGACCCCATCGCCCAGGGTGCCGGGATCGGTTTGTCCGCCCGCTTGCGGCGGCGCTTGGGCTGGCTTCACGGCCGCCGAAGTTAACACGGGTGCGCTCGGAACAGGTCCGGGGGAAGCGCACGCCGCGAGGGCACCACACACGCTCAGCATCAGCGGCCGCTTCATGTTCAACCGTTCCCCAGCGTGTCTGCCCCCACGTGGTCGAGCAAGAATACTGGTCGTCGCTCACGTACCGAGCGAGCCAGGTCGACTCGACCTCGCACGGTATATTCACTTATTTCCTCGCCCAAAACGATGGATTGCGTGACCTGCCAGAAGTCCTCCTGTTCGACGACGCGAGTGTGCCTGGGGCTTCGTCCTTCGGCGTCCAAGCGCAGCCGTTCGCTCTCCTCGTGCAATGCTCGGAACGCGCGCTCCAGATCGCCTGCCGTGCCGGAAAATTCGCCCGGCTCCACCAGATCCAAAACCGTCTCGTAGTCGCGCTCGGAGACCGCGCGCAAAACGGAGAACAGCAAATTGCGGATCAAAGCGGTGAAGGCGCGCTTGTCGCGCGTGATGTTCTCGTGGGCGAGATCGACCTCCTCCTCGTGGGCGACCGCGGAGACGTAGCTCGGGTCGCGCATGCGTTCCCATTCGTCGAGCAAACTCGAGTCGACCGAGCGGACGAGGGTGCCGAGGTAGGCGGTGAGCTCATCGAGCTCCACCGTGCGCGCGAGATCGGGGATGGTCTGGGTGAGCGTTTTGTACACCTCGGACAAGTAGCGGAGCAGCAGCCCTTCCGAGCGCGATAGCCCGTATTCCTTCACGTAGCCGCTGAAGGATTGCAGACTCTCGATCATCTCGCGAGCGATCGATTTGGGTTTCAATACTTCGCGCGATACCCACGGGTGATCTTTTTCGAACGCGGCAAAGCTCGCGTTCAAGAACTCCAGATTGGGTTTTGGATGTTCGACTTTGTCGAGCTCCAGCATGCGTTCTTCGTATTCGACGCCGGCGGCCTTCAATTCTGCGACTTTTTGGCCTTTTAGCTTGTCGACCTGGGCGCGCAAGATCACGTCCGGGTCTTCGCAAATGGCTTCGACCAGCGTCAGCACGTCGAGTGCGTAGCTCGGGCTCTCTTTGTCGATGCGCTCGACTGCGTCGACCAGATACAAGCCGAGCGCTTGAAAGAGCGAGAAGTTGTCCTGCAGTTCGGCATTGAGGCGAATGCCGCCGCCCTCCTGCGCCGAACGTAACTCGATGACACCGGCTTGCCAGAGCGAGCGCAAGAGTTCGAGCGCGTGCTTCTTGTGCTGTCGTTTGCGCGGGGGTGTCTCGAGGCTATCTTTGACCAGGTTCTTCATCGCCGCGCAGCCGCCGTGCGAGCGGCCGAGCACCTGAAGCAACATCCCGTGGCTCACCTGAAAACGCGAGGCGAGCGGTTCGGGCTCGGAGCTCACGAGCTTTTCGAAGATGTTCTTGTCCCAATGGACGTAGCCCCAGTCAGGCGGCTTTTTGCGAACGAATTTGCTCTTTTTGCCTGCGCTGGCTTTGGCTTCCAGACGCAGGTTTTCGACCGCATGTTCGGGTGCGAGTGCGACCACGAAGCCCGCGTTGTCGAAACCTTTGCGGCCGGCGCGGCCCGCGATCTGCTGAAAATCGCGCACGGTGAGGATGCGCACTTTCTCGCCATCGTATTTGCACAGCTTGGTGAAGAGCACCGTGCGGATCGGTACGTTCACACCGACGCCGAGGGTGTCCGTACCGCAGATCAGTTTGAGGAGCCCGCGTTGCGCGAGCTTCTCCACTAGCAAGCGATAGCGGGGGAGCAGCCCCGCATGGTGAATGCCGATGCCGTGGCGCAAGAGCTTGAGCATCTCTTTGCCGTTGGGGCTACGGAACGTTTCGCCTTGCAGAGCCTGCGCGATGAGCTTTTTCTCGTCCTTGCTGCAAAAATCGAGGCTCGTCAGGCTTTGCGCGGCTTCGGCGGCGCTGCGCTGCGTGAAATTCACGATGTAGACGGGAGCGCGATCATTGGCGACGAGCGTCTGCGTGGCCTCTTGCAGCAGTTTTTCCTGATACTCGAACGTGAGCGGTACGGGCCTGTCGACCGAGCGCACGGTCACCACTTCGGCCCCGGTGGTGCGCGTGAGCAACGCTTCGAACGCGCTGACGTCGCCGAGCGTGGCGCTCATCAGGATGAAGCGCGC
>Ga0105245_10000333_pt1 | contig 44397 bp, 36 predicted proteins | sample KBSM54metaG_FD_81523 | JGI IMG/M metagenome (GOLD analysis project Ga0105245, IMG submission 81523) | Miscanthus rhizosphere microbial communities from Kellogg Biological Station, Michigan, USA - KBS M5-4 metaG | ecosystem: Host-associated > Plants > Roots > Rhizosphere > Soil | place...
AGCGTCTGTGAACAGCAACCACTCGGCTGACCTCCCTGCCGCGCCAAGAACGAGAGCGTTGACCTTACCCGTCATCCCCGGCTTGAGCTCGCCAGCGGTTAACACGCGGACGCCGGGGAACGATTCCGCAATGGCGCGGGTGCGGTCTGTCGATTCATCGTCTACCACTGTGATTTGAAAGGAGATGCCCTGCTGGGCCACAAGCGACTCAAGGCACTGGCCAAGGCAATCCTCCTCATTCCGGGCGGGAATGATAACGTCGACCGTCCGTTTTGCGCGGTCAGTTTCCATCAGAATCGGGTTATTATAAGGGGGTGAAGCCCTTTCGAATTCTAATTCCGGTTCTTCTGGCGGCAGTCTTGGCAGGCTGCGTCGGCTGCAATGATCAGCCCAAGCTGCGCCTGATCGGCGCACAGGCCCCGGATTTCACCGTGCAAGATTCAGATCGCACTCTGTCTTTACACGATTACCGTGGCAAAATTGTCGTTCTGAATCTGTGGGCGACTTGGTGTGGTCCCTGCCTTGACGAAATCCCAGACTTGGATCTCCTGCAAAAACGGATGGGTGACAAGATAACAATAGTCGCTGTGAGCTATGACGACAAGGCGAGTGACTATCAACAGTTCATTCGTGAACACCGGATGGCTTTCATCACCGTTCATGATCGCGATAGAAAACTTAAAGACCTTTATCAGCCCACCGGGCCGCCGGAGACCTACGTAATCGATCGCTCAGGAAAAATTCTGCGCAAGTTCATCGGCCCGCAGCGATGGGCCGGCCCGGAAATCGTAGATTACCTGCAAAAGTTGTAAAACCTCACCACAGACAACACAGAGGTACACCGAGGGCCACGACGAGTCCTTAAGTGCGTTGTGCAACACTCAGTATTACTCTGTGCCCTCTGTGGTGAGCATTCTCTACTTGTGAATCAAGATGGGCTTCGGCAAGAAACTCTTCTTAACCTTCGCCACAATCACATAATTGGGATCGACCATTTCATTCAGGTGAATCTCTCCAACCTTCGATAGCAGCTCATACGCGTCCATCTCAGAAAGTCCGTAGTCGTTGTGGATCCAGCCCACTAGCTCGGTAAACGCGATGCGCAGCGCATCGTCCAGCGGGCGGTAAGCGCCGACGGTCATGATGTAGTCGTCATTTTCAAAACGTGGCCAGCTGATTTTCTGGCCTTTGATCACATGCACCTGCACGCGTCCGCGTAATGGAACTTCCAATGCGGTGCCGGCGATTTCGCCATCGCCCATGGCGGCGTGTCCGTCTCCAAGAAAGAGCATGGCGCCCGGAACATTCACAGGAAAATAAACCGTGTTGCCAACGCTCGCTTCGGGCGAATCCATGTTGCCGCCGAAAGCTTCTGGCACCACGGAGGTTCGGGCTTCGCCGCCGACAGGAGCTACTCCGATACAGCCAAAGAACGGATGCAGCGGAAACTTCACCGTGAATTTCGAGTCTAGCGCCTGAAATGTGGCGGTATTTGTTGCATGGTCGATAGGATAAAACCATATCTTCTCTTTGATGGGCGCGTTGAGCATGGGCGTGTAATTGGTGGAATTGATTGCGCCAAAACCCGGCGCCAGCGCGCCGATACCTTGATTGCTGTCGACTTTGATTTCAAGAATTTTTACGGCCAGCGTATCGCCGGGCTCCGCGCCATCGATGAAAAACGGCCCAGTGAGAGGGTTGTCACCGGGGGCCATGCTGAGCGTGTCGCCCGGCTTCTTGATGGCGTTGCCGAAACAATCCACGGTGTTTGTCTCAAGGATATTGCCTGACTTCAGATGCGCAACCGGAATGTACGACGCAGCATACGTGTATTTCAGTTCGCTGGTCTTTAGTTCATAGCGAACAACTTTGCCTTCCTCAGAGTTTTGCGCGAGTGCGGCAGCGGAGCACAACAGCACAGCCAGAACAGTTTTCATCGGCGGGACCCTCGCCGGGATTTTACCGCAAAGGGAGCGAAGGGCGCGAAGGTGCAGCATTGATGCTTTTGCTTTCCGTCCTGAATCTGTGTTACAAAATTGTCTACGCCGATGAAAATCTCTATTAACCCTCGCCTCCGTTAATCGCCGCTAATCGCCGCCAATCTTCTGGCCGCGGGAATCGCTTCGTTTCCAATTTATGTGCTGACTGCCATCCGGCAGTTCGATGGAGATTTTCTTGAGTTCACCTGTTACCGTTTCCGTTCCTTCCCGGGCCGCCCGATGGTTCGCCCTGATCAAAGAAGCCATCCTCGGCTCGAAGCAGGACTTTACAGCGATCTCGATCGATCGCGCAATCGTGCTGCTGGCCGTTCCCATGGTGCTGGAGATGGCGATGGAATCGCTCTTCGGCATCGTCGATATTTTCTTTGTCGCGCATCTGGGCGCGGATTCGACTGCTGTCGTTGGCATCACCGAGGGCATGCTGGTCCTCGTCATGGCGGTGGCTTTCGGGCTCAGCATGGGAACCACTGCTGTGGTAGCGCGGCGCGTGGGCGAACACGACCAGAATGGCGCTGCCGAAGCCGCTGTCCAGTCGATCCTGATCGGTCTCGGGTTCGCAATCGTGATTTTTGCCATTGCGTTTCCATTTGCGCCCAGCTTGCTCCGCTGGATGGGAGCCGGAGCAGACATTCTGCGCGTCGGTTCACTCTACGCGCGAATCATGTTGAGCAGTTCCGGCATCATCCTGCTGCTTTTTCTCATTAATGCGGTCTTTCGCGGCGCCGGAGATGCAGCCATTGCCATGCGTGTTCTCTGGCTGGCAAACTGCATCAATTTGTTCCTCGACCCCTGCCTGATCAGGGGCCTGGGACCATTTCCGCGGCTTGGCGTTACAGGGGCGGCGGTTTCCACCAGCATCGGACGAAGCATTGGCATCGTGTTTCAGCTTTACATGCTCAGCAAGGGCAGCGCGCACCTGAATATTCTGCGCAAGCACATCCGCCTGAAGCTGAAGCTGATGTGGAACATCTTTGAGGTTGCGGGAATCGGCGTCTTGCAGCTTTTGATCGCCACTGCAAGTTGGCTGGCGATGGTGCGCATTGTCCAGTCTTTTGGCAGTCAAGCCACGGCAGGCTATACCGTGGCTATCCGCATTGTGATCTTCTCAACTCTTCCCTCGTGGGGGTTGGGGTCGGCGGCGGCCACGCTGGTGGGGCAGAACCTGGGGGCGAAGCAGCCAGAGCGGGCCGAGCAGTCAGTCTGGCGCGCCAGTTTCTTCAATGCTGTCTTTCTGGCGGTAGTGTCGCTGGGGTTCCTCATCTTTGCCCCGCAATTGGTCGGAGTGTTCAGCAGTGACCCGCAGGTGGTCCGCTACGGCGCAAGCTGTCTGCGGATCATCAGCTGTTGCTACGTCCTGTGGGCCTACGGCGAGGTGATTGTGCAGGCCTTTAACGGAGCGGGCGATACATGGACGCCAACGTGGATCAACTTTTTTGTGTACTGGATCGTCCAACTGCCGCTGGCATTCGTCTTGAGCATAAAATTTCAAATCGGGCCGAACGGCGCTTATTACGCGATCCTGGTGGCCGAGGTCTTGCTCTCGCTCATTGGCATTTACATTTTCAAAAAGGGAAAGTGGAAGCTGAAGATGGTGTGAGCGCGCAGACTCTCGGCAGCATGCTATCTCGGACCCTAATATCGAAAGCGACTGTGCTTCTTTCTTGGTCAGCGCGGGAGGATGGTAGCCACCGACTCGCAGGCTCGTTTGAGATTTTGTGATTCGGCAGCGCTCATACCTATAAATTCGAACCCGTGACGGAACCCATGCACAAAGCGAATCAGGGCCGTCAGTCTCAAGCTTCCCGTGCTTGTATTGAATTCAACGGAGACGCTGTCGCCGCGCTCCAGGAAACCTGAAAGCACAGCTCCTAGCCCAGATTCGCTGATGTCGATGGTGCGTCCGTAGATGGTGGCTTGTTTCCCTTGCACTTTTGCCGTCACAGTGAGCCGCTGATCAAACGGGTAACGTGGCGAACGCCGGCGCTCTTTCTTCCCTGCCTGCTCTTCAGGCGTGGCCGGCTTGAGCGCTTCCAGCGCGGCCAGCATGCCGATCTGCCCAGCCAGGTGCTTGCGTCGGCGCGAGATCAGCACTTGCTGATAAATGGCAAAAAAATCGAATACCAGAACCAGTGCAAACAATCCGCGGGCCGTCAAACTCAATTGCTCATGGCTAAAGGTATCTTTTCCCACGCCAGGAAGGGAGAGCGCTAACACACCCAGAGTCAATAACAGCATGATCAACAGGGCCGCAGCCCATCGCCACCACTCCCTGCGTTCCAGCCGTTCAAGGCCTGTGTGAATTTCCTGCAGACTTGTAACGAAGCCGTTCTCTTTCACTTGCTGCATGCTCATCCTGCAAACCGGTTTTCGGTCACCGGATCAATCAAATGCGCCCATTATCCGACGATCAAGCTCTGTTTGCTGGAAGAAAGTTGGCGAAGTGTGTACATAAGTGGTTCTCGCCGGCGTCAAAAGTTCTAGCACCACTGTTCTGGCCTAGAGCCGTATATTGCGCAGACGCAGAGCATTGGCGATGACTGAGACTGAACTGAAACTCATGGCGGCAGCAGCAAAGATCGGCTGCAGCAGCAATCCGGTAAATGGATACAGCACGCCTGCGGCAATCGGCACGCCAAGCAGGTTATAAATAAACGCAAAGAAAAGATTCTGCCGGATATTGCTCATCGTGGCGCGGCTAAGATTACGCGCCCGCATCAGGGCGTTCAGATCACCTTTGATGAGAGTGATGTCGCCGCTCTCCATGGCGACGTCAGTGCCGGTGCCCATGGCGATACCGACGTTGGCCTGGGCCAACGCGGGCGCATCATTCACGCCGTCACCGGCCATGGCGACGATGCGGCCTCCAGCCTGAAGCTTTTTGATGATTTCTAATTTGTGTTCCGGCAAAACCTCTGCTTCGAAGTTTGAAATATCGAGTTCTTTAGCGATAGCTTTCGCCGTGGCACGATTGTCACCGGTGAGCATGACTAGTCGGAGGCCACTACGCTTCAGAGAAGCCACGGCTTCTCGAGTTGAAGATTTAATGGGATCGGCTACTGCGATTAGCCCAGCGGCTTTGCCGTCCACCGCAGCCAGTACTACTGTTTGTCCTTGTTGGCCAAGCGTTTGGGCTTGCAGCGATAGTGTGCGCGTGTCGATTCCTTTGCTCGCTAGAAAATCAGACGTTCCTACCACGATTTGCCGGCCCAGAACCTCTGCGGAGACACCCTGGCCGGTAAATGATTGGAAGTTTTCAGCCTGGGGAATTTTCAATCCGCGTTGTTCTGCTTCTTTGACGATTGCCGCAGCCACGGGGTGCTCGCTGGATTTTTCAACCGCCGCTACTAGTAATAGAAGGTCAACCTGGGAGACGCCTCCAATGGCAGCCATGGATGTCATCCGGGGCTTCCCTTCCGTCAGCGTGCCGGTTTTATCGAGCACCAGCGTATCAACTTTCTCCATGAGTTCCAGCGCTTCTGCGTTTCTGACCAAGACACCCGCATGAGCACCGCGTCCGGTGCCGACCATCACCGCCATGGGAGTTGCCAAACCCAGGGCGCAGGGACAGGCGATGATGAGCACCGCTACAGCGTTGACCAGAGCGTAAGCGAGTCGCGGCTCGGGACCCCAGATGGCCCATACGATAAACGTGACCACCGCCACCAAAAGCACCGCAGGTACAAAATAACCGGAGACTTTGTCCGCCAACGACTGAATGGGCGCGCGGCTGCGCTGGGCCTCAGCCACCATGCGGACAATCTGCGCCAGCAAAGTTTCAGAGCCTAATCTTTCTGCGCGCATGATAAATGAACCGGTTTGATTTACAGTTCCACCCACCACTTTTGCGTCTGATGTTTTCTCTACCGGCATTGATTCGCCGGTGATCATTGACTCATCCACCGAACTGTTCCCTTCTTCCACGACACCATCCACCGGAATACGATCGCCAGGGCGAACGCGCAAATGATCGCCACGCTGGACGTTGTCTAAGGAAATTTCCTCGTCAGATCCATCCGGGCGTAGTCGTCGTGCGGTTTTAGGATTTAGGTCGAGCAGCGCCTTGATCGCCGAACTTGTCTGGCGTCGGGCGCGCAATTCCAGGATCTGCCCAAGCAGAACCAACGTAACGATGATGGCAGCGGATTCAAAGTAGACCTCGGGCCTGCCGCTGTGACCAAGAAAAGACGTAGGAAAAATGCCAGGAGCAAGCGTCGCGATCACGCTGAAGAGGTAGGCTGTGCCCGTTCCCATGGCAATGAGCGTGAACATATTGAGATGGCGATTCACCAGCGACGCCCAGCCGCGCTGGAAGAACGGCCAGCCTCCCCACAGCACGACAGGCGTAGCGAGTACGAGCTGCAGCCACGCCATCCAACCTGCGGGCAGGCTGTGCAAGGGACTGCCTGCGACCATGCCGCCCATGGAAATGGCAAGCAAAGGAATGCTCAGCGCGATGCCAACCCAGAACCGAAGCTGCATGCTGCGCAATTCCGAATCATCCTCTTCATGGATACCGGCAGCCACGCGCAGCTCTAGGGCCATACCGCAGATCGGGCAATTACCCGGGCCGCTGCGCACAATCTGTGGATGCATGGGACAGGTGTATTCCACAGTTTCCGGCTCGAGAGCCATGCCGCACTTAGGACATGCTCCGGGTTTGTTTTCGAGAACCTCAGGGTCCATCGGGCAGACGTAGGTGACAGTTCCCTTGCCTGTTTGTTGTTGCTGCGATGCAGACGGTGTGACAGTTTTTGGCGGCGGGATAATTCCGCCAATCTGCACTATCTGGCTCTGAGGAGCCGGTGCGGCGGGCGGCTTGGGCGCAAGATATTTTTCTGGATCGACGTTGAAGCGCTTTACGCAGCCGGGACTGCAAAAATAGTAGGTCTGACCTTTGTACTCGGACGAACCCGCGGCCCTTGCAGGATCAACGTCCATGTTGCAAACGGGATCTTTGACGAGCGTCCATCCAGCTTTATCCGAGGCTGTTTTTTCTGAATTCATGTTTTTTAAATTCCTCAGCGCGCGTGCCGGTAAAACAGTTCCGTCAGCTCGTTATATGTGCGCTGCGCCTGTTTGTCGTCGCCGGAGCGCAACGCTTCAGTGGTGCAATGCTGCAAGTGGTCTTTCATCAGGATTCGCTCCACCGCGCGGAGCGATTCATGAATGGCCGACATTTGCACCAGCACGTCCGGGCAATAACGATCGTCTTCCAACATCTTCTGCACGCCCCGGACCTGGCCTTCAACCCGGCGCAGCCGCAACAGCAAATCGTGGCGCGCGTTAGCTCCGCGCGGCATGGCGCGATGCGCTTCTTTGGATGCTTTTCTCTTCTTCATGATGATCTGACTCAACCTATACTATACCCCCTAGGGGTATATCGGTCAAATCAAGAGTGGCAGCTTGCGATATATTGGAAGGTCAACAAAACATATCTGGAGAAACTATGACCCTGCTTGATGTGGTTTTTAAATATGGCACGCCGCCTGGAGAGAAAGAAATGGGCGCCCTGAACAATGCCTGGGAAGTTTATGGCGTGCGCAAGATCAAGTTTGACGAGAAGGAACACACCATCCGCGTGGAATATGACGCTTCACGGTTAAGCGATGGCGAAATTGCCGGCATTTTGCGGCGGGCAGGAATCGATCTCAGGGAAAAGGTCCAACTGGTGTGATTCTCTTGTTGGCGCATGGGACAGATGAAATCAATTCAACTGCCGACGATCTTTAACGTAGCCACGTATTTTGTCGATCGCCACATCACAGAAGGCCGTGCTGACAGAATCGCCTATGAGTGCGGCGACGAGCGCGTCACCTACCGGCTGCTTTTTGAACGGGTCAACCGCGCCGGCAATGCGCTTAAAAGACTGGACGTGCGACAGGAAGAGCGCGTAGGCTTGTTGCTGCTGGATACGCCGGAATTTCCCTACTGCTTCTTTGGCGCCATCAAGATAGGCGCCGTTCCCATCCCTATCAACACGCTGCTGAAGCCCAGCGAGTATGAATACATCCTGAATGATTCGCGCGTGCGAGTGCTGATTGTGAGCGAAGCTTTGCTTCCACAGATACAGGCCGTCGCCCGCGAAAAGCTTCGCTACCTGAAGACGATCATTGTCTTTGGCAACGCGCCGGAGGGAATGGAGTCATTACAGGGCTTGCTGGATTCCAGTTCCGTCGACCTTGTGCCCGAGCAAACCACAAAAGATGACGCGGCGTTCTGGCTCTATTCTTCCGGCAGCACCGGCTTTCCTAAAGGCTGCGTGCATCTGCACCATGACATGGTTGTATGCGCCGAACTTTACGCCAAGAACATTTTAAAGATCACTGAGAACGACCGCTTCTTTAGCGTAGCCAAATTGTTCTTTGCGTACGGCCTGGGCAACGGACTCTATTTTTCCCTTTCAGTGGGAGCAACCAGCATTCTGTGGCCGGGATCGCCCTCTCCGCCGAACATCTTTGGCGTGATTGAAAAGCACAAGCCGACTCTGTTCTTCTCCGTGCCTTCAAACTATTCAACGCTGCTTTCTTACCATCGTGAAGAGGGTCTGGACTTTGATCTTTCCTCTGTGCGTTACGCGGTTTCCGCCGGGGAGGCGCTGGCTGCGACACTTTTCCATCGCTTCAAGGAACGCTTTAACGTTGAGATTCTGGATGCCATTGGATCGACAGAAGCGTTGCACATGTTCATCGCCAATCGACCGGGAGCGGTGCGGCCGGGATCAAGCGGGCAGATTATGCCCGGATATGAAGCGCGCATTGTGGACGAAAACGGCAATGACCTGCCTGATGGCGAGGTCGGGAGCCTCTTGATCAAGGGCGATTCCGTCTGCGCGTATTACTGGAACCAGCACGAGAAGACGAAAGAGACCATTCAGGGTCATTGGATCCGCACTGGTGACAAATACTATCGCGATCCGGACGGCTACTACTGGTATGTGGGCCGCAATGACGACATGATGAAAGTCAAAGGCATGTGGGTAAGCCCCATTGAAATCGAGAGCGTGCTCATGGAGCATCCAATGGTGCAGGAAGCGGCTGCTATCGGCAATGCTGACGGCAACAATCTGGTAAAGCCCGCAGCTTATGTAGTCCTCAAGAACGGCGCGAATAATTCGCCGCAAATGATTGAAGAAATTCGCCAGCATGTGCTGGGCAGACTGGCGGCGTATAAGTGTCCGCAAGTATTTGAAGTAGTGGCTGAACTCCCCAAGACGGCTACGGGAAAGATTCAGCGCTACAAGCTGAGGCAATCGGCATCAAGCACAACAAGCACTCCAACAAAATAAGTCTGCAACTTTCAGGAACCTTTTCCGTTCTTCCGGCGTATATACAACGCAAGGAGACGTGTAATGAAAAGACTCCTGCCTCTCTTACTCGCGCTGGCCGCGTCCCTGACCTGGGGACAAATCAGCCATGAACGGCGTTATGAGCTCCGGCCTGATCCGAACTGGCCGCTGGAGATCGAGCTTGGCTCCGGAGAATATCAAATTGTAGCCAGCGCTTCAGATAGCATCGCGGTAGTGTATGACGATGGGAATGCGAAAGCAGCACGCAAAGTAGAAGTGCAGATTGGTTCCGGTCATGGACAGAACCATCTTAAGATCGTTGGGCCAAAATCAAATTTTCATGCTGTGATTGAAGTCCCGCGCAAGACCGACCTGCGCGTGCGCATGAGCGCCGGCGAACTCAGCATCGGCGATGTTGAGGGCAATAAAGACATTGAGGTCATTGCCGGCAATCTGGAGCTGAATTCTCTGCGGCCCCAGGACTATGCCCGCGCAGATTTTTCTGTCCGCATCGGCGATGTCTATGCTCCTTTGCTAAAGACCAGGAGCGGTCCTTTGCGCTCCTTCAAGAGTGCTGGCCCGGGCAAATATCGCTTGCACGCGCACGTGGGAGTGGGCGATATGACATTGCGCATGAACGCGATTTAACGGTACCTTAAACAACGATGTTCATGACAAGATGGCTGTCGTCGGCGGTGATGTTCATCGTGCTCGCGAGCATCGGCGTACTCCTTGCTTCATGTGCCAGCCCCCACCCCGCGGACCATCCTGCAGAGGTGACGGAAATCACCGGGCCCGATTTCCTTATCAAGATCTCAGCATTCCCCGAAAAGGACGGTGGCTTTGTATCAGGGCGATATTATCGCTTTGAGAGCCTGCCCCAAGGCGGGAAAGACTGGGTGACGGCGATGCAATTCCGGCACGACGATCCGGTTCCCATACCGAAGCAAAACGTCAGGTTTGTGGCGTCAAAGACTGCATTTGTATTTATGGGATGGAAATATGCCGTAACCACAGACGGCGGCAAGCAGTGGAGCATCTGGAGCGCTGAAAAAAACCTGCCGGGATGGCAGTGCTGCAATTACGCTCTGGTTAAAGACGTTGCACTGTTGCAAAGCGGTAAGGGCAAAATGATCCTGAGCCCGATTCAGGGCCGCGCCGGCGAAGTGCCTGAGCTTGTCACATCCGATTTCGGCCGTCATTGGGCTGCGCCGCGAACGCACGACTAACTCGCTTCCGCCACTCTTGAGAACATCCGTACTTCCGGGCTCAGACTGCTGACAACAGCCGATGAACGCCCTCAATAAAGTCCGGCTCCGGCGTAATGAGGCTCACCACAAGATATCCGTCGCTGGGAAAGTCATAATAGTGTCCCGGATGCAGATAGACATCGTGCGTTTGCAGTAATTCAAGTGCAAGCTCTTCATCAGGACGCGTGGCGGGAACACGCAGCACCGCATACCAACCGCCTTCCACTGACAGTCGGCTCACGTGCTGCTTTTGTGCCAATTGCGCATCAAGCACAGCCAGGTTGGCGCGCACGCGGGCCATCAACTGCTGCTGAAAGTGTTTGCGTTGCTGCAACAAAACCGGCGCAGCCAGCTGGATTGGTGCATTTAAAGAAAGATAGGTATCGGCGATCATCTCCAGCCGGGCCAGCGCTTCCCTTTTGGCTTCTTCCGGGCCGCTGACTGCAAGCCAGGCAAATTTCATTTGTGGCAGTCCGGAAATTTTGGAGATGCCGCTCATGGTGAACGTCAATGCACCGGTATTTGCGACAAAGCTCTTTTGCGGCACGTCGAGAGAGAAATCAAGAAACACCTCATCGGCGATGATGGCCATCTCGTTGGCCGAGCATGTCTGGTTTAGCTGAGCGATTTCCTCCGCCTTGGTGAAATGCCCTGTCGGGTTATTAGGATGTACGACAATGATCCCCCGTGTACGTGGCGTAATTGCCTGCTCTAAGGCGTGCATGTCGATATGCCAGCCGTGGTCATAGAACAGCGGATATCGAACAAGCTTTATGTCATTCACGTCAGCAAGAAAATCAAACAGCGGATAGCCAGGCGTTGGGATCAATAACTCATCACCAGGATTGCACAGCAGACGAAAAATAAAAGAGTAAGCTTCACTGGTGCTTGCGGTCAGAATCAGATCGTCCACCGAGACGCGTTCACCGTGTTCGGCATAGTAAGCAGCCACAGCCAGCCGCGCAGACTTCATTCCCTTTGGATCAGGATGATATTGCAGCGACGCAGGAGCACAGAGCGAACGCATGATGGCGGGCGCATCATACTTGAAGCCGCATTCGGTGGGATTGGACGCGCTCAGATCAAGCAAGCGTCGGCCGCTGGATTTGTGCTGCTCCAGCGCTTCGGCTAAACGGTTTGGCTTAAGGTTCCAGTTGGTGCGCGATGCGAACATCAGATGATTTATATCAGGTTCGCGGGATAGTGCATCGTCCTGCTCCGGTAAAATACACACGTCCCATGCCAAATCACTTTCGTTATTATCTTCGCGTGCGTTACGGTGAGTGTGACGCGCAGAAAGTCGTCTTCAACGCTCGCTATGCCGAGTATATCGATCTGGCAACCACGGAATTTCTCCGCGCGCTGGGTTATGGCGAGCAGCTTTTCAGTGGTGAACTCGACTTTCAATTAGTAAAGCAGACCATTGAATGGAAAGCTCCGGCACGCTTTGATCAGGTGCTGGAAATTTCTGTCTTTGCAAAAGGTCTGGGCAACACTTCATTCACCCTTGCCGCGGAATTTCGCATTGCGGGTCACGATCGTGTGCTTGCGACTGCTGAAACTGTTTACGTGCTGGTGAAACAGCACACGCTGACTAAGACTCCCCTGCCGCCTGATCTCCGCGCGGCCATGCAAAACGGCGCACAGGGATTAACGACGGACCACGCGGGATATTTGCATGGTTCCAGGGCGGGCGAGGCCTTGTAGCTAGATCTTGGGTGAAACCGGCACCCGCAAGGACGCCGGCTTCTTTTAACAATACTCGGTGCTTACATCGTCACCGCGCACAACGTACCGGTTTGTATTTGCGTGGCAGCTCCGTTCGTGCCGGTTGTCGGGTGGATAGCTTTGGGACTTGCCGTTGCTGTGCATCCGGTTCCACCGCCGCCGGTAACAGCGCACCCTGTGGGAATCGGTGTGGGCGAAGGCGCAGGCGGTGGAGGCGGCGGGTTTTGAGCGCAATCATTCGGTGGTTTTGTGCCGTGGAGTTGCTGCCCAATGGAGCCTTCTCCGTGCAGCTCATTGTTCTGGCCGCAGCCGTAGCCGGATGACTTGGTCCCGCCGCAACCAACCTGTACGCCGCCAAACCGCGGCTTGCCTACCGTGGTGTACCCGCCAATCTGTACGCCCGAAGGCACGATAGGAATCCCCATCGATTGCGGATCAAAGCCGGTGCTTGAAGTCTGCACCCAGTTCCCGCTTCCGCCCATCGGGAATGAACACGCCGAGCCCGAGTCGGCGCAGTTGATGGTATGCGGAGCTTCGTTAGGATTATTGACGTTGGTGAAGGTAAAGATCGGCGTCACCGTAAAGCTGGATGAGAAGGTCCCGCCTTCAGAGCTGGTCGACGTGAAATTGATCGTGCCGGTATCGCTCTGCGTGGCCAGCGACACAGCCACGTGATACGTCCGCCCATCCTGCAGCGTCATGTCCGGACTGGAACTGAGCGAAAGCCCCTTGATGGAAAGCGTGGTGGAGAACCTGTCGGCAATCGTCACGCTCCCGCGAGCAACCAGCGTGTCTGCCAAGCCCAAAGACGAGCTCAGCGGAACGCCGGTGAACGATACGATTGAGTTAACAGGTTGTGAACCTAGAAGCTGGCTAATGCTTATCTGGCCAAAATTTGAAAAGTCCACCTGGGTTCCGCTGCCGGTGATCCAGGTGTCATCCTCGGCTCCAATGGTTTGGGCGTTGGCGGAGACAACTGTCACCGCTGCGAACAGCAGGGTGATCAGTGTCCTGCGCAAATTGCGTTGCATGTTGCCTCCTTGTCTGCATTGTTTTTAGGCTCAATGAGCACAGAGACACTGTATTCGCGCGCGCAATACAAAACTTCTCCTCAATTGCGAGTTTGGGCACACAGCCGCGGCTAAGTTCCATTTTGAAACTGCTGTCGACCACACGGCGGGATAGGAGGCCTTACACCATGGAAATATCGCGAAACGAAGAACAGCAAGGTTCGCGGGAAAGCGCTTCTTCTCGTTATCCCATTGCGGCACCTAGGCGTTCCAGCGCAGGTCCCAGTTCCTGCGGTTTGCTGAGCACACCAGCAAACAAATCGCCCACGCGCTCAAGCCGTCGCAAGACATTGGCGACGTGAAATTGTTGCGGCTTCAGTCCGGGCGCAACTTCTTCCCATTTGAGCGGCGTAGCCACGGGCGCTCCGGGATGGGCGCGCAGGACGTATGGCGCTGATATGGTCTTGCCGCTGGCATTTTGGAGGTAATCGAAATAGACTTTGCCCTTCTCTCTGGCTGAGACCATGCGCGGCGTAGTGAAGAGATCAGGCCGCTCGGCTGCAACCCATCGCGCCAGTATCTCTGCAAATTGGCGTGTCTGCGCTGAGCTGTAAATTGGTTCCACTGGCACATACACGTGCATGCCGTTTCCGCCGGTGGTTTTCGGATATCCCGCCAGCCCGATCAGCCGCAGTTTTTCCCGGATGAGCTGCGCCGCTTCCACAATACGGTCATAGCCGCAGTGATACGGATCAAGATCGATCAGGATGAAATCCGGATGCTCCAGAGTTCCCAGGCGGCTCATGTACGGATTCTGGTCAATGCAGCCCAGATTGGCCAGATAGAGCAATGACGCCTTATCGTCGCAGATCACGCGCGTCTTTGATTCTTCATCATCCGCAAGTTCTTCCCGATGCAGCCAGTCAGGAAATCCAGAAGCATCTTTCTGGAAAAAATAATCCTGGTCAATGCCGTTGGGATAGCGCTTGAGTGACAGCGGACGGCCTTGCAGGTGCGGCACCAGCAGGTCTGCAACTGCGGCATAAAAGTTGATGACGTCGCGCTTTGTGTAACCGTCCGCCGGATAAAAGACTTTGTTGAGGTTGGTAAATTTCAGCCGATGCCCGTCGATATCGAGCACTGTCTCGGCTTTATCGGCAGGCAGCAGTGTTTCACGGTTCGACTCCTGCTCGGTTTCTTCCGCGATCAACCCTGTTTCTCTTACCACCTCTTCGGGTGCGACCTCGGCCCGCATCCCCAGAAACACCGGCGCGCGCAGGCGATCGTCTTTTGTCCACGAAGTAAACTTGACCGTACAAACCAGCTCCGGCTTGGTCCATGTAACTTCGCCGATCTCGCGCGGTACATCGCTGAGCACCGCTTTCTTCGTGATCAGCGGCTTGATCTTCTCAAACACTCCCTTGAGCGATTGCTGTGTAAACCCCGAGCCCACATTGCCCGCGTATATCAGCTTTTTGTCTTTGAAGTAGCCGAGCACCAATGCGCCGAAGGGTTCCCGTTCGCCCAGGATGTAGCCGCAGATTACGAAATCCTGCTGCGTTGTGACCTTGATCTTGATCCAGCAGTTGCTGCGCTTTGATTCGTACCGGCTCTGCGCCTGCTTGGCGATGATTCCTTCCAAGCCCTTCGCTCGCACGGCTTTTAGCAACTCGTCGCCTTTGCCGATGAAGTGATCCGAATATCGCACGATATCACTGGGCAGCAAGACCGACGACAATAGCTGGCGGCGATCAATGAGCGCGGCTTTGCGGAGATCGTATCCGTTCAGATAGAGCAGATCGAAAGCAAAAAAATTGAGGTTCGGTGTCGCCATGCCCTTGAGCGCTGGCTTGGTACCGAAGCCGGTGAGGTTTTGCAGATGTTGAAAGCTGGGATTGCCATTGTCGTCCAGCGCAACCACTTCGCCATCGATGATCGCCGTATCAGCTTTGACGCTTTGCGGCAGTGCGGCAGCTACGGCCGCAAATTGCTTATCCAGTTTGGTGCCTCGGCGTGAGAGCATACGCACCTTGCCGCCTTCAATGAAACACAACGCGCGGTAACCATCCCACTTCACTTCATAGAGCCAGTCGCTGCCGGAAGGTATTGCGATTCCCAGAGTCGCCAGCATCGGCTCCAGTGATGCGGGCATTTCAGTTTTGACCACGCCTTCAGTAGAAGAAATATCTCCCGTGCCTTGCAGCACGCTGCGTGTATCGGCTTCCGGGTCCCAGCCTTCGCGAACGGCAAAGTCTTTTTTCTTGATCAACAGCCAGTCTTTACCCTTGGCGCGGTTGGTCCGCACCAGCGCAAACTCGCCGACGATTTTGTGTCCATGAAAGCGCAGCTTGAGATCGCCCGATTCCCACATCTGCGCTGGCGTCTTCGGCCCCAGCCATTCATACGTTCCGCGGTCCCACAGGGTAACGCTGCCCGCGCCGTAATTGCCGCTGGGAATCGTGCCTTCAAAGCTGCCATAATCGAGCGGATGATCTTCCACATGAACGGCCAGCCGCTTGATGGCCGGATCAAGAGTTGGCCCATTCGGCAACGCCCATGACTTGAGCACGCCATCCATTTCCAGCCTCAAGTCATAGTGGAGACGTCGAGCGCTATGTCTCTGAATAAAAAAGCGGTTGCCTTCTTCGCGACTTGGCTTGTCCGGAGGCTTCGGGGCCCCCAGAACGTGCCGGGTTTGCACGTTCTGGGGTGAAGGTTCGGGCGTCCTGGAAAAGACTCTTTTTCGCCGGTATTCTTCTAGTGACATAGCCTGTTCGTTAGATTGTATTGCACCGCTTTTTGTGCTTTCATTACCCCTACGCCCTTATATCTGGAGAACATAAAATGGCCAGCACAGTTTGGAAGGGACATCTCACTTTTGGTCTGCTGTCGCTTCCCGTCAAATTGTACAGCGCAGCCCGTAGTGAATCCGTCGGCTTCAACCAACTCCACAAGCATGACAACTCCCGCGTCAAGAACGTGCTTTATTGCCAGGCGGAAGACAAGCCCATCTCGCGGACGGAAGTGGTCAAGGGCTATGAATACGAGAAAGACAAATATGTCGTTATCGACGATGAGGACATCAAGAAAGTCGCGCCCAAGACCGCCAAGACGATGGAAGTCCTGGAGTTCGTAAAGGCTGAACAGGTTGACGCCATCTTTTTTGAAAGCTCCTATTACATGGCGCCCGATGAAGCCGGCGAAAAGCCTTATGCGTTACTTTTTGAAGCGCTGCGGCAAAGCGGCTGCGTAGGGGTGGCCAAGATTGCCATGCACAATCGTGAGCATATCGTTGTGCTGCGGCCAGGACCAAAAGGGATTCTGCTGCATACGATGTATTATCCGGACGAAATCCGGCAGGTTGAAGAGTTCCGCACGGACACCAGCATAGTTAAAGACAAAGAACTGGCGATGGCCAAGATGTTGATCGATTCCCTGCTGGCGGAGTTCGAGCCGCAGAAATATCACGACGCCTATCGCGAAAATCTGATGGCCATGATCCAGGCCAAGGTGGAAGGTAAGCAGATCGTGGAAACGGTGGAGACCAAGCACAAAGCGCCTGTGGTCGATATCCTTGAAGCGCTCAAGATGAGCCTGGCCGAAGTGAAGAAGCCAATTCGTTCCTCTACCGGTACGCCAGCAGTTCCGATAGAAGAGGACCGTCCGGCCAAGAAGAGCCGGAAAACCGGCGGTTAAAGAACTCTTTCATCGCCGATCCGTTTCCCGGCGTTTTCTTGTATGGAAGCTATTGCCCTTTTCCCTGCGTGACCGTCGTTGCTTTGTTCTTCTCAAACGTCACGGTCACCGGCTTTCCGGCGTTGGCAAATTCAATCGTCCGATTGCCGTAATCTCCTTCACTTGCGCTCATGTTGGCTCCAAGTGCAAAGCTTGCCTGCAGTTCGCTCATGCCTTGCTTCGCCTGGTGTTGATCAATGGCGCTCCATGTGTCGGCGGGCCAGTGCTTATAGAGTTGATGCGGATCTTCAAAAAAGAAATTGTCGTTTACCGTAAAGGTGTAATCATCGCTGGTGTTTGAACCGATGGCCGCGGCAAAGGTTCCAGGCTCGCCCGCTTTCTCAAAAACAGCCATGATCTTCTTCTGGATGACCGTGATCTCGCCGACTTTAGGCGGCGCGGCATCGCGGGCCAATACCACGTCTGTGACCTGCAACTTGGCGACGGGCGGCAGCAGTCCCGCTTGGCGCTTGAAGTTCACCGTGTGCGCCGCTGCGTCATACGGATAGTAAGGCAGGACATTTCCGGTCTTCACCCACATCGCTTTGCCTACCAGCTCTTTCTTGGCCGACTCGACGTTGTAAGGGAAAATTTTGTGCGGAGTCACATAGTCATCCATGTTCGATGAATATGTTGTTTCCGGCTTCTTGGGGCCTTGACCTGTGTCTCGCCGGGCGTAAAGGATGAAGCCCACACGAATACCGGCAATCACGATAAATACCAGCAGGCTTATCTGTAGTTTCTTTTTGAGATCAGCATCCATTGTGAAATAAATTTACCATGATGTTTTCAGGTCTGCATCCCTGGGGTTCACTGTATCATGGTGAACACGACTTCCCATCTCTATGGACACTCCTGCAGACAGCGGAAACGCTTATTCCCTCGGTCTGGCCCTGAGCGGAGGCGGCTTTCGCGGGTTGGCTCACATCGGCGTCTTGCGGACGCTGGAACGCTACGGCCTTGCGCCCGACTTCATCGCTGGTACCAGCGCGGGCAGCCTGATTGGAGCGCTTTATGCCGCCGGCAAGTCCGGTGACCAAATCGAGGCCATTGCCTTCGAAGTCTTCTGGCCAGGCTTGCTCCGTTCGCAAGGCATTCGCAATTTCTGCCGCAAATATCTTCCTTCCAAATTCGAGGATCTGGGATCGCCGTTGCACGTGGCCGCTACTGAGCTGCCATCGTGGAAAACTTATGTATTCAGTTCCGGTGACCTCGCGTCGGCCTTAGCCGCCAGCTGCGCGACACCTTACTTTCTTCATCGTGTTCACATCGGCGGGACCAGCTATACTGACGGCGGTTGGGGCAGCGTGCTCCCCTCTTCGATCTGCCGCGCGAATTCGTGCCGTGTTGTCATCGGCTCCGACGTATGGTTACGCAGCGCAATTGCCGCGATGTCTGGAATGAGCGCAAGCAGCAAGCATGCGCAAACGCTCTACTCGCGTCAGTACGTCGAGGCCTTTCGTCAATGTGACGCGGTGGTGCGCCCGCATATTCCCTTCTACACTTTCATTCCTAACCATGCTTCTATCCGCACGCTCGTCCACAACGGCGAGAAGGCCGCGCAAAAAACGCTCCCGAAATGCCAGGCGTTGGCGGTGTAAAGAAGCAGTTCGAAAAATTGTCCCGTATCCGAAACAGCCTCTAACGTCACCGGGCGCGGATGTTACAGCCTTACTAGTTTGCTCGCTCCAAGCACCAATCCCAGTGTGATGGCCGCGATCACTACCTCGCCCAGCGCTCCCACAATGAAAGGCCTGATTCCCTGCTTCTTCATCTCTTTAAAGTTGATGCGCAAGCCCACGCCGGCAAACGTCAGCAGGAAAGCCCAGCGAGACAGATTCGCAAGGCTGTTCACCTGATCCTTATTAAAGATGCTTAAGCTCGCCAGCAATGAAATCAGCAGGAACCCCAACACGAACTTGGGAAACTTCTGCCACAGAAACGCCGCTTTGTTGCCGACAGCTTGCCGGCCATCGCGCGCCGCCCAGTAAAGCGCGTATCCCAGCACCACAAAGCCGATCATGGCATTGCGCGTGGTCTTGGCCAACACGGCAATTTTTGCGGCAGCGTCAGAATAAAGCGCGCCCGCTGCTACCGCTTCAGCAGTATTGTCTACGCCAGTGCCGGCCCACAGGCCGTAAACGCGATCACTCATTCCCAGCCAGTGTCCGATTGGTGGGAAAGTAAATAGCGCCAGTGCGCCCAGGGCCAGGATCGCCGCAATCGCGAATGAAGAGTCTTCGTCGTCCGCCTCAATAGCGCCTCGTGTAGCGATGATCGCCGACACGCCGCAAATCGAGCTCCCGACGGCGAGCAAACTCGTCAACTTGGGACTGAGCTTGAATATCCGTCCCAGCAGCGTCATGAATCCGATCGATAAGATCAATTCGATCAAGACCAGCGTGAGACTGACCGCGCCCAACTTTAGAACGTCCGCCAGGAGGAAGCGCGCGCCCAGCAGCACAATGCCGGTCTTGAGCCAGAATTCATAAGTTGCGATTCCCGGCTTAAAAACTTCAGCCACACCAACGGTGTTGGAGATCAGTAGGCCTATCAGGATCGCCCACAGAACATATTCAATGTTGGGAACCACCAGATGATGGGCTTTGGTATAAGTAGCGATGGATTTCTCCAGGGCCTTTCCCGCCAAGCCTACGATGGTCAAGAGGCCAATGCCTGGTAGCATGGCCAGAAACCTGCGCGGCAGTTGAATTGGTTCTGCTCTAAGTACGGCTGTAGTGCTTGCCATTGCTAATCCTCCAATCAATTTTGCAGTGCGTTACCATCCCACATGTTTTAGCGCGCCCAGTTTTACAAGGGCCGCTAACAGCAGCGCGATTGCCACGGCCCAGCCATCCAGTGAAAGACCTCTCTGTGATTTTTCCTGCGTCACTTGATTTGCCATTTGCTTAATCCTCCTCTTTGCATTCTTGTTTACTGTGGATATCAGTGAGCTGTGCCGCAAAACAAAAAGCCCACTCGCGTCTGGTGAGTGGGCTTCAGCAACTTTCCTTAAATTAATGCCTAAATGAATCACCCGCCAGATGTGCTGAACAAGACGCACGGACAACATGAGTTGTTCGTACACATCAGCATTTGGCGAAGAGTCTTCATGCGAGAAAGCACCTTATCGAGCGTTTTGGATGTTTGTCAAAAGATATTCGATTCTCAATTTTTTAGGTGCTATAGACGTTCCGAATTGGGACGAATCGCACCTCGAGAGCTGTTGCTTCAAGTGATCCCAAGTGACTGAATTGACTTGCTGACGGCCCGAGTATGGCTGCCGAGATATCCAAATCTGGGCAATCCAATGTTTACAGCGGTTTTGAAAGCCTTCCAGCTGCTTCAGTATTGCCGGACTGTTGAGCGGGAAAGATTCCGCTAAGAGCGGGGATGGAAGCTGGCAAATTGTCCTTACGTTGCCCAACTTTGGTCTTTGGCATTAAGTCAGCTAGAAAAAGCAGGATTGGGGGGTCGGTTGGCAATGGAGCGCGCAAGATCAGGTCAGTATCGCCAGAGACATCATTTTCGGAGATACGAATGGCCTGACCGCCGGCCCGCAAAACCGAATCATGACAGAAACAGTCACGTGCCTGGATTGGGAGTTCCACGCCAAGAGCGAACAGGAAAGACTTTCCCAGGGGCGCATCCGGCATGTGGTAATCACCATTCGGTGCGGCGATGGTGCAGGCCAGGGGCTTCGATTGTGGAATCGGCACAGAAAAAAGACCGACACAAACAATACCTTTGAAGCCGCTCGGCGCCGTTACATGTCCTGAAAAACCGGTACCGTCAGTAAGTCTGGCGTGTGAAGCAGGCAAACTTTGCTGATGGCGTATGGCGTGACGCGGCGATTGCGCCAGGGCGCGAAATTGGCGTGGCGAAATGCCAAAGGAGCCGGTGAATCTCCGCGTGAAAGTGCCTACGCTGCTGTAGCCAACGTCATAGCAGATGTCTATGACTTTGCTGCGAGTGTGTAGGAGCAAGGTGCGGGCGGCATCAAGACGCAGCGCAGAAAGAAAATGAAGCGGCGGCAGGCCGGTGACACTGCGAAAGGTCCGCGTGAAATGATACGGGCTGGCAAAGCCGATTTTCGCCAGCGAACGCAAAGACAATGGCTGACCCATTTGCCGGCGCATCTCAGCGATGGCCCGCTTTACCGATTCATAGTGCAGCCTCGTTGTTGATTCACGTACAACTGCCTGTTCCATATCATTAATCCTTTCCGCGCCGCTGAAACACGCGTCTGAATCAGTGGGACGCAACTGGTTCAAGGAACCCAGTCAAGGCCTGACGCAGACATTCCGGAATGGGTGAGGGCGTAAGACGCCCGTCGTCGCGGCGCATGCACGCTATCTGCTGTTCCCCGCGCGCCACCAGAACAGGTTCCTCCGCGTCTCGCCAGTATTCGAAACGCATTGTGATCCTGTTCTGTTGCATCTCTTCCAGAAACATTCGTACCGTCACTTCGTCAAAAGCTGTTACTTCATCCAGAAAGCTGCATGAGCAATGCAGAGTAATAAGAGCGAGCCCTTCTTCCAGTTGCTGAAGGATTTCAGGAGCGTATTCGCGAAGAAAATGCTCCCGTGCCCTTCCCTGCCAATGGAAGTAGTTGGTGAAGTACACGTTCCCCGTCAGGTTCGTTTCTTCGAATCCAACGATCTGCTTATATTCATAAAACTTCATGACGCCCGCCGCGTGACAAAGGCAAATGCAACCTTGTCCTGGAAACCCTGAATGGACGTTAGAAAAGCTGCGGCCTGCCATTCACCCGACGAAAGAATGGTCCAGCCATCCGAAGTGTGGGTGTCAATTTGCAGAGATTGATCCAGCGCTGCGCCGCATTTTCTCAAGCTCTCCTTCAACGCCCAGACCTGGGTGGCAGCCTGATCCAGCGGGATGTCGCTGTCGCTGGCGATCATCTGTGTCACTGAAAGCCACTGCTCGCCCAGCAATCCTGGCCATAACGCCTCATTGCGGTGTGCGCACTGCTCCATATCGCAACCAACATGCTGCTGTGAGCACGCCGTTAAAATCAAACTTCCGCAGTGCGAACGGGAAACTTGCACTGCTGGGTCCGCCAGTTCTTCCGGCTTTCCATCCGGGCGATGGCAGGATGAGTCGGGGTTTTGATTCGGCTTGGCTTCATGCAAAGAAATGCGTAGATCGGTGCATGGCAGGATCTCGGCGAATCGGCGCTCTAAATACGGCGCGAGCAAGGCTGCCGGCCAGGGCCATTGCGTTTCAATGGGCGCGACGGCATGCAGCCGCAGGCCGTCCCAGCGCTCGCAGATGCAGCCGTTTGCATCTTCGACTCTTACGTCATAAACAAAATCATCGCCATCGTGCTCGCGTTCTTCGGCAATAATTATTGCGGACTCACTTGTCCATGTTGCGCAGGTTACAACAGAATCTACTCCGGTCGGCAGGACGGTCTTGTGGGGAATGCAGGCCTGCACGCAATGGATGACCGCATCCCGCGATGCGGCATTGCCCAGCAACATGTCATCAGGAAGATAACGCGCGAACCACTGCTCTTTTCCGGAACCCGAAATCTCTGCAACGCAGCTCTTGGCCTGGAGCTCGTGATATGCGGTGATGCGGCGGAAGCGTCCCTGATGAAAAAGAATACGCCCGTAAAGATCGCCTTCGGGGACGAGCGGAAGAATTGTCTGTTGCTTTATCTTAACGACAGCCGATTTCCTATCGGCATCCAATTCTGCCCCAAAGATGCATTCACCGCTGAAGTGGTCTACATGAAATGATGTGGTTGAACTACGCACTGCGACAGCAATGACTCCGGGCCGGCGGCGCACAGCTGCAACCCGCAGCACAATTGACTTGTCTTTGGGAACGACTACCGGTCGGTTAAAACGGAGATTGTGAAACTGCGGTGATTGTTTGGTCTCTTCCAGAGCGCTTGCCACCTGCGCCATTGCTTCCATGCCCAGAACGGCTGGTAAGATTTGGTCTCCTTTAAAGCAATGATCTTTCAGATACGGGTCGGTATCGGTGGAAATCTCTGAATCGGTGATCAACTCAATACCGGGATAGTGCATGCGCACACTTTCCAGGAACCGGAGGAAAGGCAAATCAGAATGGCCAAATCCCAGCGTCGGGAGGTTGCCTGTCCGTGCCGTAACGATGCAGGAAACAGGCGCTTTTTTCCATGCAAGCAACTCCGGTAAGTAGCTGAGCGCCTGATCAAGCGGCAATGGTGTAATTCCCTGTTGCTGCAAAGACTCCAGAACTCCCAGGCGCTGCCCCATTCCCACGCCCGCCCACACTGACCATTCCAGGTTCAAGCAGCGGCAAGCAGGATGCTGATGCTGCCACTCTTCTACTTCCATCCTGAGCCATTCATTGGCGAGTCCGTAATGCCCTTCACCCTGCAGTCCGGTTCTGCCGATAATGGAGCCAAAAGTAAGCAGCAGGCGAAGATTCGTCGCGGCTAGAGCTTTGAGGATATTGCGCAGGGCGGTTACTTTTACTTCCAAGGTAGTGCGCAGATCACGTTCTGTCAGGTCGTCCAGCGGTTTGGGATTATTGACTCCGGCTCCGTGAAGTACAGCCGTTACGGTTCCCAGTTCCGATTGGATTCGTTGAATGGTTTCAGACGCAGCCGCTTCATCGGTGAGCTCGACCGCAAAATATCCAAACTTCACATTGGCAGTGCGGAAGCGGTCCAGGTTGTTCCGCAGTTCTTCGTCGCGCTCAGGATGCGAACGTCCCAGCAAGGCCAGGCGACATCCGGAAGCTTGGGCCAGGGTAAGAGCACACTCAGCGGTAATTCCCTTGCCGCCTCCTGTAACCAGCAGCAAGTCATCTACGCCCAGACCGCTGCCAAGCCCACTCTGTTCGGGCCATAGCACTTTCAATTGCGGCTCGCGGCGAATTCCATTCGTGTCATAAACAGCTTCAGTAAATCCCGATGCGCCCATCGCTTCGCTGACGATCAACTGAACCATTTGCTCTGAGAACTCTGGAACATCGACTACCGTAACGGCCATCTCGCGATGTTCAAGGAACAACGAACGAGCAAGAGCTTCGGCTCCGCCGCCGTGCTGGACAAAAACGACTTGCTCGATGTTCTCTCTCACACACTGCTGGACTGAGCGCAGCAAGAATTCTGCCGCCTCTGCTGTTCGCAAAAGAGGAGCGCAGCAAATAATTCCTCTGCTGGAGACCGATTCAAACTGCTGAGCCAGCGATTGTGTGAAATCGCTTTGTTCCATTACCATTACTTTCCATTGGCCCGATCCACTCCGCTGAGTAGAAGCTCGAAGCGGCTTTTCCACCAGCTCAATTCCCAACGTTCGAATCCACGACTCTGCCCCGGTTGGATGCTGTTGCTCCCTTGGAGAAGCCGTGCGATGACGGTTACGTTCCAATATCTGCGCCGTATCTGAAAGTGTGGCATTGGTGAATTCCGCTGGAGCGATTGGCGCCACCGATCCCGACTGAGCTGCGGCCTCCAAGACGATTTGGCTGATGCTGATCGAGTTGAGATGAAGATCATCCAGGAAACGGTTCTCAGGCAGAATCGTTGCAAGAGGAAGTTGCGTCCTTTGCGCCACCAGGCTGCGCAGTGTTTCCAGGACCGAAATCTCTGGCGGGAGCGAAACCGTAGGCAACGGCCTAGCAGCCAGCGCAGGGGCAAGTGCAACAGAATTGTCTCTATTCGTGTTGGGTGCAGATTCGCAAGGGTTCTGCAGGAATTTGTGTTTATGCTGCAGATCGAATTGCCGATAAAAGCGATCTGCAAAAAAGGCTTTGGCCTGAACAGGAGCGCCAAGAGCGAACGCTGCACCGGCAGCGGTCAACAATCCTCGCAATGACTCTCCGCCCACATTGAGCGATACGGCGGGAACATCAAATTGCTGCGAGACAATGTCCGTCAGGATCGAGCCCGGCCCCACTTCAATGAGAAGATCCGTTTCCGCGGCTATACGTGCTGCGGCTTTGGCGAACAGGACCGGCATCGTGACCTGGTCCGTGAGGAGTTGGCGCAGATCGGCACTCTCTTCAACGGCGGTTCCGGTCACTGTGCTGACGACGCGCTTTGTCTGATTGACATCGCTAAGGCGTTCCGACTTTAGATAACGGGAGAACGCAATCGCCGCATCCGCCATTAATGGAGAGTGGAATGCGTGCGAAACCGGAAGCATGGTCGCGGTAATTCCGTGAGCGCTCAGGCTGCAAAGAAAGCGCTTTACAGCAAACGCTTTTCCGGAAACGACGGTCTGTGTGGGGGCATTGTCCGCGGCCACAACAATAGGATCGCCGTTCAACCTGTGCTTTACATCTTCACAAGCGGCTTGAATGGATGCCATGCTGCCCGCGGGGTCTCCCAACTGGGACATCACGCGGCCGCGCTCCGCGACGACACGCAGGAGCGTCTCTTCATCCATGGCTCCGGCCCAGCACAGCGAAACTAGTTCCCCTAAACTGTGACCCGCTGCGACGCTTGCTTCAATCCCCAGCGAGCGCAGCAATAGCAAACCGGCAAGTGAAGCGGTGGCAATGCAAGGCTGCGCGACCGCAGTATCAAGGCTGCGCACTTGCGGCAGATGGGCACGCTCATAAAGATCGCGAACCGCACTGAATCGACGCGACCAGATGCCACCGTCGGTATACACAGGCGACGCTTGTCCGGGAAAGAGGAAGCCGATACGCGGCGGCGTGTCGGCTTTGGTGAGAAATATTCCCTGGCTGCAATCCATTTTCGTCGTGCTGTCTGATGCACAACAATCGCGCAGCACTTTGATGGCGTGCTCGAATTCTTGCGGCGTGGAAGCGACACATGCTGCTCGCACTGGTTTGTGGCCGCCATCCACTTTATTTGCGAGATGAGCCGCCAGATCGGTCATCTCCGCATAAGAAATCTCATTGGCCAGTGGTAAAATCTCATCGAGCAGTGCCGCCAGTTCTTTCGGGTCCGTGGCGTGCAGCAGAAAAAGCTCGCAATCCTGCGCAGCGGAAAGCCTCTGCTGCTCAAATCCAGTAAAGCTCTTGCGCCGGGAATGGTCCGCAGCTTCGAGCGTCAGATGCGTATTGATTCCACCGAATCCAAATGCGCTTACGCCCGCCCGCGCTGGCGCATCGTCCGGCCATAGTTCACCGTGGCGCATGATTCGTAGCGCCGGACGTTCTCCATTGAGTTCAGAATGAGGATGGTCGCAGCCTGTCGTGGGAGGGACAACTTTTGCTTGGACAGCCATCGCAGCTTTGATCAGTCCAGCCACTCCGGCTGCGGCTTTAGTGTGTCCGATGTTGGCTTTTACCGACCCGATTGCTGCGGCAGGAGCGTGATCGCTTGCTGCTCGCCTCGCTTGCGAGAGCGCCTGCAACTCGACTGCATCACCTATGGCTGTTCCTGTCCCATGGCCTTCAAAATAGCCAACGGAATTGATGCCATAGTCTGCACGACGATATGCTCTGTCGAGTGCAAGAACCTGTCCTGACGACTCCGGCCGCGTGATACCGCCGCTGCCATCAGACGAAATGCCCCAGCCGCGAATCACAGCGCGCACAGAATGCTGTTGGGCCACAGCTTCTTCATGCCGCATCAGCACCACAAATCCGCAACCTTCGCCGGGCCAGAAGCCGGATGAGTGCTCATCAAAGACTCGCATCTTGTCCCCGGCCAGCGCGCCAAGCTTGGAGAAGCCGGCGAGTTCAAATGGGTCGAGACTCAGGTCAACGCCGCCCGCAAGAGCCACATCAACATCGCCCGCTTGCAGCGCGGAACAGGCATTGGCAATTGCAAGCAGGCTGGAGGCGCAAGCGCCATCCACTACGTAGCCGCCGCCTTTCAGATCAAAGTAATTACAGATCCTGCCGGCGATCGTATTGGAAAGACCACCCGCCAGAGAGTCTTCAGTCGTGGCAGGAAATGGAGTCTTGTAGAGCGACTCAATTTCCGCAATCAGGCGCAGGTGATCGCTAGACAGCTTTCCCCCGCCATTCTGGAGAGTGGCGCTGATCACGCGTCGAACGTAAGGCCAACGCAAGCGCATCAGGTTGGCGCGTGAGAACTCGCCTGTCAGCGTGTTGCCAACAAACACCCCGGTGCCCTCACGCTGACCGGCACTGCCGCTCGCCATTCGCGCATCGGCTAGAGCTTGCTCAGCGACGTCGAGCGCAAGCCAATGAGAGAGGTCGGTGGAGAGGAAAGTATCGCCAGAGACTCGAAAATGTACGCGATCAAACTCGTAGTCCTCAAGCACCGCCGCCATTGTCACGGAAATTGCGTCTTCGCCTCGCGATGGTGCGGAATAGTCCGCAAGATTCAGGCGTAACCGCGGAATGCGGCGGAAGGAGCGCCGCTGCGCCAGCACATTCTCCCACAACTCGCGCGGGGAACGGGCCTCTGCGTAGCGGCACGCCATGCCGACGATAGCGATTTCACTCATGCTTCTTTTAACTGCGCGACCGCAGGAGCGGCATTTCGCGCAAAAGAGTTCTGCACCAGCTCTCGCCATTGCTGATACGGAGAGGAAGAGTCTCTGTTGATCTGGGTCAATGCGCGGTCACACAGCGCGACGGCCTGCTCTAAGTTAACGCCGGCCAAAGCAGCGCAGGCGAGCTCAGTATGTGCCGCTTCATTGCCGGCTAATTGCCTGGCTTTAGCAGCAAAGGCCGCACCCTGCGCAAGAGCTGAAACGAAACGACCCGCCATTGAGACCAACTCTTGAAGATCAGATGCTGTCGCGCCGCCAGCATAAGCGCACGCTAAACCGATACCGCTCCATGCGTCGCATTGATAGAGCGCCGGGAAACTGGAGATGGCCTCCGAGATCTGATCAGGATCACAGCCATGAACAAACCATAAGCTGCGTCCCAGTCCCTGATAAAAAACATGACGTGCACCAACCGAAAGGCGAGAGAGGGCAGAGCTTAAAGGTTCCTTGAAGTGGAAATATCCCTGGTGAAATCCGTAGCCATCCAGAATGAGCCAGCGCAGCACAGGATCGAACTTGCAAGTGACTGCCTCAATACGGCGGCGCAGCCATGGCAACCTGGCGTATGCCCATCCTGCCCCTACGTGCAGCATATAGATATGCTGTTTGCCTGGGCCTGCCATGAATTCTGCCAGACGGCTGGAGCCGCGGGTAATGGCGTCCAGCAGAGCAATCGCCATAGCTGCGCCTTCATAGGCAAAGCCGCGAACATCCAAAGCGACTTGTTCGAGTCTGGCTCTTAGCGCTTCCAACTCACGCTCTTGCAGGGCGGCGTGATATCCAACGAGAAAAATAGTGCCAACATGCTCCAACCGGTCTCGGACCTCAGGGTTCGAGCTGGAAAATCCGCGACGCGCAAATGTCACTTCGCGACCATTGATGCTTAGCAATTTGATTAGAATTGGCAGCATTGCTAACGCCGATCACCGGATGAAATGCGTCGAATATCTGTTGGCTGGCCCTGCAAAGACTGCGCAGGAAACTTGGCTGGCGGCCCATCAGTAACCGAAGGTCTATTTTCGAGGGGCCTCACCGATTCAAGATCCACCTCAACGGCAAACGCGCGCCCGATGGAATCCAGGGAAACAACAACTCGCGTGTTGTTGACTCTGCGAACCAGAATGCCCTTGAGTCCCGCAAGCGCCCCTGAAGTAATCACAACACGCTGCCCTTCATTCAGAAATTCATGCGGTACTGCGTTACCAGATTGCAGCCCGCGCCCAATCCACGCAATTTCTTCATCCGTAACAACCGCTGGAGAACTACCAGACCCGACTAAATAGAGCACATTCGGCAGCGTGAGCACACGCATCCGTTCCGCATGAGGGAGATGGACAAAGACATAGCCGGGAAACAACGGCACTTCCAGCGTCACGCGGCGGTCCTTCCACTGGCGCAGCGATCTAAAGCATGGAAGAAAGTGTTCTATCTGCAGATGATCGAGCCGGGAGGCAGTGGTCTTCTCCTGATTTGTGCGAACGAACAGCACAAACCATTGCGGCAGGAATGAGTCAAATGGAGGGAGGATACCCACGATTGTGTTGATTGACTAATGAGTGAAAGGATGAAGCTTCGCCCCGTCACTTACAGGCATTGTGACCTGAACCCTTTATTGTTGAGGCGAGAAATACCGCAGTTTGAAAGTGCAACAGGCAAACCGAATATTGAACTGATGCCAGCTGCGAAGCGAGCTGATCAAAATTTCTCCTCCCGGAGCCGCCCTATCAGCCCCAGGATTAGAGAAATCCACATTACGACTTGGGAATTGCATTAGCAATAGCCAAGCGCAATAGCATGAAATTTTTTTTAACTTTTGTTCCAAAACGGGAACGTCACAACGTCGGCCCAGAGTGGGTCGCGTGTGCTTGGCGGAAGGAGCGGCGCGTTTGCTTCACGCAAATAACGCGCCGCCATAAAGCTGTCCTACTCTCGATCTATACTCCTATTGGGCAGAGATGCACTGTGCAATCGCAACCGCTGAGCCGGTGGGCTGCTGCTTGCTGCTTGCTGATGTATTAGGTGATTGTGGGCTGATGGGTTGAACCCCAGAGCCGCATTTGCTGGGAATAACTGGGTGCGGCCCGTTATGTACCGGCCGCGGATAAATCCCGCCGGACGGAAATGTTGCTGAGTTTGGATATCCTGCAGGCGGCGTTGTTGTGTAACTGGAATTGGTGGAACTCAGTGAAATAGTTTTGGCTGCCTGATGCCCAACATAGTTGGCCGAATTTGTGACGCTGGTGCCGGCTTTCACGAAGATTACATCCGCATTTACGTTGAAGCTGGAATCAAACGTTCCATCAGTGCGGACCGTCATGGTCCCAGTTGACCCGGAGAGCGAATCCGGCTGCGGCAACACGCTGGTGGAAACTTTTCCGCCGGAATTGTTGATGGTCACGTAAACATCCACCTGCTGCCCGTTGAAGGTAACAGGGGAAACGCTCTTCATGAACAATGCGGTTACTTCCAACGGTACCGATCCACCGCCTTGAGGCACGTCCTGCGTGCGATGCATGATCGTGTCAGTGGTTCCCGTACCGCCCTGAATTGGCACGCCGTTCAGAGCCACATTGCCCAAATTGACTGAGCTAAGATCGATGGAAGCACCCGATCCTGTTTGCAACAGGTCATATCCAGCCGTTTGCGCCGAAGCGAACACAGAAACGGCAAATATCGACAGCAACAACAAACTCTTTAACACAAACGATCTTGTCATCATACGGGACAATGGGGTTTTCATAGAGGTACAGTCTCCTTAAAGGTGAGACTTGATTAGAAACTTCTTCTCCCGCGACATTCTTCTCCTGGATTGCGAAAAGTGAAAAAACTCTGAATAAATTCATGACAGTTCCAAAATGGAACTCCGCAGGGCGTGTCCCCCGGGCTCAGCGTGACGGAAGCACGGCGTCATAGGGAATCGGCTTGAGTTGGCGTGTCACGCGTTCGCTTTCGGTTACCACAAGGTCCTGGCCCAGGTCTTCTACACCGTTCAGAATTCCCGGATCCATCCAGGCAAAAGGAGCAATGCTCTCAAAAGCAAACATTCGATAAGCGCCGGGTCTAACTCCTTTGAAAACAAAAGCGCCACGGCTATCAGTGGGAGCAAAACGATAGGCATGTGGCGAAAGCCGCAGCTCTGCTTCCTGTGGAACAAGGACGACGGTCGCCTGGCGGGGCTGGCCCTGCTCTCCCACAGTGCCGGCAACCTGCCCACCATTTGCAGCCAAGACAATACGCAGCGGCCCGCGCGCGCCCGCCGGCAGATTCAGCTGGCCGCCGACGGAACGTATATCGCCAAAGCTTACATTCTTAATCCATACGCCTTCAGGCACGTGCTCTACTGACGGTATCCAGGTTCCCGGCAGCACTCCAGAAAGGCGAATGCTTCCATCTGAGCTAACAGCAGCTACAGGCGAAGCGCCGGTCATGAGCCCTTCAGCCGGCAACAATCGCACGACCAGACCGGCGGGAGCGGGCGAGCCATCATCCATCAAGACAACTCCGTGGGCCTCAACGGCTGGGGCCATGTGGATGGGTACCTGTTCTGGTGGCGCACCTGCCGTGATCTCAACCGGCATTCTTGCGGAAGAAATTTCTCCCTTGCTCACCTGCGAGGCCACCAGAAAGTACGATCCCGGAGCAACACGTCTGATTTCAAACTTCCCTGTAGCCGGATCCACAGCGGCCGTCGCCCGATCAATGTAAGAAGCGAAACCATGCTCATTGTGAGCAAGGACAACCTGAACCTGGTTTGAATCAGCAGTGGCAAGACCTGCGATGCGCCCGCGCAACGTGGTTGCTCGAATGCTTTGCAACCGAAAATCTATTTGTTGAATGTCACCACCTTCAGGCACAGGAACCGTGGATGCGGAGTCAAGCTCAACCACGCCGGGGTAATAGAGAGGTACATAGGCATCTTGAATTTCGGGGACGAGCGCACCTGCTTCCATCGGGTGAGATAGCGGCGAGCCTTTAGGGGTGGCAAGAACAAAGTAGCGACCAGCGGGGAGATCGTAACAGCGGTACTCTCCGCGATCATTGGAACTGGCGCCCGCTACGGGAATGAGTTGTCTCATGCCGCTGGCATAGCTTACGCGTAAGACCTGAATCCCGACGCCCTGTAAGGGGTCTCCATCCTGATCGAAAACGCGGCCCGAAAGCGCGCCCAGCGGAGTGATTCGAAAAGCGAGATCATGAAGCTCCTGGCCGGATAAGACGCTCAGAACGCTTCCCGTGCCTTCCGGGACGGCTGAGCCGTAGCTCTGGCGCGCAAAACCTTCCCTTTCCACCCAGAGACGATAGGAACCGGGCCGGAGTTCAAGATGGAAATGACCTTGGATATCCGTGTCGCGGCTGATTGGCGAAGCAGCCGGATCACTGCCAGACGCGATTCTGGTATAGATCACGTGCGCTCCCTTTACAGGTGAGCCGGTCAACTTGTTTGTAACTGTTCCTTCCACCGGCACCTCTGGCTCAGATTGAAGCGCCCCGAGCGAAAGACTGATGGAGAGGACAAACAGAAGAGTAATGTATCGCGTGAGTACAAGCATCTTGGAAATCCCGCGCCATTATAAGCGGAAACCATGGATGCAAGGCATGACTACCACAATGCCGTCCTAATCATGGAATTTTTTGGCCAAAGTTTTATGCCAGAGAGATGTTGCAGAGACAAGTGAAAGATTAAGAATTTTAATTTAGTTCCAACCGCGGTTTAATGTCCGAAGCGATAATTTTTAAGTATCGTTGCATGCCGTACAGCAGTTCAAACCTGCGTAAGCGGTTGTGGACTGATAACGGCTTTCCGGCAACAGTCGCCGTGGCAGTATGTTCGTTCATCGGATGATGCCTTCTAATTTCAAGTAACTCACGCGGCTCAATGCTTGCGAGAGAGGAAGGCAAAGTGAATCCCAGCACTCCATTTTCTAGAACTGCGAATTGGTTCTGCGCACATTCCACTCCCAAAGCAGGATATTTGGCGACACTTATTCTTTGCGCCGCCGTCTCCTTTGGACAGACTGCGCCGGTGCTTACAACGACTGTCTCCGGCCCTTATTCATTCAAAGACACGCCCGTCGTTGCCAGCTATAAGGTTACAGTCACCAACACGTCAGCGGCGATAGCCTCCAGTATCGCTTTAAGTCATGCCCTCGGCTCTTTTGACGGCGCATACCTCATCGCCGCGCAACCCAGCCAGGGGGCGTGCGATCAGGGAGGCCGGGGAATCACTACCCTGAACTGTTCGGTTGGCAGCCTGGACTCTGGGGCATCCGTCACGGTAGACGTTGAAGCTCAGATGATCAGCGGTGACATGACATTTTCCTCCTCGGCCACAGCAATTGACGGCAACGGCGCAGCATTTTCCATAGCGCCTGTTCAGCAAACCACTGTGCACGGAAACCCGCCGCAGGGAACACCAGTGGTTTCCATTTCCCTTTCCGCCAATCCCACGCCCAAGGACCTGGTGGGCAGCCGCAGCGGAACTCTCAATTGGACGTTGCAGAACTCAACGGGAGTCAGGGCCAACAAACTGGTCCTGCCCATGGTGATCGACAATCGCATGTTGATCACTTCAACCGTAGTTACCGGGTCCAACAGCGGCGATCCGATTTTGTGCAATGCGCCCGCACCCGGAGATCCCGGCACGAACATCGTGAGTTGCAATATCGAATATCTGGGCGGTTCGTCCGGCGGCAGCGGAGGCAGCACCACTGTTACTCAACTGCAAATAACGGTGAACTACACCTCGCCGGTGGTCTCGACGCAGACGACGCTCTCAGCTACGGGATATCTAAGCTTTGACGGCACAGACAGCTCAAATCCCATCGCCACGGGTCAGGTGAGAGTGAAATAAAGATAAGGCACAGCCAAGGCGCAGATTGAATACTGCTCCGTCTGGTCAGAATTCAAAGACCCGAACAAAATTAGGCCAGAGTTTTTCCGGAAACCCTGGCCTTTTAAGAGTGTGACGGATTTAGGAGTGTGGCGGATGAACCTGCCTTTCATAGTAGTAGATTCAAAACGACGCTAAAAAATATAGTGCGGTACCTCAAAACTCTTAATTCGTTCATTTGATCTGAGGGGACACTGGATGGCGTCCTGCCAATTACTGCTTCGGCGCGTCCACCAGATAGGGCGCCAGGTCCGGATTGCTGATTACGATAGTGGCGCCCTGCACCTGAATTGGCTCTGGCGGCATTTTCACTTGTCCGACAGGCACTTTCATTCCTTCAGGTAAATCTTTTACAGGAACCAACGTCACTGTGAGATCGCCTGCGGGCAAATCGCGCAGCAGGAAGTTTCCATTTTCATCCGTTTTGGCAATTCCATGGCCTGCTGTGATCTGAACTCCTGCGATTGGGACCAGGTTGAAATCTCCGCCCGCAGAAGCGCCTGTAGTTCCCTGTGCTTGTCCGCGTCCAGTCTGGCTCATGCGACCACCTGCCTGACCGCCGCGCTGGCTGCGCACCGATCCGGGAGGCATGCCGCCGACTTTCAGCTTGCCTGAATCAGCGGGCTGGGCCGCAGGTTCTGCAAGAACCTTTACAAACACTCTTCCCGCAATCGATCGCATGGCCCGCGCCGGAATATTTTCTACTACGGTGGAAACAGGCGTAACGTGCAGCGTGAAAGTATCTTCAGGAAGTGAATAATTTGCCGGCAGCGTGCTTGGATCCACAGTGATCCGGTAATCGCCGGGAGGCACGTCGTCAACTTCAAAGTCGCCTGTGTCCTGGGCAACGATGTTGCGATGGGTCTTACCATCATCCAGCGTCAAGTGGACTCCGGAGAGGCCTTTAGAATCCGGCGTTCTTATGCCGTCGAGATTCAGGTCGTTGAATACACTCCCCGTAACGCGGGCAAAATCTACGATGCCAAAATTCACCATGCCAATTTTCTGCCGGATCAAATCTACAGACATCTGGTTCTTGGTGGTCATGCGCACGGGCTCCGAAAACTGAGTCAATGACAATGAAACCGTGTGCTCACCCTGGCTGACGTCAGTAAACTTGTATCGACCCTGCTCGTCCGTTTCTGCAACCTCTCCGTCATCGAGTCGAACGCGCATGCCAACCAGCCCCTGTTCGCCAAAGTTAAACGTGCCATTCACGTTGTTATCGCGGAACACACGCCCTTCAACGAGTCGTCCGGCATGGCGAGTAGGAATGATGGCTCCGGGCATGGCGCTGAAGCGCTTGGTAAAACCAAAATACATCAGCGTGGTCCGCTGGACTGTGTTGGCCGTGTTGCCGAGAACCCAGATGTTCGTCAGGCCGGAATTGAAATCGAGGGAGGGCCTCACCTGATACGCCAGAGAGTATCCAACATAGGGCGTCCACGAATCAGTCTTACCGTTGGAGGCGCGTGCAAAAGCGAAATTAGGATTCAGACTGAGCTTCTTCCCGATACGCAATTGTGCCGATGCGGAAATTGAAGTGTTGATCGGGACCTGTGAGTCCAGCAGCGCCTTTACTTCAGGCGGCACGTCATTCGACTGCACAAAGGAAATCGGGTCCTGCAAGAACAACTGCTGCAATGCCGGAGAGAGCAGTTCCAACTCAGATGCAAGCTTCTTTACCAGTGACGGATTGCGGCGGTCATGTTCAAAGCCGACTGTCATGCTTCCGCCCTTGATCAGGAACGTAACGTTATCGCGAAGTGCAAACTCATCTTCTGAGCTGAGCTGCAACGGGTCCTGCACTGAACCAACCGTGAACTGGGCGGCGTTGGAAACGCGCGGCGTGAACTGATGGCGCCAGTTGGTATCAAAGCGGTTTCCGTCGGTAGACTGATTGGCAAAGCCGCCATCATTGTGGCTGAACGTGTAGCTGAAGCTTACGTCGTCTTTGGGATTGATGCGCCACGAAACCGCTGGAGCAAGATAATCCGAGCTTCCGCCATGCAGAATATTGCCGAATGGCTGCGTTATGGTGTGCTGATAATAAACGGACTCGGTAAAGCGATCGCTGGTGCTTAGCGTGACTCCGGCCTTAGCTGAAGTGGTGCCGGAAAACAATGACTGCACTCGGTTGAGCGGGAATAGCAGCGACGATGCGCCCCCGGCCGCAAAGAATGTAAAGCGGTGGCTTATGTAATCGACTTCGCCGCGTCCCATGCCGCCATGCGTACTCATGCCGCCCGTGGACTGGAAATTCCATTTGTCGCTGGCTTGGTAGTTAAAACCGCCAGTCTGCATCCAGTCATCCTGCCGTCCGCCTGTGGGGTTCAGGAAATCGACAGGAGAATTGATATAGCTGGTGGTGGCAAACAGATTGAGTTTCTTCGTCTGCTTGCGCTGGAAAGAGAAACCGCCGATATCGCGCGTGGAGCCCAGCGTAAGAAAGTAAAACGGAATCGTGCAGCCGCCAAAAAACATGTATTGATTGTCGCCATGGCGGATGGTTACGCCCGCTCCGCGTAACTCCACTGAGTCTGAATAAGCAAAAGGACTCAGATGCCGCTCATAGCCGTTATCGGTAAGGCTCACAAGATTATCGAGCAAGCTAATGTCAATTCCCGGGCTGCGATAGGCGATGCTTCCATGACGGATGTTGAAGGCATGGCCGCCCTGAATATCATTGTCTTCAACTTGCGTTGAGACGGTAAGGCGTCCTTGGCTCCCGGCCAGTTGCGTCCAATTGAAGTCGTTCACGACGGCAGTCGTTGTCTGCCCGCCGGCATTGGCAATTTGCACTCCTGAGCCAAAGCTTCCCTGTGCCATCTCACCCTGGCGACGAAGCTGTGCCGGCGAAATTGTAGCCTGCGGGCGTGGCACAATCCGCAAGCGGATGCTTACCGGCTTATCATGCAGGTAGCCTAGCAACACGGTCTCACCGCGCGCCAAACCGAAAATCTGAATGCCATCGCCAGTGCTTTCCACGCGAGCAATTTCCTGATCGAGAACAATCATGTTGGTCAGCGGCGGAATCATAATCGTGCGCGACCACTGCCAGTAAACCTCAACCAGAGAAGGCACGCCATTGCCATCGATGGATTGTGCAGATGCGGCAGGAGCGAGCGCACACAACAAGAGCAGGCTGCTTAGTAACGCCGCGATCACCGTTATGTGCCGTTGCAACTTCAAATTCTCAATACCTACTCTGCTACGCTGAATGGAATCTGCTGCGTCTCAATCCGGTCTTCACCGTATGCGACCGTGAGCACAGCGGTGTAATTCCCTGCCGGCAACTTCCCTGCCCACTCCACATGCATGGAATCTTTTTGTCCGGGAAGAAAGCGTTTTTCTTTGCTCTCAGCTTTTGCCACAAACTTGCGGCCGGCATCCAGCACAGCGACGCGCGCTACCGGAAACACATGCGTATTGCTGGCGTTTAACAGATCAAAATCCACCCTCAGCCCTTGCGTATTCGCCGGTGGAGTCACTTTTACGTTGCTCAGTTCGATCTTGTAATCGCCAGTTCCTTCCGCCTGCAACAGCACCAGGCAGCCAATGCGCATGCTGGTGAAAACGCCTTTGCCGTCACTTTTGGGAAATGAAAGCTGCGGTTTGGATGTGACAAAGAGCACCGCATAGTAGCCGCCCTTTGCGTCCGAGGGCGGCGTGACAATGGCTTTCATCTTTTGTGTGCCGTTTGGACCAACCTCAAAGTGATCAGGCACAAACTGTATCCAGTTGGCGGCGGAGTGCGGCGAAGTTCCGGGCGAGGAGAAAACTTTTTCGTTCTTCTCGTCATACCACAAATCGGTGATCTCAACATGCATGTCTACGGCGGTATCGCCGGAATTGACTGTGGATAGATCAAACTGGAATGGAACGCCCGGCTTGAAGGTTTCAACCACCTGGGCCGGAGCCAATCCCAATGACTGCGCATGCGCATGTCCCGCCAGAGCAGCCAGGCAGACCAGCCCGCACAACAGGCGGCACATCATTTCGCGGTTTCGATTCATCGTCATCATTGCTTATGGCACCGTCATGGTAAAAGTCAGTGTGGCGGAATCGCTTCCTCGAAAGGCGGTTGCGCCGTTGGTATTGGAAACAAATAAGCCCAGAAATCGTGTGATGGAGCTGCGATCGGCAGCGGCGGCAGTGATTTGCGTTGCCGTGCCCGCCGTCGTCCCAATGTTGTTGTAGGGACCCGCGCTGGCAGCGGCATCGCGCAAAATCAAAACGGTTGGATGGGCAAAGGTTGTGCTGACAAAGGTCTTGATGGTTGCCGTAGTCGATCTGAAAGCGCTAAATGACGGCTGCAAGACATAAGGCGTGGAATAAACCACTCCGCCTGCGGCTGCGACGGTCGTCAATCCAGCGCCTGGACCAAAACCAAGGCCATTGACGTTGCCAAAATTCATGGAGAAATCGGCGCCGGGAGTGATGGTCAGTCCACCGGTCGCGGTTGCCAAAGTGAGCCGAACGGCGGTCTGGACTGTCTCTCCCACGGGCGTATCAAGACGGATCTCCGCGGTGGCAAAGTTTTTGTTGTTCGTCGTGTCCGTTGCAGTCAAGGTGATGCGTGCAGTATCAACGCCGGTAAAGGACGCAGCGCCGTTGTTGTCTGGAACAAAAATCGCCAAACCTACCGTAACCGTCTGATTACTGATGCCCGGTGCTGGAATCACCGTGGTAGGGGCGCCGGCATTCAGTGAGATCGCAGAAAAATTTCCCGACGCGTTGCAGGTTGAACTGCTGGGGCAACTCTGCATGATGAGCGCAGCCGGATGTGTGAAATTGGAATTTACAAAAGCTGTTACCGCCCCAAGATGAGGATTCGGCAATCCTGAAATATTTATTTGATAGTGAGTAAGGTAGAGTGCGCCGTTGGTGAGAGGAATTACTGTAACACCCGCGCCGGGCGTCCCCAGGCCCAGGGCATTCATGGTGCCGAATTGGCCAGATAGCGTCCCGCCACCACCGGCAGCCAGGGCGATGCCGCCAGGAGCTGCTGAGACAGTGAACGTGCCGTTCTGGGCTGTGGCAGGCTTGCTAAGTCCAATTGCAGTAATAGCCAGAATGAAGAGCCTTGCGAGCGGCCTTCTAATCGACGCACCACACACCTTCCCGCCGGACTTGACGACGGGGAGGTGTGTGCGTCGAAGGTCTTCATACTGTCTAAAGCTCATTGTCCCAAAATGCAGACAGGGCAACCGCGGCAACTTGAAGAGGAGCTCGCAGACTACTGAACTGTCAAAGTAAAGGTAACTGTTGCTGATTTCGCGCCAGTCACGCCGACTCCGTTAGCTGGCGTTACCGCCACGCCGATGAAGCGCGTCTGCGTGGAACCGCTGGCCGCGTTGGTCACGATAGTGTCAGGCGTTGCCGTGCTAACAGCCGTAAAATCCGTAGCGGCTGCGGGAACGGTGGCGGAGTTCGCTGAGTCACGCACGATGAAAATATTGTTCGGCGCGGCGAAGTCAGTCGTCACCTGAGCGGTGATGGTGTTGTTGGTCGTGGTCTGGCTGGTGAAGACCGGATTCAGGTTGTAATCGGACCAGTAAATGGCGTTGGTGGTGCCCGGCGTTACCGGAGCAAACTTGTTGCAGTTTCCGGCGTTGATGCCGAGTGCATCGACGGTGCCGAAATTCATGGTGTAATCCGGCGTGCCGCCTGTTGGTGTAACAGCGCAATGCGTTACCGCGGCTGTGCCTGTGCTGAGCGTCAACTGAACCGCACTCTGAACAGTGGCCGAAATCTGCAGCGTCGGCGACACGGTGTTGGAATTGGTCGCCGTGGTGCCGGCAAATGCCGCTGTGGAGAGTGCCATCATCCCCAGGGCGAAGATCGTAAAGTATTTTTTCATTTTTAAGCTTCTCCTCGTGCTCAAATCACCGGGCTGGCAATCCTAATCAACAGCCTTCTGCCCTGCGTACATGTTCATTCTTCAGGTGTTCTCACTTTGTGACAACGGTACTTCAGTAATCCGCGCATTACTGCGCGTCCTGCAAAGTGCATTTTGAGAGGATCTGGGCCGGGGGGAAGTTGATTACGATTTTACTTACGCCAAAAGTCGCCACAACTGGGGATTCACCCTAGGAACCATGCTCGGCATAGCCTTAAGGTGCGCCAATAACCGCCAAATTCGATGACTAGAGTTGCGATAGAACAGCGTGTAAACACCAGCGTTTTCACCTGCATCAAAATTTAACAGGCAGTCGATATCAGGCAGATCTGGAGGAACGTAAATGATGAAAAGAACCTTAGTCTGCGCTTTGGCAGGTGCAATGTGGCTTGGCGTGTTCGGAACCGGAGTTGCCCAGGAACCAACGGCCAACTCGAATGGCGGCATGCAAAGCACTACAGGATCGCAGCGCATGCAGGACCGAGTCTCGCGCGAAGTATTCCACGAACTGGTAACACTGCCTCAACTCACCATTTTTGACAATCTGCAATACAAAGTAGATGGCAACAAAGTCACGTTGATGGGACAAGTGCGGGACGCAATTTTGAAAGACTCCGCGGAAAAACGCGTGAAGAGCATTGAAGGCGTTGAGAGCGTGAACAACCAGATAGAGATTTTACCGGCGTCAGGAAATGATGACCGAATCCGGAGAGAAGTGGCCCGAGCGCTTTTCAATGACGAGCGGCTTTTCCGTTATTCCATGGGATCACTACCGCCGATCCATATTATTGTGAAAAACGGACATGTCACGCTGCAAGGCGTCGTAAATTCAGAAGCGGACAAGAACGAAGCCAATATTCGCGCCAACAGCGTTCCCGGAGTTTTCTCGGTAGACAACAACCTGCAAGTGCAAAAATCCTGAGTTCATTGGTGAGCGTGAAAGGGATAGACGGAGGAATTCTTTCGTTCTATTTTCGCGCGATTTTTCCTGCGACAAGACAGGTAGTTCCGCGGCCATCGTCGGCGGCGCGCAGATTGTTGGTATTGTCAGAGCAGTAAGCCTTGCCGTGTCCTGCCACCGGCTCGGCGATCACCCGAAATGTTCTGGACGGCGTCCGGTCGCAACCGGTGATGGTGAATCTGTAACCGTTATAGAGGCCGTCGGCAAATTCGGCATCCATGAATTTGTACATGCCCTCTTCGTCCATCCCCTTGCCGATATTCACCAGGTTGGAAATATTGCACGTATAGCCGGCCCCGGGATGCATCTGGGAATAGAGGTTTTCCGCCATGCCGATCATCCGCACCGCTCGCAAAGGATTCATCTTGGGGCGCTCATCAATCACCACGGCAGAAGAAGCCTGTGTATCCTGGCTTAAGCCTGCGGCCGCGGCAAGAGTCGGGCCCCACCAGGATTTTTCCAGAATGCGCGGATCACCAACCGGGAGTGTCGTGGTCATGGTAAGCGTGGTCAAACGCCAAATACCTGCCTGGCGCTTGAGTCTGGCCAGGATTCTCAGGCTTACCGGGATCTCACGCTCCACTCCATTGCGCACCAGATGCAGCGAGAGTCCCATTGTGTCCTCTTCGCCGCGCAGTTCGTCGCTATCGATCTCAACTTCATAGCGCTCATGTTGTTCAGGATTGCTGAAGGCGAACAGGATGGGACCGATATCGAAGGACTGGAAGCGGGTGGCGTCAGGAGATTTTGCGCCGATCAATACCTGAATGGGGCTCGGGGCATTGTCGGGCGAACTCTTCATCAGGTTTTGAAGCTTGCTCTGCATCTCCAGGGTCAAATGCTTCTTGAACGGCGCTTCGCCTCCGGAAAGCATCTCAATCAGGGCCTGACGCGGCGATTGATCAAACGTCGTATGCCGTTCACCCGAGGCGAGGCCCGCGAAAATAATCGCGGAGCAGATTGCCAGCCGGAATCCGGGATGGAACATTTATTTCTCCAGTGACCTTGTTGAGGCAAGCTTAGTGCATGGTCCCGGCCATAGACAACGCCAAAACCGCCTTACGCAGGTAACTTTGGGCCAAGGCTTTGATGTGCTTCCGGCAAGTAAACGGCAGGTTGGTAACCACCGCCTTCTTTGTACAAAAAGCCAAAACCTCACCACCGATTCCGCGGATCACACTTATTTACACGGATCAAGAAAGTTCAATGAAGACCGTCCTTGATTAATGATCTGTGGTGAGATTTGCTTTTGCTAAGCAACTACTGCATATCGATGGACGCCTGCGTGGCCTGAGTTGCGAAATGAACTCACGCCAGGGCGTTACTTGGCGACAGCGCGATCCTTGGATAATGCGGAGACCGGCTTAGGGTCAGAGATGATCATGCGCGTTCCACAAACCGAGCAATTCACCCAGCCGGCGTGCTCCACCACTGAAGGAACAGTCCTGAACTTACGCATGCATTTGGGACACTGGACATCAACAATATGGACCAACTGGAGACCCTGATCTATGGATTTGCGATGCTGATAGCCTATCAATGTAGTGACCTGCCTGACAATATTACCTGCGTTTTATTTTCAAAAATTTAGCTTTGCTTACAGAAAGTATGCTTATTATCGAGTAACGCCGTTGCTGGCTACCACTCTGGCGACAGCCAGCATGGCAATGGCCTGGGCAGAACTGTCACGCAGTTTCTGCGCTCGAGACAAAGCATTCAATGAGTCAACCTGTGCCGCCGCTTCACTGATTTCCTGCACCACGGCCGCGGCATTTTGCTCCGGGGTTCGCGCGTCCCATACTTCGTCAGCGGCGCTGAACGCCATATCAAAGTACTTGCTGGCCTGTTGCTTGTTGCCCCCTGTGCCGGTTGCAAATCCATTGGCTGCAGCCTCGCGCGCTCTCTGTGTTGGGGGAAGACTGCGCAGACGCTCAGTCTGGTCAGTGCCTCGGCTGTCCATGGCGGAGAGAATTGAGACGCTCTCCTGCTCCGGTCGTTCGATTTCTCGCGGCGTACCGGCGTTTTGCACCGTGGTATTGGCCACAACGTCAGACTCCAGCGCTTTCTTGTAGCCTTCCGCGCCCAGAGCTTTTTGCATGGCCTCTGTGGTGATGGTGATTGAAAGCGTGCGCAGAGGCGAGTCGTCAATCTTTCCCAGCCAGGTTAGAAGCTGCAAGCCGCTCCTGGTAGCAATGTCCTTATTCACAGAACCGGACATCTGCATGTACATTGCGGCAAGATTTTCTGCTTCCGGAGCGTTATCTTTGGGGTCCGGCAGTGAATCAAACATTTTTGCAAAATGCTGCTGTGACCATGCCGAGCCCTCACCTTGCGCTGCCATGGTTGCCATTAACGCGCGCGACGCCACAATGCGCTTTTCCAGTCCGGCATCCAGCTTGCGGGATACTGGGTCCAGTGTCTGCTTTGGACAACTGGTAATGGCGCCAATCAAAGACTGCTCCGCACGCAGCACTGCGGCGTCCGGCAGGTTCTCTACAAAGGTCAGAGCGGCTGCGCAATCCACCAGACCGCTGGACATCATCGATACGGCGGGCGTCTGCCCGATTCGCACCAAATCAGTCTCAATCCGAGCGCCTTCATGCCAAAAAGTGCGGGCCATTTTCTTGTCGATGGGAGAGACCACGTCGGCAGCGGTCGAGAGAACACGCAACCTGTCCTGCGGATCAGATTCGGGCAACGCAACCGCCATCTTCACCGTATCGATAACAAACTTCTGCTCACGAGTGAGCTTTGCCGGGACGGCGGGCTCGCTGGCCTGGGGCTTCGCCGATCTCTTGAGACTTGGATTGCTTTGCTGCTGGGCCGTCCCAGTCAGAGAAAGACCAAGAACAACCGCAGCAGCCAGAAGCTTTTGTATGTTCTGCACTGCTCTTAAACTCCAGATTGCTTTGATGTCCACTCGCCAGTGGAAGTCTCTTTGAGAGTAACCAAGCATCTACTCTGCATCAATCATTAACCAGAGTATTGGCACAAGATTCCCGAACCAGGAATTAGATAAGGACTAAGTAGCTTTCTTAGTCCGAAAGGCGGGTGTCTTAGAGGAGAAAGACAAAAATATCTGTGCGCAACTGAGGCTATTTGACCACAGCCGTTTCAGCAGCGCGAAGCTCAGCCACAATTTCCGCTGCTGCTGTGCGCGCAAGATCGCCCTTATCGGGAGGAAATGAAATAGCGCCCACACGCGCATGACCACCGCCGCCATAGCGTTCGCAGATTTTGGCCAAGTTGACCATGTTCTGACGGTCAGTCCACGGATTCGATCCCACAGAGACTTTCACGCGGAAGCTACTGCTGCTCAAGCCCACGCTGTAGACCGAATCGCGATGCAGATAATAAGGAATGAACTTGTTGTAGCCTTCCAGTTCCTGATCGCTGATGTCGAAATAAATGGTTCCGTCCTTGCACTCTGAGCGCTGGCGCAAGATATCAATCGAACGGCGATGGCGCGCCATCAGCGGCGGTACAACTGAGGCGACAAATGGCTCTTTAAGGACGTCAGCCAGCGGCTCACTCACCAGATGAGGAATCAAGCGAGGAAGAAAGTCCGGGTCATTGGTCGACTCAATCGCCATGGTGAGCTTCATGGCAGGTTCGGCCATCTCCACGGCTTCTTCCGGACTCTGGAACTGTGCGCCGTCAATAATATCGGCCCAGCGAATCAGTTCTTCTACAGGGCGCGGATCAAAGCCGAATTTCTGCTCCGCCACATGCGCCAGGAACTTGGTGCACGACTTATATTCAGGATCGAAAAACTTCTGGCTCTTATCGCTGAGGCGGTAGTGCTCCGCGTCTTCTGGCGAGAGAAAAGCGCTCTGATGATGGTCAAACCACCAGGTAATTTTTGGAGAAGCGGAATACTTGAAGTCGACAATAGCATTTTCGTCGCCATCAAAATCGGCTTCATTGAAGAGCGCGCCCGCGCGATGCACCAATCCGGTGAACTGGAAGTCCACATCGGCCCGAATGCGTTCGCGATAGAAGCGGGAAAACAGCGCTGCGGAGGCCGTCCCGTCAAAACATTTGCCGTGAAAAAAGACCCTGACTTTCAAAAGACCTTTCTCTGCTCTTTAAAAAATGGGCGTTAAGTAAAGCTACTAGAAATGACATTCCCGCGCGGTAATGTCAAGCAGGTACACGCCCTGGTGGTGCTGA
>Ga0105245_10000337_pt1 | contig 44253 bp, 41 predicted proteins | sample KBSM54metaG_FD_81523 | JGI IMG/M metagenome (GOLD analysis project Ga0105245, IMG submission 81523) | Miscanthus rhizosphere microbial communities from Kellogg Biological Station, Michigan, USA - KBS M5-4 metaG | ecosystem: Host-associated > Plants > Roots > Rhizosphere > Soil | place...
TACGTCTACGTCCCCGACTCGATCGTCCGGCACCTCCACTCGGCGTCGTCGGTGGAAGGCTCCCGGCTCTTCGCCCACTACGTCGAGCGCAACCGGCTGCTCATGCTCACCCGCAACGCCCCCCTCGCCCTGGCCGCCCGGGAGACCAGCCGCCACCTGCTCATCACCGGTTCCTACGCCCGCCGCGACATCCTCAGCCCCCTGGCCCACGGGAGCCGGCCGGCGGTCGAGACCGTCCGCCGGCGGATGCGGTCGCTGGGCGCCTACCTCCGCCTGCTGCCCCGGGCCCTCTACGACCGCCGCGGCCTGCGCCGCCTGCGCACCGTCGCCGACGAGAAGCTCCTGACCGACTGGACGGTGCAGACCTGACTCGTGCGCACGTGCGTGAATCCTCTTCGTGATTTCACGCGACGTTTGAGCGGATGGCGGTCGGAGATCCAATGGAAAGGCGTGGCCCGGCAGTTGTAGTCATTCCTGAACGCGATGATGCGGTCGCGACTCCAGCGCCGAACAGGCCGACTCTGCGAGACTCCCCCCCGTGACAAGCGCCGCCCAGAGCGTCTTCTACGCAATTCCCGTTGGCCCCCCCTTTGCTTTCGATCCTCCCGACCTCGGGGCAGTAGACGTTCACCTCGACCATGAGCAACTCAAGGTCCTTCAAGACTACGCGGAGACGGCAAAGAAGGTCGGCCGAAATGCCGGCACCGACGATAACCAGAGACACCTCCTCCTGGCATCTCAGGCCCTGAAGGATTCGCTAGTAGCGCTGAATGGAGTCGCGAGTCTGCGGGAAACAGCAGACACTATTGTGGCCCAAATAGGAGAACCGGAGGAACGCGTTCAAGCGCTTGAGGTGGCCTTTGAGCAAGTCAAGTCCCCGTCCCTCATCGCAAGGAGTTTGCTCTTCAGCGTAATAAAGAAGGACCTTCTCACGTGGGCAGGTGGCGATGGGCATCAACCAATTAATCCATTGATCAACTACGGCCCTCTAACAGCGCCGAGGCCCAATATCGAGCTCGTATTTTCTGGAGGTGGGCTGCGTTCTGCGGCCTTCTCATCCGGCGTTCTGATGTACCTATCCGACGCGCGTAGGCTTGGAGGCGTGAGACAGATCTCCTCAGTCTCTGGGGGGTCTATCACGAATGGGTTCGTTGCTGACACTCTTGCTTCAAAGCAGACACTTGACGAATCGGATTTTGCCGTCTATGTAAACCGTCTCGCGCGATCTGGGCTGCCGTTAGAACGCCTCGGTAAGACGCTCAGGGTCACGCTCTATCAGGCGGTCTCGTATCTTGTCGTTAGTTTACTCCTATTTCTGCTATTCTGCCTCGGAATAGTGGACAGCCTCTTCATAGTTGGCTTTGGAGCGGTGGCATCGGCGGGGCTTGGCGTTCTAAATCTCTGGATTATTTGGCAATTCTTCACCGTCGGCGCTGATGCAACCGCGACGAGGTGGTTCGCGAAGGTGGTTAGCATCCGCGAGACCGCCGGCCCCGTAACAGGCGGTTTGAGGTCTCTCAGTGCCCATCGGCTTAGGTCCAGCCTTCTAGCGCCTGTGGCAAACGTGCGTCGACGGCTCAGCGACATAAGCAGCCCCATTACTCATGTCTTTTCAGCAACCGACATTCGTCATGGCGAACACATACATTTCTCACAGGGTTGGATAACGTCTTCGACGCTCGGCACTACTGTTCCGGGTTCAATCTTCCTCGACGAAGCTGTGCGCGCATCGGCCGCATTTCCAGGCGCGATTCCGCCGCTCAAGATTTCCCGCGACCGGCTTCACTTTCCGCCACATCTGACCACCGATATTAAGACCCTGCAGGTTGTCGACGGTGGCGTCCGGGACAATCTTGGCCATATATTTCAGACCCTTCTCCTTGGAGGTGACGACCCCAGCCGTGCCATCCTGACGCACTATGACACTACTGTCAGGTGGATCGTCGCCGACGCATCAGCACCGAGGGGCGTGATCGATCTCGGCGAGAGCGTCGTGGCTAGGAGTCCCGTGCTTCGCAAGGTTGACGTGCTGGTGACGTTTCCCAGGGTGCTGGGCATCATGAATCAATCGAATAGCGAGGCTCGCTCGCTGGCACTCAAGAGGTTTCTCGAGGATCATGACAATGGTTTTGTGGCCAGCATACGTGAGTCTCCAATTGATCTTTGTCGGCGGTTCCTTGCCGACGTTTCGCTTACGAGTCACTTGTTGCGAGGTGACACAGATTTATTGACGTCACTCACTGATTCTCGCAAGGTAAACGCGGCGCGGGCCCTTCTCTTGCTCGCCGAGTCCGAACCGGCGGTAGAGGCCCTATGGAGCGGCACGTGTAATTGGAATCAGGAGACTCCCACTTCGTTGGATGAGCTGGGAGACGAACGTTTGGTTAGCTTGCTTCGTCATGGCTACGTGTTGGCGATGTGCTATAGCCACATAGTAAGCAGTTGGCCCCTAATGCCCTTCCCTAGTTGGAGCGATATTCGGTTCATAGAGCTGCTTGAGCCCGGCCGCCAGGCAGGTGCTCGGAGATCGGGAAAGGCGACTTCAAGCGGTAACCTGCCTCAGCACCTATCACCAGATATCTTTGTGGCCAATGCCACCGGCGATGGGGTGGCGGAGCGGTCCTAAGCGATCAAGAATAATTCGCCGAGCTGTTTGAAATAGGAGCGAGGCATTCGTTAAGGGTGTCATGATATAACCTATGGCCGGGATCCTCCGAAGAAGCTGTCGTTCTCCCAGAATTGTTGGCCTAGTCGCGCAGCCAACTTTAGTCCTTCCTAAGGGCTTGTCCGCCCCTTGAATATGATTCGATCTTCCCATGTTCAGGGTCGGGGGATTGAAGAGTGGTACAGTCAATCCGCCCGTTAGAGATCAACAGCCGACACGCGACTTCCTTTGAAGCGATCGCAGCGCGGACACGCTGGAGCAGCTGCATTGGAGGTTTCGGACGATCGACTCCGGATTGGTGTTCGGCCTCTGTGGCACCGAGGCCTAGCATAGAGCGGCTAGAAAAGGCACAGATTCCGGCATAAGCGGCGTCATTGTAGAACTGAGGTCTCGCTTATCCGTTGTCCGCCAGTCTAGTCGTCATCGAAGGAGACGCAGAAGAGCACGGCCATCTCGTCGGCATGACGCGGCGGGCGCCCGCCGAATGGGACGACCGACCCTACGTCTGGGACTGGCTCCCGGGGAACGGGCCCCGCACGTCGACGGTGCGCTTGAGCAGGGTGAGGCTGGGGGCGCCGCCGTCGGGCACGATGCGCTTCCAGATGAGGTCGATCTCGGGATCGTGGAGCTCGCCGGCGGCTGTGGTGAGGGCTTCGGCCAGCCACTCGAAGGCCTGGGCCAGCTTGGACAGCGGGATCTCCAGCTCGTCGGCCTTCTCGGCGAAGGCCTTGAAGCGGGCCCGGGTCGGCTGGTCCCACTTGGGGGTGACGGTGGGACTCATCACCGCCGCCGCCCGCAGCAGGTTGGCGTAGCGGGGCACGAGCTGGGCGTCGTCCATCCGCAGGCACGCCTCGCCGATCTCGACCAGGGCGAGCTTGGCGTCGGTGTAGGTGACCGGGCCCTGACGGCGGGCGTCGGCCATCGACAGGCCGGCCAGGGTGATGGTCTCCAGCAGGTGCCCCAGGGCCGACTCGGCCAGCGCCATCTCGTAGAGGTAGCCCCGGCCCATCCGGTCCCAGTCCTGCTTCTTGCTGTCGTCGGAGAACGACTTGCGCAGGATGGCGGCCGCCTCCGCGGGCAGGCCGCTCAGCCGGTAGGTGCGGGCCTGGAGGACGGTGAACAGGGAGAACTTCTCGCCCATGGCCGCCACCGCCTCGTCGGCCACCACCCGGGCGATGCGGTCGGCCACGTCCCGGGAGATGCCGAAGCGCTCGTAGCGCCCGGCCAGCACGGGTCCGCACGTCATGATGGGGCCGTCGGACACGAGGGGGCCCGCCGTCCGCCCGACCCGACCCGTCGCCTGCACCAGCCCGCGCCAGATCTCGTCGAGCTCGCGGTCGCCCAGCCGGCGGGCGTCGACCAGGCGCACCGCGGCCCGGGCGATGGCCGGATGGCGGCTGCGGACGGCGGGCCCGCTCCCCGAGCCCACACCGGCGGCGGCCAGCCGCTGGCGGATGGCGGAGGCCTCCGCCCGGTCGACCCCGGCCAGGTCGGCGATCACGGCGATGTCGACGCCGTCGAAGTCGCAGGCGTCGGCCACCGCCACGAAGAGGAACGAGTGGAGGTCGGCGGGGGTGAGCCCGGCCACCAGGCCGGCCACGTGGTCGTCGAGGCCGGCGGCGTCGAAGCGCTGGTCGAGGATCCCGCCCAGGATGGTGGCGTCGCACATGCCCTGGCGGGACGTCACCGCGTCCAGCAGGTACTGGCCCCGGTCGTCGGCCGGGTCGGACTCCATCGCCCGCAGCGACCCGGCTGCGGCCCACAGCTCGACCAGGCGGTCGGCGTCGGCCGGCGCCAGCTCCAGCAGCTTGGTCCGCATCCCCAGCGTCGGCCACAGGCTGACGAACTTCTCCCACGGCGGCTCCGCGCTCCGGCCGTGCTGCTTGAAGCGGGCCTCCCAGTCGGGGCTCCGGCCCACCATCACCCAGTGGATGTCCTTGCGCCGCTTGGCCAGGGGCGTGATCGTCGACTCCAGGTCGGACCCGATCTCCTCGGCGTCGTCGCTGATCAACACCCACGGGCCCGCGAGCAGGGCGGCGACGGCGTCGCCGTCGAGAACGGTGCCGGGGTTGCGGAAGAGCACCTTGGTGCCCGCCCGCACCAGGTCGACCGCGATCTGACGGGCGGTGGTGCTCTTGCCCTGGCCCCGGGGCCCGACGAGCACGACCATGGCCGTTTCGATGGTCTTCTCGAACGCGCCCACCGCCGGCGCCACCGCCTGCCGGCGCAGGATCTGGCTCTCCGGGGCCTGGGCCACCCGCCAGTCGGCCGGGCCACCGTCGTAGTAGCGGATCAGGTCGTCGATGGCCAGCGGCCCGCCGTGTTCGGCGAGCAGCTCCGGGGTGACCTCGGTCCATCCATCCAGCAACACCGTCACGTTCCTCCCTCGACACCTTCACCCAGCTGGCGCAACGCTTCGGCCAGGGCTGCTCGCAGCCGGCGGGCGGACCGGGGCGTCAGGTGGGTGATGATCCCCGTGCCCCTGCGGTCCTGCTCCTCCACCGTGATCTCGATCCTGACGTCCTGGCACTCGTCGCAGTCGTCGGCGATCGCCACCGCCCACGACGCGGGCGGGCGCTCGCCCCCGACCGGGTGGTCGTCCATCCCGAAATCGATCGATTTCTTCACACGACCTGCGGCTTCTTCATGGGGATGTCGTCGCCGCCGGCGACGTTGGCCTGCTTGCAGATCTCCCCCTCCACCACCTGGTCGAGGTTGGGGGTCTGCGAGTCGACCAAGGGGTCCCACCCGGGGCGGGCGCTCACGTCGTAGCCCGCCTCCAGGATCAGCTTCTCGATGTGGAGCTGGGCCTCGGGCCGGAAGCGCCGGACCACCCCGCCCGGCAGCATGGGGAGGGGGACGTTGAGGATGCCGCACGCCACTTCGAGGGTGGCGTCGTACTGGCGGATGAAGTCGGTCCACTCCCGGGTCTGGTCCTCGTACTCGATCCGGGTGAACTTCGAATAACCGGCCATGATCGTGTTGAGCCGGCGCAGCTGGGCGCCGATGATGACGATGTCGAGGTCGGCGCCGGGGGCCTCCAGCAGCCACTCGTCGACCTCGTGACGCCTGGCCAGCTGGGCCGCCTTCTTGTTGTAGACCTCGATCTCCTGCGGGTACGTGCTCGACTGGGCCTGGGCGAGCATGGCCCGGATGCGGACCACGAGCTTGAGCCACTCGGCCTCGGAGCGCGCTTCTTCTTCGTCGTATGTCATCGGCGCAGCCTCGGGAAGGTTTTCGAGCTACTGGGCGTCATCGCAGGGGCGACGACATCTCCAACCCGCATGATAGCCCGGGGGTCAGGAAAGGCGGCCGTCCACGGTGATGGCCACCGAACCCCGCAGGGCGTTGGAGACGGGGCACGAACCCTCGGCCGCGGCCAACGCCTCCCGGAAGGCGGCCTCGTCGGCGCCGGGCACGGTGGCCACCACCACCAGGTCGACGGCGGTGATCGTCGGCGGCTCGAAGGTGCACATGGCCTCGACCTCGAGCAGGGAGGGCGGGTTGCCCCGGGAGCTGAGCTCGTTGGCCAGGGCCATCGAGAAGCAGGCCGCGTGGGCCGCCGCCAGCAGCTCCTCGGGACTGGTCTTGCCCCCGGGCTCGTCCTCGGTGCGGGCCGGCCAGCTCACGGGCGCGTCGGTGAACAGCCCCGTGCTCGCGGCCGACACCATCCCGGCGCCCGCGAACAGGTCGCCTTCCCACTTCGCACTCCCCTTGCGCTGCGCCACGGAGCCCTCCTCGAATCGCCGGAGGTCCCAACGTATGCCCGGCGCCGGGAGGGGGCAGACATGACGGTGTGAGCAACCAAACCATGCTGTGGAAGGGCGCCGGCGCCCTGAGCGGGGCCGCCTCGGGCGGCCTCACCCGGACCGCCCTGAGGAAGGGCTGGCAGACGTGGAAGGGCACCGACCCGCCCACCAACCCGGCCTCGCCGTCGACCCGGTGGTCGGAGGCCCTGGCCTGGGCCGCCGCGTGCGGGGTCGCCATCGCGGTCGCCCGCCTGGTCGCCCAGCGGGGCGCAGCCGAGGTCTGGAAGAAGGCCACCGGGAGGTACCCCGAGGGCCTGGAGACGGTCAGTCCGTAGGGTCGGCGAGCGGCCGGTTGCCGAGGCGGGCGATGGCGTAGGCCGACCAGACGGCGACCGCGGCCCCCGCCAGCCGCAACATCTCCCCCGTGGTCAGCGCGTCGACGACGAACCCGGCGGCGACGACCACCCCACCCCGGCTCAGCCAGCGGTGCATGTGGACGGGACGGGCCATGACGAGGATGATCCCGGCGAAGAACAGGAACGTGGCGGTGACCGCCGCCGCCGGCCCCCGCTGCGCCCCGACCATCGCCGCCACCCAGGGAACCATCGTCAGCATCTGCATGGCGAAGGCCCGCAGCCCGGGCGTGCGTCGGGGGGGCGGCGGACTGGTGACCTCCAACCCCGGGGGGCCGATCGGCCCGCGTGTCCGCCGGGCCGACACGGCCTCGGCCATGAACCGCTGCGCCACCAGCTCCGCCGCCGCCCGGCTGAGGGCGACGTCGAGCAACACCTCGCCGCCGTCCATCTCAAAGGTCAAGGAGGAGCCAACCACCGCCCGCTGGGCGCGGTCGGTGCGCACGTCGGCGATGGCCGCCATCGCCACCTGGGCCACGAACGGATGCTTTCCCGTCCCCCACGTCCGCCGCTTCTCGATCCGGAGGAACTGGCCGTCCCGGGTGACGCGCACGGGGAGCCCCACGGCCGTCCCGTTGGCCGCCCAGCCCATCGTGTCGGCGGCCAACGCCGGCCACGGGTCCGGGAGGCACGTGCAGTCGAGCGAGGCGTCCAGCGCCAGGGGACCGTCGGATTGCAAGGCGGCCGCCACCTTGGCCTCCGCCCGCCGGCGGACCCATCGGCCGACGACCAGGCCCACGATGACGAGAGCGGCCGCGGCGGCCACGCCGGCCGTGGCGCGACCGGCTTCCACGCCGACGCGCACGCCGAACGCGGCGATGCCTAGCACCACAGGGAACAGGAGGGCGGCCCGACTTCCACCCGGCCGCCGGCCGTCGGTTTGGCGGCTCATCCGGGAGTGTCGATGCTCCTGATGGGCAGCGTCAAGCTGCGCAGCATGTCGTCGAAGTCCATGGAGGACTTCGGGTTGCCGTCGCTGCGATAGGACGCGATCCACGCCTCGACGCCCCGGGGCACGATCACCACCCGCCCGTCGCGACCGTCGATAGTCGCCTCCATCGACACCGCCCTCGCCCCGGGCAGGTCGAAGACGGCCACCGACCGGCCGTCGACCACGATCTCGTCGGGCAGAGGGAAGGCGCCCCGGGCGAAGCCGCGGCCCAGGTCCTCCACCGAGACCGGGGCCGGCACGATCACATGGACCAGCTCGACGGTCGCCCCCAGGGGCCCTTCGGCGACGAGGTCGTCGTTGCCGAACGGCATCGTGTGCACCTGGTAGACGCCGGGGATGGCGATGCTGGCGCCCGCCACCCGGTGCTCCACCGCCGGCCCGTGGGCGGCGGCCAGGGCGACGGCCAGGAGGACGCCGTTGAACGTGGCATGGGTGGCGATCGATCCGACCAGTCCCCGGCGCCAGTAGACGACACCCAGGGCCACACCCATGAGCAGGTAGTAGCGGAGCTGCGCCGGCGACAGGTGGGCCAGGCTGAAGGCCCCCGCGCTGAGGATGATCGCCAGCCGGCTGCCGTGGCGGCGGTAGGACTCGGCCATGAATCCCCGGAACACCAGCTCCTCCACCAGCGGCGCCGCCACCACGATCACGAGGAATCCCAGCAGGAGGGCGCTCCAGGAGCCCTGGGACGCGAGGAAGGCGGTCGACGGGTCGAGCACCGGGTGCCCGGTGACGAGCCGGAGGGCGGCCACCAGCAGGACCGCGGCCACGCCCCCGACCACCGCCCCCTCGGCCGCGCCCACGGCTGCGTTCGGACCCAGGCCGGTGAAGGGGCGCAGCTCGAGCGACGCCGACCGGGCCAGCACCCACAAGGCGGTCACCGCGTAGAACACGAGGCCGGTGACCAGCGAGGCCTTGATCGCCGTCGCCCGGGGCACGTCGGCCCCCACGAAGTAGGCGAACTCGACCGCCTGGATCACCAGGTTGGCGGCAATGATGCCCATGACCGTCCGGTTGGCCTTCGACCCGGTCTTCACCGGCGGCCCGTACACGGGGGGCGGGGTGTACGGCTCCTCGTAGATCGTCGGATCGCTGAGGTACTCCGTCGGCGCGGGGCCGTTGCACATCAGGCACTGGTTGCGGCCGGTGTTGTCGTAGCCGCACTGGCACCGCCACCGTGTGGCCCAGCCGTTGTGGCTGAGCACGACCGATTCGTTCCTCCGACGCGCCATGGCCCGCCCTCCTTGCCGTCAGAGCCGCCGGGTTCGGGAGGCTGGGGGTGAAGCTGCCCCCTGGTGATCGACGTGGTGCGCGGCGGACTTGAGGGATCGCGCCGGCTCGCCGGACCGGCAGCGGTGGCCGACGCCGTCGAGGCTCAGCCTGCTCTCGCCGGCGATCGGATGAATCCGAGCAGGTGGAGTACGACCATCACAGGAAACGACGAGGCACAGGCAATCATGAAGATCAACACGGCCCGTCGCAGGCGCTTCACCCGTCGTCGGTCGCTCGGGCGAGCGTAGGTGGCCCATCCGAGGAGCGCGTCAGCGGCATCGCCGAGGAGGTCGAGCAGGCTCACAGCCGGCCGCCACCGCCCTCGCTCGTCCGACTGGGCCAGGCCCGCACCGGCACCGGCGCCGCCGGATCAACGTCCGCGGCGCCGTAACCATGCCGGGCCCGATCTCCTCTCGGATTCGATGGCACGTTGACACTCCTCTCGGAGCTCGAGGGCGTTGGCATCGTCGGGGGTCAGATCGAGACAATGGTCGAGGTCGGCCAGGGCCTCGTCGTACCGACCCAGGGCGAGGAGAGCAGCGCCTCGGAACCGCAGGGAGAACACATTGTCGGGCGCGAGTTCGAGCACCCGATCCAGATCGTCGATGGCCTCCTCGTCGCGGTCGACACAGGAGAGCGACGCGCCACGGAACTGGAGGGCGCGGGCGTTGTCGGGCGCGAGTTCCAGAGACCGATCGAGGTCCTTGATCGCCTCTTCGTCGCGATCGAGAGAGAAGAGCGCCTCCCCCCGGAAGAGCAGCGAGAACGCGTTGTCGGGATTGATCTCGAGGGCCCGGTCGAGGTCTTCGAGCGCTTCGGCGTGGCGGTCGAGACGGGCGAGGGCGGCGCCCCGGAACCGCAGTGCGAAGTCGTCGTCGGGTTCGAGCTCGAGGGCTCGGTCCAGATCCGCGACGGCCTCGTCGTTCCGGCCGAGACGGACAAGGGAGACGCCCCGGGACCGCAGCGACGATGCGTTGTCGGGCTCGAGCTCGATGGCTCGACACAGGTCCTCTATCGCCTCGTCGTCGCGGTCGAGAACGGAGAGCGCTGTACCACGAAGGGCCAAAGCCTGCGGGTTGTCGGGCCTGAAGGACAGGTACCGGTCGAAGTCATCGATCGCCTCGCCATAACGCCTCAGGTTGAGCAACAACCCGCCGCGATAGAACAATGCCTCAGCATCCTCCGGCTTGATCTCCAAGGCCCGGTTGAGATCATTGAGCGCCTTCTTCATCTTGCCCAACCCGATACGGACGAGGGCGCGAAGCGTCAGGGGGCCGGCATCGTTCGGCTCCAGCTCCAGGCGCCTGGTGGCGCTGGCCAGGGCTTCGTCGTACCGTTCCAGGCCGAGGAGGATGTATCCACGCACGCCGTGGGCCCAGGAGTCATCGGGCGCCAATTCCAACGATGCATCCGTGTCGTCGAGAGCCTCGTCGAAGCGGCCCAATTGGAGAAGGGCGGCGCCACGAAAGAGGAGGGCGAAGGGGTTCTCCGGCTGGAACTCCAATGACCGGTCGAGGTCGTGAAGCGCCTCGTGCGGGCGCTCGAGACCCAATAGGGCGACAGCCCGGCAGGCCAGAGCGACTGCGTCGTGGCGGTTGACACGGAGCCACCCATCGGCGTCGGACAAGATCTCGTCATAGAGATCTGCGTCGAACTTGGCGCGGGTGCGCTCGATGCGTCGGTCGTGGACGGCGGCGTTCGCGGGCCCGCGGGAACCGCGTTCGGCCGACTCGCGAAAGGTCACTCCCCGCTCGGACAAAGAACCGCACACGTCTGCGAAATTCGCGTCAAAGTCGCCCTGGTAGAGCGAGAGATGGTGGATCCCGGCCAAAGGAAGCTGCAACTCGTCCGGGATGACGGCACGTTCGATGAAGAGAGGAAGGATGACCTTCCTGTTCTCAAAGGCCAGGTGCACCTCCCTCCAGACGTAATCGGAACTGAACGAGTTCCGGGAGCCGATAAGGACAAGGACCTTGCACGCCTTGATGGCCTTGAAGATTTCGGCATTCCAGTGCGAGGCGCCGACGATGCCGCTCCGGTCTATCCATACGGCGGCACCCGCGTCGATGAGGCGCTCGACAAGAGGCAGGACCAGCTCGGAGTCCCGACTCGAGTAACTGATGACGATCTCGTGCGGCAAGGGTCCGGATACGGCCGGCCCAGTCCGGCCTGTCGAGGTCGGGCGACCGACGTCTCGTCCGTAGGTCATGCGCTCTGCTTCTGCGTGCCCGTACAATGCGCGGCCAGTTGCGAGCGTCTCACGCCGACCCCTTTCAGGGCATACTCACCCCCCTGCTGGTGAGTCTCTCGGAGAGTACACCTGGGTCCCCTTCGCTGCGGTGGTGGGCGATGGAGGGCTCCGGCCCCCGAGTCCCGTGGCCACCGGGGTATGACCCAGGCAACACCTGGTCGACCAGGGCCGGGACGGCCGCCGGGTCGAACGGCTCGTGGAGGAGCAGCCGGCGGACGACGATCGGGCCGAAGAGGCACTCGGCCAGCAACGGCAGGTCGAGGCCGGCGGCGACCTCCCCCGTCTCGACCCCCTCGACGAGCAGGTCGACGAGGATCTGGCGTCGCTCGTAGGCCAGCCGGCGGTGGATGGCCAGCACCTCCGGGTCGCGCTCGGCGGCGTCGATGATGGCGGGCAGGCACGATGACCAGGTGGAGTCGGACATCCCGGTGGCCACCGCCTGGAGGAGGGCGACGACCCGGTCCCGCACCGACCCACTGGCCGAAGGGCCCACGATCGGCTTGAGGGTGCGGATGGCGTCCTCCACCAGGGCGACCTTGTCCGGCCAGTGCCGGTACACCGTGCTCCGGCCGACGCCGGCCCGGGCCGCCACCGCCTCCATGGTGACGCCGCCGCACCCCACCTCGGCCAGCAGTTCGAGGGCGGCGGCCAGGATGACCCGCTGCGATCGCTCGACCCGAGGGTCGAGCCAGGCGCTGGCGGGCACGGCGCCGGCGGCCCCGTGCGAGCTCAGGCGCCCACTCCCGCCCGCTCGGACTCCGCCCGGTCGCCGCTGGCCGCGGCCGCGTCCTCCGCCTGGCGGCCGAGCACGACTGCCACCGCCCCGGCCGCGGCCAGGGCGACGGCGGCCGCCACCAGGCTGGTGAGGTTGAAGGCGTCGGTGAAGGCGGCGCCCGCCCTGGCCGCCAGCTCGGCGCCGCCCTGTCCGGCCTGGCCCGCGATCACGGTGGCCGCTCCGACCGACTCTGTGGCCGCGGTCCGCACCTGGGGCGGCAGCGACAGTCCCTTCAGGTCGATGGACGAGCGGTAGACGGCGCTGGCGATGCTGCCCAGCACGGCGATGCCGAGGGCGCCGCCGACCTCGCGGGTGGTGTCGTTGACCGCCGACCCCACCCCCGCCTTGGCCGGGGGGACGGCGCTCATGATGCTCCCCGTGGCCGGCGCCGCGGTGAGGCTCATCCCCGCCCCGAGCAGGACCATGGCCAGGGCCAGCACCGCGTACGGGGTGCCGGTGCCGATGAGGGCGAGCACACCGAAGCCGGCCGCGATGAAGACGAACCCCGACGCCATGACCTTCCCCGTGCCGAGCCGCTCGGACAGCGTCGCGCTCCGGGGTGCGATGGCGATCAGGGCCGCGGCCAGGGGCAGGGTCGACAGGCCGGCGGCGAGTGGCGAGTAGCCCCGCACGAACTGCAGGTAGAGCGTGAACAGGAAGAACAGGCCGAACATGATGAAGAAGGCGACCGTGACGACGGCGCTGCCCACGCTCATGCGCCGGTCCTTGAACAGCGTGAGGGGCAGCATCGGGTGCCTGGCCCGCCGCTCCCAGGCCATGAAGCCCACGAGTCCCACCGCGGCCAGTGCGTAGGCGATGAGCACCGCCGAGCTCGTCCAACCCTTGTCCGGTCCTTCGATGATCCCGTACACGAGGGCGCCCAGCCCCACCAGGGACAGGCCGGCGCCGACCGGGTCGAGGGGCGTGGCCTCCGGGTCCTTCGAGGTCGGCGAGAACACGGCCACCGCCAGCAGGACCAGGGCCACGATGGGGACGTTCACGAGGAAGGCCGATCCCCACCAGAACTTCTCCAGCAGGGCGCCGGAGACGATGGGGCCGAGGGCGCCGCCGGCGCCGGCGAACCCGGCCCACATGGCGATCGCCTTGCGCCGCTCGTGGGGCGGGAAGATGGTCGTGAGCAGCGACAATGTGGCCGGCATGACGAAGGCGGCGCCGACGCCGGTGATGACCCGGCCCACGATCACCTGGGCCGCGGTGGTGCCGAGCCCACCGATGAACGAGCCGGTGGTGAAGATCACCAGGCCGAGCATGAGGGCCCGCTTGCGGCCGAAGCGGTCCCCCAGGGCGCCCGCGGGCAGGAGCAGGGCGGCGAAGACGAGGCCGTAGGAGTCGACGATCCATTGCAACGAGCTGGCGCCGGCGCCCAGCTCCCGCTGGAGGCTCGGCAGGGCCACGTTGAGCCCGGCCACCGACATCACCACCATCACCAGCGACAGGCACATGATCGCCAGGAGGAACCACCGGCGGCGGTGGACGACGGGGTCTTCGTGGAGGAGCCCCGCCCCCGGGGCAGGGACGCGCAGTTCCGTCATCGGTGGATCCTTTCGACACGCGACCGTCTCGCTACGAGACACGAACGTATCAGAAGTCCCCGCGGTTGGCGGCGGGCGGCGACCTCGAACCGGTGACGAATCCCGGGGTCTGGGCCCCGAAGAACGTCACCGGTTCGCTGGGAGGGGCGGGCCTATGGACGCCAGGTCAGCTGCTTGTCGCCCGGGTTGCCGTAGCTGAACGAGACGTCGGCCACGCCGGTGGTGTTGGAGTTGCGCAGGTACCAGACGTTGCCCCGCACCACGCCGGGGGTCACCGAGTCGTTCCCGTCCCAGTCGGCGGCCAGCGGCGTGTCGCTCGGGTTGCCGTAGGTGAAGTTGCTGTCGGCCGCGCCTTGGGTGTTGGAGTTGCGGATGTACCACACGCCGTTGCGCACGATGCCGGGGGTCGTCGTCTTGGAGCTGTCCCAGTCCCCGACCACCGGGAAGTCACCCGGGTTGCCGTAGACGAAGGACATGTCGGCCGTGCCCTGGGTGTTGGTGTTGCGCAGGTAGAAGGTGCTGTTGCGCACCACGCCGATGGTGACCGTGCCGTTGCCGTCCCAGTCGCCGGCGATGGGGAAGTCGCCCGGGTTGCCGTAGACGAAGGACACGTCGGCCGCGCCCGTCGTGTTGGTGTTGCGCAGGTACCAGGTGGCGCCCCGCACCACGCCCGGGGTGACGGAGCCGTTGCCGTCCCAGTCGCCGGTGATGTGGATGTCGCCGGTGGGGTTGCCGTAGACGAAGACGGTGTCGGCGTTGCCCGTCGTCTGGCTGTTGCGCAGGTACCAGGTGTCACCCCGCACCACCAACGGGCGGGCCTGCTTGGGTCCGGCCGGGGGGATCGTGGTGGTCGTGGTGGTCGTGGGGGGCACCGTGGTGGTGGTCGTGGTCGTGGTGCCGACGATGGTCGTGGTGGTCGTCGTGGTCGTGGGCCCCACCACCGTGGTCGTGGTGGACGTGGTGGTCGTCCCCGAGACGCAGCCGATGAAGTTGGCCACGTCGACCTCGGTGCCGACGGAGACGATGGCGGCGTTGACGCCCTTGGCGACCGGGACCTCCTTGGTCGCGCCCGCGTTCACCGTGAAGGGGACGGGGGCGCCCTGGCCCTGGACGGTGCCGGTGATCTGGGTCGTCCGGGTGTTGGCGATGACGGCGAAGTTGGTCGTCTCCGCGCCCGTGCCACAGCGGGTGCTCACCGCCACGTGGTCGATGGCGGCCTGCGCCGCCGGCATCACCAGGAAGCCGAGAACGGCGATCGTGGCCATGCACACCGACCTGAGGGCCCACGCTCGTGCGGACCTGTTCATCCTCGCCCTACCTCCCGCTCGTCAAGTGCCAGGTGTACGACCTCACGCGTTGCGCCAGGTCAGGGGCTTGTCGCCGGCGTCGCCGTAGCCGAAGCTGCTGTCGGCGACGCCGGTGGTGTTGGAGTTGCGGACGTACCAGGTGCCGCTGCGCACCACCCCCGGCGTGGTGGACCCGTTGCCGTCCCAGTCGCCGGTGACGGGGATGTCGCCGGTGGGGTTGCCGTAGGTGAAGGTGGCGTCGGCGACCCCGGTGGTGTTGGAGTTGCGCAGGTACCAGGTGCCGTTGCGCACCACGCCGGGCGTCACCGTCCCGGTGCTGTCCCAGTCGCCGGTCACCGGCGTGTCGCCCGGGTTGCCGTAGGTGAAGGTCGTGTCGGCGACGCCGGTGGTGTTGGAGTTGCGCAGGTACCACGTCCCGCCCCGCACCACGCCCGGGGTGACGGTGCCGTTCCCGTCCCAGTCGCCGGTGATGGGGGTGTCGCCCGGGTTGCCGTAGGTGAAGGAGAGGTCGGCGACGCCGGTAGTGTTGGAGTTGCGCAGGAACCAGGTGTTCCCCCGCACCACGCCGGGCGTGGTCGAGCCGTTGCCGTCCCAGTCGCCGGCGATGGGGGTGTCGCCCGTGGGGTTGCCGTAGTCGAACGTGACGTCCGCCGTCCCCGTGGTGGCCGTGTTGCGCAGGTACCAGCGGCCCGACCGCACGACGAGGGGTCGGGACTTCTTGTCCGTCGTCGGCGGGAGCGTCGTGGTCGTGGTCGTCGTCGTGATCGTGGTGTTGGGGACGACGGTGGTGGTCGTGGTGGTCGTCGTGGTCACCGGCGAGCCGCCCAGGGCCTCCCAGTCGGGTGACGTCGCCCCCGGCCCGTTGGCCAGCTTGGCCAGCGTGTTCCCGGGGATGTTGTAGCCGTAGAGACCGCTGCCGGTGACCGGGACGTCGGTGACCCGGAAGAGGATGATGGTGCCGTCGGGTGACCAGGTGGGCTCGGCCACCAGGCAGCCGCCGTCGGGCACGTCGTCGGGGTTGGCCCCGGCCGAGGACATCACGAAGATGCGGCTGTCACAGGCGCCGGCCTCGGCGGTGAAGACGATCTTGGTCCCGTCGGGCGACCACTTGGGCGTGACCAGCTTGGTGTAGGGCTTGGCGTCGGGCGACGTCGTGCCGGTGAGGGGGATGAGGTCGGTGCCGTCGGCCTTGATGCTGTAGATGCGGGAGCCGCCGTTGCCGTCGCCCCGCTGGAACACGATGCGGGCCCCGTTGGGCGACCACTCGGGCGCGCCATCGTCGGTGCCGGCGCCGAGGGCGTCGCCGTTGGTCAGCTGCACCAACCCGCCGGAGCCGTCGGTGTTCATCACGAACAGCCGGTACTCGTTGTCGACGCGGTTGCTGGCGAACACCATGCGGCTGTTGTCGGGCGACCACGCGGGCTGGATGTCGTCGGCGACGTTGTTGGTCAGGTTGGTGACCGCAGCGCCGTTGGCCGCCACCTTGAAGACGTCACCCTTGCCGCCGATCAGGCGGTCGAACAGCAGCCATGCCCCGTCGACCGACCACGCAGGGTGATCGCCGCCGGCCAGGAAGAGGGCGGCGTCGGCCCCGTTGGGCTTCGCCGTCCACAGGTCGCCGCCCTGGCTCCACGCCAGCAGCCCGTTCCCCCCGGGGAACGTGGCCTGGCTCTGGGGCATCACCAGGCCGAACGCGATGGCCACGACGACCGCCGCCGCGACCCTTATCCGAGACGACATTGCCCGCATTGCGCACTCCTCTGCAGCCCTGTTGGCCGAACCCCGATCCGGCAAACCGCCGGGCCACCCTAACGACCGTGTTTCGATCCCGCCATCGCGACCCCCACTCTCCGTAGACGCACGGCTCCGGGGGATGGTTCCGTCGCCGCCTGTGGACGTCCTGGGGACAACTATCAGGGATCGAGATGGAACGCCAGCCAGCTGGTGCCGGGGTCGACCGTGACGAGGCGGTGGGGAACGTGGGCGGGGAGGACGACCCACTCGCCGGCGGCGAGCTCCACCGGCTCGTCACCGACCTCGAGGGTGGCCCGGCCGGACAGGAGCGTCACCCACTCGTCGTGGTCCTGGAGGTAGTCGGCCGGATCCTCGACCCGACCGCTCAGGATCTGCTCGACCACCGCCCGGCCGTCCTCGGCCACCAGGTGGTCGAAGCGCTCGCCCTCGTCGGGAGCGTCGGACGGCGGCCGCAGGCGGCCCCGCCGGACCGCGTCCACGAGGTCAGCCCTTGTTGGCCCCGTGGGCCCGGACATAGTCGTTGACCTCGTAATACGCGTCGATCGACTCGCCCGCGTCGCCCCAGAAACCGTCGAGGACGTCGTACTCGATGGCCTGCTGGTCGACGTACCAGTTGTTGACGTCGGTGATCTCCAGCTCCCCCCGGCCCGAGGGGACGAGGGTGGTGATGATCTCGAAGACCGACTGGTCGTAGAAGTAGATGCCGGTGACGGCGTAGCTGCTGGCGGGAACGTCGGGCTTCTCGACGATGCGAAGCACGCGGCCGTCGGCGCCGAGCTCGGGCACGCCCAGATGACTGAGGTGGGCGGGGTCCTCCACCCGGGACAGGAGGATGCGGGCGCCCTTCTCCTGGTTGCGGAAGTTTTCCACAGCCACTCGGATGGACCGGCCGACGATGTTGTCGGCCAGCATCACCACCACCCGGTCGCCGTCGACGAAGCGCTCGGCCAGGCTGAGGGCCTCGGCGATGCCGCCGGCCCGCTCCTGGTAGGCGTAGGAGAGGCGTTGGATGCCCCACTCGTTGCCGCTGCCGAGGAGGCGGAGGAACTCGCCGGCGTGGGTGCCGCCGGTGACCATCATGATCTCGTCCACCCCGGCCGTGACGAGGGCCTCGATGGCGTAGGTGACCATCGGACGGTCGTAGATCGGCAGGAGGTGCTTGTTGGTGATGCGGGTGAGCGGGTGCATCCGGGTGCCGGTGCCCCCGGCGAGGATCACGCCTTTCACGGGCCGTGACGTTAGCCGCCGCCGACGGTCCGCAGCCGGGCCCGGGGCGAGGCCGCCGGAGTGCCCGCTCCGAACCAGGTCGCGAGGGCCCGAGGCAGCTCCGGGTCGCCGAGCTCTCCGACCCAGGCGACGTGCCCGTCGGGTCGGATCAACACGGCCGGGGGCGCGGCGACCTCGCCCAGGACCGGGAGCTCCCACACGCCGTCGTGCCTGGCGTCGACGAACCGGACCCGATCGGCCCAGGGAGAGATGTCGAAACCGCCGGGTGCACCGAGGTTGAGGAGCACGGGCCGGGCGTGGTGGAGCAGGGTGAAGACGCGTGTGGGACCGTCGGCGGTGTGCACGTCGAGGTCGGGCATGCGCCGCCCGAGCAGCGGGTGTCCCTCTCCGAGGTCGTAGTGGACATCGAGGCCGGAGAGCCTCGCCGCGATGCGCCGACGGGGCTCGTCCATGGTCAGCAGTTCGGCCATGGTGTCGCGGAGGGCATCGTGACGGTCGTCGGGGCTGCTGAGCGCGACCATCGCCATGGTGTTGCGCAACGCCCGGGCGCCGACCGGATGCCGTTCCGCGTGGTAGGTGTCGAGGAGGCTCTCGGGTGATGTCTTGTCGACGACCTGGGCCAGCTTCCATCCCAGGTTCACGGCGTCCTGGACGCCGATGTTGAGGCCCTGGCCGCCGTGCGGAGGATGCACGTGGGCCGCGTCCCCGGCCAGCAGCACCCGGCCCTTGCGATAGGACGCCGCCTGTCGCGTCATGTCGGTGAACCGGGAGATCCAGTTGGCGCGGTGCAGCCCGTAGTCGGTCCCGTACACGCCGACGAGTGCTTCGCGAAGCTCGTCCATGCTGGGGTCGCCGGTGTGTTCGACGTGTCGTTCTGTGAGCACGACCCGAACCGACTCCCCGTCTGCCCTCCGGCCGAGGGCATGGGTGCCGACGCTGTCGCGACGAAAGCCGAACGGCGGCTCCTCGTCCAGCTCGACCTCGGCGATCATCCAGCTCGTCGACGGACCCAACCCGGGGAAGTCGATGCCGGCTGCCTTGCGGATCAGGCTGCGTCCTCCGTCGCACCCGACGAGATACTCCGCTCGCAGCGACGTGTCGCCGGACAGCTCGACATCGACGCCGGCGTCGTCTTGGGCGAAGCCCACCACCTCGCGACGACGAAGGATCGGAACCCCGAGCTCGGCGACCCAGTCGGCCAGGATGGGCTCGAACTGGCTCTGCCACAGCGCAAGTACGTAGTTGTGGCGGGTGGGAAAGTCGCTGATGTGCAACGGGATCAGGGCGAAACCCACGCCCTGCATCACCTGCCCGGCGGAGAGGAATCGTTCCGCGATACCACGCTGATCGAGCACCTCGATTGTGCGGGAGTGAAGCCCGCCGGCTCGCGATCCATCGACGTCCTGATTGGCCCGTCGTTCGACGATGACGACGTCGATCCCCGCCAACGCCAGCTCGCCCGCCAACATCAGCCCGGTCGGGCCGCCTCCTGCGATCACCACCGCATGCTCGGTCATCGCCGCTCCCCGCCGGACGCGGCGCCGGTCGGGGCCGGCCTCGCGCTCGGCGCCCGCCCGCCAGCGCCGGTCGCCCGCGCCCTCAGGACCGCTTCCGCGCTTCCGGTCGACCCATCTGCCGAAGGCAACACATCCATTCCACGACCCCTGGCTCCGAAGGTTCTGGCCGCAATCGGCGCAGCGAACGAGTCATGGTCAGCACGTTTGGGTCGCTTGCGGCAAGCCCCCTCCCTCGCGCTATGTTGTTCATGGCGGCGGAGATCCCGGACCCCGACAACCGGCAATCATCCCCTCCTGGCCCCGCGTGGTTACGGGATATCGAGGAGATCCCCAAGGATGGATCGGACCTCGGCGAGCGCGGCGGCACCGATGTTCCCTTGGTCGTCGGCTGTGAGTCGCTCGGTGCTCACCACCGTACAAAGGTGGCACTGCGCCACCGACGGCTGATCGAGCCCGGCCGCCGACACGACGATCTCGGTCGGCAGTGACCGTTTGGTGTGGCTCGTGATCGGGACGACGTGAATCGTTCGCGGCCGAGCATCCAGGATCAGGTTGGCAGTGACGACGATCGCCGGCCGAACGAAGCCAGGCTCGCTTCCCGCCGGGACTCCGAAGTCGACACGGACGACATCACCCGCCTGCATGGCGATGGATCGTGGATGGTCCCGCATCGAGCCAGGCTTGCGCCTCTGCATCTGGTTGATTCGCGGAAAGCGCCTGTCCGATGCGTCGCTGGCGCTCAGCCCGAACGAGGCGGTTGATCTCCTCATCGAGGGTGACTTTGTCGTGGTTCGCCAGAGACCGGAGGCTGTCGCGAGTGGTTCGCGAGACACGAACTGTAGTCGAATCAGGCATGCCTGACAGTATACTGGCCCGAGGGCGGCCGGACGACGCGCCGTCCCGTCACGCCTTTGGGAACGACCCCGATGTTGCCCTGGCTGGCGGGCTCCCTCGGTCGGCATATCGCCGTCTCGCCCGAGCAGTATTTCGGTGGAGATGTTCCTGACCGTGCGGGTGATCGGAGCGACGAGAACGTCGCGCGGCAAAAGAATTGAAGGGATCGTTGATCGAGTCCATCGATTTCGACCCATTCTTCCCGCCCCGCTCACTCGGTCCCCGGTGACGCGACCCAGGAGGGTGTCCCCGCGAGCGCCGACCGGGAGCCGTAACGTGAGGGCGGGTTTCGCGGACAGGGAGTGCGCATGGAACGCGGCCTGGTGCTGGGTGGCAGCGTGGCTGGACTTCTGGCGGCGCGGGTCGTGAGCGACCACGCATCCGAGGTCGTGATCGTCGAGCGCGACGACCTCGGCACCGGGCCGGTGACGCGGCGCGGCGTTCCCCAGGGCAACCAGGTCCACGGCCTGCTCGCTCGAGGCCTCGAACAGATCGAGGCCCTGTTCCCCGGGATCACCCAGGAGATGTTCGAGGACGGCGCCGAGATCGCCGATCCCGGCGTCGACTGTCACTGGTTCGTCAACGGACGGGCCAAGCCGCCGTCGGGCATCGGCCAAGGGGTCGCCTGCACCAGGCCCTTCCTCGAGTGGCACCTGCGACGGCGGGTGACGGCGTTGCCCGGCGTCCGGGTCGTGCGGGGGCGGGCCGAGGGGCTCACGATGGTGGCCGGGCGGGTCGACGGTGTCGCCCTGTCCGGCGGGGAGCGAGAAGGTGAGCAGCTCGGCGCCGATCTCGTGGTCGACTGCACCGGCAAGGCGACTCGAATCGATGCGTGGCTGGATGCGGCGGGCTACCCCCCGCCCCCCCAGCGGCGGGTGAACATCGGCCTCGGGTACGCCTCCCGCTTCTACGCCCGGGCTCCGGACGAACGCCTCGGCGGCGCGCGGGGGGTCATCTCCATCACCGAGGACCTCGACCGCCCTCGGGGTGCGGTGGCCTTCTCGGTCGAGGGCGGCCGGTGGCTCGTCACCCTCGGCGGCTACGACAAGGACCGGCCGAGCTCGGATCCCGCCGACTTCGCCTCCCGCCTCGAGAGCGACCCCTGCATCGCCCTGCGGCAGTTCGCCCACCGCGACGACATGCTCAGCGACGTCACGACCTACCGCTACCCGACGAGCGTTCGTCGCGATTTCCACCGTTGCCCGAGGCTTCCGGGAGGGGTGCTCGCGGCCGGGGACTCGGTCGCCTCGTTCAACCCCATCTACGGCCAGGGGATGACGTCGGCTGCGCTCCACTCGGCCACGCTCGCCGCCTATCTGGCGTCGGGAGCATCGCCGCACGCGCCGGCCGAGGGCTATTTCCGGCGGCTCCGCCCGATCGTCGATTCGGTGTGGACGCTCTCGACGTCAGCCGATTTCCGACTGTCCCACGTGACTGGCGACCGGCCGCACGGAGTATGGATGATGCACCGGATCAACGACCTGTACACAAAGGCGACGCTGCGGGACGGCGACCTGCACGGCCTCTTCCTGCGAGTCCTGAACCTGCAAAAGGGCCCGCAGACACTGGCCCGTCCCGACAACCTCACCCGCGCCTATCTGGCGTCGCGTCGGCCGTTACCGGCAGTGTCCTGAAAAGGGGCCCCGCCGTGCCCCACTCGCCGACGAGGAGGTGAAGGGATGCGTCCGCCTGACCGCCACCGACGAGCGGTCGACCGACTGTGTCGGGCCGTGCTCGTCGGGTCCGATCCGGTCGACGAGCCGCTCGCGGGCCTGGCCGCGAAGGTTCGAGAGGACGCCACCCGGATCACCGACGCCGACGTGGTCGCGCTGCTCGCCGGGGGGCTGGCCGAGGACCGGGTCCTCGAGGTCACGCTCGCGGCCGCGGTGACCGCCGCTTCGGTGCGGTTGGCGGCTGGCCTCGGTGCGATGCACGCCGGCAAACCGGACGTCGGACCCGACTGACGTGCGCCTCGCGGTTCTCGATCGCGGTCACCGCCCCAAAGCTCAGGTCTTCCTCTGGCTGGCCGGCACGCTCGGCCGATCCCAGGTGGACGACGTCGTCAAGCTCGCCCTCTACCGTCCGGAGCTGTTCGGCGCGCCGTTCATCGCGTTGGTACGCGAGGTGATGCGGGGCCCGTCGCCGTGGACCCCGGGTGAACGGGAGCTCTTCGGCGCCTTCGTCTCCCGGCTGAACGGCTGTCGGTACTGCTCGGCGGTTCACACCGAGATCGCCAACCTGCGCCTCGACCACGGGGTGACGGCGACGCAACTGGATGACTGGCGGAACGCCGGTTTCGAACCACGGATCACGGCCACCTTCGAGCTGTTGGAGAAGGTCACTCTGGCGCCGTCGGAGGTCGGCCCGGACGATATCGATCGGCTGCGGGCCCACGGTATCGAGGACGATGCCATCGTCGACGCGCTCCATGTGGCATTCACCTTCAACGTGGTCAATCGGATCGCGAACGCGCTCGATTTCACCTGGAACACCGACGCCGACGCGCTCGTTGGAGCGCGTGTGCTGAACCGCATCGGGTATCGGCTCCCGGGCTTTCTCCTGGGCTGAGCCGCTCCCCACCCGACGGCCGCCGGATGGGGGGTGAATGCCTCATGACGGCGGTGCGTCCCGTCCCTACCTTCGCACCCAGGAGCCACACCACGGCTCCCCGACCCCAAGGAGAGGACGACATGCCCAAGTACATGATCGAGCGGACGGTGCCCGGTGCGGGCCAGATGGACGAGGCTGCTCTGGCCGCCATCGCCGGCAAGTCCAACGGCGTCCTCCGGGACCTGGGTCCCGACGTCCAGTGGGTCCAGAGCTACGTGAGCGACGACAAGATCACGTGCGTCTACCTGGCCGCCAACGAGGACATCATCCGCGAGCACGGCCGGTGTGGCGGCTTCCCCGTCGACGCCGTCCACGAGGTGCGGGCCGTCATCGACCCCACAACGGCGGAGCTGGTCCGGTGAGCCGGGCCGCCATCAGCCTGGCCACCGGCCTCGAGGACTCGGAGAAGGTGACCGTGGCCTTCCTCGTGGCCGTCGGCGCCGCCGAGAGCGGCCGCAGCACGCTGATGTTCGTCACCAAGGAAGCGGTGCGCCTGGCGACCGACGGCTTCGCCCACGGCGTGGCGTGCGAGGGGTGCCCACCGATCGCGGATCTGATGAAGCGCTTCGACGCCGCCGGCGGCGAGCTCCTCGTCTGCCCCATCTGCTTCAACGCCAGGCACCTCGACGAGGACGAGCTGGTCGCCAACGCCACGCTCGGCGGCACGGTCCAGCTCTGGGAATGGATCGGCGACGGCGCGACGACATTCAGCTATTGACCGGGATCAGGGGTGACCAGATTCACGTCGGGGGAGCAGCCCGAGGTGTCTCAAGGCAAGGGCTGCTCCTGGGCGGAGACGAACGGAGCGTCGCAGTCGATAGGCGAAGGGAGTTCTCCCGGGACACCGGCTAATGGTCGTGGCCGGGTTGGTGTTGCTCGTTCGGCACGCGGACGTCTCCCGGTCCTCGGGCGAATCCGTTGTGGAACGAGTATCCCTCGTGGAACGTCGTGAGCTCGACCTTCGCAGTTTGGCGTCCGATTTCCTCCGCGATCTCGGAGAGCGACCGCAGCGCGAGGTCCGGCGTGCCGAAATGATCGGCGACCTCGAGCGCGGCGGCATATCGTTCGAAGCGCTCGCGCAGTCTCGAGATGCGCGGGTCGTCGCCCAGTCGTTCGACGGGTCCGGGATCGCCCGGGCGCGGCGGCCATTCCGGGACCTCCTGATCCGGAATGCGGATGTGCCGAACTGTCTGCTCGACATGCACCGTCGCCCGCCGCCTCTTCTCGTCGATAGCGGTGACGGTCAGCGTGACGCTCGGCCCACGTACCGAGAGGCTCTCGAAGACGCTGCCGACGACGAGATCGTTGGCACCGTCCTTGGCGGCCATGAGGTAGGACCGGTTGCCCTCGACCCGATGCACCAGGACGCACGAACGCGGGATGCCTGCGTCCCACCGGTCTTTCATGCGGAACTCGACGAGGAAACCGGCCGCGTCGAGCGCTGCGGCCTGAAGACCACGATCGTGCAGCGGTCCGAGCACGACGTCGCGCGTGACGGGCGCAAGGCGCGAGATCACGACCACGCGGTCCTCGTTGAGCCACCCCCGCCGGCGCATGTTGCAGGCGTTGAGCCCGGGGCCGATCCGTGCATAGTCGGCGTTCGCCGCGCTGTAGGGACTCCACGTGCTCATCGTGTCCCACGGATCGCCGTACTCGGCGGTCGAGCCGTCGAGGCCGGAGTGGTCTGAGCCGTAGCCGTGTCCCATCTCCTGTCCGAGCAGGTCTGGCGAAAGCGAGTTGAGGTCGCAGAGCGCAGCCATGCCCCCGACCCACCCGCACAGATCGAGCGGCGTGTACCCGCACACGACGACCCCCGAATACGAGGTGAGATCGATCTTGTGGGCGGATGCCGCAGCCCGCCCGGCATCGAGCACACCACCGCGGTTGATCTTGCCCGTCTGCGGTGCGACGTTGCCGATGTAGTCGGCGCGCTTGTACGGGATGGTGTAGACGCCGACGACCTCTGAATCGGAGACGTCGATCTTGCCGTGGCTGCTGTCGAGGAAATAGTCGACCATGTTCATGGTGCCCGTGCCCGCTTTCGTGAAGAGCCGGCGGTGGTGCGCGAGCAGGTCGATCCTCGTGCCATCGGGCAGTCTCTTCAACGCCAAGACCGGCGGGTCGTCCTTGAAGCGGATGACGATGACGAGCCAGGGCGACCGTTGGCGAGCCAAGAGTCCGGAGAAGAATCCCGCGATGACCGGCGACACGAAGACGGAGTCGGAGATCGTCATCGCGTAGTCGAGCTCCAGGCCGTGGCGGTGTGCGGGCGGCTCGACGTCGACGAGCGCCGACGAGATCTCCTGGTGTCCGATTCGGGACATGGGTCCTCCTCTGTCTGGGCCAGACGGCCGCCGCAGGCTAGCGCGGGGTGCCGAAATGGAGCCGTCGTTGGAGCGAGCAGTCCGGCAAATGGCGCGCCTCGCCTCCCGTCGTGGGAAACTCGGGACTTGCGTCCGAGCCTGTACGAGTTCGCCGGAGGCGAGCCCGCCTTCCTCGCCTTGGCCGCGGCCCACCACGCCCGTTGCCTGGCCGACCCCGAGCTGAACCACCCGTTCTCCCATCCCGACCAGCACCCCGAACATGTCGAACGGCTGGCCGCCTACTGGGCGGAGGTCATGGGCGGCCCTCCGACCTACTCCGGCAGCTGCGGTGACCATTCCTTCGTGCTGCAAATGCACGCGGGCAACGGCGATCTGACCGATCTCGGGCGACGATTCGTCTCCTGTTTCGTCGCCGCCGCCGATGACGCGGGGCTGCCCGACGATCCGGAGTTCCGCGCCGCCCTCCGGGCGTACATGACCTGGGCGGTCGACGAGATTTTGGTCCTGGGACCGCCGGAGACGACGGTTCCGAAGGATCTGCCGATGCCGCACTGGGACTGGGACGGCCTGGTCACGCCGGCGCCGCCTCCCTGAGGTCGGTCGGGCTCGCCTTCGAGGGCGGACCTACGTGGCGACGGGGTTCCAGGGCGGGGCCAGCTGGAAGTAGTTGCCGTCGGGGTCGGCGAAGGTGCACAGCCGCATCCCGCCGCCGCCCGGGGGCTCGTAGGGCTCGGCGACGACCTCGGCGCCCAGCGCCTTGATGCGCTCGAACTCGGCGTCGAGCTCGGCCGTGGTGAAGGTGAGCATGATGCGCCCCGGCTGTTGGCTCCGGCCGGTGACCTCGCTGTGGGGTCCGATGGCCATGCTTCCCTCGCCGGCCTGGAAGCCGAACCAGCCGTTGGCCGGGTCGCTCCAGTCGGGGTTCGGGGCCCCGAGGACCTCGGTGTAGAACTCGGCCAGCCGCTTCGAGTCCTCCGAGCCCAGCATGACGTTCTGCAGGTTCAAGGCCATTTTCGTCCTCCTCGGGATTGCGCTCGCCAGGGTCATACGGCGGAAGGTCGGGGCGTGTCCCACCGTACGCGGCGGGCTGGCACAGTCGCGCCCGTGACGGATGGTCCGGGCGACGCCGAGATCGAGGGGCTGCTCGTGGCCGCCGACCCGGCTCGATGGCAGGACCTGTGGGACGCGGTGGCCGCCCTCGACGCCGAGCCGGACCACGGACGATGGGCTGGAGGCGAGGTCGAGGGCTCCGTCATCCGGATGCCCTACGTCGTCTACAGCCAGGCCGTGCTCGGCGTGCTCCAGGCCGTCTTCGCCCTCGGCGCCAGCCGCCCGTTCGACTGGGGCGCGTGGAGCGGGATCACCCGGTACCGGAGCGGACGGGGTCTCGACGAGGCGCCGGTGGCGGAGTCGGTCCGGATGATCACCGCCATCGTCCGCGCCGATCGGTTCTCGGAGGGCACGATCCTCGCCAGCATCGACGACGGCACACTCCCCGCCGCCATCGCCCGGCTGCGCCGGTGGTGGGAGGAGAACTGCCCCTGAACCCGGGCCAGACTGGGCGACATGGCGTGGTCGCCCGACAACGGCGCCCTGCGGGGGCGGGTGGCGGTGGTGGCGGGGGCGACCCGCGGCGCGGGGCGGGGCATCGCCGCCGCCCTCGGCGAGGCAGGGGCGACCGTGGTCTGCACCGGCCGCAGCAGCCGCTCCCGGACCCTGCGCTCCGACTACGACCGGCCCGAGACCATCGAGGAGACCGCCGAGCTGGTGACCGACCTCGGTGGCGTCGGCGTGCCGGTGGCGGTCGACCATCTCGACTCCGACCAGGTCAGGGCCCTCGCCGAACGCATCCGCCACGACCACGGCCACGTCGACGTCGTGGTCAACGACATCTGGGGCGGCGAGGTGCTGAAGGGCGGCCCGGCCGACTGGAACACGCCGATCTGGGAGCACGACCTCGAGAAGGGCTTCCGCATCCTCCGGTTGGCGATCGACACCCACCTGATCACGTCCCACCACCTCCTCCCGCTCATGGTCGACCGTCCCGGCGGCCTGCTGGTGGAGGTCACCGACGGGACCGTCGACTACAACGCGTCCAACTACCGGATCTCGGTCTTCTACGACCTGGCCAAGGTGGCGGTGGCCCGCCTGGCGTTCTCCCAGGGCCACGAGCTGGCCCCCCACGGCGCGACCGCGGTCGCCGTCACGCCCGGCTGGATGCGCTCGGAGATGATGCTCGAGGCCTTCGGGGCCACGGAGGAGAACTGGCGGGAGGCAGCCGCTCCCCCCGGCTTCGCCGTCTCCGAGTCCCCCCGGTTCCTGGGCCGGGCGGTGGCGGCGCTGGCCGTCGATCCCGATCGGGCCCGATGGAACCAAAGATCGGTCAGCTCCGGCCAGCTCGCCCGCGACTACGGGTTCACGGACGTCGACGGCTCCCGGCCCGACGTCTGGCGCTACATGGACGACGCCGCCCGCGGCGTCCCCGCCGATCCCGCCGACTACCGGTAGGTCCGCGCCGCGAAACGATGCGCCCGGCGCTCTGAAGGCGCCGCGAACGGGACCGGGGCTTGCCGTGGGTGGCGTAGCGCACGAGCACGTTGTCGGAGCCGGGCCAGGTGTGGGTGCCGAGCAGGCGAACGGGGACGGGCGGCGGGGCGAGGAACATGGGCGTCGCCGGGCCGACGACGACCGAGCCCACGATGAAGTGCAGCTCGTCGACCAGGCCCGCCGCCACGAGGTCGTTCCAGAGCGTCCGACTGGCGAAGACGAGGACGTCGCGACCCGGTCCTTGCTTCAGTTCCGCGATCCGGGCGTGGGCGTCCGCCCGGCGGACTGATGGTGGTGGTGGTGTCCCGATCCTGGGAGACGAGGTTGGCGACGATCAGCGTGCGCATGGCCGGGATCCTGCTCGACGTCCGGGACATCCGCCCGAACGACACCCGCCGGGGGGCGCACTTGGCGCCCCCCGGCGAGTCTTCGTCGGAACGAGTTCCGAGCGATCGGGCGCGACGCCTCTAGAGGCCAGGCGCTCGAATGACAACCGACCATTGACCTCCGCCGAGGTTGTAGGTCCTCCCGGTGACGGCATCGCCCGAGGTGTTCCCTTCAATGACCCGGACACTGGCGCCCGAGACCGACTCGACGATCCCGACGTGTCCGCCACTCCGAGATCGGTAGAGGACGTCACCGGGTCGCACGTCTGCGCCGGGCCCGAACCGAAAACGGGTGGCGCGGCCGCCGGTGAACACCTTGCCGCTCGACCAGTCCCCCGTCCAGGCGCTGCCCTTGTCGTTCCTGGCGAGGGGCACCCCCGCCTCGTGGAACACGTAGGAGGTGAACATGGCGCACCACGCACGCCCGTCGAGGCCGTACCAGCGGGTGAACATGTTCCTGTTCTCGCCCCGCCGATCGATCGTCGAGCCCTTGCCGGTGGCGAAGGGCTGGGCGATCTGGACGATACGAGCCGCCTGCGGAGCGGGCGCAGAGGACTGCGGGGGGGCCGCCGCGACGGGTGGGGCAGTCGGAGCCGGACCGCAATCGTGGCTGGTGTTCGACGACCAGATCGGGACGTTTCCGGGTCGACGCAACGTGATTTTGCCGTCGTCCTGGACGTGCAGGGTCGAGTCAGGGTTACCGCTCGTTCCCGTCGACCAAATTGGTACGTTTCCGACGGCTCGAGCCACAAGATTGCCGTCGAGCTGCAGGTGAAAACTCGTTCCGGGGTGGCCGTCGGTTCCGGTCGCCCAAATCGGCACGTTGTTCTGTGCTCGCAAGACGACATTGCCATCGGAGGCCTGGACAGTCAGCGTGAAGCAACCATTCGGCGACTGGATCGACTGCCCACTTCCGAGTACCGATCCCGGCCCAAGGATCGTGTCCGCCGCCTCGGCGGAAGGCACTGCGATGCTGAGCGCCCCACAGGTTAGCAGGCTCCCTACGGAGACGGCGACGCACCTTCGGAGCCTCGCCGGTCGAACACTCTCACCGCCCGTGTGCGAGCGGTCTCTCTCAACGGAATGCATCGTAACCCTCCCCTTTCGCTGACGATGGCACGTTCTCGAAGCCGAGCCGCCATTCGGAGGAAGCTTGCAGCTTCCGGACGAGCTCGATACAGATACCGAAGGTCGAGGCGCCGGAATTTACGGGGGACCTTGCGGTATTCGCGCCGAGGTGCGAATTGGGGAAGAATTTTCGGGCTCGCCCGTAAAGTCGAGCCGACTCCGACCGGTCCTATGGTGTGACGATCCACCGACACGGCGACGGAGAGGAGCTGGCACGGGGCCTGAGCCGACGACCGGCGCGGCCCCCGGCAAGCAAACAGGCCCGTCCTGCCCATCGAGAGGGGCGACCTTTGGAGGCCGAGCCGAACCGTTCCATGTCAGCGGTGCGCCTGCGATCGTTGGCGATCAAGTGCCCCGAACAGCGGGCGGCGATCGCTGACATCTTCCTCGAGCGGTTCCCCAGCCTCGAACGGCGGCTACTGCTCCTCGACGACCGCGAGTTGCTCCGAGAGGGATCGACAGAACCGAGTCGTGAGCGCCGGCTGGTGGTGCACGATCACCTTCACCGCTTCTACTTCGACTTCTGTGTGAACGCCGCCCTCGGGCGGTGGGACAGAGATATCCAGTACCTGGTTTACGCGGAAACTGGGGCAGGCGCCGCCATTCTGGAATTCGTCAACCACCCTCCGCAACCGGGATGGCGAGAGTCGATGCAGATCTTGCTCATGCTTCGTGCCAGGAGTCGTGCCCTTGACGCCTGGAGAGCGGATCATCCAGACGCTGAGCGCCTCGTCTCGCTCGAAGCCCTCGACGATCACGGAGACACAGGAACAGCGCTTACCCCCCTCCACGCATCCGGGAATATGGACCGTGATCTGCGGGAGGCGATCTGCCGTGCCACTCGCCAGGCATTGGAGGACTTGGAGGCGAGTTCTATCAGGTACAAGAGCGGGTACCACACGATCATCCTGGCGCTGCTTGCGGAGCACCATTGGTTCAACCAAAGCAGACCCCTGCTGAACAGGGAGATTGCAGAAAGACTCGGGGTCGCACCCGCCACAGTCACCCACGCTCTCACGAGGTTCCGGGGGTTTTTCGTTCAGCGCCTCATCGAGAACGATGTCGATCCCCGGTTTCTGTCTGACGGCGGCCGAGCCCAGAATGAGGAGTTGTGATGACCGGCGACGATTTTCCCGGCGACGGGGAGCTGGACCTGGACCCGACAAATCTCGATTGGGCCGCCTTGGAAGCGGAGGCCGACCGGGTGGTCGACTGGGGGGAGGATCAGAACCTGGTCGGATTCGCGGCGGCCGTGCTCCGCCATCCCGAGGCCGTCCAGGTTCCGGTGGTCGGGGAGGGGTGGCCGGCCGGCACGGAACTGGAGGTTCAGCTCGATGCCGAGACGGGACACGTCCTCCTCCTCTCCGACCCGGCACCGCCGGACGGCACCCTCGTCGTTCTCCAACCTCGGAGCGGCTCCCGAGTCCGCCTCGCCCACGTCGAGGGCGGTCTGGCTCATTTCGGCGCCGTCCCTGTCGGGTCGACGGTGACGGTGGCAGTCCGTGAGCAGGCGATGCTGATCCTCAGCCGCGCCCTGAACCCGGCCGCGGCCGGTGACGAGCAGGGTTGGGAGCTGGCCGACGAAACCCAGGTGCGCAGAAGCAGCGACGGCAGCAACATCGTGGTCACGTTCGTCGCGCCCTCGCCGGGCATGGTCTGGCTCGTGGGCGATCTTGCGCTGCCGATGTCCACCCGGGAATCGATGAGCAGCCTGCACGCGCACTTCCGGGAGCTACTCGCGTCAAACCCGCCGGTGCGCACGGATGCGGAGAAGGTCGACCCCGAGATCCTCCGCCGTTCCGCGGCGGCGGCCGCCGATGCAGCAGGGGCGCTCGCGTGGCGGGCGATCGCCCAGAGCCCGAACCTGTCCAAGTCACGGCGGCAGGCAATCCTCAGTGGTCTCGACTCGCCCGACCCCTCGTAGCGGTCGCCGATGTCGCGATGATGAGCCAACCGGCAGAATCACCGGCGTCCGGGGGCCGAGCCCGGCGGCGGCATGGTGGAGGTCTGGAGCGAGCATGAGGATGCGGCGGGCGAAGGGTGGGCGGCGAGATCGCGTCGATCGCCTGCTCGAGATCGGGTCGACGGAGCGCGATCTCGAGACCGCCCAGACGAGACCACTTCTGGAAGGGGCCCTCTGGGACGGGAGCCAAGAGGCGGTCGCGGTCGGCGCCATCGAGTGGGTGACGCACCTTCAGGCCAGGATCGGCGAGGAGGGCGACCCCGAAGTCCCCTACGCGTTCTTGCACGGCGTCTCAGCCAGCGTGCGCCAACCGGTCGCGGTCCCGAGAGGCATCGTCGATGCGGCCGCGGCCGCGCTCGGGGCGCCGGTCCGCCGCGGATGGGCCACCAGCGCCTTCGACGGGCGAGGGGCGCGGCCCCTGACCCCCTCGCATCCCGACCCAGGAGACGCAGGCTCTGCGACCGACGCGACCGCGGAAGCGGAACGGGCGGGCTTCCTGGTGGGTGCGATGCGCGGCCAGTGGCAGCGAGGCCGGCGCCGAAGGTTCAAGTTCGCCCTCGACCAAAGCCCCGGGTTCGCCACGTTTTGGGCGCAGCGCCTTCGGAACGGCCCGCCCGGGCTCTGGCCGTCCCTCGAATTCGACCTTTGCTACGTCGACCGCCCCACCGCCAAGGCGGTGCAGGAGGCCTGGGAGCAGGTCGGCCCCCGAGCCGGCCGAGGATGGTCGGTCGCCTGGGGCATCAGTGGGGCCACCGGCCAGGAGATCACCGGCAACTCGCTGGGCTGGGCCGCGGCGGCAGCCTTCACGGGCCTGGGCTGGCGCCGCTCGTACCTCCGACCCCGTCGTTCGACGGTGCTCACCGGCACCGTCCCCCGGCGCGGGCTGCCCGGCGCGGTGGACCTCCAAGGCAAGGGCCAGTTCGCCGAACGTCGTCTCCGACTCGTCGGGCCGGACCCCGGCAGCCAACGAGAGCCGCCCGGCTACACGACGGTCATGACGCCGCGGCAAGCCCGCCGGGCCGTCCATCGGTTCGCGGCGTGGACGGCGCTACCGGTGGTCGCCGGGCTCGTCCTCATCCTCGGCCCGCTGGCCGGTGTCCCGCTGGGGTCAGGGTCGGGGTCGGACGAGGAGGACCGGACGTCGATCTCAGCACCGACGGCGACCACGATCCCACCGCCGCAGACCACCGTGTCGCCCGCGACCATCGCAACGACCGCGACAACCGCGCCCGCCGAGACGACGTTGCCGGTCGCGGCCCCCCGGACGCCGGAGACGACGCAGCCGCCACTGCCCGTCCGCTCTGCGACGATCGCAACCCCGGCCGACGGCACACCCGTGAGCAACCCGGTGGTGATGACCGGACAGGCACACCTTCCCGCTGGGTTCAGTTTGTGGGTCTTCGCCAAGTCCGAGCACGGCGACGTGTACCTCCTCGGCAATCAGCCGATCACCGTGTTCCCGAGCGGAGAATGGACCCGGGACGCAACCCTGGGCCGACCGACAGGAGAAGCACCCGGGCTCGGTTTCACGGTCACCATCGCGTCCGCCACCGAGGAAGGCTCTCAGCGACTCGCCGACGCGATTGGGAACCGAACCAGCCTGTCCTTCGGCTCCGGCCTACCGCCGTACGTACAGGCCGAGGACCAGGTGACCGTGGCGCTCTACCCCTGAGAGAACGCCTTCGCTCGAAAGCGCGGTGTGCTCCTCTCGGTGAAGGGGTGAAGGCGGCTGTTCAGCTGCCACCGGAGAAGGGACAGGGATGCACGTCTCGCGGATGAGGGGCGGCGCGGTTGCCGGCCTGGCGTTCATCGTCGGCCTCGGTGCTGGGGTGCTCCCGCGCGAACGCCCGGTCACCAGAGCCACAGAGGCCGCGGTCGCCGACGTGATCTCGGAGGAGCCGCCCCCGGCGTCCATCGGGCCCGACGGCGCCCAGGACACCGAGGCGTCAGGCGAGGAATCGCCAGGCGAGCTGGTCCCCCCGGACCTCGCCTGGGAGGACCCCGGTAGCGCGGACAACGCGGACACCATCGTGAGCGACCCCGCCGAGGACGATGACTCTGGCTGGGCAACCGAAGGTGAGCGCCCGACCGTGGACTCCTCCCTCGACCCCGCGGAGGACCCGCCCTCGGATACGCCCCCAGGCCATGACCCAATGGGTCAAGCACTGCAAATCGTCACGAGTGGAAGTGCGCAGTGCAGCAATCCGGCCGCCGAGGTTCATTGCCAATTTCGGATCGAGGGCTTGTCTCGCCCCGGGCAACAGCCCGAGGACGCGTTGGTCTTCACGTTGGTCAGCTCCGTCCGTCCCGCAGGACGGGGCTACTACCTCCAGACGCGGCCGGCCATTCGGGATGCCTCCGGCCATTGGAGCCAACCGTTCTCCTACTCCGGCAGCGCCGGTTGGCCTGCGCGTACAGGTGACCAGCTCTCGGTGCGGGCGGTGATGGTGCGGTCAGACGCCATGTACGACACGAAGAAGCTGTCTGGCTTGACATTCGGGTCGGGAGCAACGCTCCCGCCGCTTCGGTCGTTCGATGAGATCTCCGGTGTGCTCGAGATGTCAAACGAGGTGCTTCTCGTCGTCCAACGGTAGGTTCGGGAACCTCGGCTTCGCACGCTCGTCGACACGCGCGAGATGATTCCCCCGAACGCCCGCGAGGGGGAGGTACGGGATGAGCGACAAGCAGGTGAGCGTGGTGCGCGAAGGTCGGGGCGAGGAACGGCCCCACCCCATCATGCTGGCCATCGCGGGCGACAGCGGGACGGGCAAGACGACGCTCACCGCCGGTCTGGTGCAGGCCCTGGGCCGGGACCGGATCACCTCGGTGGCGGCCGACGACTACCACCGCTACGACCGGGAGGAGCGCAAGGGTCTCCCCTTCACCCCGCTCCACCCCAAGTGCAACTACATCGACATCATGGAGCAGCACCTCCAATGCCTGGCCCTGGGCCAGCCCATCCTCAAGCCGATCTACGACCACGACACCGGCCAGCTGGGGCGTCCGGAGTACGTCGAGCCCCGTGAGTTCGTGATCGTCGAGGGCCTGCTCCCCCTGCACACCAAGGTGGCCCGGGCCTGCTTCGACATCACCGTCTACCTCGACCCGCCGGAGGAGATCCGCATCGCCTGGAAGCTGAACCGGGACACCAAGAAGCGGGGCTACACCCAGGAGCAGGTCCGGGCCGAGCTCGAGAAGCGGGAGCCGGAGTCGGCCGAGTTCATCCGCCCGCAGCGGGCCTTCGCCGACATCGTGGTGCGGTTCGCGCCGATCGAGTCCCGGGGCGAGACGCCGGCCGACCCGCTCAGCGCCTACCTCCTGCTGCGGCCGACCATCAGCCATCCCGACCTGACCAACATCCTCGGCGACGACGTCGGGGAAGCGATGCACATGAGCCTGCGGCGCGACGACGACGGCAAGCCGGTCGACTCCGTCCACATCCACTCCTACGCCGACCGGGAGGACACCCGGAAGGTGGAGCAGGCCATCTGGGACGAGCTGGGCGTGGAGGAACCGGTCCCCGAGTCCCTCGGCCGGATCGACTCCGACACCAGGGACGAGCCTCTCGCCCTCACCCAGCTCATCCTGCTCTACCACCTCATCCAGGCCAAGGGGGCGATCGGGGCCCGGTGAGCCGGTAGCCGCCAGCGCTCCCGGGTGCCCGGGCGGTGGCACCGCTAGGCTCCGCCGGCATGGACCTGCCGCCCCCGGTGCAGGACCCGGAACGACGGGACGACGCCGACGGTCCGGATCGCCGGCTGGCCTCGGTGGAGGCCGAGCTCGTCGCCCTGGGCGCCCGCCTGGAACAGCTGGAGGCGTCGCTGCAACAGGCGGTGCGGGACGAGACGCGGCGGGCCTCGAACGAGATTCGGCACACGGTGAGCGAGCTCGGCCGTCGCCTGGCCCTCGACCTGCCCCAGTTCCTCGACCGCCACCGCCAGCTCATCGTGGGCGAGCTGCGGGGCGGGGGGACGGCCGCCACCCCGGCGGCCGGGGCCGGAGCCGGGGCGGGGGCCGGGGCCGGGGCGACCACGCCGGCAGACCCCTCGGCGGCCGCCGCCACCTCGACCGCTGACTCCGAGACCGGCGCCGACGCCGACTCCGACGACGGCGGCAGTTCCGCCGACGACGCCGCCGGCGGCCGCCGGAAGCGCCGGCGGCGCAAGGACGGCTGACCGGTGCGCATCGGCTTCGACGGCACCCCCCTGCTCGGACGCAAGACGGGCGTGGGGTGGTACACCCACGAGCTGATCGACGCCGTCGCCCTCCTCGCCCCCCAGGACGACATGGTCGTGTTCCCGATCTCCTGGCGCACGGCCCGCTACCTCAACCTCGACCCGCCCCACCGGCCCAACGTCGGCGTCGAGCGCAAGCTGGCCCCCGCCCGCCCGCTGTGGGCCATGTGGGACCGGGTGCCGTTCCCGCCGGTCGAGTGGCTGGTCGACTGCGACGTCTTCCACGCCACCAACTTCATCGCCCCCCCGTCGCGGAAGGTGCCGGTGGTGGTCACCGTCCACGACATCGGGTTCGTCCACCATCCGGCCGACGTCTCCCCCGGAGTGCGGCGCATGGCCCGCCTCCTGCCCCAGATCCTGTCCCGGGCGGCGGCGGTGGTGACCGTGTCGGAGTTCACCCGCGACGAGCTCCTCGACTGGCAGCCCCACCTGGCCGACCGGGTGTCGGTCATCCACAACGGGAGCCACCACCGGGCCAAGGCGCTGAACCCCAGCCCCGCCACCGCCGTCGGGGCCCCCTACGCCCTCATGCTGGGCACGCTCGAGCCCCGCAAGAACCTGCCCCTCGCCCTCGACGCCCTCAGCATCCTGCGCCGGCGGGGCGTCGACCTGCGCCTCGTGCTCGCCGGCGGGCGCAGCACCCTCATCGACCTGCCGGCGATGCTGTCGGAGCGGGGCCTGGGCAGCCCGGAGGTTGTCTGCACCGGCTACATCGACGACAACCGGGTGGCCTCGCTGCTGGCCGGCGCCCGCATGCTCGTGTTCCCCTCCCTCTACGAGGGCTTCGGGATGCCGCTGCTGGAGGCCATGCAGGTCGGTGTGCCGGTGGTGGCGGCCCGGGCCGGCGCGTCCCCCGAGACGGTGGGCGACGCCGGGCTGCTGGTCGAGCCGGGCGACGCCGAGGGGTTCGCCGACGCCATGGCCCAGCTCGTCTTCGACGACGAGCTGCGCACCACGCTCATCAAGAAGGGGAAGGCCCGGGAGGCGGAGTTCACCTGGGAGCGGGCCGCCGCCGCCTGCCTCCGCATCTACCGCCGGGTCGCCGCCTGACGGCGAAGGGCCCCCTCGGTGTCGTCGTGATGGCCGACCAGCTGCGGCGGACCGTCCCGGGGGGAATCGGCACCTACGTCCGGGGGCTGGTGGCGGGGCTGCGGACGGCCGGTCCCGAGCTGGTCGACCTGACCCTCTGGACGGGACGGGCCCGGGGCGGCCCCGATCCGGTCGCCGGCCTGGGCCGGGTGGTGGCGTCGAGGCTGCCCGGCCCCGCCCTCACCCGGCTGTGGGACCGGGGCCTGGGCCGGCCGCCGGGGGGGGCCGACGTGGTCCACGCCCCGTCGCTGGCCGTGCCCCCGTCGGGACCGGCGCCGATGACGGTGATGGTGCACGACCTGGCCTGGCGCCACGAGCCCGACGCCTACCCCCGCCGGGGCCGGGAGTGGCACGAGGCCGCCCTCGGTCGGGCCCGCCGGCGGGCGGCGCTCCTGTTGGCGCCCTCGGCCGCCACCGCCGACGACCTGGCCGCGGCGGGCGTGCCCGAGGACCGGGTGGCGATCGTCGAGGAAGGGTGCGACCACCTCGACCCGCCCGACCACGAGGGGGCGACCTCCCTCCTGGCCCGCCTGGGCGTCGAGCCCGGCGGCGCCTACCTGCTCACCGTGTCCACCCTCGAGCCCCGCAAGAACCTGCCCCGCCTCCTGGAGGCCCACGCCCTGGCCCTCTCCCGCCTCCCCGAACCGTGGCCGCTGGTCGTGGTCGGGCCGGCGGGCTGGGGACCGGCGGTGGCACCGCGCCCGTCGGTGCTGCTGGCCGGCTCGGTCGACGGGGGCGTGCTGTCCGCCCTCTACCGCGGGGCCCGGCTGGTGGCCTATGTCCCCCTCCGGGAGGGATGGGGGCTGCCGGCGGTGGAGGCCATGGCCTGCGGCGTGCCGGTGGTGGCGACCCCGATGCCGAGCACGGGCGGGGCCGCCTTCGAGGTCCCGCCGATCGACGTCGAGGCCATCGCCGAGGGGCTGGTGGCGGTGGCGGGGGACGAGGCGCTCCGGGTCCGCCTGGTCGCGGCCGGCGACCGTCGAACGGCGGGGCTCACCTGGGCGCGGGCCGGGGCCCGCCACCTCGAGCTGTGGCGGGGGCTGGCCGCCGGATGAGCGGCGCCGTGCGGGTGAGCGTGGACGCCACCGCGGTGCCGGCCAAGCCGGGCGGCGCCGGCCGCTACGTCCTCAACCTGGTCGCCGAGCTGATCAGGCCGGAGATGGCGGACGCGGTCGAGGTCACCGTCGTCTGCCGCCACGGCGACCGGGCCCGGTGGGAGGCCCGGGCGGGGGCGGGGCGGGTGTTCGACATCGCCCCCGCCCGCCGTCCCGTCCGCCTGGCCTGGGAGCAGACCGCCCTGCCCCGGCTGCTCAACCGCCTACCGATCGACGTCCACCACGGTCCGCACTACACCATGCCGGTGGCGGCCCGGGGCCCGAGCGTGGTCACCATCCACGACCTGTCGTTCTTCTCCCACCCGGAGTGGCACCAGTCGTCGAAGGTCGCCTTCTTCCGGGGGGCGATCCGGGTGGCCGCGGCCCGGGCCGCCGCCATCGTCGCCGTCAGCCGGTCCACCGCCGACCGCCTCGCCGACCGCACCCACCCCAAGGGGCCGGTGTACGTCATCCCCCACGGCGTCGACCACGACCGGTTCCGGCCGCCGACGGGCCCCGAGGAGGTGGAGGCCGACATCGCCGCCCGCCAGCAGCTGGGCATCGAGCCGCACCAGCCCTACATCGCCTACGTGGGCACGCTCGAACCCCGCAAGGACGTCCCCTCCCTCGTGCGGGCCTTCGACCTGATCGCCGCCGGCCACCCCGACACCGTCCTCGTGCTGGCCGGGCAGCGGGGATGGGGCGCCGACGCGGTGGAGGCGGCCATCGTCACCGCCCGGGCCCGGGGCCGCATCTCCGTCGCCGGCTACGTGACCGAGGAGGAGAACGTCGCCCTCCTGCGGGGGGCGACGGTGGTGGCGTACCCGTCACTGGAGGAGGGCTTCGGCCTCCCCGCCCTGGAGACCATGGCCTGCGCCACCCCGCTGGTGACCACGTCGGGATCGGCCATGGAGGAGGTGGCGGGGACGGCCGCCCTCCTGGTGGCCCCGGGCGACACCGTGGCCCTGGCCGAGGCCCTGGAGGCCACGCTCGCGGGCGGGCCCGAGGTCGACCGCCGCCGGCGTGAGGGACTCGAGGTCGCCGCCCGCCACACGTGGTCGGCGACGGCCGCGGCCCACGTCGACGTCTACCGCGGGGTCGCCGGTTAGCGGCTGCGGAGCTTGCTCGCCAGGCGGAGGAGCTCCAGGTAGAGCCACACCAGGGTGACCAGGAGCCCGAAGGCGCCGTACCACTCCATGTACTTGGGGGCGCCCTTGGCCGCTCCCCGCTCGATGAAGTCGAAGTCGAGGATGAGGTTGAGGGCAGCGATGACCACCACCGCCAGGCTGATCAGGATGCCGATCGGGCTGGCGTCGTGGATGAAGGGGACGTCGGCCCCGAACAGCCGCAGCACCAGGCTCACCATGTAGACGACGAACACGGCGCCGGTGGCGGCCACGATGCCCATCCGCAGCTTGTCGGTGACCTTGATGACCCGGGTCGCGTACAGGAACAGGAGGATGCCGAACACGGCGACCGTCAGCCCCACCGCCTGGACGACGATGCCGCCGTAGGCGAGGTTGTAGACGTGGGAGATGGCGCCCAGGAGGAGGCCCTCGACCACGGCGTAGACGGGGGCGGTGAATCGGGCCAGGCGGGGCTTGAAGATGGTGAGGAAGGCGATGCCGAGGCCGACCAGCAGGGCCGGGAGGAGCCAGCCGGGGTAGCGGACGCCCTCGGGCGAGGGGTCGACCTGGGCCCAGCCGACCCACCCCGCCGCCAGCAGGACCATCAGGAGGACGGCGGAGGCGCTGATGGTGCCGCTGATCGTCATGGTGTCGGCCGACGAGGGCGGGGTCCAGGGCGACACCTGGTCGTCGACCGGCGGCCGGGTCATGCGGCCCCCGGCCCCCGAGGTGCGGGCGGCCTCGATCTCGCGGGTGAAGACCTTCTCGTTCAGGGCCGGGTTGCTGGTGCGCATGGGCGCCAGCGTACCGCCGCGGGGCCGACTATCCCGGGCGGGTCATGCCGGGAAAGGCGCAGGTCAGCCCGGTCGCCGCCGGCTCCGCCAGGCCGTGATCAGCTGCTCCCGCCACACCAGGACCGAGATCAGCGACACCGTCCCCGCACCCACCGCGCCGAGCACCAGCGGCTCGTTGTCGGAGACGAACCCGATCACGAGCAGCACCGTCCCGATCACCCCGAACACGACCGACGTCACCAGCGCCGGCGGCCGGGACGGGGCGGGCGAGGACACGCCGCCACTGTGCCACGCGAGGCCTGACGCCGCCCCCCTCCGATCAGTTCATCGAGGGGTCGAGGGGGTAGTCGGCGAAGAGGGAGATCGTGCCCGGCTGGCGCCGGAGGACGTCGCGCCACAGGTCGTCGGGGAGGGGGGACAGGGCGTCGCCCGGGTCGGCGTCGACCACGAACCAGCCGCCTTCGGCGATCTCCGCCTCCAGCTGCCGGGGGGCCCACCCGGCGTAGCCGGCGAAGATGCGGACCGCGGCCACGGCCGGCACCGCCTGGCCGGGGTCGGCGCTGAGGTCGACGGTGCCGACCCGGCCGACGAGCGGGTTCCAGCCGGCGTCGTCCATGTCGGCGTCGACCCGGGCCAGACAGAGGGCGGCGTTGGGGCTGACGGGCCCGCCCAGGAACACCACCGGGGGCGACACCACGACCTCGGTCCACCCCGGGAGGTGCTCGGCCACGTGGATCTCGCTCGGCCGGTTGAGGACCACGCCCATCGCCCCCTCGTCGTTGTGCTCCAGCAGGAGGACGACGGTGCCCGCGAAATTGGGGTCGCCGACGGAGGGGGTGGCCACCAGCAGGCGTCCCCGCAGGGCCCGGGGCGCGGGCGTCTCGTAGCCGTCCATCACCCCGCCCCCACCGCCGCCCGGGCCCGCCTGCCGAACATGACCCGCAGCGCCACCAGCGCGCCCAGGGCCGTGGCCAGGGCGGCGAGGTACGGCACCCGGGGCAGGCGGCCGGCCCCGCCGAAGTCGTCCGCCGCCCGCAACGCCCCCAGCCCCACCAGGGCCAGGCCGAGGGCGGCCGTCTCCAACGCGACGGCGAACGTGCTCCACCGGTCGTCGGCGAGGAACCAGGCCAGCATCAGGGCCGGGAAAGCCAGGAAGGCGCTCATCGAGCGGGCGCTCAGGATGGTGAGCGCCCACGGCCAGCGCTCGGCGAAGGGCTGGGGGTGGACGAACATCGCCAAGGCCGTCGCCAGCCAGACCACCCCGACCCCCCCCACCGCCAGCCGCAGGGGCCGGGGCACGATCACGTCGTCCGGCGCCGCCACCCGGGGGTCGGTGCGCCGGTTCACCGCCCACAGCCAGGGCAGGAGCACCGGGGTGATCGTGTAGAGCGCGAGCCAGCCCCAAAAGCTGACGTGGCCGTGGTTGAAGCGGTCCCAGTGCAGGAAGGTGGCCACCCCGAGCATGGTGGCGAACAGCCACGCCCCCACGAACCCGACGGCCACCCGGTGCCACTGGCGGGCGGTCGCGGCCCGCAGGAACAGGTACGCCCCCGCCAGGTAGCCCGCGCCCATGGTGAGGGCGCTCATCGACGGGACGATCGTCCACGCCCACAGCTGGCGGGTGCGCCCGGGAAACAGGTAGAGGATCACGAAGGCGGCCGTCAGCACGGGCACGATGAGCGCGGCCACCCACCGGGCCGGGGCCAGGACCCGGTCGTCGGCGAGGTTCGGCGCGGTGGAGCCGGGCACCGGGCTCAGGCCACGATGCCCCGACGCCGGTAGAGGCTCTGGTCGGACACCGCCACCAGGAAACCACACCCGTTCCCAGGAGACCACGGAGAGAGGACGGCTAGCCTCGGCCCCGAGCATGGAACCGCAGCCCTCCGCCCCTCCGGTGGTGGCGGTCGTCGTGGCCAACGAACCGGGCGACTGGTTCGAGGAAGCCCTGGTGGCGCTGGGCAGCCAGGACTACCCCAATCAATCGGTCTTGGTGATGGACGCCGGAGGCGACGCCGATTCGGCCCGCCGGGTGGCGTCCATCCTGCCCGACGCGTACCTGCGCCGGGTCGCCACCAAGCCCGGGTTCGCGGCCGTGGCCAACGACGTCCTCCAGACGGTGCAGGGGGCGTCGTTCCTCGTCTTCTGCCACGACGACGTGGCCATGGAGCCCGACGCCATCCGCCTCCTGGTCGAGGAGGCACTGCGCTCCAACGCCGGCATCGTCGCCCCCAAGGTGGTCGAGTGGGACCATCCCGACCGCTTGCTCGAGGTCGGCCTGGTCGTCGACAAGACCGGGGCCTGCGCCTCGGTGGTCGACCGGGGCGAGCTCGACCAGGAGCAGCACGACGCGGTCAAGGACGTGTTCGCCGTCTCCAGCACGTGCCTGCTGGTGCGCAGCGACCTGTTCAGCGAGCTGGGCGGCTTCGACCCGGAGATGGGCGACCACGGGGCCGACGTCGACCTGTGCTGGCGGGCCCAGGTGGCGGGGGCGAGGGTCGTGGTCGCCCCCGCGGCCGTCGTCCGGCACCACAACGGCGGCGGCGGTCACCGGGAGGACCCGCTCGACATGGAGGCGGCCCAGTCCCGTCACCACCTGCGCACCATGTTCAAGAGCTACTCGTTCGTGACCCTGCTGCGGGTGGTGCCCCAGGCCATGATCGTCACCCTGGTGGAGACGATCGTCGCCCTGTTCTCCCGACGCTGGGGCGAGGCCCGCCAGCTGGTGTCGGCCTGGTTCTGGAACGTGCGCCAGCTCAAGCGGCTGCGGCCCCTCCGCCGCGCCGTCCGCCGCAGCCGGAACGTTCCCGACAGCGAGGTCCGCCGCCTCCAGGTGCGGGGCAGCGTCCGGCTCACCAACTACCTGCAGCGCCGCCTGCACGCCGAGGAGCGGGCCCGGGCTCTCGTCTCCGCCGGCCAGGAGCTGGTGGAGTCGGTGTGGCAGGGACCGGCCCGGGCCGCGGCCGCCCTGCTGGGGCTGGTGACCCTGGCCTTCCTCATCGGCAGCCGGCAGCTGTTCACCGGGCGCCTGCCAGCGGTGGGACAGCTGGCGCCCTTCCCCCGCCCGTCGACCTTCCTGCTCCACTTCGTCGACGGCTGGCGCACCACCGGCTTGGGCTCCCCGTCGTCGGCGCCACCCGTGTTCGGCCTCCTCGGCTTCGCCGGCACCGTGCTGCTGGGCGGCGTCGGCCTGCTGCAGAAGCTGCTGGTGCTGGGGGCGTGGCCGATCGCCGCCGTCGGCGCCTGGCGGGTGGGCCGCCGCCTGGGCTCGCCCCTGGCCCGCCTGGTGGGCGTGATCGCCTACCTCACCGTGGCTCTGCCCTACAACTCCCTGTCCCGGGGCCAGTGGGGGGGACTGCTGGCCTACGCGGCCGCCCCCTGGCTCCTGGGATCGCTCCTCCGCCTCACCGGGCTGCCGCCGTTCCGGGCCGACGACGACCCCCCACCGGGTGCACGCGACGTCCTCGTCCTCGGGCTGGGGCTGGCCATCGTGGCCGTGTTCGTCCCGTCGATCGCGCTGGCATTGCTGGTGGCCGCCCTCGGGCTGCTGCTGGGCTCGCTGGTCGGGGGCGAGCCGACGGGCACGTCCACCGCCTTCCTCGGCGCCCTGGGGGCCGTCCTCGTAACCGTCGTCCTGCTGGTGCCGTGGTCGGTCGAGCTCCTCCTGCCAGGGGGCTGGTCGACGGTCACCGGCGTGTCCCGCCTGCCCTCGGTGCAGCCCGGACTGGGCGAGCTGCTGCGATTCCAGGTCGGCCCCATGGGCGCGGCCCCGCTGGGCTGGGCCCTCCTGGTGGTGGCCGCCGTCCCCCTGGTGCTGGGGCGGGAGTGGCGCCTGGCGTGGGCCATCCGCCTGTGGATCACGGCCCTGACCTGCATCGGCGTGGCCTGGGCCGGCGGCCAGGGCTGGATCCCGCTCCAGTTCCAGGCCCCCGACGTCCTCCTCGCCTTCGCCGCCGCCGCCCTGGCCGGCTCGGTCGCCCTGGGCGCGGTCGCCTTCGAGACCGACCTCCGCTCGGAACGGTTCGGGTGGCGGCAGGCGCTGTCCGTGGTCGCCGGCGCCACCGTCGCCGCCCTCACCCTCCCCGTCCTCGGCGGCGCCACCGACGGCAAGTGGAACATGCCCTCCACCGACCTGGCCCGCTCGGTGGCGTGGATGGACCCCGAGGTCGACGCCGGGTCCTTCCGGGTGCTGTGGCTGGGCGATCCCGAGGTCCTGCCCCTCGACAGCTGGCGGCTCCAGGAGGGCGTGGGCTACGCCACCTCCCGCAACGGGGCCCCCGACGCGTCCGACCTCCTGCCGGGCCGACCGTCGGCGGCCACCGAGACCATCGCCGCCGTGCTCCGGGTGGCGCAGAACGGCGGCACCGCCCGCCTCGGGCGCCTGCTCGCCCCCATGGCCGTGCGCTACATCGTGATCCCCACCCAGACCGCCCCCCGGGACTCCGTGCCACCCACCCCCGGCATCCCCCCCGCCCTCACCCGCGCCCTCGGCTCCCAGCTCGACCTCCGCCTGCTCCCGGCCGACGCCACCCTGGCCGTGTACGAGAACACCGCCTGGGGACCGGGCCGGGCCCTCGTCGCGGGAACAGTCGCCGGAGGAGTCCCCGACCGCCTCGGCGGTGGCGTCGA
>Ga0105245_10000338_pt1 | contig 44251 bp, 48 predicted proteins | sample KBSM54metaG_FD_81523 | JGI IMG/M metagenome (GOLD analysis project Ga0105245, IMG submission 81523) | Miscanthus rhizosphere microbial communities from Kellogg Biological Station, Michigan, USA - KBS M5-4 metaG | ecosystem: Host-associated > Plants > Roots > Rhizosphere > Soil | place...
CGTCGACGGGGCCGGCAACGCCTACCTGACCGGTTGGACCACCTCCGCCGCGGCCACCTTTCCGGAGACCGCCGCGGTCTTCCAGGCGGCCAACGCCGGCGGCTTGGACGCCTTCGTGGCCAAGGTCAACCCCACCGGCTCGGCCCTGGTCTACGCCGGCTTCCTGGGGGGCGGCGGCGACGAATTCGGCCGCGGCATCGCGGTGGAAGGGGCCGGCAACGCCTACCTGACCGGCGATACAACGTCGGCCGCGGCCACCTTCCCGGAGACCACCGGGGTGTTCCAGGCCGCCAAGGCTGGCGGCCTTGACGCCTTCGTGGCCAAGATCGTCTCGGACGCAGCCGGCGCCACATGCTCGTACGTGATCGTGGCGGGGCCGCCCAAGCACATCGACTTCACCGTTCAGGACGTCGGCAGCGGCATCACCACCATCCAGGTCACGACCGCCAACAACATCGTGACGCCGGTGCCGATACCGGCTTTCACGGTCGGCACCACCGCGCCGGTGCTGTTCACCGCCACCAAGGACAAGCAGGCCATGGGCGCCCAGATCGCGGTCGTCATCACCGACGTCGCCGGCAACCAGTCGTCCTGCGTCTGAGGCGCTGATCCCCGGAGCCGGGTGCGCCGCTGGGCTCCCCGCCCCCGGCGGCCGCATGCTCGCCGCCGCCACCCGGCCGGGCCCGGCCCCACGAAGGCGACAGTCGCCCGGGGCTTCTTCGCCGAGTCACTCGATGACGACCTTGCTCGTCAGGCTTTCGCGTCATGGCTTGCCACAGAACCTCCGACCCAGAGCTGTGGGACTGGCTCTACGCGGGGAGGAACCGCGGCGTCGGCTGGCTCGGCTGGCGAAGTCGCCGGGCACAGAACCGGTCAAGACGCAGCGCCCCTTCCTGGAGCGAGGACGACCTGCGTAAGGACCCATTCGACAGGTTCGAATAACTGCACTCCCCCAGTCGACCGAGCCGAACTCGCACCACGTAAGTCACGTGCCGCACGTGATTTACGTACACTCGGTCGCATGAAGCGGAACCTCACGGTCCAGCTCGACGAGGAGACGGTCGCCAAAGCCAAGGTGCTTGCGGCGAGACGTTCGACCTCGGTGAGCAAGCTCGTCGCGCACGAGATCAAGAGGCTCGTCGGTGAGGACGACGCCTACCAGCGGGCCAAGCTGATCGCGCTGGCCCAGCTGGACCGGGGTTACCATCTCGGCGGCGGGAAGCCCGCCGATCGAGACGCTCTCCATGAGCGGTGAGCCAACCTTCGTCGACACCAACGTGCTCGTGTACGCGTACGACGTCGACGCCGGAGCCAAGCACGATGCGGCCCGTGCGCAGCTGCTGGCGCTCTGGGAGGACGAACTCGGGCTCATGAGCACCCAGGTGCTCCAGGAGTTCTACGTGACTGTCACTCGCAAGCTCAGCCGACCGTTGCCACCGAAAACGGCGTGCGAAGTTGTCGCCACCTACCGGGCCTGGCCGATCCACCGTCCGGACGTCGACGATGTCATCGCCGCTTCGGACCTCGAGGAACGGCATCACCTGTCCTTCTGGGACTCGCTCATCATCGTCTCCGCGCGCCGCTCGGGGGCACGAGCCCTACTCACGGAGGATCTCCAGGAAGGCCGCCGGTTCGACGATCTGGTGATCGTCAACCCGTTCCGCGGACCTTCGCCCGAGAATTCGACAGGTTTGGAATAACGGCACTCTCCCAGGACCGGGCGGGATTGCATCTGACGCGTCGTTCGACAACGGAAACAGCGCCCACCAGGGCCGTTTCGGCACACCTGCCGAGCGCTCGACGGTGGGAGGTGCCACCGCCCTGACCTGGGCCCGCGGGTTCCCCCGGCGCCGGCCCGGGGAAGGACATCGGACGTGAGTTCACCGACGGCTGGGAGCCCCCGATGACGAAACTGCGAGCAACGATCGTCGCCACGGTGATGGCGGTGGCGCTGGTCGGCGGCCAGGCGCCCGCCTTCGCCGGCGGCAGCCCCGACAACATCGTCGAGGTCCGCAACACCAAGGACGGCGCCTTCAAGGCCAAGTCCCGGGCCGTCGTCACCCACGCCCCCGGGGGCACGGTGGGGAACAACAACGTGGCCACTGCCTGGGCGACCTGTGTCGGCTGCCGCACGACGGCCGCCGCGGTCCAGGTGGTGATCATCGAGGGCAGCTACAGCACCTTCGATCCGGGCAACCTGGCCGCCGCCATCAACGACAACTGCGACACGTGCGAGACCTTCGCCTTCGCCCGTCAGCACTTCTTCGACGTCGGACATCCGGTGCCCATCGGCAACCGGGCCGAGGACCAGATCGACGACATCAACGACCAGATGGCGCAGGTGATCCGCTCCCGCGACGACTTCCCCACCATGGTGACGGAGTTGGACGCCCTCACCCAGGCCCTCATCGACGTCGTCCGGGGTGAGATCGACCGTTCGGGCAGCCACCAGGGCGAGGACGACCACCGCGACGTGCAGGAGCACTGACCCCGCTCGTCCCCCGGGGCGAACGTGGAAATATCCGGCGCCATGACGTCGCGCTCCTCGCCGAGCTGCGGCAGGCCCTGATCGAGGTCATCCCGGCCCAGGGCCACCTCCAGCTCGAGCAGCCGGTCAAGCTGGCGTCGGGCGACTTCAGCCGGGACTAGCGCCTGATCCGGCGCCGGCGGGCGGCGCCGGAAATCGCCAAACCGAGTTGCCTACCCCGTCGGGCCGGGGGTGGAACCAGGCCACGGGCGGGTACCCACGCGTCATCCGAACAAAGGAGACGGCATGCGCGATGACATCGAGCTGAGCGCCGAGGAGTTGGCCGACGAGTCGGTCGAGGAGCTGCCCGACCGGGAGGCGATGTCGCTGATCAGCGCCAACGTGGCTGCGCCGGTGAACCTGGCCGCCGCCCTCAACGTGGCCAGCGACAACTCCGTGGCCGTGGCCAACGCCACCCAGACCGCAACCATCGACCAGAGCAACTAGGAGCGCCATGACTGACAAAGACCTGTCGTTGACCGCGGAGGAACTCGACGTCGAAGGCGCCGAGGAGCTGCCCGACCGCGAGGCCATGTCGCTGGTCAACGCCAACATCGCCATTCCCGTCAACGCCGCGGTGGCGGCGAACGTCCTGTCCGACGGGGCTGTGGCCTGGGCCGACGCAGCGCAGACCACCCCGATCGACCAGAGCAACTAGGAGGCACCATGTCCGCAGACCGCACCCCCGACCTCAGCGCCGACGAGCTCGACGCCCAAGCGGGCGAGGAGCTTCCCGACCGGGAGGCCATGTCGCTCATCACCGCCAACCTGGCCGCCCCGGTGAACGCAGCCGTCGCCGCCAACGTGCTGAGCGACAACTCGATCGCCTACGCCAACGCCGAGCAGACGGTCGACATCACCCAGGCCAACTGACGTCGCTGGAGAAGTAGTCCGGCTGAACCAAGGGCGGCTCCCGCGGAGCCGCCCTTTTCACACCCTGAGGAGGTGTGTTGACCACCGTCGACAGTCGCCCCGACGTTGCCCCCGACCCCCCTGGCGACGACCCGCCTCCCCGATTGGCCGAAGGCGTCGAGCTGATCGGCGAGAGCGCCGGCTCGGGATTCAAGGAGCCGCCGGCCCTGGCTCGCCGGGGCGACGGGCAGATGATCCAGCTCAGTCCCCTGCTCTACCTGGTGGCCAAGAACGTCGACGGCGAGCGCGACTACGAGGCGGTGGCCTCCGTCGTCACCGAGGAGTTCGACAAGCGGGTCAGCGCCGACAACGTGCGCACCCTGGTCGACGACAAGCTGCGGCCGCTGGGCGTGCTGGCCGCAGCCGACGGCTCCAGTCCGCCGGTGGAGAAGCCCGATCCCCTCCTCGCCCTGCGCTTCCGCAAGGCGGTGATCCCCGATCGGGCGTCGATGAAGGTGGCGTCGCTCTTCAAGCCCCTGTTCTTCCCGCCCGTGGTGCTGGCCGCCCTCGTCGGGCTGGTGCTCTTCGACACGTGGCTGTTCCTCCACCACGGTGTGGCCCAGGGCTTCCACGAGGCCCTCTACCACCCGTCCCTGCTCGTCCTCGTGCTCGGGTTCGTGATCATCGGCGCCGGCTGGCACGAGTTCGGCCACGCCGCCGGCTGTGCCTACAGCGGCGCCTGTCCGGGGGCGATGGGGTGCGGGATCTACCTGGTCTATCCCGCGTTCTACACCGACGTCACCGACTCCTACCGGCTCGACCGGCGGGGTCGGCTGCGCACCGACCTGGCCGGGATCTACTTCAACGGCCTGTTCATCCTGGCCGTGGCCGGGCTCTACGCCGTCACCCACTTCGAGGCCCTGCTGCTGGTGATCGTGGTCCAGCACATCGAGGTGGCCCACCAGCTGCTGCCGTTCCTCCGCCTCGACGGCTACTACATCGTGGCCGACCTCACCGGCGTGCCCGACATGTTCTCCCGCATCCGGCCGATCCTCGTGAGCATGATCCCGTTCCGGAAGTCCGACCCCAAGGTCACCGTGCTGAAGCCGTGGGTCAGGATGGTGGTGACGGTGTGGGTGCTGGCCGTGGTCCCCCTGCTCCTGTTCCAGCTGGGGATGGTCCTCCTGCACGCCCCCCGCATCTTCGGGACGGCATGGGACTCGCTGGGCCTGCAGCGGGCGGCCGTCACCAAGGCTTTCCACCACGGCAACGTGCTGGGTGGCGTGGGCGGGATCGGCCAGTCGTTGATCCTGGTCCTGCCCCTCGCCGGCCTCGTGCTCACCTTCATCCGCCTGGGCGGGCGGATGGCGAAGCGGACGATCAAGGCCACCGAGGGACGGCCCGTGAGCCGCCTGGCGGCCGGGGTCGTGGGCTGTGTGGCGGTGGCCGGGCTGGCCTACACGTGGCTGCCCGACGGCGACTACCGGCCCATCAACAAGGGGGAGCGGGGAACGCTCTCCGACGGTCTGCGGGCGGTGGCGGAGGTGCCCAGCGGTCACCCCAGCCTGGCGTCGGAGGAGGACGCGGCTGACGAAGGCCGGCTGGAGACCACCACCACGACCATCGCCGAGGAGGAGGACACCACCGACACGACCGTGGCCAAGAAGCCGGTGACGACCACCACGCTCGGCCCGTCGGACGAGGAAACGCCGACGCCGACCACCGTGGCCGGCAACTAGCACTCAGGAGGGCACGCCCATGGGCAGGACCGTGAACCGTCGCATCCGCCGGCAGGGCAGAAACGGGAGCGTGGTCGCCGACGTTCAGGCGGTGGTGTCGACCAACACCGGGGCGTCGGCCGAGGTCACGGCCACGTCCGGGAGCCAGAAGGTGCGCATCGTGCAGCGCAACGGTAAGACGGAGGTCACCGAGGGCTGACCGGCCCGGGGGCGGGGGAGCCGGCGAAGGCCTCGGCGACCTCCGCAAGTTCCGAGGCGTCGCCGTCAAGGACCCCTTCTCGGCGGCGCATCCGACCGGTTTCGAGTCGCTGCACCCCGGCGACACGGGCATCATGGCCGGGTGGCACGCATCCGGTGCAGCGGTGGCATCGTGCTCGAAGGCGACCGCCGGGTGTGGCTGGTGGCCGAACCGGGCGACGAGGTCGACGAGTCGCGCCACCACCCGGGCGCGGCGGTCGTCGTCGGGCCGGCCACCGCCACCCGAGCCCAGGTCGACCGGGCCCGGCGAGACGCCCGCCGGCTGGTCGCCCTCGGCGGCCCGGTGGTCGCCGCGGCCGGCATCCGCATCCGGACCTTCCGCACCGCCCGCCTCGAAGGTGGCGCCGAATCCCGCCGGGACGCGGTGCTGGCTGCGGTCGAGGTCCTCGGCGGCAAGGGCCTGCACCGGATCGGCGAGCCGGCCTCGGTCCTGGTCGCCCTCTTCAGCGAACGGGCCACCAAGCGGGTCGGCGCGGCCGCCCTCACGGCCCTGGCCGACGGCCACCTTTCCCCGGTGCGCCTGGCGGTGGCCGCCAGCGACCTGCTCGGGCCGGAACAGCTGGAGACAGTCCTCGCCCTGCGCTCCCCGCCCGGGGCGGAGCCGGTCCCCAGGGGCGACGTCGTCCTCCTCGGCCGGCAGCTGGCGGCGGTGCTCGGCCCCTACACCGCCCGCCGCCGGCTCGACCTCCTCCGCACCCTCTGGGACGACGTCGTCGACTGGCAGGTTTCCGCCCTGGCCCGCGGCCGGGCTCGCCGGCGCCGGGTGTCGGAGGCCGCCTACGAGCGCTGGTGCCGCACGCTGCGCCGCCTCGACGGCGCCTGGTGGCAGGCCCAGGCCGCCCGACAGCTGGGTCCCGAGCCCGACACCCTGGCCCTGGCCACGTGGGTGCCGGGGCCGGACGTGTGGCAGGCGGCGCTGGTGCGGGCGTTCCACGAGTGCACCGCCGCCACCACCCTGCTGCGGACGGCGCTGGCGGCCGAGGACCAGCCGGTGCAGGCGGCGGTGCTGGCCCACCTCGACGCCCTCGAGCACCTGGCCCGGGTCGGTGACGAGGGCGGCCCCGCCGTCCAGCGGGCGGCGATGTTGGCGGCTACGGTCGCCCTGGCCAGCGAGCCAAATCCGGGGGGTGGTGACCGCCTGAGCGGCCGCGACGTGGGCGCCCTCGTCGCCACCCAGCTCCGAGGGGCGTACGAACTGGCCCAGGCCACCCTGGCCGGCGTCGCCGGGCTGGCGATGGCCATCCACCAGCTGCCGCCCGACGGGAACGCCGCCCCCGGGGCGAGCCCCGTCGTCGGCGACTGGCGGCGGGTCGCCGGGTTCAGCCCGGCCCGGCATCCGGCGACGTGGCCCTTCCGCTTCCTGGGACCGGCGGGGGTCCCGCCGCTGGCGATGCGGCTGGCCACCTCCGAGTCGGCCGACCCGGCCGACGTCGAGCTCCTCGACGACGGGCTGTGGATCGCCGACCTGGCCGACGCCCTCGCCGCGTGGAACGGCCATCCGCAGGCGGAGGTCTCCGGCGTCCACGGGATCAGTGTCGACCCGGCCGGGCCGGGCGACGACGACGAGGCCGGAGTCCCGCTGCTGGAGTCGGTTCCCCTGGCCGCGGCCGGGGCGGCCCAGCTCCTCGCCATCGGGGCCCAGCCACCGGCCCGCCCGAAGGCGTGGGCGGCCCTCGTGACCGCGCTGGTGGCCGCGGCCGAGAACCTGGGCCTCGACGAGCCCTTCCCCCTGGCGGGCGAGGTGGCGGCCGCCGACCGGGCGCTCCTGCCCGGCACCGACCTCCGCATCGAGGTGGCCCGCACCCCCCGCCAGCTGGCCGAGTGGGGGAACTACATGGGCAACTGCATCGCCGGCTACGCGGAAGACGCCACCCGCCGCTACGCCCTCGTCGCCCTCCGGGACCCGACGGGCACGTTGGTCGCCAACGTCGCCATCTATCGGGCCGGCCGGCACTGGGCGGTCTCCGAGGCGTTCGCCCGCTTCAACGAGGACCTGGCGGCCGACCTGCGGGCGCTCCTCGACGCCTGGGTGAAGCAGATCCCGGTGGCGACCCCGGCCCGGGGCGTCCGGGCCGGCGCCCCGCCCCGCAGGACGTCGCCGGGCGGCGGGCGGCGGCCGCCCGTTCGCGACCGCCTGCTCCGGGCCGGGGGTCGGCTGGCGGGCGACCTCGGCGACCTGGGCGCCACCGACGACGTGGCCCGCACCGCGCTGGCCCTGGCGCCCGTCGCCCGGGAGCTGGGGTGGGCCGGGGAGAGCGGCGACGCCGAGTGGGAAGCGGTGTTCGTCGCCGTCGCCCGCCCCCGGCGGCCGGGACCGCTGGCCGCCGCGGTCGGCCGGACCCTCGGACGGGGGTGCCCGCTGGCCGAGCTCTGGGAGGCCACGTCGTGCCGGCCCCTCGCGGCGGCGATCGAGCGGGTCGGCGACCTCGAGGTCGACCTCCGCCGGCTCACCGACCCCACCGTCCCCGCCGCCCTGCGCCTCGGCCTCCACGAGCCCGGGGTGCGGGCCGCCCGAGCCGTCGACCTGGCCGGCCGCCGGGTGCGGGTGGCGCTGGCGGAGCTGCTGGCCGTGGGCGATGCGGCCCTCGACCGGGCCGTGGTCGCCCGCCCCCACACCGGCTTCGTCACCGCGGCCGTCCTCACCCTCACCGCCCGCGCCGGGCAGGTCGTCCAGCCGGTGGACTGGGTGCCGGTCGCCGGAGACGGCTCCCTGCCCGGCCGTCCCCACTCGTCCTTGGCGGACGAGGGCGGCCCGTGGACGACGGCCCGGGCCGCGGCGACGGAGATGGGCGTGACCGCCGAGCGCCTCGACGAGATCCTGGCCGACGCCCCTCGCCGCCACCTCGTCGTCCCCGCGGCGTGGACGGCCCCCGGCGGATGGGCGGGCCTGTGGGCCAAGGCCCACCGCGTCACCCGCTCGCTCCGGCGCGACTGACCACCACCGACGACCGTGCCAGGGTGGGCCCCGTGGCGCTCTCCCCCACCGCCGCCCTGCTCTCCTTCCGCTTCGGGCTCACCGACGGGGTCTCGGTGGAGGCCCGCAAGTGGGCCGGGATCCTCGGGCGTATCGGGTTCCGCACCGTCACCGTCGCCGCCGAGGGGGCCGACCGCCTCGTCCCCGGCCTCGGTATCACCGACCGCCGACCGCCCGACCCGGCCGTGCTCGAGAAGGCCGTCGCCGACGCCGACCTGGTCGTGGTCGAGAACCTCTGCTCGCTCCCCCTCAACCCCGCCGCGGGCCGGGCGGTGGCCGACTGCCTCCGGGGCCGGCCCGCGATCCTGCACCACCACGACCTCCCCTGGCAACGGCCCCACCTGGCCGACGTGGCCGACCTCGCCGACTTCCCGCCCGACGACCCCGCCTGGCGCCACGTCACCATCAACGACCTCAGCCGGCGCCAGCTGGCCGAGCGGGGCGTCACCGCCGTCACCATCCCCAACGGCTTCGACACCGAGACGCCACCCGGGGGCGACCGGGACGCCACCCGGGCCCGCCTCGGGCTCGGTCCCGGCGACCGCCTGCTCGTCCACCCCACCCGGGCCATCCCCCGGAAGAACGTGGCCGGCGCCATCGCCCTGGCCGAGGGCCTCGACGCCACGTACTGGCTCCTGGGGCCGGCCGAGGACGGCTACGGGCCCGAGCTCGACCGCCTCCTGGCCGCCGCCGGCGGGCCCGTGATCCACCGGGGCCCGGACGGCATCTCCTTGGCAGACGCCTACGCCGCCGCCGACGCGGTGGCCCTGCCGTCGACCTGGGAGGGGTTCGGCAACGCCACCATCGAGGCCGCCGTCCACCGCCGGCCGCTCGCCGTCGGGGACTACCCGGTGGCCAGGGAGATCGCCGCCCACGGGTTCCGGTGGTTCCCGGCCGACGATGCCGGCCCGCTGCGGGCGTGGCTCGACCACCCCGACCCCGCCCTCCACGACGCCAACCTCGCCATCGCCCGCCGCCACTACTCCCTGGCCGTCGTCGAGCGGCGCCTGCGCCGGCTGCTCGAAGATGCCGGGTGGCTGTCTGGATGAGCCTGGCATCATGAGGCCGTGACCGATCCGGTGAGGGCCCGCCGGGCCCGGATCGCCAAGTTCAACGAGGCCGCCAAACGGATCGGCTACCTGCTCTTCCTGGTGGCGATCGTCGTGTTCGGGATCGGCGCCGCGGGGAAGTTCACCCCCGCCATCGTGGCCGTCGTGGTCGGCAGCCTGGCTGTGGGCTCGGTGCTCCTCGTCCCCACCATCATCATCGGCTACGGCGTCCGCGCCGCCGAGCGCGACGACCGTCGGGCGGGGCGGTAGCGCCGTGACCGTGACCCTGACCCGTGCGGCCGTGCTCACCCGGCTCGACCAGCCCCTTTCCATCCGGGACGGGGTGGAGGTCGAGCACCCCCACCCGGGGGAGGTGCGGGTGCGGATGGCAGCGTCGGGGGTGTGCCACTCCGACCTGTCGATGCAGAACGGCACCCTGCCCGTCACCCTTCCCGCCGTCCTCGGCCACGAGGGGGCGGGCGTGGTGGAGGAGGTGGGCGACGGCGTCGACGACCTCGTCCCCGGCGACCACGTGGTGATCTCGTGGGTCCCCCAGTGCCGGAAGTGCTTCTTCTGCACCCACGGCCAGCCCCAGCTGTGCCGCACCGGCGACGCCGTGCTCGTCACCGGCGGGCTCCTCGACGGAAACCCCCGTCTCCGCCTCGACGGGGCGCCCCTCCAGCAGATGCTGGGCACGGGGACGTTCTGCGAGACGACCGTGGTCGACGCCACCGCGGTGGTGAGGGTCCCCGCCGACCTCGACCTGAGCGTGGCCGCCCTCCTCGGCTGCGCCGTGCTCACCGGCGTCGGCGCCGCCCTCAACACCGCGTCGATCGCCGTCGGCGACACCGTGGCCGTCGTCGGCTGCGGCGGCGTCGGCCTCAACGTCGTCCAGGGCGCCCGCCTCGCCGGCGCGGGCGAGATCGTCGCCATCGACATCCACCCGGCCAAGTTGGAGCTGGCCCGGGCCATGGGGGCGACCACCACCATCGACGCCACCACAGTCGACCCGGTGGGAGCCGTCTTCGACCTCACCGGCCAGCGGGGCGCCGACGTCGCCTTCGAGGCCATCGGCACCGGGCCCACCATCGAGCAGACGGTCACCCTCACCCGCCGGGGGGGCCAGGCCATCCTCGTCGGCATCCCCCGGATGGACGTGATGCTGACGCTCCCGGTGATGCTCGGGCTGGTGATGGCGGAGCGCACGATCAAGGGCTGCTGGTACGGGTCGTCCGACGTCCGCCGCGACATCCCCGTCCTCCTCGAGCACTACCGCCGGGGCGACCTCCGCCTCGACGAGCTCGTCGCCCGCCGCCTCCCCCTCGACGAGGTCAACACCGCCCTCGACGACATGACCACCACGGGCCTGGCCCGCTCGGTGATCGTGTTCTGAGTCCCGAAACGACCGGCGCCGCCCCGAGGGGCGGCGCCGATCTCGACCGAGATTGCGTCCCGACTACCGGTGTCGGGGCGGGCCCCCGTGGGGCTGGTGACCGCCGCCACCACCGCCTCCTCCGCCGCCGCCCATTGGCTGGACGTTGGCCGCTTGTAGGCCCTTGGGGCCCTGCTGCACCTCGAACTCGACCTTCTCGCCCTCTTCGAGGGTGCGGTAGCCGGGCTTCTGAATGGCGCTGAAGTGCACGAACACGTCAGCCCCGTCCTGCTGTGAGATGAAGCCGAACCCCTTGTCGGCGTTGAACCACTTCACGGTGCCGGTCGCCACGGTGGCGATCCCCCTTCTTGATCAGCTGGTAATGAGAGGGGACTGCCGAGAGCCGTGCTGGTTTTGCCGTGCAGAAGTCAATCTCCTCGGCCCGAAACGCTACCAAACACGATGCTCCGCGTCACTGGTGGACTTTGGTCCCGGAGGGGGTGTCCTCGACCACCCAACCCAGGCCCACGAGCTGGTCGCGGACGGCGTCGGCGGCCGCGAAATCCCGGTCCGCCCGGGCCCGGTCGCGCCGTACCACCAGGGCCACGACCTCGGGCGGGACCCCCTCGTCGCCGCCCGGGGCGAGCGCCAGACCGAGGGCGCCGGCCATCTCCCGGACGGCCGCGGCGAGGGGCGCGGCCGCGTCCGTCTCCCCCGCGTCGAGGTGGACGTTGGCCCGCCGGCGGAGGTCGCTCAGCAGGGCCACGACCGCGGGCGTGGAGAGGTCGTCGTCCATCGCCGATCGGAAGGCGCCCATCGCCGCCTCGTCCGGTGGCGCCGGGGGCAGGTCGGCCGTGCGGCGGGCGAAGTCGTCGAGGCCCCGCAGCGTGGCCGAGGCGTGCTCGAGGCTCGACGGGGTGACCTCCACCGGCGCCCGGTAGTGCGACTGGAGGACGACCAGGCGGTAGGCCCGGGGGTCGTGGGCGGCCAACAGGTCGGTGAGCGTGGTGAAGTTGCCCAGCGACTTCGACATCTTGACCGCGCCGCCCTCGCCGCCGACGACGACGAAGCCGTTGTGGGCCCACCGGCGAGCGAACTCCTTGCCCGCCGCCACCGCCTGGGCCCGCTCGTTCTCGTGGTGGGGGAAGGCCAGGTCCTGGCCCCCGCCGTGGAGGTCGAAGCCCTCGCCCAGCAGGTCGAGGGCCATCACCACGCACTCGGTGTGCCACCCCGGGCGGCCCGGCCCCCACGGCGACGGCCACGACGGCTCCCCCGGCTTGACCTTCTTCCACAGGGCGAAGTCCCGCGGTGACCGCTTCTCCTCGTTGACCTCGACCCGGGCGCCGGCCTGCATGTCGTCGAGCGACTGGTTCTTCAGCAGGCCGTAGTCGGGCACCGCCGCCACCGAGAGGTAGAGCCCGTCCGACGTCTCGTAGGCCACGTCGGCCGCCACCAGCGCCTCGACCCACTCCACCATCTGGGCCACGTAGGCGGTGGCGTGGGGGTCGTGGGTGGGCCGCTTCACGCCCAGCGCGTCGACCGCGTCGTACCAGGCCTTCTCGAACTCGACGGCGACGTCGTCCGCCGATCGCCCTTCCCGATTGGCCCGGTTGATGATCTTGTCGTCGATGTCGGTGACGTTGGACACGTAGGTGACCTCGTTGCCGCACCACTCCAGGTACCGCCGCAGCACGTCGAAGACGAGGAGGAAGCGGCCGTGGCCGACGTGGGGGTGGTCGTACACCGTGGGCCCGCACACGTACATGGAGACCTTCCCCGGCTGGCGGGGGACGAGGTCGGCCGGGCGGCCCAACGCAGTGTCGTGAAGTCGCATCGCCCGGTTACCGTAACCAACACCATGACGCCGACCGTTCCGGACAAGCCCAGCCTGGAAGGGTTGGAGGCCAAGTGGGGCGCCCGTTGGGAGGCCGACGGCACCTACCGCTTCGACCGCGCCGCCACCCGTGACCAGGTCTACGCCGTCGACACCCCGCCGCCGACGGTCAGCGGGTCGCTCCACGTGGGCCACGTGTTCTCCTTCACCCACACCGACACCGTCGCCCGCTTCTGGCGGATGCGGGGCCGCCACGTCTTCTACCCCATGGGCTGGGACGACAACGGCCTGCCCACCGAGCGCCGGGTGCAGAACTACTACGGCGTCCGCTGCGACCCGCTGCTGCCCTACGACCCCCACTTCGAGGCGCCCACGAGCGATGAGTCGGGGCCGGCCAAGCGGGCGATCTCCATCTCCCGACCCAACTTCGTCGAGCTCTGCACCGGCCTCACCATCGAGGACGAGAAGGCGTTCGAACAGCTCTTCCGCCACCTGGGCCTGTCGGTCGACTGGACCCAGACCTACACCACCATCGGCGAGCGGGCCCAGCGCACGTCGCAGAAGGCCTTCCTCCACCACCTGGGTGACGGCCTCGCCTACCAGGCCGAGGCCCCCACCCTGTGGGACGTCGACTTCCAGACGGCGGTGGCCCAGGCCGAGCTGGAGGACCGGGAGCGGCCCGGCGCCTACCACCGCCTGCGCTTCGTGGCCCCCGACGGCGGGCCGCTCGACATCGACACCACCCGGCCCGAGCTGCTGGCCGCCTGCGTCGCCCTCGTGGCCCACCCCGACGACCCCCGCTTCCAGGCCGTGTTCGGGCAGACCGCCACCACGCCCCTGTTCGCCAAGCCGGTCCCCGTCCTGGCCCACCCCCTGGCCGACCCCGACAAGGGCACCGGGATGGCCATGGTCTGCACCTTCGGCGACGTCACCGACGTGATCTGGTGGCGGGAGCTGCACCTGCCCGTGCACGCCATCATCGGGCGCGACGGGCGCATCACCGCGACCCCGCCCGGCCTCGAGGGTGGGCCCTTCGAGCAGCTCCGGGGCCTGAAGGTGGGCGCCGCCCGCACCCGCATCGTCGAGCTCCTGCGGGAGTCGGGCGAGATGATCGGCGAACCCACGCCCATCACCCACCCGGTCAAGTTCTACGAGCGGGGCGACCGGCCGCTGGAGATCGTCACCAGCCGGCAGTGGTTCATCCGCACCCTCGACCACCGCCCCGAGCTGCTCGCCCGGGGCCGGCAGCTGCGCTGGCACCCGCCCTACATGCAGGGCCGCTACGAGTCGTGGGTGAACGGGCTCAACAGCGACTGGCTCGTCAGCCGCCAGCGCTTCTTCGGCGTGCCCTTCCCCATCTGGTACCCGGTCCTGGCCGACGGCACGATCGACCACAGCCACCCCATCGCGGCCGACGTCGACCAGCTGCCCGTCGACCCCTCCACCGACGTGCCCCCCGGCTACTCGCCCGACCAGCGCGACCAGCCGGGCGGCTTCACCGGCGACCCCGACGTCATGGACACGTGGGCCACCTCGTCGCTCACCCCCCAGATCGCCACCGGGTGGGCCGACGACCCCGACCTCTTCGCCCGCACGTTCCCCATGGACCTCCGCCCCCAGGCCCACGAGATCATCCGCACCTGGCTGTTCTCCACCGTGGTCCGGGCCCACTACCTGCACGACTGCCTGCCGTGGACCGACGCCGCCATCTCCGGCTGGGTCCTCGACCCCGACCGCAAGAAGATGTCGAAGTCGAAGGGCAACGTGGTCACGCCCATCGGGCTGCTCGACCAGTACGGGTCGGACGCGGTGCGCTACTGGGCCGCCTCCGGCCGTCCGGGCGTCGACACCACCTTCGACGAGGGCCAGATGAAGGTCGGCCGCCGGCTGGCCATCAAGGTCCTCAACGCCTCCAAGTTCGTGCTCTCCCGGGTCGGCGACACCACGCCCGATCCGTCGGCGCCGGTCACCGCCCCCCTCGACCGGGCCATGCTGGCCGGGCTGGCCGACCTGGTCGACGAGGCCACGTCCGCCTTCGAGGGCTACGACTACGCCCGGGCCCTGGAGCGCACGGAGACCTTCTTCTGGCGCTTCTGCGACGACTACCTCGAGCTGGTCAAGGGTCGGGCCTACGGCAGCCAGGGACCGGACGCCCATGCGTCGGCCGACCGGGCCCTCGCCCTGGCCCTGTCCAGCCTCCTGCGGCTGTTCGCCCCCGTCCTGCCCTTCGTCACCGAAGAAGTGTGGTCGTGGTGGCAGGACGGCTCGGTGCACCAGGCGCCGTGGCCGACGGCAGTCGAGCTCCGGGCGGCCGCGGGAGACGCCGCCGATCGCACCGTGCTCGACGCCGCGGCGGCGGTTCTGGGCGAGGTGCGCAAGGCCAAGAGCGAGGCCCGCCAGTCGATGCGGGCCGAGGTCCGGCTGGCGGTGGTGGGCGACACGCCCGCGCGGCTGGCGGCGCTGGCCCGTGCCGCCGACGACCTCAAGGAGGCCGGTCGCATCGCCGAGCTGGCGTTCGAGGAATCCCCGGAGCTCGCGGTGAAGGTGGAGCTGGTCGAGGGGTAACCTTCCGGCCCGGGCGAGGGGGACGCTCGCGGCCAATCTGCGAGATCAGGAGGGTGTCCTTGCCGGCCATCCACGTCCGAGGGCTACGCAAGTCGTACGGCGCCCACGAGGCGGTCCGCGGGATCGACCTCGACGTCGAGGAAGGGGAGGTCTTCGGCCTTCTCGGTCCCAACGGCGCCGGAAAGACCACCACCGTCGAGATCCTCGAGGGCTATCGGCAACGGTCGGCGGGCGAGGTGTCGGTGCTCGGCCACGACCCGGCCCACGCCGAGCGCGACCTGAAGGAGCAGATCGGCGTCGTCCTCCAAGAGACGGGCGTCGAGCGCTACCTCACGGTGGCCGAGGTCGTCGACCTGTACCGGGGCTACTACCGCAAGTCCCGCCCGGTCGACGAGCTGCTCGCCCTCACCGGCCTCGAAGGCCAGCGCGACCAGCGGGTCAAGACCCTGTCCGGCGGGCAGCGGCGCCGCCTCGACCTGGCCCTGGCCCTGGCCGGCGACCCCCAGCTGCTGTTCCTCGACGAGCCCACCACCGGCTTCGACCCCTCCGCCCGGCGGGGGGCGTGGGACGTCATCAAGGGGCTGCGGGAGCTGGGCAAGACCGTGCTGCTCACCACCCACTACATGGACGAGGCCCAGGTTCTCGCCGACCGGGTGGCGGTCATGGTCGGCGGCGTCATCGTGGCCGAGGGCCCGCCCGACGACCTGGCTCGCGGGGACGCGGCCACCGAGATCCACCTCACCCTGCCGTCGGGGGCCGGGGCCGACACCCTCCCCGACCTGCCGGCGGCGGCCCGGATCACGGTGGAGGGGGAGTCGGTCCTGGTCACGGTGGCCGACCCCACCCAGGCGGTGAACATCCTCACCGGGTGGGCTCTCGGCCGCGGCCTCAGCCTCCCCGACCTCACCGTCACCCGTCCCCGCCTGGAGGACGTCTACCTCGAGCTGACCAAGGAGGCGACCCCCGGTGAGTGATCCACATGAGTGATCTCGCCATCGCCGCCCGCCAGGTCAAGTACGAGCAGAAGGCGTTCTGGCGCAACCCGGCGGCGGCCGTGTTCACCTTCGCCTTCCCCCTGCTCTTCCTCTTCGTCTTCGCCAGCCTGAACTCGGGCGGAAAGCTGGACAACCGGGGCGGGATCAGCTTCGTGACCTTCTTCGTCCCCGGGATCGTCGCCTTCGGCGTCATCTCCGCCTGCTACACCAACATCGCCATGCGGATGGCCATCGGGCGCGACCTGCGCATCCTCAAGCGGATCCGGGGCACGCCCGTCCCCTCGTGGGCCTACCTGGCCGGCCAGATCGGCTCGTCGATCGTCACCACCCTGGAGCTGGTCACCATCGTCATCACCGCCGGCGTCCTCGTCTACGACGTCGACTTCCGATGGGACACGGTGGGCGGGCTGGTGGCCACCCTGGCCCTGGGGGCGGCCTGCTTCTGCGCCCTGGGCCTGGCCATCAGCGGCCTGTGCCCCAACGGCGACGCCGCCCCCGCCATCGTCAACTTCTCCATCTTCCCGCTGATCTTCGTGTCGGGGATCTTCTTCCCCATCGACGACGCCCCCTCGTGGCTGACCTCGCTGGCCAAGCTGTTCCCGATCCAGCACCTGGCCGACGGGCTCCAGTACGCCTTCGACCCTCGCACCGCGGCTCCCGGCGTGAACGGTGGCGACCTGGCGGTCCTCGGCGCCTGGACCGTCATCGGCGCCATCCTCGCCCTCCGCCTCTTCAAGTGGGAGAACGAACGATGACCGCACCGGCCCCCGCCACCACCGCCGCGGCCCGGGCCGTGGGTCTCACCAAGGTCTACGGCCAGGGGGACACCTCGGTGACGGCCCTCGACGACGTCACCGTCGAGTTCGCCACCGGCGAGTTCAGCGCCATCATGGGCCCGTCGGGATCGGGCAAGTCGACGCTCATGCACTGCATGGCCGGCCTCGACCGGGTGACGGGGGGCGAGGCCTTCGTCGGCGACGTCGAGATCGGCCACCTGCCGGACAAGGAGCTCACCCGACTGCGGCGGGACAAGATCGGCTTCGTCTTCCAGGCCTACAACCTGGTGCCGACGCTCACCGCCCTGGAGAACATCACCCTCCCCCTCGACATCGCCGGCCGTGAGCCCGACCAGGCCTGGCTCGACCGGATCATCGACACCGTCGGCCTCCGGCCCCGGCTGTCCCACCGTCCCAGCGAGCTGTCGGGGGGGCAGCAGCAGCGGGTGGCCGCGGCCCGGGCCCTGGCCAGCAAGCCGGCCATCGTCTTCGCCGACGAACCCACCGGCAACCTCGACTCCAAGGCGTCCTCCGAGATCCTCGGCTTCCTCCGCCAGTCCGTCACCGACTTCGGCCAGACCATCGTGATGGTCACCCACGACCCCGTCGCCGCCGGCTATGCCCAACGGGTCGTGTTCCTGGTCGACGGCCGCATCGTCGCCGAGATGCGCGATCCCACGCCCGAGCGCGTCCTCGACGAGATGAAGAAGATCTCGGGCGAGCGGTAGGACCGGGGCGCCGTGCTCAAGGCAACCCTCAAGGGGGTTCTCGCCCACAAGATCCGCCTGTTCCTCACGGCCATGGCGGTCGTCCTCGGCGTCGCCTTCGTGGCCGGCACCTACGTCCTCACCGACACCCTCAACGCCACCTTCGACAACCTCTTCGACGAGGTCACCCAAGGGGTCGACGTCTCGGTGCGGGCGGTGTCGGGCTTCGGCGACGAGACCAGCCTCACCACCGGGCGCGACACCGTGCCCGCCACCCTGCAGCCGGTGGTGGCCGCCGTCGACAGGGTCAAGGCGGCCGACGGGGCCGTCGCCGGATACGCCCAGTACGTCGACAAGGAGGGCAAGGCGGTGGCCACCGGCGGCGCCCCCACCCTGGGTGTCAACTGGACCGACGTGCCCGAGCTCAACCCCCTCCGGCTCCGCGACGGGCGGGCGCCCCGGGGGCCGTCCGAGGTGCTGATGGACGCGGGGACGGCCAAGGCCCACGACTTCGCGGTGGGCGACAAGGTCCGCATCCTGTTCAAGGGCCCGCCGGGCGACTTCACCATCGTCGGCGTCGCCGGCTTCGGCCAGGCCGACAACCTGGCCGGCGCCACCCTCGCCGTCTTCGACACGCCCACCGCCCAGCAGGTGCTCGACCGGGTGGGCCGGTTCGACTCCATCGACGTGGTGGGCGACGGCACCCTGTCGCCCCTCGACCTGCGAGCCCGGGTCCACGACGTCCTGCCCGACGGCTTCGAGGCCGTCACCGGAAGGCAGGTCGCCGACGAGCAGTCGGGCCAGATCCAGGACGCCCTCGGCTTCATCAACACCTTCCTCCTCGTCTTCGCCGGGGTCTCCCTCTTCGTCGGCGCCTTCATCATCCTCAACACGTTCTCGATCCTCGTGGCCCAGCGCACCCGGGAGCTGGCCCTCCTCCGGGCCCTGGGGGCGAGCCGGGGCCAGGTGCTGGCGTCGGTGGTGGGAGAGGCCGCCATCGTGGGCCTGGTGGCTTCGGCCGTCGGCCTGGGACTGGGCATCCTCGTCGCCCTCGGCCTCAAGGCCCTGCTGAGCGCCTTCGGCATCGCCCTGCCCGGCGGTGGCCTGGTCGTCAAGCCCCGCACGATCGTCGTGGCCATGGTCGTCGGCGAGCTGGTCACCGTGCTGGCGTCGATCGGCCCCGCCCGGCGGGCGTCCAAGCTGCCGCCGATGGCCGCCCTCAGCGGCGCCGGCACCGAGCACGGCGGGTCCCTGCGCCGGCGCACCATCGCCGGCGCGATCGTGGTGCTCGGGGGCGGGGCCGCCCTGGCCGCGGGGCTGGCCGGCCACGGCGGCATCCAGCTCGTCGGCCTCGGGGCCGCCCTCGCGTTCGTCGGGGTCGCCCTGCTCATGCCCCTGCTGGCCCGGCCCATTGCCGCCGGCCTCGGCCGGCCCCTGCCCTGGATGTTCTTCGTCCGGGGCATCTCGGCCAAGCTGGCCCGCGAGAACGCCCTCCGCAACCCTCGCCGCACCGCGTCCACGGCCGCCGCCCTCACCATCGGGTTGGGGCTCGTCGGCTGCATGGCGGTGCTGGCCGCGTCCATCGTGGAGTCGGGCGCGGCCATCATCGACAAGGCGCTGGCCGCCGACTTCATCGTCAGCACCGACCAGTTCATGCCCACCATCAGCACCGAGGTGGCGGCCCGGCTCGCCCAGCAGCCGGAGTTGGGGGCGGTCACCGGCCTGAAGACGGGCGAGTTCAAGGTTCGGGGGTCGACGACGACGCTCTACGCGGGCGATCCGGCGACCCTCCCCGAGCTTCTCAACATCGAGATGGTGGCGGGCAGCGTGGCGTCGCTCGGCCCGGACGAGGTCCTCGTCGAGGACAAGAAGGCGGCTGACGCCCACCTCACCGTCGGCGACGTCGTGCCGGTCACGTTCGCCCGCACGGGCGACCGGCAACTCCGGGTGGCCGGGACCTATCGGCGCAACCAGCTCCTCGGCCAGTACACGGTGTCCACCGAGACCTACGAGCAGAACTTCACCGAGGACCTCGACTTCGTCGTCCTCACCAAGGCCGCGCCCGGCGTTAGCGCCAAGCAGGCGCGGGCCGCGGTCGACCGGGCGACGAAGGACTTCCCCAACGTCAAGGTGCGGGACCAGGCCGAGTTCAAGGCCGAGCAGAAGCGGCAGATCAACCAGGCCCTGGGCCTGGTGTCGGCCCTCCTGGGCCTGGCCATCGTCATCGCCTTCCTCGGGATCGTCAACACCCTCGCCCTGTCGGTCTTCGAGCGGACCCGGGAGGTGGGGCTGCTGCGAGCCGTGGGGATGGCCCGGCGCCAGGTGCGGGCCATGATCAGGGGCGAGTCGGTGATCATCTCGGTGATGGGGGCGATCATCGGCCTGGTCGTCGGGGTGCTCTTCGGGTGGGCCCTGGTGTCCGACCTCTCGAGCGAGGGGCTGAGCAAGCTGGTGATCCCCGTCGGCCAGCTGGTGACCTACGTGATCGTGGCGGGCGTGCTCGGCGTGCTGGCCGCGCTCTTCCCCGCCCGGCGGGCGGCCCGGCTCGACGTGCTCGAGGCCATCAGCCACGAGTGACGCGCCCCTCCGCCCTGGGGATTATCTCGGGAGAACCTGTGGAAAAGAAAACGGTTCTCGCCGCCGTTTGACCGGCGAAACTGCCGGGTACAGAAATCCACGCACCGTGACGCGGTGTGCAACCCCCCTCCCGGGAAGGGGCTTCCGCCAAAGGAGGCCCCTTCCCGCCCCCTTTTCGCGCCGGTCGGCCTCTAGACGACCAGGCGGCGCAGGGTCTCGAGGTCGAGGATGCCCCGGCACCCGGTTCCCCGCGGGTCGGCCGTCACCTCCGCCGGCCGGCCCGGCTCGCCGAAGCCGTCGAGCACGAGGTCGGCGCCGGCCAGGTCGTGGCCCGCGGTGTAGCCGTTGGTGACGACCACGCAGGCCAGCCCGGCCGCCTTGGCCGCCGCCAGTCCCTCGTGGGAGTCCTCCACCGCCACGGTCGTGGCCGCGGTGGTCCCCAGGCGCCGGAGGGCGGTGAGGAACGCCTCCGGGTCGGGCTTGCGCCCGACGACCTCGTCCCCCGTCACCACCGCCTCGAACGTGACCCCCGGGAGCAGGCGCCCGAGCAGCAGGTCGACCCATCCCCGGCTGCCCGTGGTGGCCACCGCCAGGCGGCAGCCGTGGTCGCCGAGCTCGGCCAGCAGTCGGGCCACGCCCGGTCGGGGCTCGAGCCTGCCCTCCCCGATCATGCGCCGGAGGATCTCGGTCTTGTGCCGGTGGAGGGCGGGGGCCAGCCGGGCCCGCTCCTCCTCGTCCACTCCTTCGTCGGCCAGGTAGCCGTCGATCCGGCGCTGCCCGCCGGTGACGCGCAGCAGGCGGCCGTAGAGCTCCTCGTCCCACCGGTAGGGCAGGGAGAGGTCGGCGAAGGCCTGGTTGAAGGCCACCAGGTGGCCGTCGCGCTCGCTGTCGACGAGCGTGCCGTCGACGTCGAACACGACGGCGGACAGACCCACGGCGATGCCACAATAGGGTTGCCGCCGAGAGACGGTCAAAGAACCCGACCGGCACATCCGCCACCGCGCCCGCCCGGTTCGTCCGGCCTGCTCCGGTGGCACGGGCCTGGCTCGACTGCCCACCGTCGCCGTTCGAAGGAGATCATCGCCATGGGCGACCGCCCCCAGGACCAGACCCCGGCCGGCCAACCCGGCCGGCGGCGGGCTGCCGCCCGCGCCGCCACCCGCACCGGGGGAGCCGCCGGCCGAGCCGGAGCTCGCCCCGCCGCCGGCCGAGCGGGGTCTGGCAGCCCGGGCCCGACCCGGCCCGCATCCTCCCGGTCGGCCGGCGACCGTTCCGCCGGCACCCGGCCCGGGCCGCCGGCCGTGCCCGCCCCCGCCACCCCTCCCGTCACCCCGCCCGATGGTGGCGGCCGGCGCCCGTCACGGGGTCGCCCCGCCCGCCGCCAGCCGTCGCAGAACACCATGGTCGTGATCCTGTCGGTCGTCTCGGTGATCGTGATCAGCCTCGTCGTCTACGCCTTCGTCCTGCGGCCGTCGGCCTCGATCGCCCCGCCCGCCGCCCTCCAGACCACCACCACCGTCAACCCCGACGCCCCCGGTCCGTCACTGCCCGCCTCCGAGTTCTCCACCTTCACCAGCGAGAAGCAGGGCTTCACGATCAACTACCCGTCGAAGTGGGGCGTCGGGGAGACCGACGAGGGCGAGCTGGTCGTCGACGCCGGCGGCCGTGACGCGGTGAGCGTCCGCCTGCTGCGACGCACCGACGTCCCCACCACGGCCGACAACCTGGCCAACATCCGGGCCGTCACCGACGGGATCGTCGCCAGCAACAAGACGGCCCAGATCCTCAAGGTGCAGCCCATCTCGGTCGACGGGATGGCCGGCTACTACTACCTCTACACGTTCACCGACGAGGAGACGGGCGCCGAGGGCGCCCACGCCCACTACTTCCTCTTCCGGGGTCGGAACATGTACACGATGATCTTCCAGGCCCTCCCCTCCGACGGCTTCTCCCGTCTGAGCACCGTCTTCGACCAGATGGCCGAGAGCCTCCGCACCGTTCCCGACAACGGCTCCCTGCCCGAGACCACCACGACCACCGCGGGCTGACCCAACCCGCCCGCCCCGGCGGAGCGGCGCGGGCGGCGGCGCGTCCCCGGCCCCTCCCCGGCCGACTGATCCGCGCATGTACACCCGTGAGGGGGTCAGTGCGCGGACTGTTCGGACCGCATCACCTCGCCTCGGCGACCCTCGCCTCGGGGCCACCCCCACCGGGACAGACGACGAGGGCCCGGGGTTTCCCCCGGGCCCTCGTGCAAACCGACTGTCCCCGAAGGGCCAGAGGATCTCCTACGTGTTGCACCCTGTCGTTGCCAGCAGGATGGCACTGCAGTTGATGGAGTTGACCGATCCGTGGATCGTCCCCGGGACATGGCCCCCAGGACCGGCGGGGCCGGCGAGGGCGATGACACGGGCGATGTCACCCTGGATGCCGCCGACGGGCCCGAAGGCCTCGGCCGCCCGGACGTTGATGGCTTCGACGCCACCTCCGCCCTTGCCGCCGGTGCCGTGGATCGACGTCACGACGGGCAGCAGGGAGCTGGCCGTCCCGTTGATGCTCTTGACGGAACCGTTGATCTCGTCGGCGTTGGTGAGGATGCCGGAGACGGTGTTGTCAATGCTCTTGGCGGTGTCGAGGATCGTCTGGGCCTGGCCCGAAAGGGGCGCCGCGGCCTTGAGGATGTCCTCCGCCTTCTGTGCGACGTCGTTGAGCTTCGCCGTCTCGTCGAGTTGCGAGATGTTGGAGCCCGGTCCGACATCGGTGGTGATGCGCTCCACCCGGTCGTCGATCTGCTTCGCGGCCAGGGTGACCCTGGACAGCTCGATCACGGCGAACAGTGCGAAGGCGATCACGAGGGCCAAGTTGAGGCCGACGATGCCGCGCTGCCCTCTCAGGCGGCGGTCGCCCGTGAGGCTCATGCGCAGCCCCCGGAAACCAGCCCACCGACGAGCGAGGTGCAGACGCCCTGGAGGTGGGTGTTGATCGAGTCGAGGCTGCCCACGATGGCCCGAGCGTCGGTCTGCGCTGCGCTCAGGTTGCCGCCCGTGGCGAACGGACCAGGACCGCCACCGCCCGCGACCTTGGCCGGCGAGTTGCGGCCGTTGATCGCAGCCACACGGTTGTGGATGTTCTGGACGCCAAGCTTGTCGCCCGGGTCGTCAGCGTCGACCAGCGTGCTGCTGACGTTGTTGACCGTGCCGAGCACCGTCGTCAGGACGCCAGAGGTGTCCTTCAGGGATGCGTCGACGGAGCCGAGCTTGTCGTTGACCGACGTCAGGACGGTGACGATCTCACCGGCCTGGGCGGGGATGGGCTTCAGTGCGGTGTCGATTCCCTGGAGGGCGCCGTTGATCCGGTCGACCTGGTTGGGAAGGGTGGTCACGTCAGTCCCTGCGCCGGCGACGGCACGGTCGGCCGTGGCCAGGTTGCCGTTGATGTTGGCCAGGGAGTTGGTGATGATCACCAGGTACACCACGACCACCAGGGTGACGACGGTGAGGAGGATGACCCACACCTTCAGCCACCGGGAGAGGAACGTGGTCTGGTCGTTGCCCGGCCGAGGAGCGGGTGCGGGGGCGCTACGCGAACGCCGCGCTGCCATGGTTGAAGTCATGTGTTCGCTCCTTTCTTAAGAGAGAAGGCCGGAGTTGATGGCGTTGGCAAGGGCGTTGGTGCGCTCGGCACGGGCCCGGATGTCGCCGGTGTCAGCCTTGATCTCGGCCGCCACCTGCAGCGTCGTGTCCAGGTTGGCGTTGATCTGGGCAACCCCGTCGTTGATGTGACGGGCGGTGCTCAGGATCGTCGACGCCGTGCTGTTGATGCCCTTGGCCGTCCCGTTGATGGTGCCGGCCGAGTCGTTGATCGAGGTCGCCAGGCCGTCGATCGACTGCGCCAGGCGGATCACCTCGTTCAGCGAGCCCTCGAGCGGCTGGGCGGTGGCGAGGATCGAGCCGGCGAGGTCGTTGGTGGTGCCGAGCTTCAGCACTGCCTTCGTGCTCTCGTTGATCCCAGTAGCCGAACTGGAGATGTTGCCCGCCTTCTTGTTGATGCTCTCTGCGGTCGACGCCGTCCGCTGGAGAAGAACCACTGCAATCGCCACCACCACAAGAACGATGATGAGCGAGAACGTGGCCTGTCCCCGTTCGTCGGCGGCAGACCTCCACCGCTTGGTCATACTTTCCCCCTGAGTCGTTGGGACGGGGACCAGCGGCAGGCTGCGACGAAGAGTGCTGCGGCGTGTGTCGGAAGACCCCGTACGGATACCACGGATGTGATCGGGACTGTATGGCACGACCGCCCGCGGTGCAACACCCTCTTTGGCGCTCTGGGTGTTCAATTCCGCCACGGTCAGTGGCCCGTCCCTGGTCGCCGCCGGCCGGATGAACCCTCGCGGGGCGACGCCGACCCCTCCGCCCGCCCGCCGACGCCCCCGGACGGGCCGCGCCGCCCCGGCGGCCGCCCGCGGCCGGCCAAGTCGGCCCGTTTTTCGTCGTCTGCTAGGTGTACAATGCACCTATCTGGGCGCGGCCGGACGAGGAAGTCCGTCGCACTCCAAGGGATGCGGTTCCCGCTGCCGTCTGCGTCGCGTACGAGGTTTGGAGGCCTGGTTGTCCGAGATGGTCGATCGACTGCCCGCAGGGGCGACGGCGCCCCGATGAAGCAGCCGACGCGAACCTCCACCGAGGAGCCCCAGGGCGGTCTCCCCCGCAACTACCTGCGGGCCAGCCTCCTCCTCCTCATCGCCGAGACCCCGGCCCACGGCTACGACCTCCTCGAGCAGATCGCCCAGCTCGGCTTGCGCAACGTCGACCCCGGCGGCCTCTACCGGGCCCTGCGGGTGATGGAGCAGGACGGGCTGGTGGCGTCGTGGTGGGAGCACTCGACGGCCGGGCCCGCCCGACGCAGCTACCGCCTCACCGAGGAGGGCGTCGAGTGGCTGCACGCCTGGGCCGGCGCCCTGCGCGAGGGCCGCCGCTACCTCTCCGCCTACCTCAGCCGCTACGACCGCATCGTCGACGACGGCGACCAGGCCCCTCCCGCCCGCCAGGACGGGCTGGAGATCATCCCCTGACCCAGCCCGGCGTGCCGCTGCCCACCGGCGACGCGCTCGAAACGCACCCACTCCTGGTCCCGTCGGTATAGGCGAGACGTCCTTATAGGCACAGCGCCCTGTCCGACGTATTCTTGGTTGGACGCGCTTCGGGACGACCCGCCGGTCGGGTCGTCCGGGCGTCGGGTCGCACACGAATGACGTGCTAGGACTGCCCTGGCGCGAGAATGAGACGAACGTCGTACTCGGGAGGACCGTTTCTTATGTGCCTAGGCATCCCCGGCCAGCTGGTCGAGATCGTCGACCTGGCCGAGCACCGCGCCATCGTCGACGTCGACGGTGTCCGCCGCGAGATCAACATCCGACTGGTCGCGGGCGGCGACACCGGCTCCGTCGAGGTCGGCGACTGGGTCCTGATCCACGTCGGGTTCGCCATGAGCAAGATCGGTGAGCAGGAGGCGGCCGAGACCCTCCAGTACATGCGCGGCCTGGGCGACGTCTACGAGCAGGAAATGACAGATTTCAAGCAGGAGGCCCAGCTGTGAAGTACGTCGACGAGTTCCGCGACCCGGCCGCGGCCAAGCTGGCCATCGCCAAGATCACCGAGCGGGCGGCGGCGGGTGCGCCCAACGGCGGCCCCTTCAAGTTCATGGAGGTGTGCGGCGGCCACACCCACACCATCTACAAGCACGGCATCGAGAACGTGCTGCCCCCCACCGTCGAGCTGGTGCACGGCCCCGGCTGCCCGGTGTGCGTCATCCCCATGGGCCGGGTCGACGACGCCGTCGCCGTGGCCAAGACGCCCAACACCATCTTCACCAGCTTCGGCGACATGATGCGGGTGCCTGGGGGCAAGGAGAACCTGCTCGAGGCCAAGGCCCAGGGCGCCGACGTGCGCATGGTCTACTCCCCGCTCGACGCCCTGCGCATCGCCGAGGCCAACCCCGACAAGGAAGTCGTCTTCTTCGCCGTCGGGTTCGAGACCACCGCCCCCTCCACCGCGGTCACGGTCCTCAAGGCCCGCCAGCGCAACGTGAAGAACTTCTCCGTCTTCTGCAACCACGTCACGATCGTCCCGCCCCTCAAGGCGATCCTCGAGTCCCCCGACCTGCGCCTGCACGGGTTCCTCGGCCCAGGCCACGTGTCGACCGTGATCGGCAACCGGCCCTACCGGTTCGTGCCCGCCCAGTACGGCCTGCCCCTGGTCACCGCCGGGTTCGAGCCCCTCGACATCCTCCAGTCCATCGAGATGCTGCTCAAGCAGATCAACGAGGGCCGCTGCGAGGTCGAGAACCAGTACACCCGGGCCGTGTCCGACGAGGGCAACCCCCGGGCCCTCGCCATCCTCCAGGAAGTGTTCGAGCTGCGCCCCCACTTCGAGTGGCGGGGCCTGGGCTTCATCTCCCAGTCGGCCCTCAAGCTCAACGCCGACTACGCCGACTTCGACGCCGAGCTGCGCTTCGCGGTGCCCGGCATCCGGGTGGCCGACCCCAAGGCGTGCCAGTGCGGCGAGGTCCTCAAGGGCGTCATCAAGCCGTGGGAGTGCAAGGTGTTCGGCACCGCCTGCACGCCGGAGACGCCCATCGGCACCTGCATGGTGTCGTCCGAGGGCGCCTGCGCCGCCTATTACAACTACGGCCGCTTCACCAAGATCCCGGTGAAGGTCGGGGCGAACGCTCCCGCATGACCGACGTGGTTGCGGGCGAGCACGGCGGAGGCGACCGCGAGGAGCAGGTCATGCAGCGGATCGAGGAGTTCCGCAAGCGCCGCCCCAAGCTCAAGGACGAGTTCATCAACTCGGCCCACGGGGCCGGGGGCAAGGCGTCGGCCGCGCTCATCGACGCCGTGTTCCTCGAGGCCTTCCGCAACAAGACCCTCGAAGGCATGTCCGACGGGGCCGTCATGGAGCTCCCGTCGGGCGAGCGCATCGCCTTCTCCACCGACTCGTTCGTGGTCAAGCCCCGCCGCTTCCCGGGCGGGTCGATCGGCCACCTGGCCATCTGCGGCACGGTCAACGACCTGTCGATGATGGGCGCCCGGCCCCAGTGGATCTCGGCCGCCTTCGTCCTGGAGGACGGCTTCTCCATCGTCGAGCTGCGGGAGATCGTGGCCGACATGGCCGAGGCCGCGGCCGAGGCCGGGGTCATGATCGTCACCGGCGACACCAAGGTGGTCAACCGGGGGGCGGCCGACGGCTGCTACATCACCACCGCCGGCGTCGGCGTGGTGCCGGCGTCGGTCCACCTCGACTCCCGCTCGGTGAAGCCGGGCGACAAGATCATCGTGTCGGGCAAGATCGGCGACCACGGGGTCGCCGTCCTCATCGCCCGGGGCGAGCTCAACCTCGAGGCCGACATCCCGTCCGACACCGCCCCCCTCAACGAGATGGTCGAGCAGTTGCTGGAAGCGGCGCCCGGCGTCCGGTTCTTGCGTGACCCCACCCGGGGCGGCGTGGCCACCGTGCTCAACGAGATGGCCAAGGAGGCCGAGGTCGGCGTCCGGATCATGGAGCAGGCCATCCCCGTCCGCAACGTGGTCAACGGGGCGTGCGAGATCCTGGGCATCGACCCGATGTACGTGGCCAACGAGGGCAAGCTGGTGGCCGTGGTGCCACCCGAGGAGGCCGACGCCGCCCTCGCCGCCCTCCGGGCCCACAAGTACGGGGCCGACGCCGCCATCATCGGCGAGGTCACGGCCGAGCCCCCGGGCATCGTCGTGCTCCAGACCGGCTTCGGCGGCACCCGCATCGTCGACATGCTCGTCGGGGACCCGCTGCCGCGCATTTGCTAATCCCGCAAGACCGAACTGGTGACGTCTCCGGGGGCCCTGACCCCCGAAATCGTCACCAGTTGCGCGTCACGGGCACGGTCCAGGGCGTGGGGTTCCGGCCCTTCGTCTACCGGATCGCCGTTGAACTGGGCCTGAAAGGGTCGGTGGCCAACGACAGCCGGGGCGTGATCATCGACGTCGAGGCGCCGGCCGCGGTCCTGGACCGGTTCGCCGAGCGGCTGGTGGCCGAGCTGCCGCCGCTGGCCACCATCGAGACGCTCGCCGTCGAGGTGGTCGACGGGCTGTCGGGAGCGACGACGTTCGCCATCGTCGACAGCCGGGTGGAGGGGGCGCCGGCGGTAGCGGTGAGCCCCGACGTGGCCACCTGCGCCGACTGCACCCGGGAGATGCTCGATCCCGCCGACCGCCGGTTCGGCTATCCCTTCGTCAACTGCACCAACTGCGGGCCCCGGTACACGATCATCACGTCGATCCCCTACGACCGGCCGTCGACCACCATGGCCGGCTTCGTCCTGTGCACGGAGTGCCGGGCGGAGTACACCGACCCCGCCAACCGCCGCTTCCACGCCGAGCCGGTGTGCTGTCCCGTCTGCGGCCCGCAGCTCTCCCTGCTCTCGGCCGCGGGCGACCTGCTGGCCAAGGCCGACGACGCCCTCGACCAGACCGTCTCCCTCCTGGCGGCGGGGAACGTCCTGGCCATCAAGGGTCTGGGCGGGTACCACCTGGCCGTCGACGCCGGCAACGCGGAGGCGGTGGGCGAGCTCCGCCGGCGCAAGGCCCGCGACGACAAGCCGTTCGCGGTCATGGTCCGAGACCTCGACGAGGCCCGCCGGGTGGCCCACCTCAGCCCGGCGGCGGAGACCGAGATCTCCTCCCCCCGGCGCCCGATCGTGCTCGTCCCCCGGCGGGACGACTCCGGCCTCGCCCCCCGCATCGCCCCCCGGCTGCCGGAGCTGGGCCTGATGCTGCCGTACACCCCGCTGCACACCCTCCTGCTCCACCGCTTCGGCGGACCCCTCGTCATGACCAGCGGCAACCTGTCCGACGAGCCCATCGCCCACGACGACACCGACGCCCTCGCCCGCCTGGGACCCATGGTCGACGCCATCCTCACCCACGACCGTCCCATCCACATCCGCTGCGACGACTCCGTCGTCCGGGCCCGGCCGGCGGGCAAGCCGGTGCAGATGCTGCGTCGTTCCCGCGGCTATGCCCCTGCGCCCGTCCCGCTCGCGGTGCCCACCCGCCATCAGATCCTGGCCGTGGGCGCCGAGCTCAAGAACACCGTCACCGTGGCCAAGGGCACCAACCTCATCGCCAGCCACCACATCGGCGACCTCGAGCACCTGGCCGCCTACCGCTCGTTCCTCCAGGCCGTCGACCACCTCTGCCACCTCACCGGCGTCGTGCCCGAGGTCGTCGCCCACGACCTGCACCCCGAGTACCTGTCGACCAAGTTCGCGGCCGACCTCGACCTGCCGTCGGTCGGGGTGCAGCACCACCACGCCCACATCGCCTCCTGCCTGGCCGAGCACCGGCGCGACGACCGGGTGCTCGGCATCGCCTTCGACGGCACGGGCATGGGCACCGACGGGGTCATCTGGGGGGGCGAGTTCCTCGTCTGCGACCTCGACGGCTACCGGCGGGTCGGCCACCTGGCGGCGGTGGCCCTGCCCGGTGGCGTCCGGGCCATCCGGGAGCCGTGGCGGATGGCCCTGGCCTGGGCTCGCACCGCCCTGGGCCGGGAGGAGGCGGAGCGCTACGGCCGGTCGGTCGACGAGCGGTGGCCGTCGATCCTGTCGATCGTCGAGCGGGACGACAGCCTGCGCACGACGAGCGCGGGACGCCTGTTCGACGGGGTGGCGGCGCTCCTGGGCATCCGGCCGACGGTGACCTACGAGGCCCAGGCCGCCATCGAGCTGGAGGCGGCCGCGGCGGGCGAGCCCTTCGACACGCCGGCCGACGGCGACGGCTGGTCGGCGACCGTCACCCGGGGCGACGACGGCTGCGCCGTGCTCGACCCGTCACCGCTGGTGGCCCAGGTGGTGGCCGAGCGCGACCGGGGGACGCCGGTGCCGACGGTGGCGGCCGCCTTCCACGCCGGACTGGGCCGGTCGGTCGCCCGGCTGGCCGCCGACCTGGCCGCGGCCGCGGGCGTCGGCACCGTCGCCCTGAGCGGCGGTGTGTTCCAGAACGCGCGCCTCACGGAGATCGTGGAGCGGGAGCTCACCGCATCGGGAGTGGAGGTGCTGATCCACTCCCGAGTGCCGCCCAACGACGGCGGGGTGAGCATCGGGCAGGCGGCCGTGGCCGCCCGCTGGGAGGGCTAGGAGCCCGGACTACGAGGGGAGGTTGGCCTCGAACTCGACGGTGACGTTGTCCTTGACCTTGATGATGCCCATCGGCGCGGAGTAGGGCTTGATGCCCAGGCTGCTGTGGGAGACCGACATGCTGCCCGACGCCTTGGAGTCGGTGAGCGACAGGTCCATGGTGGCTGGGGTGCTGGATCCCCCCGCGGAAAGGTCGCCGCTCACCTTGGCCCGCTTGTCGTCACCGGAGATGCTCTTGGACTTGAACGTCGCGGTGGCGCCCTTGAGCGTCTTCTCGGTGTTCTTCTTGATGTCGGCCTTGTCCTTGTCCGACATCTGGCCGGACGACTTGATGACGTCGAGCGAGCCGAGGTTGGCCGTCACCGAGACCGTGGACTGGCTGATGTCGTCGGCGACGTTGACGTCGGCGCTCCAGTCCTTGATCTCCAGGGTGAGGCTGTGGGCCATGCCCTTGCCGATGCCGTCGGGGTCGATCTTCACTACCAGGTGCCCATCCTTGGGCCCGAGCTTGTACGTTCCTGAATTAACCATGTAGTTAACCTAGCAGGGCCGCGACCAGCCACTTTCCGGCCTCCACCCGGGAGATGAGAGGGTGGAACGACCGCCCATGCCGCCGTCCCGCCCCCTCGCCACCCTCGTCGCCACCGGACTGGCACGCTCGCACGGCACCTTCGTCGTGCTCGACGGCGTCGACCTCACCATCGGGCCCAGGAGTCGCATCGGCGTCGTCGGCCCCAACGGCGTGGGCAAGAGCACGCTCCTGCGCATCCTCGCCGGCCTGGAGCCGGCCGACGCGGGCCGGATCGTCGCGACCCCGCCCGACCTCACCGTCGGGTACCTGCCCCAGGAGCCCCAGGCCCGGCCGGGCGAGTCCCTCGCCGCCTACCTGGGCCGACGCACCGGGGTCACCGCGGCCGAGGTCGAGATGGAGGCGGCCGCGGCCGCCCTGGCCGAGGCCGGCGGGGACGAGCGCTACTCGGCCGCCCTGGAGCGGTACCTGGCCCTGGGCGGCCCCGACTTCGAGTCCCGGACCGAGGCGGTGTGCGACGACCTCGGCCTCCCCGCCGACCGGTTGGCGGTCGAGGTGGCCCAGCTCTCGGGCGGGCAGGCGGCCCGGGCCGCGCTCGCCGCCATCCTCCTCTCCCGCTTCGACGTCCTCCTCCTCGACGAGCCCACCAACGACCTCGACTTCGCCGGCCTGTCCCGCCTCGAGCGCTTCCTCCACGAGTCCGACGGCGGGCTGGTGATCGTCTCCCACGATCGGGCCTTCCTGGAGGCGACCGTCGACCGCGTCCTCGAGCTCGACGAGCACGATCGCACCGGCACCGAGTTCGGCGGCGGGTGGCGGGGCTACCTCGACGCCAAGGCCACCACCCGCCGCCACGCGGAGGCGGCGCACGACCGCTATACATCCCAGAAGGGCGACCTCGAGGACCGGGCCCGCATGCAGCGGCAGTGGGCGGTCACGGGCGCCCGCAACGCCAAGAAGAAGGCCACCGACCACGACAAGGCCCAGCACGGCTTCAAGATCAACCGAACCGAGAAGCAGGCGGCGAAGGTGCGGATCACGGAGACGGCCCTGGCTCGGCTGGAGGTCGTCGACAAGCCGTGGGAGGGCTGGGACCTCCACCTGGAGCTGGCCCCGTCATCCCGCAGCGGCGACGTGGTGGCCCGCCTCGACCGGGCCGTCGTGGAGCGGGGGACGTTCGTTCTCGGGCCGGTCGACCTCGAGATCCGGTGGGCGGAGCGGATCGCCGTCACCGGCCCCAACGGCTCGGGCAAGACCACCCTGCTCCGGGCCATCCTGGGCCAGATCCCCCTGGCCGCGGGCGAGCGCCACCTCGGACCGGGGGTGGTGGTGGGCGAGCTCGACCAGGGCCGGCGCCGGTTCCTGGGCGACGAACCCCTCGTGACAACGTTCGCGGCCGCCTCCGGCCTGCTGGTGCAGCCGACCCGGTCGCTGCTGGCCAAGTTCGGGCTCACCGGTGCGCACGTCGAGCGGCCCGGCTCGAGCCTCTCCCCCGGCGAGCGGACCCGGGCCGCCCTCGCCCTGATGATGGCCCGCGGGGCCAACTGCCTCGTCCTCGACGAGCCCACCAACCACCTCGACCTGCCTGCCATCGAGCAGCTGGAGCAGGCCCTCGACGGCTACGACGGCACCTTGCTCCTGGTCAGCCACGACCGTCGCCTGCTGGAGGCGGTGCGCACCACCCGCACCCTCGACGTCGAGCAGTGGCACGGCCCGGGGGCAGGCGGTCAGGGCTCGGGCGGCGCGTCCTCATCGGGCACGAAGAGGGGCTCCTCGCCCCCCGGCCGGCGGATGGCCCCGAACTTCTCCTCGTAGCCGGTGAGGTTGTCGTTGAGGGCCCGGATGATGTCGAACACGAGGGTGGGCGGCACCTTCACCCGGGCGGTCACCCGGCAGGGGACGTGCATCACCGATCCGCCCTCCGGAGACTCGGAGGGCTCGGCCGGCAAGGTGGCGGAGAAGTCGAGCGTGAACTCGTGGGCGGTGTGCCACACGCCGAGGAAGTTGGCGTAGACGCCGCCCTCCAACTCGGGCGGCAGCCGCAGCTCGAAGTGGACGTTCTGGTGCTGGTCGTAGAGCTCGGGCACGCCGTGCAGTCAACCATGCCGACGGGACCCGGCCCGCGAGACGCCAGATCGTGCGCCTTCCGACGCCCCCCGGGGGGCGCAGGACCGTGGTCAGCCGGCAGTGGGGGCGGCCGCGGCCTGGCTGGTGACGCTGGTCGGGGCCGGACCGGCGTCCGACGTACCACCGCTGCGAGCGAGGACGGTGCCGATGGCGAGGCCGAGGAGCACGGCGAGGATGGCGGCCATGACCAGGGCCACGTTCTCGAACTTCTTCGCCGCCTGGAAGGGACGGCTGAAGGAGATCGTGGAGGCGCCCTTGGAGGCCTTGGCCGGGGCGGGCGTGAGGCCCGGTTCCGGGTCCGACGGCACCAGGGCGATGGTCGGAGGGTCGAGGTCGATGTCGAACCCCGAGGTCGACGACAGGAACCGCTTCGGGAGCTGAGGCTGGACCTCCTCCTCCCAGGTGGCCGACTTCACCACCGGGCGGGGCCGGGGCTTCTTGGCGCTGGGCGCCTTGACCGGCTTCGGTTCCGGGTCCAGGTCGATGACAGCCACCGGCTCGGGCACCTCCGGCTCGGGCGCAACCTCCACCGCGGGCGCGGACACCACGGCCGGCGGGGCGACGATCTCGTCGTCGACGACCGTGAGGCGCTTCTTGGCCGGCCGTTTCGGCGCCGCCGCCTCCCGGGCCAGCTCGATCTTGCGGACGGCGCGCAACAGCGTCACCCGGTTCTTGCCCGCCTTCTCGATGGCCGCCACGGCCTTGAGATCGCGGCTGCTCAGCGTCTTGAGAAGGGGCAGGATCTCCTTGATGGGCAGGCTCTCGAAGTCCTCGATCAGCTTGCTCGCCGGTGCTGACTTCTTTGCCGCAGACGTGGCAGACATGGCTTCCCTCTTCGCGTACGTCGGACCTGTTCAGTATCGGCAGCCCGCTCGCCCACCTTGAGTCAGCGCACGCCCCGGGGCCGGAACTGGATGCTGATGCGGGGCCCGACCGGCCGCGACCGCTTCGGAACCGCGTGCTCCCACGTGCGTTGGCACGATCCGCCCATCACGACCAGGTCGCCGTGGCCAAGGGCGTGGCGGATGCTCGGCCCGCCACCTCTGGGTCGAAGCAGGAGCTCGCGGGGCGAGCCCACCGAGAGGATGGCCACCATCGTGTCCTCCGTGCTCCCACGCCCGACGGTGTCACCGTGCCAGGCCACGCTGTCGCGGCCGTCGCGGTAGTAACACAGCCCCGCGGTCCGAAACGGCTCCCCCAACTCGTGGGCGTAGTGAGCGTCGAGCGCGTCCCGGGCCCGGTCGAGGATGGGATCGGGAAGCGGGTCGTCCTCGTCGTAGAAGCAGAGGAGGCGGGGAACGGCCACCACCCGGTCGTACATGGGGCGCTCCTCGGCCCGCCACGGCACCTCGGCGGCCAACCGTTCGAACAGCTCGTCGGAGCCGGTGAGCCAGCCGGCCAGGAAGTCGATCCACGCCCCATGGGCCAGGTGGGTGCGCCGGAGGCGGGTGAGGGGGCCGAGCCCGATGCGATCGTCGGCGTCGAAAAGCGAGCGTTGCCGGACCGCGGCCATCCCCGAAGTTTACCTCCAGGCCGAACAGATGTTCCGGCAAATCGGGAAAGGATCGGTGGAGGTGGCGGAGACCGTCGCCGTGATGTAGCAGGAGCCGTCGGTCGCGGACGCGTCAGGCGTGACGCACCGAGTGGCGGCGGGCGGTAAGCCCCGCCGCCAGCCCGACCTCGGCCAGGATGGCGACCGCCAGCATCGGAGTGTCTCGCCCGGCCCCGAACGCGAGGACGATCACGCCGGAGGCGAACGCGATGGCGACCGGGAGCAACAGCACCCAGCTCCGCCGTGCGTACCAGCCGAGCGCGCCGGCGAGGGCGACGATCAACAGAAGGGTCACCCCGCCACCGTGCCAGAGGCTGCGGCGTCGGGGGGGATCGAGGCGCGGGGTGGCCTGCGAACTACCGGCGCCGGCCCATGAACCTCCAACCCCAACCGGCGACGGCGCAGATGAGGAAGATGATCAGGAGTGTTATGAGGAAAGACATGGGTTCACGCGCTTTCTTGCTGTTGGGGAGTGGTGCGTCGGTGGCCGGCGGGCAGGGACCAGGCCTTCCGGGAACGGGCCTCGGCGTCGACCATGCCCTGGGCGACGACCCCGACCGTCTGCTCGGAGTCCTCGGAGGCGCGGCGGAGGAGGATGAAGGCCTCGACCGCGCCGTAGCCCAAGCCGGTCATGAGCAGGCCCGTGGCCTGGTCGAGGACCGACCGCGAGCCAAGGACCTGCTGCAGGTCCTGGCCGAGGGTCGTGCAATCGACCCGGTCGTCGGCGAACCGGGATCTTCTCGTCTCCGACACGATCGCATCGAGGGTGAGAAGTTCCTCCAGCACCTCGTCCGAGAGCCGCGTGGTCACTGATGGAGTGTACGTCGCAAGAGTGGGTTGCCGCAAGCCTGGATTGCGGCAAGTGCCCATTGCCGCAAGGAAGGGTTGCCAACGCCGAGACGGGTTGGTACGATCGGCTTTCCCGAGCGCTGCCTCCGGCATGCGCGCCCCAACGAGGAACCCGCCGTGGCCGAACCCCGACTGAGCGACGATGTCCTCGAGGCCCTCGACGCGCTTCTTGTCGTCCTTCGCGTCAGCACCCAGCTCAACCAGCACGCCGCCCGCCGGGCGCAGACGATCCGGCGCCTCCGCAGTCACGGGAAGTCCTATCGGGAGATCCTCGGCAGCGTCGAGCGGGCTCGCATCCTGCAGATCACGCAGGAGAACCTCGACGGCCTGCTGCAAGCGAGCAGCCGCCTGCGGCGGGCCGAGCTGCGGGCTCTGTACGCCGAAGGCATGACCATGGAGGAGATCGCGGTCCTGTTCGGCGTCACCCGCCAACGGGTCTCGGCGCTGCTCCGTGACAGTGGGGACGGGGCTCGCCGCCCGGACCGCCACCCTCGGCCGGCCGAGGTGTCGGAAGCCACCACGACGACGGGTGCCGCCACCACCTAGAATTGCCGACGAAGTCGTTGCCCCAGACCCCGGCAGCGTCCGAGAGGACGCGCGCGAGGGAGGTCGGGGGTGGGCAGGCGGCGGTCCGAGGGTGATGACTGTCGCCGGCCCCTCCCCAGTACGCCGGGTCCCCCCTCGTCGTGTCCAGAGGCCCGCTGGAGCCGACCCGAGGGAGCGTGATGGCAGCGACCTGGAACCCGCCTTTCGACTGGGACAGGGAGAACTGGCGGGACGGCGCCTCCTGTCGGCACCTGAACGCGGCCCTGTTCTTCCCCTCCGGGAACACCGGCGCCGCCCTCGAGCAGATCCTGGCGGCCAAGGCCGTGTGCCGAACCTGCCCGGTGCGGAGCCAGTGCCTCGAGTTCGCGCTGGAGAGCAACCAGGAGGCCGGCATATGGGGGGGGACGGACGAGGACGAACGCCGTCGCCTGCGCCGGGTGTGGCGGGCCGGTCGCCGGCCGCGGACGGCGATCGGTTGAGACTCCGAAACGCCTGACGCGGCACCGGTCGGTCGGTCCGGACGACCGGCGCGCAGGTGTAGCGTCGGGTCGACACGCTCACCACGGCGTGGAGGACCGGCCGAGGCCGATCCGGGGCGATGCTCCAGACCCTGGCAACGCAGTGCTCGCTGCTTCACGAACCAGGGACGTGCTGGATGGCCCGCTCGAGGTCTGCCTCTCGATCCGAGACGGACGCCACGCGCCGCCCCGCCGGGAGAACCCCGTGAGTGGCGAGCGTCGGTTCCGCATCCTCGACGCGCTGGTCGACGGCACGAACGGCGAGATCACCTCCGTGCGTCTGTGCGACGTCTGCCGCACCGTCACCGACATGACCGGGGCGGGGATCATGCTGATGTCCGGCGACCTGCCCCTGGGCTCGGCCTGCACGACCAGCGACGTCAGCGCCCTCATCGAGGAGTTGCAGTACACGCTGGGCGAGGGACCGTGCGTCGACGCCTACCGGCTCGACCGGCCGGTCCTCGAACCCGACCTCGCCCACCCGTCGATGCCGCGGTGGCCGGCGTTCACCGGACCGGCGCTGGCGGGGGGTGTCCGGGCGGTCTTCGGGTTTCCCCTGGCCGTGGGCGCGGTGCGGCTGGGCGCCCTCAACCTCTACGCCGACCGTCCCGGTCCCCTCACCGACGACCAGCACGCCAATGCCCTCGTCATGGCGGACATCGCCGCCGAGGCGCTCCTCCTCATGCAGGCCGGAGGCTCGTTGGGGGAGTTGGCGGCCGAGCTCGAGGCGGGGTCGAACTTCGGGTACGTGGTGCACCAGGCCGCGGGCATGGTGTCGGCCCAGCTCGACGTCAGCGTCGCCCAAGCCCTCGTCCGCCTGCGGGCCCACGCCTTCGGCAACCAGCGGCCGATCGCCGAGGTGGCCGGCGACGTCGTCGCCCGCCGCCTGCGCTTCGACGGCGAGAACTGAGCCCCGGCCGAAGCTCTACGATGCGTTCGGACGTCCAGAAGGGGGCGTCGGGACCAGGGAGCGTCGACATCCCGAGAGAGACACTGCTCGCCCACACGCTCGTCGAGCTCGCCGACAGTCTGGTGGCGGACTTCGACGTGATCGACCTGCTCACCCTCCTCGCCGACCGGTGCGTCGACGTGGTCGACGTCGCCGCCGCCGGTCTGATGCTGGCGTCCCCCGACGGGGAGCTGCGGGTGCTGGCCTCGTCCAGCGAGGCGATGCGGGTCCTCGAGCTGTTCGAACTGCAGGCCGACGAAGGGCCCTGTGTCGACTGCTACCGCAGCGGCGAGCCGATCGTGAACCTCAAGCTCGCGGATCACGACACCCGGTGGCCCCGATTCAGCCCCCGGGCCATCGAAGGCGGCTTCCGCTCGGTGCACGCCCTGCCGATGCGATTGCGGGGGCAGACGATCGGCGCCCTCAACATGTTCCGCATCGACGAGGGACCGATGCGTGAGCCCGACGTGGTGGCGGCCCAGGCGCTGGCCGACGTGGCCACCATCGCCATCCTCCAGCACCGCGCCGTCCGGGACGCCCAGATCCTGAACGAGCAGCTCACCCGGGCCCTGAACACGAGGATCGCCATCGAGCAGGCCAAGGGCGTGGTCGCGGAGCGGGCCAACCTCGACATGGAGCACGCCTTCGCCCGGTTGCGGCGCCACGCCCGCAACCACAACCTGCGTCTCACCGACATCGCCCAGGCGATCAGCAGCAAGGCGATGCCGGTGTCGGCCCTCGATCCCTGATTCGAGGGTCGTCTGTAGGATCGACGCGACAATGGGAAGCGTGACGAACCAAGGTAATCCTCATCGCGCTGGCCTTGCTATTGGCCCCTCCGATGGGTTGTGCGATTGGGTGGATGTCGGACGTATCGGCGCATGACCTTTGATCATTTGGCGGGCCTCCTCGCGACCTGCGGCTGACGGTGGAGGTCCTGTTCGTCCTCTTGTTGCTGGTGGTGGCGGCGGTGGCGGCGGCGGTCCCGGTCGTCCTCCTGGTCCTCACCTTCGGCAGCACCCGGGCCGTCGTCGCCTCCCGGGGTCGGAGCTGGGTCGCAGTGGCCGGACTGGTGGCCGCGCTCGTCACCATCGCCGCCGGGCTGTCCCTGATCGGTGGCCTGCTCGGAGCCGCTTCGGACACCGCCTGCGCGTCGGTTGCGCCCGACACCGGAGAGAGCCTGGAGGGGGGCGGCTACGAGCAGCGCGCCGCGGTCTGGCCGCCGGGCCTGCGCTGCCGCTACACGTACCGCTCCGGCGCGGTCCGGACGTACAGCGCGGGCTGGGGACCGGTGTGGTTCGGCGTCATCGGCGCCGCCGTCGTCGGCGGGGCCATGGTCCTCCTCGTGGTCGGCGGCGACCTCGCGACCCCCCACACCCGCCGTCGGCCGCACCGCTAGCTGCAAAAGCCCTCGTCACGGCCAAGGCCGATTGCGAATCGGCCGCCGATCCCCAGCCCAGAAGGGTGAGGCTGGGGATCGGCGGCGCCGCGCCTCCGGGGGGGTTGGTGGCACGGGATCTTGGTGGCAGCCGTCGAGGGGCCGGGGTGCCAGCACCCGGTCCTCGGCGCTGCCCGAGGACTCAGGCGGTGAGCCGTGCCTGCTGGCGACGGGCGGCCAGCCATGCCCGCCGTAGTCTTCGCCGCTCGGCTTCGCTGGTTCCGCCCCAGATGCCGTCCTCCTGCCTGGTCTCCAGCGCGAACAGAAGGCAGGCAGCCTGGACGTCACATCGGGCGCACATCTGTTTGGCGCCGTGGATCTGTTCGAGCGCGCCCCCGGTGGCGCCGTCGGGGAAGAACCGGGCGGGTCCCTCGGACCGGCACTTGGCCAGATCGCGCCAGGAGGCATCGGCATCGAGAGCCAATCCCGGGCGTCGCCGTTCGATCACCACAACCTCATCCCCCTCGACACCGTCAAGTTCTTTGACGCTGCCGAGGTCCAGGGCAGGTTGATCGCGTCGCACACCACAACGGACGATTTGCCCGAAAAATCGGGCTTCGTCCGACGTAGAGAACGTAACCCCGCTCGTCGCTGATGTCAAAGAAACAGCGTGTGTACCGATAGTGACGACGATGGTGCCGGACGCCCCCTGAGTTTTGGCCTCAGACGCCGACGAACCGCTTCTCGTCGGTCGGACCGTCCACGCGGTCGGGAGCGGCGAAGGTCTCGTCCTCGGGGGTCCGCACGGCGTGGACGAATCCGGCGAGGGAGAGCAGCGCCAGCAGCGCGCCGACCAGGTAGGCCACCGAGGCGACCTGACCGCCCTTGACGCCGAAGACGCTGAACCCGTAGGAGGTGAGCAGCAGCCCGCGGAGGGTCTCGCCCTTGAAGAGGCTCTCCCGCTGGGCCGTGATGGCCGTCAACTGCTTCTGCAGGTCGGCCAGGGCGGGGTCACCGGACCCCTGGGCGGTGGTGACCTTGGCTCGCAGCTCGCTCTGGGGGGTGCCGAGCTCGGCGTAGGTCAGCCCGCCGGCGGTGGACTTGACGTGGAGCCCGATGAAGTCGTTGGCGTAGCACTCCGCCTGCTTGCCGGTGGTGAGCTGCTGGCCCGCGTACTTCACGACGCACGTCGACTGCCTCTCCTCGTCGGTGAGGGTGTCCGCGGTCTTGAAGGTGATGTTCTGCTGGCTCAGCTGGTCCTGCACGTAGCCCTTGGCGAAGTTGGCGTTGCTGGTCATGACCAGCCCCAGCACGAGCAGGAGCCCGGCCAGGGCGAGCCCGCCGGCGCTGAAGAGGACGTCGAGGGTTCTGCGTCGCATTGCTCTCCCTTGGATTCGGATCGGTGCCGCGGTCGCCGAACGCGGCGTGTGCACCGATCCTCCGCCGGGGGGCCGGTCGGCCCCAGAGACGAAGGTCCCGGATGGTGGCGGACCTAGGTCACAGCTTCAGGCGCGGGGATCGCGTTGGCGACGCTCGGACAGGCGGGCGGCATAGGCGGCCGCCTCGGCCCGGCGGCTCATGCCCAGCTTCGCCAGCAGGTTGGACATGTAGTTCTTCACGGTCTTCTCGGCCAGGAACAGCTGCTCGCCGATCTGGCGGTTGGTCAGGCCCTCGGCGATGAGGTCGAGGATGCGCCGTTCCTGATCGGTGAGGCCGGCGGGCTCGTCCGCCTCCGGCGGGTGGCGCAGCCGGTCCAGCACCCGAGTGGTGAGCGAGGGGTCGATCAGCGACTCGCCCCGCCCGACCCGCCGTACCCCGTCGACGAGATCGCTGCCCCGCACCTGCTTCAGCACGTAGCCGGCGGCGCCGGCCATGATCGCGCTGAACAGCGCCTCGTCGTCCGCGAACGAGGTGAGCATCAGGCAGGCGATCTCGGGATGCTTCGACCGGATCTCGCGGCACACCTCCACGCCGTCACCGTCGGGCAGCCGCACGTCGAGGATGGCGACGTCCGGGCGCGTCGCCGGGATGCGGCCGTACGCCTCCTCGGCCGTGCCCGCCTCGCCCACGACCTCGAGATCGTCCTCCGCCTCGAGCAGGTCGCGCAGGCCACGGCGCACGACCTCGTGGTCGTCGAGGAGGAACACCCGTACCGTCACCGTCCCAGTCTCGCGTGGCCGGCGGAGCCCCCCGCCCGCGCTCGTAGTCTGTACCCCGTGTCCGAGGTCGCCGGTCCCCGCAGCCTGCGACAGCTGCTCGACGCGGTGCTGGCCCTCGCCTCGGATCTCGACCCTCCCACCATGCTCCGGCGGATCGTCGAGGCGGCGGTGGGGCTGGTCGACGCCCGCTACGGCGCCCTCGGTGTGCTCGACGAGACGGGCACCCGCCTCGCGCAGTTCATCACCGTGGGCATCGACGACAGGACGCACCAGCTCATCGGCGACCTGCCCGAAGGGCATGGCATCCTCGGCCTGCTCATGGTGGACGCCAAGCCGTTGCGGCTGCCCGACCTGCGCGAGCATCCCGACAGCTACGGGCTCCCGCCCCACCACCCGCCCATGCGGTCGTTCCTCGGGGTTCCTGTCCGGGTGCGGGACGAGGTGTTCGGCAATCTCTATCTCACCGACAAGAGGACGGCCGAGGTCTTCAGCGACGTCGACGAGGAGTTGGTGGTCGGTCTGGCCGCCGCCGCCGGAGTCGCCATCGAGAACGCCCGGCTCCACGCGCGCGTCCAGGAGTTCGCGCTGGTCGAGGACCGCGAGCGCATCGCCCGCGACCTGCACGACACCGTCGTGCAACGGATCTTCGCCACCGGGCTGTCGCTGCAGGGAACGGCGCGGCTGGTGCGGGCCGACCCCGACGCCGCCGTGGCCCGCATCGAGGCGGCTGTCGACGACCTCGACCTCACCGTCAAGCACATCCGTTCCGCCATCTTCAAGCTGGAATCGTCCCGACTGACCTCGAACCGGGGGCTGCGGGAGAGTGTCCTCGCCCTCGGTCGCGAGGCCGCGGGAGCGCTCGGCTTCGAGCCCCGATGCTTCTTCGACGGACCGGTCGACAGCGGCATCGGCGACGATCTCGGGGCCGAGCTCCTGGCCACCCTGCGCGAAGCGTTGACCAACGTCGCCCGCCACGCGCGGGCGTCCCGGGTGGAGGTCGAGGTGGTCGTCACCGACCAGGTGGTGTTGCGGGTCATCGACGACGGCATCGGCCCTCCCGCACCCGACGCGCCCCGTGGGCACGGCCTGCGGAACATGCAGGCCCGCGCCGCAGGCCACGGGGGCCAGTTCGGGCTGCTGGCCGGGCCCGGCACAGGCACGCTCCTGGAATGGCGGGTCCCACAGGGCTGAGCGGTGTGGTGTGCGCCCGTGCGTCAGCCCGTCCCGGGAGGCGGGCCGACTCGGACCCGCCGCCCGGACATGAGCTCCGTCGAGATTTCGAAGACCACCTCGTCTGCCGAAAGAGCCCAGTGGACACCCGGCGCCCGACGAGCCGCGGCGACCGCGGCCCGGTCGCCGACCTCGGTGGACAGGCCGGTCACGGAGACGCTCCACCCCGAGCCGCGGCGCGTGTCGGTGTCGTCGACCTCGAAGGCGACAACCGCGTCCTGGAGAGCGGCATGGAGCCGGCTTCCCCGCTCGGCGCACACCAGGATGCGGCCGTGGGCCAGGTGAAAGCTCACGGGCAGCACCGTCGGCAGTGCACCTGACGTGAACCCGATGCGCCCGATGGTCGCCTGGGCCAGGAGCCGAAGGCATCCGTCGCGATCGAGAACCTCCAGGCCGTTGCGGTCGACTTCCACGGGGTCGCCCCGCTAGGTCCCGGTGGCCGCCGCGATGCGCCCGGCATCGACCGCCGGCAGCACGCCGAACGGGCCGAGCACGGCGCCCATGACGAACCGGCCGAAACCGTCGTGGTCCGGGCGGCCCGTCACGATCGAGAGCGCCAGGCGGATGGCCAGCCAGACGGCGGCGACCATCACGAGGACCTTGTCACGTAACAAGCCACCTCCATGGCCATACTCTGCGGCGGCTCTCGCGTCGCACCCAGGGTCGAAGGTCCCGAAGCCGGCCGGCGTCGGTCCCTCGGGGTGCGCCGGCCCTTTAGGCTCGGTCCCGATGGAGACTGGATCGAGTGGGCTGGAAGTCCTCGCCGAAGAGGAGTGCGTTGCGTTGCTGGCGGGGGCACAGGTCGGGCGGGTCGCAGTCGTGGTCGGCGGACAGCCGCTCATCTTTCCCGTGAACTACCTGTTCGAGGGCGGCGCCGTCGTCGTCCGTACCAATGTCGGGACGATGCTGAGCGGGGCGTCGCTCGCCCACGTCGCGTTCGAGATCGACGACTTCGACACCGAACGTCGCAGCGGTTGGAGCGTCCTGGTCCAGGGGGTGGGCCATGACATCACCGACTCCCTCGATCCGACCTCGGAGCACCTCCAGACGGTCGAGGTGTCGCCCTGGGTACCCGGTGACAAGCCCCGCCTGCTGCGGATCGACGCCCGGACGATCACCGGCCGGCGCTTCGGGGGCCAGCCGGGTCCCGGCCGGTAGGGTGCACGTCGGTCCACGAGCCATGGGAGGAGCGGCACATGCCCGAGCGAGATGGATACATCCCCGGCGTCCCCTGCTGGGTCGACACCAGCCAGCCCGACCCGGAGGTCACACTCCCGTTCTACCGGGGCCTGTTCGGATGGGAGTTCGAGGACGTGATGCCCGCCGGTTCGGAGGGCAGGTACTTCATCGGCCGCATTCGTGGCGGCGACGTCGCCGCGGTTGGATCGAGCCCTCAGGGCGCGCCGCCGACGGCGGTGTGGAACACGTACATCTGGGTCGAGAACGCCGACGAGACGGCGTCAAAGGCCCGCGATGCGGGCGGCGGTGTGGCGATTGAGCCCTTCGAAGTCATGGAGTCGGGGCGAATGGCTGTGCTCACCGATCCCGAAGGAGCCTCGTTCTGTGTCTGGCAGGCGAAGAACCATCGAGGGGCCAAGGTCGTCAACGAGCACGGCTCGCTGAACTTCAACGGCCTGGCCACGCGAGACCCCGAAGGCGCCAAGGCGTTCTACGGCGCGGTCTTCGGTTGGGAGACGCTGGCGTTGCCGGCCGGAACGATGTGGACGCTGCCCGGCTACGGCGATCACCTCGAGGAGATCGCGCCCGGCACCCGCGAGCGGATGGCCCAGATGGCCGCCCCCGACGGGTTCATCGATGTGGTCGCCGCCGTGAACCCCATCCCTGACGGTGACTCCACCACGCCGGCGCACTGGAACGTCACCTTCGGCGTCGACGACGTGGCCGCCGCCGTCGCCAGGACGAACGACCTCGGCGGCAAGGTGGTCGACGGCCCGTTCGACGCGCCGTGGGCCCGGATGGCGGTGATCGAGGACCCCCAGGGGGCGACGTTCGTCGCCA
>Ga0105245_10000341_pt1 | contig 43999 bp, 26 predicted proteins | sample KBSM54metaG_FD_81523 | JGI IMG/M metagenome (GOLD analysis project Ga0105245, IMG submission 81523) | Miscanthus rhizosphere microbial communities from Kellogg Biological Station, Michigan, USA - KBS M5-4 metaG | ecosystem: Host-associated > Plants > Roots > Rhizosphere > Soil | place...
CGCTGGAAAAAAGCAATTTCAGATTGTTTGAGAGCGGCAAACAAAAAGACATCCGGTATTTCTCCACGGAGGATGCGCCGATTTCAGTAGGAATCCTGCTGGATCTCAGCTTCAGCATGAAAGACAAAATAGATACCGCAAGACAGGCATTGCATCAATTCTTTGAGAACAGCAATCCTGGCGATGATTATTTTGTGATTGGTTTTTCTGACTACCCGGCCCTGCTTTCTGATGCAACTCATTCGACCGCCAGCATAGAAGACAAGCTGGCTTTCGCGATTCCGCACGGCAATACGGCGCTGCTCGACGCAATTTATATGGGATTAGACAGGATGCAGAAGGCGCAATACAGCCGGCGAGTGCTTGTCATTATCTCAGACGGCGGAGATAACCATAGCCGTTATGCCAAGAACGAGATTCGGCGAATCGTGCAGGAGGCCGACGTAGAAATTTATGGCCTCGGAATCTTTTCCAGAGTGTTTAAGACTTATGAGGAATGGACCGGAGAGCGCCTGTTGACGGAAATTACAGAAGCGACCGGCGGACACACCATTACCATAAATGACGTGCAGAAACTTCCGGAAATTGCCGCGAATTTAAGCCGGGAGCTTCGCAGCCAATATCTTCTAGGGTATTCGCCCGGTCGCGGTGAGCAGGATGCGCCCTGGCGCAAGATCAAAGTGCAGGTAATCCAAACCGCGCCCGGACCTGCGCTGCACGTATATAACAAGCAAGGCTACCTTTCTCCGCGTAATTAAGTTTTTCCTTATCAATACTCGCTTCTGGATCCCTTATTTTCAATGATTTAAAGGAAAGAACGCGGACCCAGCGGGCTTACTCCTCCCTGTCAATTTTCCTAGTAGGACCCATTTCAGCAGGCGTGTAGATACAGGAAAGCTGAAATCCTGAATTCACGTCCGGGGATTTAGCGTGCCGCTGGACTTATAGAGTGCAAGGAGTAGTGTGCATGATTTCGATTGAGCGAGCGGTTGAACGAGCTTTAAAGAATGCAGAAATCAAAGCAGCTGAGGGTTGGAAGAGACCGTGCCCTCCACCGAAAAAGCAGACACAAGTTCTGGTGGTTGATGACGACCTGGGAGTACGGCAGACGCTGACATTGCTTCTGGCTACCGCAGGTTATGAGACATCAGCAGCGCACAACGGTTTTAAGGCGCTTCAGATGATCAAGAGAAAGGCCCCAAGGCTGTTGCTCTGTGATCTGGATATGCCCGACATGTCCGGCCGCGAGTTTCTCACCATTGTCCGCCGGCGGTTTCCCCGGATTGCGGTGATAGCCATGAGCGGATCCTATGAAGAAGACGATATGCCGGAAGGAGTAATCGCAGACGCTTTCTATAGCAAGGGCCAGAAAAAACCTTCTGAGCTCTTTCAGATTGCCGCTGAGGTGATCCAGAGAACTGACCGCCATGAGGACCAAAGAACGCTAGTCTGGGCGCGCCAGATCAACACAGACATAAGTGGGACATCTCTTGCTTTGATTACCTGCACTGAATGCCTGCGCCCTTTTGTCGTTGCCACGCCTCGCGAAGACAAGCGGGTCATCCACGAAGCGCGCTGCGTTTTTTGCAAATCAGAAATTCACTACACCTCCGAAGAGCGTGACGTAAACCAGAATTGTGGCGACTTGCTCTCATTGCTCGAGGAAGGGCAGGAATCAACGCCCAAAGCCTTTGGCCACGCAGCAAAATAACTTAACGTTCTCAGACTGATAGATGTAACAGTTCAACTTCACGTAATCCGTGATTACATTGCGAACCAAGGCGATGATGTTGACTCCCAGCGGCGTCAGCACCTGCCCCAGGCGAGGCCGCGGGAAAGCTGCCTCGCCGCTTGTGTGACTCATGCCCTTACTAAATAAACAGACAAATGGATCTCGCACGAAGAAACAAGATATGTTGCACCTGACAGCCCGGTTTGGCGACATATCGCAAGCTGCACCCACAAAAGACAAGCGCTCGCAGCATGCGGCTGTATTGCAAAAACCTGGCCACACGGTGACTGGGGGTTCCTTGCGCAATGGAAAACACTCTTGCCTTACCCCGCCAGTGCCAGCTCTGGCCTATCCATCAATTCTGATAGCCGATTTAGCTGGGCAGACACACAGCGCTTCGGCGCCAATCTGCGAGAGGACGCGCACAAAGACTTCACGCTCTGGCCGACCAAGAAAAGTGAAGCCCGACCCTTTCAAACACGAACTCCTGACGCAATTCGGATTTCAACCTTTCAAAAAATGCTTTTACGGGAAATGTTCAACAATCTTTGTACCCGGTGATTTTAAGCCCAGCAGCCCCAGACGGATGTTTTGTTCCACACAGTGTTTTGAGGCGCATTGGCGGCAAAAATTATTCCGGTACCTGGAAAAGACTCTGGCCCAGGACGTCGCCGAGAGCACTGCGAATCCGGCAACGCCTCCTGACATGAACTCATACGCAAGTATGTAGCCGTTTAGAAAAATCAAAACATTGGTATTACCCAGGAAGTCTTCAGAAGACTGCTCCGGACACATCTTTCTCCTCTGATTTATAAGTTTCTTGTTAACGGCGGCTGGTAAAACTAACAGTCGAGCTAGGGTGAGCCTCTCAGAAAGAATAAACGTTCAGCAGCTACCAAAGTTATACCAAACGCTTCAGCGGGGATCATGCAAGTGAACAGAGCAGCACATTCCAGATACAAACCAACCACAACGTCATGGCTTTTATATTTCGCGGTTCTTTTTGCTTTACAGGTGAGCGCGCCCCTCATCTTCCATCAGCGTGAACTCAGGTTCACGTGCAGCGGCGTATTATTCGCTGCTTTTCTCTGGGGGACTGCAAAACTCTATCGTCATATCCGTGAGCAAGAGCAAGCGGAAGCCGCCCTGCGCGAGGAAGCAGACAATCTACGCCTGATTCTGGAGTCAGCCGGCCAAGGCATTTATGGAATCGACCTGAATGGGAATTTTACCTTCTGCAATGGCGCGGCCTTGAAGCTTCTGGGATATAAAGCCGCAGAAGATCTGATGGGCCGAAAAATGCATGAGCACATCCACCACACGAGACCCGACGGCAGCCCCTATCCCGAATGCGAGTGCCCTGTCCAGGCGGTCCTGGGTAACGGAAAAGCATTTCACTCTGTTGATGAGGTCTACTGGAGACCTGAGGGCACATCTTTTCCTATTGAATGCTGGTCATTTCCGCAGCGCAAGGGACTGGAGATTGTGGGAGGAGTTGTCAGCTTTATCGACATTACAGAACGGCGGCGGGCTGAAGAATCCATTCGTGATAGTACCCTGAAGTTCCGCAATATGGCCAACCTGACGCCAGCAATGCTTTGGACGTGCGGCACCGACAAACTGTGCGACTACGTCAACCAGTCCTGGTTAGACTTTACCGGCCGGCCACTTGAAGAGGAACTGGGGACGGGATGGACCGACTGCGTGCATCCTGAAGATCTGGAGAGAAGCTACAAGCTATTTACAGAGTCATTTGATGCGCGCCAAAGCTTTCGCATGGAGTACCGGCTGAGACGTCATGACGATGAATATCGCTGGGTCCTGGATGCAGGCACTCCGCGGTTTACGGAAAGTGGGCTATTCGAAGGCTATGTTGGATCGGCCGTGGATGTTACTGAAATAAAACGCGCGGAAAAAGCAATTGCTGCGGCGAACGAACGTCTCCAGCTTGCTCTGGAAGGCGGCAGGGCGGGGGTATGGGACATTGACCTTAATTCAGGGCTGGGCATCCAGTTCGGTAATAGTCATGTCCTCTTTGGAAACGCCTGCGGAGAAGATCCCCTTCAGGAATTCTGGGAGCGGGTGCATCCAGATGACCGGGCATTAGTTCGGGAGACGCTGGAATTATCAAAATTGAAAAAGACAAGATTCAGGGAGGAGTTTCGAGTGCTTTCTCCGGATAGGGTAATGCGATGGTTGTGCCTGAAGGGAAAATTCCTCTATTCACCAAGTGGGCACCCGGAGCGCATGTTAGGAATCACGATCGACATAACCGAGAGAAAGCAAACTGAAGAAACGCTGCAAAAAAACGAACAGGAATTCAGTCTCGTCTTTGAGGCAGCTCACATTGGGTGGTGGGTCTGGGACGAGGAAACGGGGCACATCATCTCCAGTGAAGGCACCAAAGCAGTGCTCGGTTTGCCCTCCGACCACGAAATCTCTTTGCGGACTTTCTTGAATTCAGCGCATCCTCACGACCGCAATGAAGTTTACCGGACATGGAAGAAGTCAGTTGCGGCAGGATCGCTTTACTTTATTGAACACAGGGTCGTATTGCCCGATGGAACAATGCGCTGGGTGGAGTCAAGGGGCCATAGCTATAGCAAATCGCGCGAAGGAGCCAGGCAACTGATAGGTGTGTGCATGGACATTACTGAAAGGAAACGATCGGAAGAAGAGTTGCGAAGTTTTGGAGGACGCCTTATAGAGGCGCAGGAACAGGAGAGGATGCGGATTGCACGGGAATTGCACGATGATATCTGCCAACGCCTGGCGCTGCTTGAGATCGAACTGGACAAAATAAAATACGATCCCGAATTACAGAGCCCTGCGTTGCAATATGGCATGGACCACCTGACACAGCTCACAAGAGAAATCGGCAGCGACGTGCAGTCCATTTCGCATGAATTGCATTCGTCCAAGCTGGAGATCCTGGGCACGGCGGCCGCCATGAAGAGCTTCTGCGCTGAGTTTTCCCGCCAACATAATCTGGAAGTTGAATTTTCCAGCAGCAATGTGCCTTTGCCGCTTTCCCGCGAGGTTTCGATTGGCCTCTACCGCGTGTTGCAGGAAGCGCTGCATAACGCAATTAAGCACAGCAGAGCGCGCCATTTTGCGGCCCAGTTGCGTGGAGAGAATGGCTCGGTTGAGTTAATGGTCAGTGACTTTGGCATCGGTTTTGATCCGGGAACGGCTGCACGCGGCCGGGGCCTGGGATTGATCAGTATGCGTGAGCGCATCAACCTGCTAAACGGAACTCTGTCAATCGAGTCCCGGCCAATGCAGGGAACAGTCATACGGGCCATTGTTCCAGCTGCGGACAACAAACTAGCATCACAGTGTGCGTGAGCGACATTCGATAGATTCCTGCCGCCCGGCAACATGATTTTCCGGCGAACTGACTGGCATTATTGACGGTCGGCTCTGATGCCCGAGAGCGCAAAAATGCTTGCAGGTGCATTATGAATGGGTTTTGCAGGCAAGCAGTTTCTTCCAGCGCGCGGGCGCTCTTAACTCTGTCGGTATGGTTGCTGACTGGCTGCGGGAGCATTTTTGTTGGATTCGTTTCCAACCCTCAGATTCCCTCTTCAAGCTTCAGAGGAAGGGTCACGGCGGCAGTGCTTGGCTCCGTGAATGACCTGCACGGCAACCCACTGACAATCACAATCGTGACACTTACGAACGGCGGTGTGGCAAGCACACCTAATTTTTGTGGCGATCAGAGGGCGCTCTTTCCCATTGATAACGTTGTGCAGGTGGATTTCACTCAAGAAACCCAATGCTTGTCGGTGGTGAAGGTCGTCATCATAAGCTGATTCGCGCACGGGTAAAAAAAAGGCCACACCAAGCTGTGTGGCCCTTGCAGGAATGCGCTTTTCGTGGAGTGGTCTGGTCTAGTTATTTGGATGACAGGCCACGATTTACCAGCATCTTGACTTCAACACGCTGATTTTTCAAACGTCCTTCCTCGGTATCGTTACCTGCTACCGGGCTAGTGGTACCCATTGCGGCGGGATTGACGATGTTCCTCATCGGCACTCCCTGCTGGTGTAAGTAATCAACAATGTTCTCGGCACGGTCCTCGCTCAATTTCTGGTTCTGCTTGGCGTTGCCGCTGGTGCTCGCAAAACCCTGCACCTCAATCAGGTAGCCTTTCATTCCCTGCGCTTCTTTCGTCAGCTCCGCCAACTGCTGTTGTCCCTCTTGAGGGAGGTCAGCCTTCCCTGTGGGAAAGTTGATGGCAAACTGCTTCTTTACATCAAATTCAGTCAAATCATCGAAACGTTTTTGCGCTGCCTGTATTTGTTGTGTATGTTGCCCAATATCAGCAGCGTTTGTGCCGATTTTTTCCGCGTTGGAAGAAATTCCCTTCTGGTTTTCCTCAATGTCCTTTGAGTTGGCGTTGGTTTGGGCGTTATTTGCGGTCATGGCGGCGTGGACTTGATTGGCCCTGCGTAGTGAATCCTTGCTGAACTCGATCCTCTCCGCCAATATTTGTCCATTCGCGTCACCAGTGCCTTTGACGTCAACTTCCAGCCCGGGCACCAAAGACGTTACTTCCATGTTGTTGTGTCTAAACATTCCTTTCGGGGTGAGCACTTTGGTTTCATCGTTAATAGCAACAACCTGCTTTCCGTGGTTGGGGCTGTCAATGGTCATTGAGTCACCATCTCGCGTGAGAATCAGTCCTTTGGTTTCAATGCTCTGACCAGCTGAGACCTGAGCAAATCCTGGTGAGGTTAATAAAACCAAAACAGTACTTGCGATTAAACTACTTATTCGACGATTCATGTATCCTGCTTTCTCGTGTCCAAGCGCATTCCTGGCATACGGCCAGCGATGAGCCAGCCCTGACGCTCATGAACACATCCGACGGGTTAGGGCTGGGGAAAGAGCCGCTGCCTCAGAGAGAGATCAGCAGTGACGCGCCTTGAACAGGTCAATGCCGCGAAGCGGCGACTCTGTCCTTCAGTCCAGCTGAATCATAGAAATAGATCCCTCTCACGCATACTGTAAAAACTGTCAGAAACTCACAGCCTATGCTTATTGCAAGAACCGGGACTGGCATGTGCCTAGGGATGGGCAGGTTTTTGGCTGAGAATGGGGGCCGTAATCGAACGTCCGGCTATGTCATTCATCGTAACAGTATCTTTTCCGACCAAAACGAGACGGTCCATGCCCTTGGTAAACTGAAATCCGTACCTGCCTGGGGGAGGCGTGTACAGGAGAACATACTCAGCATTGTTTCCCTTTAGGCGAATAGAGACATCATAATGAGCGGTGGATTCTTCCTTTATTTTCTCGCGAATGTTCTCCGGTATGGGCCCCTGATGTTCTGTTACTCCCAAAATTAAAGCCGGCTGGTATTTGGATGAGTTTGATTGGCCAGATAAGAGGACCGCGACACATACGACCAGCAAACTAGCTACTCTACGCATGAGCCTCCTCCACCACGTGAATATTGTTTCAACCCTACTTGCGCCTTAATTCTTGCGCCCTAGTAAGGATAAGAGGGCCGCATAGCAACAGGAACTGTCAAAATCTTCAGTCACTAGACTCCGCACGGAAATCGGATCCTGTCGCAAGGAACAAGATTCCCCTGTCAATTCTGTCAGGTCCTTTGAAGTGACGCAGGTCACACGTTTCTGATTTTTGTAACAACTAACTTTGTTTTGTTTACGATATAGTTAATGTGTATATGATTCAGGCAACCAGCTTACAGTCCTAATTGTTAGGACAAAGGTAACCTGTCAATGAGCGGAATGTTGCTATCTTCATCATCCTCAATACAGAGAATGCAGCACGTTAACACAGCTGATTCTGGTGAGTCGGCAGTTGCATCTCACGGAACCCTCTCACTTCTAAGCGCGGCGCTGTTGGTGGGAATTAGTTACTACTTTGGCACACGGATGGGCTTTGCATGGACACCAAGAGGGTGGCCAAATTCGACCTTCTGGCCGCCCAATGCCATTCTTCTGGCGGCGTTGCTGGTGGCTCCGCGGAGAGCATGGTGGATGTTTTTTCTGACCGTGCTTCCCGCGCACATGTTCGCTCAATTACAGATCGGAGTGCCAGTGTGGACCGCGGCGTGCTGGTTCATCACCAATAGTTTTGAAGCGTTCCTCGGCGCCTATTGCATTACAAAGTTCAGTGGTACAGAAAGAAGGCTCGACAGCGTGCGCTGGGTCTTCATGTTTGTCGTCTTCGGTGTCCTGGTCGCTCCCCTTGCAACCTCGTTTCTGGATGCTGCCGGTGTGGTAATTACGGGGTGGGGAAAAGATTATTGGCATTTGGGGCTGCAGGTATTCTTCACCAATGCATTGGCCGTGTTGACAATCGTGCCGCCCGTGATGGTCCTCAGCGCAAAAAATACGTTCCGGATTCGGCGCATCAGTGCCGCTCGATTGCTGGAGTCCGCTCTGCTAATGCTTGCAACCGTTCTAGTTGCCTTTTGGGTGTTTGGGTCGCTTCCTCCCTCGCCTGCAACAACGCCGACCTTGATGTATATTCCTCTACTGTTTTTGGTGTGGGCTGCTGTCCGATTTGGCCTGGCTGGCTTGAGCCTGTCTCTCTTCTCCGTCAACCTGATCTCAATGTGGTACGCAGCGCATGGACTAGAACCGTTCCCGCACGCTTCACTGCCACAGAACATTTTGTCACTGCAAATCTTGTTTTGCCTGTCCGCGGTGGCACTCATGTTTCTGTCTGCCGTCATGACCGAGGCGCGACGCACGCAAGAGTCCCTACGCAGCATGAGCAGCAACCTGGTTAAGGCACAGGAACAGGAACGTCACCGGATTGCGCGCGAGCTGCATGACAATCTGGGACAGGAGCTGGCTTTGATCGAGGTAACACTGGATAGGCTCATAGAAAAATCCGATCCAGCCCTGAAGCCGGAGCTGACTGATTTGTCCAGCCGGGTTTCAGCAATTTCCGACACCACACGCGAAATTTCGCACGATCTTTATCCGACGGCCCTAAAGTATCTGGGGCTGCCGAAGTCTCTGGCAAGACTGTGCGATGACGTACAACGCGGGAAACAGCTTTCAGTCAATTTGATAATTGGCAATCTCCCGGAGCGGTTCCAACCCGAAATTTCAGTCTGTCTATATCGTGTAGCCCAGGAAACACTGCACAACATCATTACGCATAGCCAGGCCAGAAACGTGCAGGTAGAGCTCACATCCAGACATGGGCGAATCCTGCTGGTGATCATTGACGATGGAGTCGGTTTTGACATGAGCCGCCAAGGAGCCGGCCTGGGGCTGGTAAGCATGCGAGAACGAATCCGCGCAATCGGCGGGTCCATTCACATCTCATCATTCCAGAAGGCAGGGACACTCGTAGAAGTCCAGGTGCCGCTTGGTGAAGCTGCCTCTGAGGAAACTCGGGCTTCGGCTTAATTCAGTTCAGAGATGAGGGATGGTTCAGAGCGGGAGAACGCTGTTCACCGGGAATGAACGGCTGAATGCTCGGCACAAATTTGTCGCAGGACGTCTACGGCCGCCACGCCCCGAATGTTGTTGAGCGAATAGCCGCATAGAATGTCCACAGGGTAGGTTTCGGCCAGTTGGTTACCGAGTTTTTCATCCTGAATCGCTGCTGCTGTATTACCTTGTTTCCACAAAAGATCCGGGCCTTCCCCGAAAAGGGCAACGCGAGGATGCTCCGTCTTTACAGCACTCAGTGCTTTAAGAATGAGCTGACCGATCCCTTGCAAAAATGCAGTTGGCACCAGCATGCCATCCACCACGCACACGGACAATAACTCAACAGCATCAACCGCGATGTATCTTCCCTGCTCAAGAGCAGCAGCAATATCCATGCCGCTAGCCTGTAAACTGCGCAGCAGCCCATCCCGATGTGCGCCGGTGGCGACGACCACAGCTCCATTGCCGGCATTCAGAGCGGCCCCGACGAATCGCGACAACTGATCAAGAAGCTGACGATCGTCAGAATAAAACACGGCTTCGTGGCGCTTGGTAATCTCCCCGTTCACCGGCCGCTGCTCTGGTTCCGACGATGCGCCGGGGGCATCATGTTGATGCTTGTTGTGATTAACGTGCAGACCAGAGAGACTGGAACTGAGGAAGTTCTTACCCTGAAGAACCGCGCCTATGGCGACTAACAGTTGGCGCCCAGCGTCCGCCTTCACAAGATAGCCGGCTACACCGATGGAGAGGGCTTCTTCTACAACATCTGAACACAGGTCCCCACTCACGAAAAGAATTTTTGATTGCGGGGAGTGCTCCCGGATGCGCCGAGCGGCGGCAATTCCATTCAACGATGGAAGGCCTATGTCCAGCAAAATGAGGTCAGGTTGCAGTTCTGCCGCCGCGGCAACGGCTTCCAAGCCATCTGAGAGCTCACGGATGACCTGAAATTCCGGGTGCAGCGCGAGCGTAGACATGACAAAAGCGCGAAACGGCTCGAAGTCCTCGACCACAAGAACGCGGATTGGAGACTTAGCCACGCAGAATCCTAACTGGTGAAACTCAGCTAAATAAATGATTTGCTGAATACATTAACCCGGGCCATCTTGAAAGTTGTTTTTCTTCGCCACACATTATTGCGCTGCCGCGAAATGAAACGCCGTGACTAATGTAAAATCGACAGCAGGCCAGAAAGCCTGCTCTTCACCCCAAACACCTGAATACTGCTCCCTGAATATTACTCCCAATAGCGCTTGGGAACACTGTGGAAATTGGTTCCTTTTTGGCAAGGCCAGTCTCGTATTGGAGAACAAAAGTCTGCATACTCTCTGCAACTGCTTGATTGCAAGCACAAGAAACAGGTTGGCAGCGCGGACGGAGAATGCGTAACCCCGGAGTAAGGGGCCGTGACGGATTATTTATGGGACGTATTGCTCAACTTCTTGCTGGATTGTTTCGGTTCGCTTTGGAGATATTTCTCCCACTTCTCACGTACTTTGCCACCTCTTGCCCAATCTTCCATCTCGATCCGCTCCACGTGCTCAAGGATTTCAAGATTCAGCTCTCCCTGGACCTCAACGGTGAAGGCCTGAAAACGATTTTTTGCTTTCGGTGTGAGTGCTCCAGCTTGTTCCAGGTCAGCACAGTATCGAATGATGGAAGAGAACGAGGAGCTCATCTGCGCCAGCGCGTGGTAAATCCTGGCCTTTTCCGTTAGATCGAAAATCCTGGTTGTTTTCATGTTGACGGTTACCAAAAGATTTATCTTTAATATACTGAAGGTTACTGAAACCAGTCAACAGTCGATCATCACAGGGTGGGGAGACCCGTCTCAGGTAAGTTGGCGCGCAAGACAGACACGACCGGTGAGGCTCTTGGAGCCGTCATAACCGAGCTGCGGGTAAAGCACGGCTGGGGTTATGAATATGTTGCTCACAAAGTGGGCTGCAGCCCCAGTTACATGAACGGCATTGAACATGGGAAGCAAAATCCCTCGCTAAAGGTCCTTCAGGCAATCGCTGACGTTCACCACATCAAGCTATCAAAGCTGTTTGCAATGGCAGAGAAGAAGTATGAACGGAGTCACCGCCACTAATCTCTCGCAGGCTGGCGTGAGGTGCCTTGTCCTCTAAGCACTGAAGTTTTTTGGCAGAGCCCCACTGCCGCCTTCGACCCTTAATTTTGCCCAGGTTGCTGGAGAATACAGTATCGAGTCTGAATCGCGGTCACCGCTGCCATCGACAGCAGAATGATCAGGCAAAAGTAAATTGTATAAAGCCTTTGCGCTTTAGAGTGAATCGACAAAGACGTCCAAATGCGCTCTGGCCTCCCGCCCGCCTCGAAGACTGCCTGTTCAGTCGAGGATGGCTTGTCTTTTTCCATATATGTTTTGCCATCGGCAGTAAGTTCAGAGCCGATCACCACTCGCGCCCCACCCGACTTAACACTCCATTGGGAGCGGTAACTCTGGTACCAGAAAAATAAGCCTATACCCGCGCACAACAACAATACGGCTACTGCGGCCCATCCTGATGCCGCAGCCCTGCTTTTCAGTTTCGAGAGAGGTACGGAGAGAATCCCGATCAGCACCGCAAGCACGAAGGCAGAAAAATATCTAAACGTCCCGGCAGAGTCAGATCCAACTTCTACTGGAGGAGCAAGCACGAATAGACTAACGATTCCAACGAGCCAGGCTCCCGTCTGGGAGAGAACTCGCCAGTTCGATTTAATCGTCGCCAAGGATACCATGCCACTCATCTTGTCACTTCACACTTATCTCTACTTCCTGACTCTGGCCATTGAGCGTAACTACCTTGGCTTCGCTCTTTTCGCCTGTGGCAGTTTTCCTCGCCTGAAGGATGTATTTGCTCGGCGGCAAACTGTGTTTAGACGGACTGGATAAGGTAGGAAATGACTCAGGACCGACTTCTTGGCGGATTGAGTGATAGAAGTACTCCATGTAGAAGATTTCCCAGCCCGAAACCTCTTTACCCTTTTTAATTGTTTTCACCCTAAGCGGAAGATCCTTAGCGCCGTAAGACACCGTAGCCGAGTGCATGATCTGCAGGTTCTCCTCCACGTCCTTTTGAATGGCTCTCCCTTGAGGATCGGCAAGATCACTCGTAACTGCAGTTAGGGCGTCCGCCATGCCTTCCATTGTATCGGCATAGCGGGCCGAGGCTGCATCCTCACCGCCGCCAGAAGTATGAATGAAAGTTGGATAGGTAGAACGAAAGAAAGACATGGCTTCTGTGCTCTTTGGGGATACGGGTCGGCCCTTTTTATTTAACTTCGCGAATGCATCCTCGATCTTCGGAAGCGCACCCGTGATGCGCATTCTAGGATATCCGTTTGACTTAACAGTCCCTGACCGGTACACAGGTTGCGCACTTTGCGTCCTGCTCGGAATCTTTGGCGTAACTTGCTGATCACCTTTGACAGTTCCCTCTTGGGAAATTACTCCCTGCACGAGCAACACCGCCAATGCCAAAACTCGACCACCGATGACAACTGCTTTCTTTAAAAAAGGGCGCATTTGGTTCAACTCCTAATCCTCATCCGGCTCGCTCCAGCCCAGGTCGCCCGTTCCAGCAACGGTCTTGCCTGTATAGAAGCATGAGAGCGTAATCGTGCTGTTTCAAGGCAGTCCTATAGCCTGAAAATTGAATGTTGGAGAACGGGAACACGACAGAAGCCCTTCTGCCAAGTTCAGAACTACATTCGGACGCAACGGGGTGTTGGCGGAATTATACGTCTATCGTTGGAGTAGTGCCAGCGCCACTCGGCCAGTCGACTGGATCCCTGATCGCCACTGTAATCTTTGGGTTGGATTTCCATCAGGGACGACATTTAGTGCAACATTTGCTCAATGCAGCGGACAAATGGCAATGGCGGGCGATCAACCCGCCCCCAATCATTAGAAATTCTAATCTTGTACTAAGACTATTCTAATGGCGATGGCGCAAACTTACTCATCGCCAAAATGCACGGTGGCGATTTGTGTAAAGAGACTATGAAACCGCTGCTCACCAGATATCTTCGTGGCGCCGTACTTGGCATGATGCTGTTGCTTTCAGGCATGGCCGGTATGGTGTGTTTTTCCTACGATGCGGACGGCGACGAGAGTACGCCTCCGGTGACGGTTGAGTTTAATGGCGTTGTACCCAGCAAAAAAGGTGTCCAGGTTGCGAGTCCGCGGTCGAGCACGGTTGCCCAGCACGTTGGCAACGTTCAGCCTGCTTCCACCGAACTTCTGGCATCTGTAAGTTACCTTTCCATTCCGGCCACGGACATGGACAAGGGATCTCCGCAACTTGTTGTTCCGCTCAGGCGCTAATTCTCACACCAATCTATCTTTGTTTGTAGCTAATTCAGGGCAAGGCTTGTCTCTGGGTCGATAAAGAAAAAGCCGCCAGAGCCAAGTAGAAATTCCAACTGGACCTGAAGTTCTGAATCAGAAGCAGTACTCCCGCTACGAACAAAAACAATCGCACAAATATTTGGATCGTTTTCACTTGGGAACCGCAGCACTGTTCCTTTGAAAGATTCGCAATTATGCCCGCCGTTTCCAGGAGAGCTCTGCCGCGATGCAGGTTTCTCCCGGACACGGGTGAGCTTGCAACCAGTGTCACTTTTGACGTGAAGAGATTGAGGCCGGCGACGTTTCGCCTGTGGCCTCAAAAAGGAGGACCCAGAGAATAGAAGCGAATTTTTTTCTCCTAAATCAAACTTCACGCCCTACTGTTGGGCAGGCCGGGCCTGATGGGCCCGGCTTTTTTTACTTACTCTTAGCCAAACTTCCAGGGGCAAAGAGATGCAACAAAAGAACAAATAAAAACAGGAAGGTACAAAATGACATCCCCCTCGACTAAAGACGCACAGCGTTTATGTGCGCAGTATTCTCTTCCGATCATCTGGCTCTGCCTCATGATTGTTCTTTTCGGCGCGACGGCAGCGAGCGCTCAAACACCAGTCAATCCCGCAACCGACACCATCCTATTCTCCGGTCCCGGACCGGAAGGCCGTAACACTGGACCGCTGGGTGGCATCGTCATACAAGGCACTGCGATCAGCGCGTTCACCGGGCAACCGGTTCGCCATCTATGGGTGGCGGACACTTTCTCAAGCATATGCCGCATGGATCCTGAGTTGGATGCTCCTGGCCCATGGAACATGAATGCTACGACCTGCACGTTCAAGGTCAACGCTGGCGGACTCGCCGTCCCTCTGGGCGGCCAATTTGCCTATGACCCAGGAAGAAAGCTCCTCTATTTCGCTGATAACTCTACCGCCTCTCAGGGCGTCATCCGGCTTGGTTTTAATCCTTCTGGTGACGCTGGTCACGGGCTCCTGGACTTTAGCAGCACCTTTACCCTGGCAGGCGGCGGCGTTGGCAGAAAAGGCAACTTCACAGGTGGCACTGGCTGCCCCATGCCGGGAACCGGTGTACAGCCCAGCGCGGCAGCCCTGAGTCCTTTGGGAGATCTGTGGGTGGCAATGGCAGACAGCGGTGAGATTATCCGCTTTACCAGCCCAGGAACTGCCGTGACCGACGGTTTCAGCTCATGCGCACAATTTGTTCAAGTAGTGGGCACAACCCCGGACAACACCCTGAGCATTGGTCTGGCCTGGATAGGCCATGACTTGTGGGGCGCCGATGGCGTTGCTCCTTATGTCATCGCCAATGCCGATACCACCTGCCTGGTTCCTCCCATGGCAGCATGCAGCACCGCGAATGGCACCGTGACTTCAGTACTTCCGGCAGTAGGCGTTGCGCTGGCTATATCCGGCGACCAATTCTACCCAGCGACCAATGGCAACAACCTCTATTTTGGCGCGGGAAGCCAGGTGGCATGGGTAGGCAACGCTTCTGCAGGGCCCGCGGGCCAGACCCTTACTGTAACTTACGTAAACGAGGCTGGAATCGCTCCACCCCCAAATCCGGCGCTTGCGGCGGTGACCGCAATGGCAGTGGACGGGACAGATCCGGCCAACCTTGTGGTTTACTGGGCTGAAGATCCAGCCCCGATCGTAGTACCGCCAATATTGGGCCAGGCCCGCTGGTGGCGGACCACAATGACTCCGGCGGCTCCTGCGGCTCCCGGAACTCCACTCGATGTGGTCGCTGTGGCCGGCAACTCGCAAGCAACTGTGAGTTGGAGTCCGGCACAAGCCGCGCAACCGGTGACCAGCTACACCGTGCGCAACAGCTTCATCTCTGTCGGCGCACCTTTGGCTGATATCGTGGTCAACCCCGCGCCCGGCTCGATCTATCCGCCAACGTCGCTGGTTATCCCCGGGCTGACGAATGGCGTTTCCTATGCGTTTGAAGTTTCGGCTACCAACGCCAATGGCACGAGCGCGTTTTCTGCTCAGAGCAATACCATCACACCTCCGGGTATCGGCGTTCCCAGCGCTCCCACGAATGCGACTGCTGTTGCAGGAGACACGCAAGCGTTCGTTACCTGGACGGTTTCCGCCAGCAATGGCGGCTCGCCGATCACCAGCTACACCGTCAATGTGTTCGACAACGGAATAGGCACTGCGATCTTTGTGACCGTTCCGCCGCCGGCCTTTGGCTCTAACACTGACAGCGCCCTGGTTGGCGGTTTGACCAATGGACATAGTTACACCTTCACGGTGCAAGCAACCAACATCGCCGGCTTCAGCGCTGCTTCGAACCTTTCAAATGCGGTAATTCCTTCGGCGGCAAACCTGCCAACGGTAACGATCGCAATGTCAGGGCCGACTACAGTTGCCTCGACGCCGACACAACTTACCTACAACATCACCGTCACAAACACATCGCCCTTCCCTGCCTCAAACATTACGGTGGTGGATACGGTGAACACAGTTCCGGCAAGCATTGCCAGCGCTTCACGCGATGCGAACGGAAAAGTCACGATCACTCTAACTTCGGCCCGGGCATTTGCATTTGGCCAAACGGTGACGATCGCCGGTGTGGCTGATCCATCCTTCAATGGCACGTTCCCGATTGCTACAGTTCCCTCTAACACCAGCTTTACTTACTCTCAAGCTGGCGTGGTGGCGAACAGCGTATCGGGCACAGCAACGATACAGCCGCTGGTGAATATTGTTGCGGGCAGCGGACCTGTCACGTGCACAGCTGGAGGCGCGGGAGTATTTACGATTGCCTGCTCCGTAGGTTCGCTGGCTCCGGGCGGCGTGGCGCGAGTCAATGTGATCGTGCAGATGCAAAACCAAACCATCACCAACTCTGCGACCGTAAGTGGAACTGATACCGCGGGCACTGCTTTAGTAAGCCAAAGCGCCAGCGTTACAACCGCCGAGCCTCCGCCTCCGCCGACGAACACCGGAGTCACGACCGATCTGGCCATCACCGGCAAAGCGGCGCACGGTAGCGGCAAGGTGAATTCACCCAACACCTATACCTGGACCATCAGCAACAAAGGTGTGGACGCGCCCAATACAACGTTTAAGCAGGTCATACCAACTGGCCTGCGGTTCACTTCAGCAACTACCACTCTGGGAACCTGCACCACACCGCCGGTGAACTCGCTGGGCGGCACGGTGACTTGTGTTGCTCCCACACTGGCAAATGCCGGGACGATTACGGTCACGGTGAACGTGATCATAAACGCCGTGGGAACATTCAACAGCACCGGTACGGTTTCATTCGACGGAATTGAAGCCAAGCCGGGGAACGAGTCCTTCACAGTAAAAATTGTGGGACAGTAAGACGGAGCTAGCGCGGGCTTGCCTGGATCTCTACCGGGCAAGCCTGCTCCAGCAACTTCAGTGAAAGTCGAGAAGGGGTTCAGCGGGCCGCATTATGGGCCCGCATTTTTTCGTCGAACACATTCCCAGTCTGTGATCGCTTTTACTTTGGCGGCGCAGTTTTGGTAGTGGGCGGCAGCGTGCGCGGAGTAATCCGCTGCGGCGGCGCTGCGTTGTGAAAGCTAAAATACTGTTCGTTGAGTTCAGAATGCACGCCGCTGGTAGCGGTTTTCAGCGCGGCATCAATATTCTTCTGTGAAATCTCGCGGACAATCTGCGCCTTCGCCTGTTCCAGGGGAATCGTATTGCGGCTGCGCACCTTATATATGTTGAATCCAGAAGGCTCAAACTCTACTTTGGTGACTTCGCCCGCCTTCAGCGCGTTGATGTCCTGCTCCACATTCGCGGGAAACGTAGGTTTGGGATTGGTGCTCAGCTCGGTTTGCGGAGGCTGCGCTTTCAGTCCCAGAGTCTTATAGACTTCCACCTGGAGCGACGTAACGTCTTCACCGCGCGCGGCGCGCTCCCGGATATCGCCAGCAAGTTTTTTGGCCTTCAATTCAAAGTCAGGCTTGCGATCCTGCGGACGCGTGGGATCAACCTTGGGAACGTGAATGCGCTCTATTTTGGTCTGCCCAAACTTGTCCACGTTCTGCTGGTAATAGGCCGCAATCTCGTCGTCCGACGGGTTGCCATATTTTTCCTGCAGAGAGCGCCGATACGATTCCGCGAGCACACGAGCGCGCGCAATCCTCATCAGGTCAGCAAACCTTGGGTCTTTTTCCACGCCGGCTTTTTCGCCGGCGCTGGCCAGGGCCAAAATGTTGGCGTAGTCCGTGGCAAAGCCGCGCAGCGCGGGCGGCGGATAGTTCGTATTGTTCACGTTGAGTGATGAGACCAGCCCCTCAAACTGCGCGCGCGTCAGGACCATGGTGCAGGCATCGGGTTTGCCGGCTGGCGCTGTCTGCCCTTCTGGACAGACGCCGTGCACCGTGACAACCGGCGTCTCCGGAGCGACGGGCGCTGGCGGCGCGACAGGCTGCGGCCGGTTTGCGACGGCAGGCGGCTGCGGGCGTTGAGCGGGCGGCGTGGCTTGTTGCGGCTGCTGGGCCTGCGCGGATAACGACGCGACAGTGAACACACACACGAACTGCAGATGACGGATCATTGTGGCCAAATAAACCTCGGTTGAAAATGGATTACGACTGGCAAAATTTCTTGATTGATGCGCCCATAGTAGCACATGTTTTCTTTGATTTACGCGTGCCGGAAGGGCTGGGACCGGCGGGGTGCGAACTCCGAATGTGCATTTGTCATTCATTCAGGAACACCGGAAGCGCAAGATGAGTGATTGGGACACTGTCATCGCGTGATGCGTGATCGTCAAACGAATCAGATTTGGTGCCAGGCGGTGTGGAATCCCAAGCTTGGCAAAGGCGACGAAGGATGGGGCACTATCTCAGTCGCACCCAGGACGCCTAATTTCATCCGCGTCAATATTATCGGCGTAGTCTGAGACATAAAAGCCATCACCGCTCGATACTTCAAGATCTTCCGGAACCAGAGACCAGCCAGACGCGATGGCACGAACAATTGGACGCCTAACGGGTTGGGCGTGTGATTTTGAATGACTATCAAGGTCCCAGTGAAAGCGGCGATAAAGCGGGACTTTTACCCAGTGCTCTACAAACCGCGGTTCAATGGCAACATTGTCTTTGAAAACCCAGTTCTGATAACCGCGTTGAATCTTGGCGGCATCAGTTGGGGTTATGACAATAATGGACTCCTGCTCACGAGCCCAATTTGCTGTTTCTTGACTGCTCATCCACACACCGTTTGCTTGTGCAATTGGGAGATCGCCAATCTGCCCTCCAAGAAGAGCAATTATTCTTGCGCACTCGGCTAAATCTTCCGGATTTTGTGTCGCGAATCGAACTAGAGTAGATTGCTCGGTCGCCCACCGAGATAACTCTTCTGGGGTTATTCTAATCTGCGCCTCTTCCCTCGAAACACGGGCTGATTCTCCTGCGATCGCAGCGGCTATAGTGAGAAGCGTTTTTGAGCGGCAGCCACCGATTGTCACGCACCCATTAACGTCGCCTGGAACTATGCAGCCCCTGCCGATCACAGCACCATTATGATAAAGAGGGCGCACGTTTGTGCCCCATGGTTCAAGAGAACCAATTCCAAAATAGCCGGTAATTGTCCTCTTAAGCAATTCCTCACCCGTAAGCGTTAACCAATCGGAAGCGCGAATTAAGAGGCCTTTTCTTTTATCACCATCATCAACATAAATGTCTATGTCGAGCATTGGACATAGCCAGTAGGCGGAAGCAATCGGATCGGCCTTTCGATGAGGAAACAGCCATGGATCGTCTGAATCTTGTAAAGTGACCCATTCTGCTCTTGTATCGGCAACTTTGTACGGCCATATACGAACCCTAGTGCCTCCCTCCCGAATAAGTTCATCTGCTCGAGCGGGCCGCAGAATTGGCCGGAGGCCTAGACCTTTCTCGAACTCCAGGACACGTGTATCCGCAGCCGCTTGATCGTAGCGCCGCGTTGTAACGTGGACGCGGTCCCCCCACATGAAAACCGAAAAAAATCCGATACCATACCGTCCGGTGCTCTGGAATCCGCGGGCGATTAGCGAGGGAAACTCAGAAGCGGCAGCGTCGGTGTTCCAGAAAGAATTCCCGAAATCCAAAAACGGTCCAGTGAGGACATCAACGGACATTCCCACACCGTTGTCTTCAATCTCTATCCACCCCCCAAGCTCGTCTTTTCCCAAGCGGAGTGAAATAGTGCCCCAATCACATGAGCGATTCTCTAATACGCGTCGAGCCCGGATTGCATCGGCCGCATTTTGTATGAGTTCGCGAAGCGGAACGCTTCTATCATCGCCATACAGTTCTCTACCGCCTAGACGGCTGACCAATGAAGCTACATGGCCTACTTTGACCTGCGCATCAATTGGCTCCCATCCTGTTGTGGGAATGAGTTCTTTTAATCGAACTGGATCCTCTACATTGCGCACTCCTCGTGCGGCGAATCTCATTCGATGTAAATCGACGTTTAGATTGTCCGCATGCCGCAGTTCCAAATCTACAGCCCGCAGTGTGTCGAAACATAGCCACCATGCTTGCGCATCGGCTTGTGGAAACGGCTTCCCTGTATACACGAGTCTGTCGCCATCACGTCGCACCTGGAATAGCCTCTCTTGGAACACCCAGTGCAAATCTGATGGGGCAGCAGGGTTGCGTAGTATTTTCAGGAATGTTGGCGCCCGGCGAGCATCTAAATGGGCAATGTCAGCCAAGCGAAGAACCAATGCGGTTTTGATGACATCGATTTCCCATTCTCTTGGAAATCCAACCGGTGGGCTGATGTTTGCATTTGAGAAGCGTTTAGATAACTGTTCAATTGACCACCAGTGACTATGGGCTATGCGGCCTATAATTGGGCCAAACGCGCTCTGGATTTCAGGATCGTCTAACAAGCGGAAATGTGCTCCGGATTTCTTGTCTTGCCATTCGATTGAGACGAGGTGCTCAGCCGTCTTGGCATGAATGTTACGCAGAACTAGGAATTTCACCTCTTGAACAAGCTGATCTGGCGGTTTGGATAGTTCGGCTGATTCTGGTTCTCGCCCTAAAAAACGCCGCAGCGCGCCTCGCATATAGTCGTGCCATTCGGGTTGCCGCTGCAAGTCTGCGATTCCATTTGGATAGGCTGCTAGACCGAGACCAAGGTCATGAATGAGGAAAGCACCGCCAAGCACAAATGCTTCCAGCGGCGTAAAAGTAATTTCATCGCCCGCAATAATGTCTGCAGTTTCCCAGAGCGCGTCAATGTGGCTAATGTCATGGACAGTCAGACTTGCAAGATCACGGGGAATCTCTTGGGCGAGCAAAGCTGCACGGTCTCTGAATTTGCGGAAAGTGACGCGAAGTCGTTCTCGTGCCTCGCCATATTTGTCCTTCGGCTGCTCTCCAAGTGTTAGCTTCCAAATGCGAGTCTCTCGATAATCGCTCATGCCTTGCTGTACCCCTAAATCGCTCAAAAAAATGTGCAAGCGAATCCCATGCAGGAAAAGTATTTAAGGAGCCAAGCTTCAGGGGCCTTCCGCCGCATCGGTAGATTGCTGCACGTTTTCATGATAACAACATGGATGAACCAAGACTTCCAGTCCGCTTTTCAAAAGACACAGCCCTATTGACACCAAGATCTCTTTCGCTTAATATACGTAAAGGTTCTCGCCGGGAGCGGCGCCGTCGAACCATCACTGAATGGGCAGTAAGAGCAAAGCCGGTTTAGTGATCCGGGTATCCCTTAGCTGGAGGCGGGAGACCCAAAAAGGCCAGCAACCACGCGATCATCGCCGGCCCACCGTTTGGGTCACAGATTGTGTAGAGACACAAAAATCGGGTAATCGCCGGAATCGCGCGAAAGCGCCGGAATCGGAGAATCCTGCCCGAAGACTGTACGTTCTTAAAATCCTAAAAAATCATGAGCAAGACGCAGGCACCGCTGTGTTCGTTAACGACACGCAGGCGAGGGCTACTCTACCCCACCAGGCCAAAGTGTGCTGATGGCGGCCCAGGCCTGCGCTCCATGGGCTTTTATAGAGGAACACTACCCAGGGCATACCACTTTCGAGACGGAGCGAGAGCGATGAACAGGACTGTGACCAGAAGCAAGCTTAATGAGATAACACGACAAAACATTTTGACGGCGATTTTGGAATACGCCGAAAAGCTGGGAGAAGCGCCCAGCCTGCAACAGCTAATGAAAGTCAGCAATTGCACGAAGCGGCAGGTAAGAAGACATTTTGGGACGTATGCGGCGGCCCTGCGCGAATGCAAACTGGAGAGGTACGGAGGCGGAGCGAAGGTGCCACTGGAAACGCTGTTCCACGACTGGGCGATGGTGGTGCGGGCCTTGAAGAGACTGCCCAGCGGCTCCGAATACGAAAGGAACAGTCATTACAGCCGAAGACCATTGGTAACGCGCTTTGGCACATGGAACATGGTGCCGCACGGATTGAAGCAGTTTATTCATTCCCAAGGCGCGAAAGAACCGGGCTGGCTGGAGCAGTGGAAAGATGTGCTGGAGCTGATTGAGGCGAACGACAAAGCGGAAGCAGGGAAAGATGCAATGCCTGAACGGTTGGTCCGGGGAGATGGCGGACAAATGTGGAAGCCAGGGCAGGGCGGAACTGACGAACAATTAAAGATCTTCCGGACGACGATTGGCCAAGGCATGCGCTGGCAAGCGTTCCCGGACAGACCGTTTTATGGACCTCTGATCCATCCTTATCCTCTGGCGAATGGGCCGATGAACGAGCTGGGAGTGCTCTTTCTGTTTGGCACGGTGGCCGCCGAGCTGGGATTTGTGGTGACGTGGATACGAATGGAGTTTCCCGACTGCGAAGCGATGATCCTGGTGGGGGAAGACAAATGGCAACGAATCAGAATTGAATTTGAATATGAGAGCCGCAACTTTCTGAAACACATGCATGACGCGAAGGAATGCGACCTGATTGTGTGCTGGAAACACAATTGGCCTGAGTGTCCGGTGAAGGTGCTGGAGCTGAGGAAAATGTTGCAGGACCGCATGATTTGAAACCAGCAGGCTTACCGCGGATTACGCGGATAAGCGCGGATCGGAGGAAAGGTGATTTGACGTTTCCGCCTGCACGGCGGATTGTGCCCCCTTGCGACCAGCGGAGAAGATTCCTCGGTCCCTCACTGAAGCATCGCAGAAGATTGGGACAGAGATGGAGGTTCGGTTCCCTCGGAAAGGCATGTCGTTGTTATGTCTGATTGGACGGCGGTAATTAGCTGATTGAGGCGGCGAATTCAGCGTCGCTAGATTCAACCGAAAAAAGGCCGGCGCATAATTCGCGCCGGCCTAGTTTAGGTTGAACGGTGATTACTTGTTTTAGAAGACGCTCTTTAAAACGCGTTCTTCCGGAACACGTTTCTTAAGAAGGCGTCTTCTAGAACGCGTTCCTTAGAACACCAGATACACGTGCCCTTGTCCGGTTGAGCCAGTGCCCGGAGGCCCGTTGCGGCGGAGAATGCCGTGCTGCCGCGACTGGGTTGGGACCTGCACTGACGGATCGTCGCCGATGGCCAGGACTGCAGAGGCATCATTGCCGCTGAAGCCGAGCGCGGTGACCGGACCGAGCGGGCTGCTAAGGCTTCGAGTGGGATCAATAGCGCCATCATTCACCCACAGAACTTGCGTGGTGCAGATGAAGTCATATTGATCGACTCTTGGCTGTTCACCCAGTCCTCCGGTTACGCCGGGATTGAAAACACCTTCCGCGGTAAGACCCAGAGTACCCATGTAAAAGGCTGGGGTAGTTGCGGGATCTGCCGGAACCAACGGTGAAAGTTTCACTCCCAACGGAGGCAGGCAGCCCGGTCTTCCACCGGTGGGGCCCATGGTGAAGCCGCCAGGATTTTCCACGATGATCTGCGGAGTCTGCAGGCGGGCGATAGCGCGTTTTACCGGAGTAGCTCCTCCGTTGTTGGCGCTGGGTGAGGCTTTGTAAATCACGGTGACAACGCCCTTCTTGATGAACTGGCCATCAATGGGTGGCGGGCCAAGCTCTGACAGGTAAAGGTCATTGCCCTGGAACGCCATGCTGATTACGCCGGTGCTATTGAAGAGTTTCCCCGTCGGGAGGGGCGTGCTGGGCGCGGTTGCCGGGTTGGTGATCTTATAAATGGCTCCGCCGTCAGAATAACCGAGGTAGAGAGCTCCATCGTTGAACGGACCAAAAGGCAGGGCCACGGTCTCAATTTTGGTGCCAGACCTGATGCCCGCGCCGCTGAGAATTCCGTTGAGGGTGACGGTCCCGCCCGTAGCATCCGGCGTGAAGATGAACCGGTAGACGTTGGACGTGAAACCAGAGGCGTCCGGCACATATACGATCTGCTGGCCGAGCGCGTTGGGTGCGGCCGCCGCCGTCTGACCGGGGAAGAAGGTCGCGTCCGCCTGGAAGCAATGGCTGAGCGAAGTGGCGCCGGTGACGGGGTTCACATCGATGCGGCAGAAGCCGAACTGCTCGTCCGAAACCCACCAGTTGGTTTGCAGGAAGAGCAAGCCGCGAGGATGAGTAATGCCGGATGCAAATAGAACGCCGCGTTTTACGGGAACCGGGTTAGGTGATGTTCCCGTGCCGCCAGTTCCAAGTGGGCTGCCGACGCAAGGAGGTGGAGTGGGAACGCCCACAGGCTGGACGCACGATTCCACTGTTGGCAGTGTGCTGGCTGCAAGCAGCCAGGTCCGGCCGTCGCCAACCCGGGCTGGACGTGCCGGCAACCGCGGGAAGAGTGCGTTTACCTGAGGATCGTTCGTCACCGTCATGTCTTCAAAACGGCTGCCATCCGGCAGTATGGTAGGCGTTGCGGTCTGAATGAAGTTGAGTCCCAGGATGAGCGTGTATCCCTGCGGAGTTGGGCTGCCGTTGACGAAGCCGCTCTGGTTCCAGACCTGAATAAGGCCGGGAGTAGTTGTGTCATACCGGACCACGCGGCTGCCATTGCCAAAGTACAGCCAGCGGCCATTGGGTACAGTGGAGATGAACTGGTCAGACGCCATGCCTGCATGAACAGACAAGAACTGGAACTGCAGGACGGCGGCGCATTTCGGGAAGGTGTAAAAGCATGTGTCAGCGTTCTGAATACGGTTGAGGAAGCCGACATCGACCAGCCACAGGTCATGGCCGATCCATGCCATGCTCACGCCCACGCCGCCGATGCCGGTGTTCACGCCGACGCGTTCAATCTTATTGCCTGCCGGTGTGAAGGTGGGCGAAAGAGGATTGAGCACGCGCCAGACGTCGGTCGAGCCGGCGAAGGTGGCATAGAGTTTTCCATCGGGTCCCAGCTTGGCGCTGGTACCTCCCGGGGGCTTACCTATCGATACGTTGTTGGTAAACAGGGAGCCGGCGTCAAAGAAGACAACTGCGTTTGCAGCGTCTACGACGGTCTTGGTGGCATCGGTGGGATCCACGATAAAGCTGAGCCGGGTCACGCCGACAGTTGAGGCCACGAAGATATAGCCGTTGGAGCCGTTTACGCCGTTGGTTTCCACCTGGTAATCCGACGGCTCAAAGATGCCGGTGGCAAAGCAGGTGGCCACGTTAATCACGCCGTGCGTGAACCCGGGGTTGGCCGGGTCAGGCACCTGATCGATGCGGCAGAATCCCAGCACCGTATCGGCGACCCAATAGTCATGGAGTGGCGCGCCGCCGATGACGGGGTTGGGCACTGTGGAACGAACCATGCCGCGAGGTTGATTGATGCCCTGGTTGGCAATCTGCCGGCTGGGTGAAGCGAATGCGCTGGCCGTGGACAACAGAGCTAGCAGCGCGATGGCCGTGATGCGTGTCCTGAAGCGAGTTAGCAAGGAATTACTTCCTGATTGCAGAGCCTTGCTGGGGGCCCGCGTAGGTTTGGAGTTCATGTTCGGTTCCTCTCTTAAGTTGATTCTTCTGCTGATTCCTTGCCACCCTGCTGCTTGAAGTTCACAGGCTGGCATCGATTCGAAAAGTGTTGAGCTGCCGGGCCGAAGCCCGGCAGCCGCTGGTTTATCGGTTACCTCAAGGTTGTTACGCCTGTGGTGGAACTGCCACCACCGCTCGAAGTAAGGGTGATCAGGTTTGGCGACGGTATGTTGGTGAAGAACACCTGGAACACACCCGGGGCCGCCGGAATGCCGGGTCCCATCACCGCGGAGTACGGTTGTCCAGTTGCCTGGTTGATGATGTCCAGAGTGCAAGTGATCGTTACACCCGGAGTGAAGTCAGTAGCCGTGACTACAAGACGAGCTTTCTTCGTTCTGTAAGTCGCCACGGTGACCTGAATAATGTCAGCCTGCGGATTTACAACCACGGTCACAGTGACTGGCGCACTCGTTAAACCGCTGGCGGCGCTTGTGGCCGTGACGGAGAACGTGAGTGACATCGGAGCTGTGAGTTGCGGCACGATAGGCGCAGTGAAGGTTTGCACTGAACCATCGGGCGATGCAGGTATAAGGATGATTCCCGCAGGAGCCGTCCAGTTAAAGGTAAGAGCGCCGCTTGCAGGATCAACCGCGCTGGCGTTCAGCGTGACGGCTGCTCCGCTCGCGACTGGATTACCCGAAGCTGAAGCGGTAACTGTCGGAGGCGTATTTGGCGCGGGTACAACGATCGGCACCAACACGGTTGCTGGAGCTGAAGCCGGAGTAAATCCGTCGCCACCCACGATGAGCTGGAACGCCAGGTTCTGCGGTCCTGCTACTACGGGAGCTACGAAGCTCGCTTTAGCTTTGTCGGCGTTCAGGATCGTTACAACCGGATCGCCAGGATTGATGATCTGCGACCAGACAAAAGGACCGGTCGGTGGCGTACTGGCCGTGCCATCGAGAGTGACAACTACGCCGGCGAATGGCGGATTCGGCGCTGATGTGAAGACTGGCCGCGCAACTGAACTGAAGTTGCCGGGCGTGCAAGTCAGCGGAGGCAGCGTGTCATCCGGGAATGGATTGAGCTGAATTGAGTTCTGGTTGGGGTAGAAATTCGATGGCGCAAGTCCCAACTGAAGCTGCGTGCTCTCAAACACGCTGCCAATCAAAGGCAGCGGGCCTGAGCCGTTGACGAGATATTGGAAGTCGCGGAAGTTGTTGCGTGGCGGAGGATTGCCCGGCACCAGAAGTTCCGGATAGAGAAATTCTCCGGTAGGCAACTGGTATTCGTCGAAGTCCAAACCGCTTTTGTTTTTGCCGAGAACGCCGCCGCTGATGCGTGCGCCGATGTTCTGCGTAGGAGGTTCAAAGTTGCCGCCCTGTGGGAAACGAACGCGCCAACGGCCTTTTTTGCCGATACCAGGCAATCCCGGCTCAACCGCGAAGTTTGATACCCATGCTGGTTCGCGGAAAGTTACGTTGCCGTTGCAGTCCATGTCGATCGCTGAGACATCGATGTTGCGGGTGGAATCCGTCATCATGCCTTCGACTCTGGTTCTTACGCCGGCTTCCTGCGGGAACAGAGGATCAGGCATACCTGACGTGCCCATGATCGTGACTTCCACAACGAGATAAGCAGGATCAACGCCCGGAGCCGTGTAGCTTCCGACGTTGCCCACAACTTCAGTCGCAGTCATGTAAGGACCTTGGTCGTCAACTTCCTGTGTCGCGATCACGTCAACGAAGTCGCCCACTTCAAAAGGCATTTCCGCGTAGGGATCCTGCGGAAATGGATTGTCAGGCGTTGGCGCGTCGCCAGGCCCGTTCATGATGAAAATCGGCACAAGGCCCAGACCGTTGGGATCGCGCGGCCGGTTAATTTCCGGACACTGCGGATCGTCCATGCCGGTCAACGTGAATCCTGCGGGCGCGACGAGAACGTAAGGATCGGGAACGCCCGGAATACCAAGCTCGTTGTTGTACGTGCCCGGAGGCGTGACCGGTACGCACATGGGATAGCCCATCGCGGTGCGCACTGTCGGGTTACCCTGATCAACTTCCATGCGCGGATCGGGTGATTGACCGGCGCTATAACGGCCCTTGGTGATGATCACGCCCGTTGGCGAGCCATCTGGATTCGGAATGTTGATGGTGATTTTTGGGTCATTGAGCTGAATTCTGTGACCAGCCACATAAAGCACGCCATTGGCGTAATCGATCTTCTCAATGAAGCCTGAGATGGTGTTCAGCGGGTCTTGCGCAATGCGAATGATGCCGGCAATGTGCTGTCCGTTGACGATGTTGGCGTCAATGCCAACTTCATACGTTCCCGGGAAGCGCACTGTGTCGGCCATCGCCAGGCCGCTTTCTTTCACGGCATCCGTCTGGTGAACGTTCGGATTGAACTCGAACATTTCTTCCCAGGTCAGGAACGTGTTCGGGAAAACCACAATGGTCCCTTGCGGCACACGGATCAACTCATCGTTCACCTGGATCCAGCCGCCCGTCATCTTGCATCCATCAGGCAGCGGCGGATTATCAGGCGTGGGGGCTGGATTGTCATCCTTGTTGCACAGCCCTGGTGAGTCGTCCAAAGAGGCATATTGGATCTGCCCCGCGGGAAAAACGCCAGCCGGTATGGTCTGGTAAGCCGGCATGATTGCCGCTGGCGGAGGAACTACCGCCGGCGCTGGAAAGGGGACCGGATTCAGGCTCTGGGCTGACATGCTTGCGCCCAGCACCATCATCAGCAACAGCAGAACACCCGCTACCCTCAGAATATTTTTTGTTTGCTCGAAACCCGTCATTTTGAAGCTCCTTCCGTCGTCGTCCTTCAATTTCGTTACCGTGCTCTGCCTTGCTGGTTGGGGGAAAGCGTCTAACTCTTGCCGAACTGTTTTGTTCCGGAAATTAATTGCCGCCATTGGTCACCCCCAGTAAGTTCTCCAGGAATGTCGGCAGAGGTTTGCCGCCATTTTTTCCGGTCGCTGGAATTTCCATGAACTGGTTCGTGGCCTGCCCCGGATTTTTCGGGTCTGGGATCACCGGATAGCCATTCGCGCTGTGCGGATGACCGTTCGGTGTAAGCAGTTGTGGGTGATCAAAAGGTGCGGCCTGACTCACCGTGCGCGGATCGGTCAATGCATTGCGCAGGAAATCAACCAGGTCCGTCTTGTCCTGAAGCGTCAGTCCCAGGTTGTCGATGTCGGCATCCATGTATTGATGTTCTTCACCAAAGGTGTTGAAGTCGCCGCCTCGGTCGTAGAACTCAACCACTTGTTCCAACGTCAACTGGCTGCCGTTGTGGAAGTAAGGAGCAGTCAGGGCCACGTTACGTAGTTGCGGCGCTTTAAAGAAGCCGCCGCGCGCCGTCTCGTCGCCGCAATTCAGTGGCGCCATGGAGATGCCGTCTCCAGGACGTCCCGGGATCATGATTGCCTCTGAGGGATCGTTGCAGACGCGCTCTCTCAGATATTCCGATTGCGAGAGCGACTTCCCTGCCACGGGGTCGGTGCCTGCCAGTCCGCCATCTTCCGCGGTTGGCCGCACACCAATGTGGTAGTAGCCAGTGTCATAAACGCGGACTTGCATGTCCGCCATGATCATTCGTTCCGCTGGACCAACCGTGCTCACCGTGCCCACGGATGCGTTGGAAAGTTCCGGCCCGCCATGGCAATTCACGCAGCGCGCTTTTGTCTGGAAGAGCAGGAGTCCGCGCAACTGCCCCGTCGTCATTGGCGTAGCGCCCACGGAGTAGCTGATCTTGATGGGGAACGTGCTAACCGGCGGCATTCCGAATTGCACAGTAAGCGTGCCGCTCGCGTAATCAATGAATCCCTGGTCAAGACCTACGCCCATTACGCGTCCATCGCCGTAATCAAAGGCGTATGCCATTTCCTGGTCAGTGAAGTCGGCCAGCGGATCAAGCCCGATGATCGACAGTGAATAGGGCTGAATTCCCGGGGCCAGTTGAATGGTGTAGCTCTGTTTAGTGTTGTCGCCGATCAGCGTGTACGTCTTCTGCTGCTCCATGTATTTATCGAAAGGAGTCTGGTCAGCGATCAGCGTGCTCTCATACATCTGGATTGCAACTCCCCAGAAGAGCGAGAAGTTGTATTCCATCTGGCTGTAGTCGTCTGTGCCTGCGGGGCAAGTTTCAAACGCGGCGGGATCGACATTGGTCACGGTGCTGCCATCAGCGGCGGTGCAGATGTGGCGTGAGAACTGCCACCATTCCGGCTGAAACGCCTGCTGAATCAACGCCGAGTAAGAAGTCTTGAGACCCTTGCCCGAAGCGTTGGAGAGAATTCCCAGCACGCTGTCCGTGGCATCGATCTTCTGGTTTGCCAGTGGAACACGCGCCAGAAGTTTCTTGCCTACCTGGTGAAAGTTGCGATCATCAGCAGACATTTCAACGCTGCTGAGAATCGGGCCCAGAGACTGTGAGCAAAGGGCCGAGTTCGCCATGCCCACGTGCGCCGGGCCAAGCGTTCCGTCAGTGCCCAACACCAGCAAGTGCAGTGAATTATCACGGGCGCCAAATGGGTTTGCGCCATTGCAAACGTTCTGTGCGCGGCCATCCCAGAAATTGCGGAAGTTAAAGACTGCATTCACCGCGCTCGGCGTGTTGCGGCCGGTTACCCTGCGAACGTTGACCCGCTGAGTTGCGTCCGCTGGATTTGGATAAGAGAAAACCGGGTCAGTTGCTGAAGTGGTGTGCTCAACGCTATTTGAAGTGATAACGGTGGCGCTGTTTGCGGGTGCTTTGGCGCCGCTCGATTGCGTCGATCCACTACCTTTATTGGAACTGTTTGCCGGAAGATTTCTGCGGCTGGGCTGGTGCGGAGTATCACTCCCATATGTAAACTCGTCGCCGGAGCCATCATCAGCGCCATTGTGGCGCTCTTTTACATTGAGACCATCACCATTGCCGCCGCCCTTAACCTGGACATCTACCGTGATCTTGTCATTGGTAAGGCCGAATTGGCCCTGTGAACCCGAGACGTCATTCACGTCTGAAATAACGCTGAAGCGGTCTCTAACGTCAGCGACTTTACGAAACGGGAAATCTCCGTCATGATAGCCGCCAAAACCTGAGCCCGCCGTACCTGCCTTGTAGTGATAGTTCGGTCCTAATGAGCCATTCGCCAAAGCACCTAACTGGAAGTTGTTATCTCCGCCGGCCTGCCCAGGATTCACCTGGTTAATCGCGCGGCTGTCTGCTCCCGCGTTGAAGTGGCAGCTGGCGCAAGCCTGGATATCGTCACTGCCGGCCTGCATGTCCCAAAACAAAGCTTTGCCCAGCTGAATCGCCGCTGTCTTATCGGCAAGTATTCCTTCCATCCCGAATACCGGGGGAACTGGAACTGTCGATAGAGGAGCAAGCGGACGCAAAGGAATTACCATGCCCTGTTCAGGCAGCCCGGCGCTTTGCGCGCGCACATGGGCAAAATATCCAAGCGCCACAGTGATTGCGATTACCCACACAAAAATGCGCACAAGAGCCAGGGTCCCGGAAGACGGTTTCATTGTTGATCTCCTCAGAGTCGTCGTTAGTCTGCTGGCGCGTGGCACACACACTTCAGGCCTGAAGCACCGCTGACATTCGTTGCTAATAGCTTTTAGGTGTGATCCCTGGCTGGACAAAACATGGCCCGGCAAGGTGATCGAAAATTGTGAGTGGTTGTTTTTCGTCAGTAACCGAACGTTCCCTGGCGGCAAAAGTTCAAAGGCGGTTCAAGCTGATAAACCGAACTGCGTTAGCTTGATGTGACTATCGCGCTCATTCGCGCGCAGAACGTGCCTTTATGCCTGGGCTGTCAACAGACGAAAAAAGAGAGAGTGTGGGCCTGAATTAGCGCCTGAGTGGAACCTGGAGTTGCGGTGACTCTTTGTCACGCAATGGAGCAGATGAGAAATCGTTCGAGGCCACCAGTTCGGTAGAAGCCGGCTGTTCATCGCGAACATGTTGGGCTGCCGCCGTTGAATGGGGCTTTGGAATCTGAATGCTTTTCTTGCTGGGAACAACACCGTTGAACTCGATTGTCACTGGAGGAGTGCTTTCGTCACCGTCTGCGTCATAAGAGAAGCAGACCATGCTGGCCAGCCCTGAAAGCAGGAGCATCATGGCTAGCACCGCGCAACGGAAACACCTTGTGAGAAGCGAGTTCATAGTTGTGACAATCGTCGGCGCAGAGCACTGCGGCGATGAGTCATTCTGCTCAAACGACATTAAGGGGGGCTTAACCGCTAATTAGACTTTTTAATTTTTTGGGAGCAACGGCCTATATACAGGCCATTCAATAAGATGGGGATATTCCAGGCTTCAAGAGCAGCTCTAAGATCGAGTGATCTGGTGGTTGTGATGGGAGTTGGAAGCGGCTATCGATAGCTCTGGCTGCGGATTTGGGCCGCAAGGCATTGAGACGTAGCCCAGAATGACCGTCACAAAACCTGGGTTGCCAATGTACGGCATATAGCCGTACAATTAACGGAAGGGGGAGGCTACTGATGCGCAACAGTGTGATCATGAAAGTCCAAAGACATACAAAAGAAGAGCGCCTTGAGGCTCGGATACCCAAAGCCCTAAAGCGTCTCTTGGAACACGCCGCAAGCTTGCGCGGTACGAGTCTCTCTGACTTTGTCCTTGCCAGCGCACAAAAGGAGGCTACTCAGACGATTAAGGATTTTGAGATGTTGACCCTTTGCAATGAAGCTCGTGAGGTGTTCGTAAAGGCATTGTTAAATCCGCGAGCGCCGAACGAAGCTCTGCGGAAGGCAGCCAATCGTTATAAAAAGCACATGGAGATCGGTTGATTTGAAAGAAGATGATCTGCCTGATTTGAAGTTTGAGCCGCTTGGGAAACATGACCGAGCAGCCTTCACTTGCGAAGATAGAGCTCTTACCGATTACATCAAGAAGCAGGCATCTCAGGACGTCAGTAGAAATGCTGCTGCCGTGTATGTTGCCACCCTCGATGGCAAGAACATCCTCGGCTACTATACGCTGTCCCAGTATTCAATCCAGCTGGATGAGATCCCGGAGCAGGTTGCAAAAAAGAAATTTGCGAAATATAAAACAGTTTCGGCTACGCTTCTTGGCCGATTAGCTCGAGATATTTCTGTAAAAGGAAGCGAAGTCGGAGAGCTTCTGCTGTTGGATGCGTTGTTTCGTGCACTGCAGTTGAGTAAACAGGTGGCCTCTTCCGCAGTAGTGGTTGCCGCAAAAGACAAAAAATCTGCCGCTTTCTACATGAAGTATGGTTTTACCGAACTGCCAAATACAGAAAGACGGCTATTCATTCCCATGGCGACCGTAGAACAACTCTTCCCTAAATAGATGTCTGAACCTGCGCTGAATCACTTTAGGGGTAAGCCGAGTATTCGCGGGCAGCGAATCTTTGAGACACAATAGGGTTCCCTCGCAGCGCTCGGGACTAGGGCTACGTAAGAACGTCCGCCGGCTGTGCCGCATTCTTCTTTGGCCGTCGATTTGCCTGCAAGATTTTCTTCCGCAGCCGCAATGATTTTGGCGTGACTTCAACCAGTTCATCGTCGGCCACAAATTCAATCGCCTGCTCCAGTGTGAGATTTTTGAACGGAACAAGGCGGATGGCTTCGTCGGCGGTGGAGGCGCGCATGTTGGTCAGCTTCTTTTCGCGGACGGCATTTACATCGAGATCAACTTCGCGTGCATTTTCGCCCACGATCATTCCTTCATACAGCTCAACGCCTGCGCCGACAAACAAAACGCCGCGTTCCTGCAGGCTCCAAAGAGCGTAGGCCGTCGAGGGGCCGTTACGGTCGGAGACTAGAGCGCCGGTCATGCGATGGGGAATTTCTCCCAGCCATTCAGTGTAGCCGTCAAAAAGAGAATTCAGGATCACGGTGCCGCGCGTATCGGTAAGCAGCTCTGAGCGCAGGCCGATCATGCCGCGGCTGGGGATGGTGAACTCCAGTCGCACGCGCCCGGAGCCGTGATTGTGCATCTTAAGCATCTGGCCTTTGCGCGCGCCCAGCTTCTCAATCACCACGCCGATGAACGCTTCAGGAATATCGACCATCAGCTTTTCTTTTGGCTCCATCAGCTTGCCGTCAATGCGCTTGGTGACGATTTCCGGCTTGCCCACTGCGAGCTCATAGCCTTCACGGCGCATGGTTTCAATCAGGATGGATAGCTGAAGCTCTCCGCGGCCCAGGACTTTGAACGAATCCGTTGCACCGCTGTCTTCCACGCGCAGAGAAACGTTGGTGAGCAGCTCTTTTTGCAAACGATCGCGGAGGTTGCGCGACGTGACGTAAGTGCCCTCGCGCCCTGAAAATGGCGAGGTGTTGACGGAGAACTGCATCGCGATGGTTGGCTCGTCAATGACGATGTGCGGCAGCGGCGCAGGATTTTCAACTTCGGTGATCGTCTCGCCGATACCGATGCCTTCCACGCCGGCGATGGCGACAATGTCGCCCAGTTCGGTCTGGTCAATATCTACGCGCTTGAGGCCGCTGAAGGAAAAGAGTTTGGTGATCTTCCACTTCTGCACAGAGCCATCGAGCTTGGCGATGCCGGCTTCCTGACCGTTGCGTAGCGTGCCGTTAAATACGCGGGCAATCGCAAGGCGTCCAAGATAGTCACTGTAATCAAGGTTTGCTACCAGGATCTGTAGCGGACTGGCGGCGTCTCCCGCGGGCTCTGGCGTGTTGGCAAGGATCGCATCAAACAATGGCCGCAGATTTTCACCGGGAACGTCAGTGCTCGTCGAGGCCGTTCCCGCTTTTGCGTTGGTATAAAGTACGGGGAAATCGAGCTGATCTTCGCGCGCGTCCAAGTCGATGAAGAGATCATAAAGCTCGTTGAGCACTTCCTGCGCACGCGCGTCTGGACGGTCAATCTTGTTGATGACAACCACCGGCGGCAGGCCGGCTTCCAAGGCCTTGCTGAGCACGTAGCGCGTCTGCGGCAGAGGGCCTTCACTGGCGTCGACGAGCAGCATTACGCCATCCACCATCTTTAGAGCGCGTTCCACTTCGCCGCCAAAGTCGCTGTGGCCAGGCGTATCAACGATATTGATCTTTACGTCGTGATAAATAATGGCCGTGTTCTTGGCCAGAATGGTGATGCCGCGCTCACGCTCCAGATCGTTGGAGTCCATCACTCGGTCCACTACAGCTTCATTAGCGCGAAAGGCGCCGCTCTGGCGCAGCATGGCATCCACCAGCGTGGTTTTTCCGTGGTCAACGTGCGCGATAATTGCGATATTGCGAATCCGGGAATTCAAATCAGCTTTAACTCTGCTCTCTATAAAGAATGGGGTACTTCTATTCTATCTGGAATTGTGCGTTCATGCGGATGGCTGCCGCGGGCGCTGCAAGAAAAAACGGACGACGCCGTAATTAGAAATAGGGCCGTCCGCATCCGTCTGTTAGCGCAAACAAATTTTAGTGTGTGAGAGCCCGATCAATCTTGATTCGGTCGTCCATGCCAATGATCGCACTTTCGTGAATTGGTTTGAAGCCGTCTTTCTGGATGGTAATGTCATAGTTTCCGGCTTCCAACTGAACCTCAAGCGGCGTGGTCTTTTGCAGCGGCGTTCCGTTGATCGTCACTTGCGCGCCCTTGGGTTCAGTCTTGATTTCGATCCGCGCCATGCCCGATCCGTTTCCCTTGTTGCCTAAAAGCTTTCCAACTCCACTGGTGCCAACCAGTTGGATGTTGTCCGTGCGTCCAGCCGCCATCAGGCTGGGCGCGTAATTCACAGATTGTCCTGCGACCAGCTTGAGATCGGTAGAAGCCTCAAGATAGCCCTGCTTGCGGACGACAATATTTTGCACGCCCGGTTCGACCAAAAATTCTATCGGGGTAACTTTGCCTGTATCTTTCCCGTTGATCCAAATCTCAGCACCCGCCGGTTTGCTGGCTACCGTTACAAAGCCTTTGACCGCATTCATGCGCACGTCGATCGGAGTGCGAGAGCCACCCGATACCTGCACCGTGCGCGTCTCTGTTGCGTAGCCCGGCATATTGAACGAAACTTTGTAAGTGCCAGCGGCCAGGCTGGGAATTGTCTGCGGAGCTTTCCATTGCTGGCCTGCGCGGCCTTCAATTTCTACGGTTGCGCCCATGGGCATGGAAGAAACAATCAACTGTCCTTCACTCGCAGTGGGCGGAGCTACCGGAGCAGCAGGCGCATAGCGCGCTGATTTGCCTGCGCGCGCGGGCGCAGACGCGGGAGCCGCCGACGACGCATTGCGCGGTCTTCCCTGCTCATCCTGCGCAGCCTTTGCTTTTTCAATTGCCTGCTCTGCCTTGCGACCAAACGGCGCAGGCGTATTGGCCGAAGACGGTGCCGCATCTTGTTCTTCTGCCGGATGCCGCTGGAACAGCAGCGCCAGAACCACAATCACGCACAGCCCGCCGACAACTGCCGCAACAACCTTCCAGTGGTTCGCAGTGCTCACAGGCTTGCGCGCCCCAGTTTTGCCGGCGCCATCGTATGTTGTTCCCACGGTTCCGGGCGTTGGCTGCTTAATAACCTGACTCGCCGACCCCGACGGCACAGCTCTAAAGCTCTGGCTCGCGTTCGGTCCGGGCATGGCCTTGAAGCTCTGGCTGGCATTGGGGCCCGGCACGGCTTTCATCGCCTGGCTTGCGTTCGGTCCAGGGCCGTCTTTATAAGCAGGCATTGATCCTGTGCTGTTGGCGCGAGCTATCGGCGCAAATTTCGCGGCTTCTTCCAGCGCGGCAAAGAATTTCTGGCCGCTCGTAAATCTTTCCGCCGGATTCTTGGCCAGCGCCTTCAACACTACTTTTGAAATTTCTTCCGGCACGCGCGGATGCGCCATCTGCATCGGGTGCGGATTCACGTCTGTAATCGCGCGATCCACTTCACCCAGATGCGGCCCACTGAACGGGCTGCGCGCCGTATAGAGCTGATAGATGATTGTGGCGGCGTTGAAAATGTTTGTCGCCGCGGTCACCGGCTTGTGCTTTACCTGCTCCGGAGAAAGATACGGCTCATTCTCCAGCTTCTTCGTCGGAGACTGCGTCAGCAGGTTCTTATCGCGCAGCAAGCCAAAGTCCAGCAGCTTGAGCGTGCCATCGGGCAGCACTTTGATGTTCGTCGGATTCAGAAAATGATGAAACACGCCTTTGCTGTGCGCGTAATCCAGCGCGGCCAAAAGCTGCTTTGTCAGCTGCAGCACTTCGCTCATCTCCGGCTGGCGTTTGGCCATAAATTCCTTGAGGGTCTGTCCCTCAACGAACTCAGCCGTCATAAAAACCGTGGTGTCTTTGTAACCGCAGGTATACAACCTGGCAATGTTGGGATGGTCCAGCGCGCTCGCGGCTTTCGCCTCCGCCAATATTTTCTGGATAAGGGCGTCAACGTCGTCCAGCCACTCCGGCACCTCAAACTTGCGCAGCGCGACGGACTTGTTCTGCTGCGGATTTCTAGCCTGATGCACCACGCCTACGCTTCCCCTTGGCAGTTCCTTCACCAGCTCAAGGCTGGACGTGCGAGGAGCTGCAGCCGTGGCTGCACCCGTGGCATTCCCTGTGGCTGAAGCGTTGCCGGCAGCCGCGCCGTTGCCGGAAGCGGTGCTATCCGTGGCTAGCGATGCATCGGTAGCCGTGCCTGTGGCCGTTGCTGTGGCGGTTTCCGGGTGTTCTTGCATCATGGGTACCTATTAGTTACCTATGCAAGTTCTCTGGGAGGAGGACAGCCGAATCTTACCCCAAAGGCCCTCCGGCAATGCCCACAAGAACAGTGCCCCAGGGTTACTTAGGTAATTGGAGAGTGCCGGGGTGGGAAGGGAGTTTGATCCTCATTCCAATTTCGGCGATCTTTGGCATTTTGGCACTCTTGGCAAATTCTCTGATCCATAGGAAAGAAGTATGGAAGGCGCGCGAAGTCAGGAAAAGTTACGCGCGAATAAAAAGGCCCCGGTGTGAAACCGGGGCCAGAGAGCGCAGTCCAGGAATTACCAGGTGAGCCTCAGACGCATCTGCATCGATCGTCCAATGGAGTTGTCGTTGAGGAAATTCAGGAATGCCGACGGTTGCCCCGCTTTCGGAACGTTGCCGATGATGGAGCGAACCGGCACTGTGGTCAGGTTGGTCGTGTTGGTGGCGTTGAACATGTCCACCCGATACTCAAAGCTCCGGGTTTCACCCAGCTTGAATGCTTTGGCAATCGAGAGGTCCAGGTTGTTGAAGCCGGGCGCGAACATGGTGTTTCTTCCCACAGTCCGGGCATTGGGCAATCCAATTCCTTCAATCCAGTGGACTGTGTTCGGATCCACGCATGTTCCTCCTCCCAGGTCGGGATTGAGGAATCCGGTTGGACAGGTGGGCGTTATGGTGGTGCGCACGGCGCGCGTGTTCAAGGGCGCCGAGGGGTTGCTGATATCCGGACGGTCCGGACTAATCTGCCCATCGCCGTCGCGGTCTCTGCCGTTCGTCATCGTGAAAGGCTCGCCCGTCTGGAAATCGGCGATTCCCCCAAGTTTCCAACCGCCCAGGACCTGGCGCAGCAGGCTGGTCTTGGGCGAGCGGATCTCCCACGAGAACCCGATCGACCCGATATGGCGTCGGTCGAAGTCCGAGTTGCCGTAGTCGATATGCGGGCTGGCGCCCAGCACCTGCGAAACGGATTGCACGGAACTCGGCGTGGAGTCGAACGCGAAAACGTCGCTCACATCGTCCAGGAAATGAGCATAGGTATAAGACCCGCGCAGCAGGAACGCTCCCAGCGGGGTGCTCTTATAGCTGCGCTTCAGTTCAAACTGTAGTGCTTCATAGTTGGAGTTTGCTGAAGCGGACCGAACGGTCCGGGCTCCCACCTGCGGCTGGAACCGCACGCCCGGAGCCACAAACGGATTCATGTCGATGGTCCGGTACAGGTGATGCGAGACCGATCCCACATACGATGTGTCCCAAACCAGATCAAAGGGCAATTCGCGCTCGAACCCCAGCGACCAGCGGTCCGTCTGCGGATTGGGAAAGTCTCCCAAAAACAGATTGTTTTGCGGCGACTGCGCCGTCGCCGGCGTAGGCTGGATCCCCGCAAACATCCCGCTGAAGTTGGCGAAACCACGTCCTGTAGATGGAGAGGTAATGGTCCCTCCCAGCGTGTTGGGCGAACTCCCGGCTATGTTCGAAAGCAGGTTGTTGAACGCAGAGTCGTAGCTGACCTGGAAGCCTCCGCGCCACACCATCTTCTCCCCGCCCATCGCACGGTTCAACCATCCTTTGCCTTTCGGGTTCCAGGAGAAGCCCACGCTTGGGCCGAAATTCATCTTGTAGCTGGGCACTTTGTGTGGCGCCGCAAAATTGATCGGATCGTAATTGGTGAAAGCCGCCACCGTAAATGCATTTTCCGGAGCGCCGTAGTACTCATAGCGCAAGCCGATGTTCAGCGTCAGGTTGGTGGTGACTTTCCATGAATCCTGTCCGAAGTAGGATTGCCGGAACAGGTTCGGATAGTAGATAGAACTGCCGAATTGCCGGTTCAGCGTCCCGCTCGTCCCTCCAAAATCGTCCAGGAAATTGGCAAATCCGGTAGTCCCACCGGAACTTGCAGCATAGACGAACGAACCGCGCTCGTTGAAGGGCGGATGCTGCCGCGCCAGTTGCCGCAGGAAGTCCGCGCCGAAGCGGAATGTATGCCTCCCGCGCACCATCGTCATGGTGTCCTGGTACTCCCAGTTGTTGGCGAACCGGAACTGCGGGATGTTGGTCGCCCCACCCATCCCGGTCACGCCCAGGCCCGAATAGTTGGGCAGTGCGGTATGGAACGCATCGGGAGCCGCCAGCGGGAAGTTGAAGCCGATCCGTCCGTAGTCGAAGCGGAATTCGTTGGTCATCGTCGGCGTGATCATATACGTGTCGCTGAACAGCCCGTTCATTGTCCGGCCCACGAAATTGTTGTCGAAGCCCGGCAGGTTATTCAGCGATGGCCCTGTAATCGCGCTGTCATAAAGCCACCGGAAGCTCAGGGTCTGCTTCGGAGATGCCACGTGATCAACCCTGACCTGGTGATTATTGTCCAGGCTGGAAAAGGAAGCGGAACGCACGAGCAGCCCGGTGGTCAGATTCAGCCCAGCGCGGGTAGAGCCATTGCAAGTGCCGGCCGCGCTCGGCGCGGTCAGGCTGATGCTCCCCGGAGAGGCCGTTGGATCGCCTCGCAGCGATCCGAGAGCCTGCAGGTAGAGCGCCGCATTGGGGCACGAACCGGCCAGCGATTGCAGCAACGCTACGCCCGCCTGGTCCGGAAGGACGAGCGGGTTTGCCGCCGTCGTTGTCTGTCCGAACAAACGGTCCCACTGCGCGGCGCCGAAGAAGAATGTCTTGTTCTTTCCGTTATAAAGACGTGGAATCACCACCGGTCCGCCGATGGAAAAATACGGGATGTTTTCCACCTGGCGTGGCGGATCGAAATGGTGGGCGATTTTATCGGTATGGTCCAGCGCCTTGAATGCGCTGCCGGTGTAGACCCAGTCCGCCGTTCCATGGAAAGCATTCGATCCGGATTTTGTCACCTGGTTAATGACTGCCCCGCCGGCCCGCCCAAATTCTGCGCTAAAGTCCGCCGTTTGTATGGCTACTTCATTTACCGCATCCGGATTGGTGATGACGAATGCCGGGCCCGTTACTGAAATGTCATTGTTCTCAACTCCGTCGATCAGGAAGTTATTGCCGCGCGGCCGCTGGCCGTTTACGGCAAAACTGAAAGTTCCATCCTGGTTAATGGAGTTCCCTGTGGACTTGGTCACGCCCGGCACCAAAAGAGCCAGGGTCAGGGAGTCTCTTCCCGTGATGGGCAGGTCCTGAATGGCTTGCGATTCAAAGTGTGCCCCCCGGGTTTGCTCCGACGTATCGAGTTGGACCTGGCCTGCGTCGGCCTCTACTGTCACGATTTCTGCGGAACCTGCCTTCAGGGCGAAATCGATATTGAGCGTGTGTGCGGCCTGGATCTGAATCCCAGTCTGGCTCTGGGTGGCAAAACCCTTCGCCTCCACTGACAATTTGTAGGTGCCAAGATCGACGGCGTCAAACCGGTACAGACCAGCACCGTTTGTGGTTGTTTGTCGGGAAACCCCCGTCGCGGTTTCCGTAAGCCTGACAGTCGCGTCCACGACCACGGCATTCGAGCTATCAGTCACGATACCGGTGAGGGTACCGCGGCTGGTTTGAGCGATTGACGTTGCACACAACGCCACAAGCAACAGGAGCCAACCTGCACAGCGGAGCTGAAACTTCATATTCATGTTCCTCCGGGAGTAGTTAAAAAGGACCAGAGGATTCGAACTGCGAAAGTATCGGCAAATGATTCTTACTGCCCAAAAATCAAAAAACGATATGCCGTCAGCCAAGATCTGCTGATTGCAATTTCTCCCGGGAAACCATCTTCGCAATGCACGCTAAGCACCACAATTTTTTCGCGTGATGAGTCAGCGCGATTTCGAGGTGGGATTCTTATATGACCAATGTAAAGTTATGTCAATGTTATTGTTAAGTCTGGTCGAGAAAAACTTTCCGTCGTTAGGCTGAACGAGCCAATGGCTTTCCCATTATGAAATTTCATAGCTGGCCTGCCATTTCTATTCTGTTTTCGAAAGGATGCACGTTGGTCGCCGCAAGAACTGCCTTGGCGACCGCCTCAAGGGGAAAGGTCCCCCAGGATCCAAAGCGAAGCGCGGCTGTGCCACATAAGTTTGGGCGGTACATTGTCCTATTTCGCTATTGAAAGAGAGGCGAATAAAAGGTAGATTCAAAATCAGCCATTAGCTCTTAGCCTTTAGCACTTGGCTAACCCCTAAAGCAAAACCTACACACTGGACGGTCAAGGCACAAAAAACAGCAGATTAGACGCGATTCGGGGCCACTTTGACGGGATTGGGGACCGGTTTGAGGGCAAATTCTTGGGATTGAATGGAATAAGTCCTTTGGAATCATAGTTGACCGGTAGGGGGGTAGGCCGCGCAAAGCGCGGCTAGATCGGGTGATCCGGTAATCGGGGCATCGGGTGATCGGGAAAGGCAGGAGTTGCGAGCAGCATGGCAGAAATGACCGCAGTGAAGAGCGTAATGAGGGTACCGGAGGCGAGGTACGCCTATTACCGGCGCTGCCAGGTGTTCCGCAAGGGTGGCGAGCAGTGCAAAGCGCCTGCGGAAAAGGGGTCGCACATTTGCTATGCCCATGCCAGGCAATTGGCGATGGCGGTGCGCCGGGAGCGGGAACGGCGTGCGGTCCTGGAAGAAGCGGTGGCGCAGATGCGCAAACGTGGAAGACCGGACTGCGAGATGGCCGACCTGTTCATGGATCTCAAGGGCATCAACGTGACGGTGGCAGTGATGGCGCAAGCGTTGATTGCCGGGAGGATTGATTGCAAAACGGCGGGCAGGCTGGTGATGCAGTTGCAGACCGTATCGAAGCTGCTACGGATTCTTAACCGCGAAGGCCGCAAAGAAAACAGAATTTCGCCGCAGATTTCCGCAGATGAGCGCAGATTGGAAAACCAAAAACCCACCACGGAGGCGCGGAGACGCGGAGTAGAGCCAAGGCTGAATGAGAATCGGGCTGCGAATGAGCGGGAGCGAACACGAATTGCTTTAGTGACTGGAGTGATGGCAATCGCGAGCAGACGCGGTTGGGCGCATGCGCCGCCGGAACTGTTGATAGCGGCTTGAGCGTCGAGATCGGGGAAAAAAGTTTTAGATGGATTTACGGATTCGATGTTCCGGCTGATACCAGTCGGCGAAAAAGTTCTTTGACAACTTAATGAGCGTGCCGCGAGATGGCGGTGAAGCTTACTTGTACAGCAAATATTTCTGCCGCAGCTCTTTGAACTTCTCCAGATCGTCTTGCCAGCCTTGCGCGATGGCGCGGGGATCATCGCCGCGCACCACGGCGTCATAAGCTTCGCGATTGGCCAGCAGTTTCAGCATCAGGTCAACCTTCCATTGGTCAGGATAGAGTTTATGCAATGCCGCGGCCAGCTCAATGCCCAGTTCAGGCGCATCCAGCACTGTGCGGTCAGTAACAATAATGTTTACGCCTTTACACTGCTGGTTGGTGTACGGACCGCTCACGGGCGTGAACGTTATCGGCACAAAGCGAACGCCTGGAATCAGGCGGGCGTTCATGTAGTCGGAATACGCGCGAGCATCGATCCACGGCGCGCCCAGGACTTCAAACGGAGTGTCTGTGCCGCGTCCCACGGAAACGTTCGATCCTTCCACAATCGCCACGCCGGGATACAGCTCGGCCTCATTCACAGAGCGCAGATTAGGCGAGGTGTTCACCCACACGATGCCGGTGGAATCGAACCAGTCACCACGCAGCCAGCCTTGCATGGGAATCACCCTGAGCCGCGCGCCGATTTTCCGCTCCACGTTGTACATCTGCGCCAGCTCGCCCAGCGTCATGCCGTGGCGTATGGGGATGGGATGATAACTGGTGAAGCTCGCGAACTCCGTCTGGGAGATTGGCCCCTGCACAAACGATCCGTTGATTGGGTTGGGCCGGTCCAGCACGATCACTTCTGTATTTGTCTGCGCCGCCGCTTCCAGCAGGTAGCCCAGCGTTGCCGGATACGTATAGAAGCGCGCGCCCGCATCCTGAGTATCGAAGACGACGGCATCCAGCGTTTTGAGCACGTCGAGCGGCGGCCGCTTTTTCGCGTCGGTGCCGCCATACATCGAATACACGGGAACGCCAGTCACGGAGTCAGTCGTGTTCTGGACGTTCAAGTCATCCTGCGCGCCAAAGATTCCGTGCTCCGGCGCAAAGATTGCCGCCAGCTTGATTCCTGGCGCAGCGGCCAGCGCGTCGATCGTCCTTCTGCCCTGTCCGTCGACGCCGGTATTGTTGGTGAGCAGGCCAATCGTCATCTGCTCTTTGTCTTTTTTCAGAGAAGCAAAATTGTCTTGCTCCAGCACATCAATGCCGGTCAGCACGTGTCCGTTGCGCGCTGCCAGTCGGCGAGACGCCGTTGCGGCTTCGTTGTAACCGGTGATCGCCAGCAGCTTTTCTCGATCTGCAGAGGTTACGTCGAGCTTCAGCAGCGCCGCCACTGCCGTCGCGACGCGCGATCGTAAAGAGATTACCGCCGGCCCTTGCCGCGGCAGAACAGAATTTGTAAGGAGGATCACATAGGTATTCGTATAAGGATCAATCCACATCGAAGTGCCGGTGTACCCAGTGTGGCCAAACGATCCCACCGGCAGCAGCGATCCTCGGTTCGACGAGAAAGAAGAATCGATGTCCCAGCCAAGGCCTCGCACCTCTGTCGCGTTCGGCGGCTGTTGTGGCGTCGTCATCTTCTCAATGATGTCGCCATCCAGGATTTGCTTGCGGCTGATCAACGCCTGTGCGTACAGAGCCAGATCGCCTGCGGTGGAAAATACTCCGGCGTGTCCCGCGACGCCGCCCATTCTGTCCGCGCGCGGATCATGCACCACGCCGCGCAGAATCTGTTTGCGGTCGGGCGCAAAAGTCTCCGCGATTTTGCTTTTCCACTCCGCAGGCGGCAGATAGCGCGTGTGCTTCATGCCCAGCGGCTGGAAGATATGCACGGCCGCGTACTGGTCCAGCTGCATGCCGGAGAGACGCTGCACC